>CAFBMT010000007.1_pt1 | contig 172799 bp, 176 predicted proteins | sample 7269051 | NCBI WGS metagenome assembly CAFBMT01 (sample SAMEA6814073, study PRJEB35770) | freshwater metagenome | biome: Freshwater; feature: Freshwater reservoir; material: water | place: Czech Republic | collected 2017-05-23 | depth 30m m | reverse complement strand
TCGGCGAGGCGTTGTTCGGTGGTGCGGCTGTCGCCTTCGGAGGGTTTGCCGGCGACGTGGGAGATGGAGTTGAGGAACTGCCGGTTGGCGAGCACGGGTAGCACGACGGTGGTGGTGACCATCCCGTCGAGCGGTCTGCCCGAACGCACGGCCCGTTGCTGTTGGCAGCGTTCTTCGAACTGTTCGGGTGTTTCGTTGCGGTGTGTGTCGCGCCATTTCTCGGCGGCGTCCTTGGCGTCGCGTGGGCCGGCGCCTTTGACCGCGTCCAGCAACGCGGCCAGATCAGCACCGTCGGGTGGGTTGGTGACCGCGTCGAACAACGACTCCGCGGAGGCGGCGGAGATGTGGCCGTTGTTGACCGCGTTTTTCAGTTCCGGCGACGCGTTGAACGCTTCACCCAACCGGACGCGCGAGGCCGCGTCGCCATACGAGGTGTTGGTGCGCCCTGCCAGCCAGTCGGCCATGTTGCGTGCCCCGGTGCCTTCCCACACACGTTGCCGGTCGGCCTCGGCAACGACGACCGCGTGTAACGCGCGGACCCGATCGAGGTGCTGTTGCAACCCGAGCGCACCCGCTGCCAACGAGTCGCGCGACAGCGAGTGCACGTTGACCATCGCGACTGCTGTTGCGCCGAGTTCGAGTAGTTCCAGGGATGTTTCCACAGTTCCCGTATTATCGAACACCAGTTCGGACCACAACCCCGACCGAAAAGAATTCTTCGAGGACCTGCATCGGCCGGTTCGACCGCTCAACTCGGTGTTCGGGCCAGACCTGTCCTGCGCTGAACGCCGACTTGGGGTCAGCGTTGCGACAGCACCTTCATTGCGGCGTTGCGGCCGCTGGCACCCCACACGCCGGCACCAGGGAACGTGGCCGCGCCGGTGATGTACAGACCCTTCACCGGTGTCTCATAGCGGGTGAGTTCCGGGTTCTTGTTGCGTAGCGCAGCCAGCGGGCCGCCAGCGAACGAGGTGGCGTGGCCGTGGGGGAGATGGAACTCGCGCTCGTAGCGATCGGGCGTCATCGCCCGCCAGTCGATGATCGTGTCGCTGAAGCCCGGTTCGGCGAGCGACCCGAACAGGTCGAGCCAGCGTGAGGGTTCCTGGCTGCTGGCCCACCCGCCGGGCAGACCGTACGGCGTGAACAGCGCTTCCAGCGACAGAATGTGGCGACCGTCGGGATCGAGCGCTGGGTCGATGACGCTGGGCACGTTCGCTAGGAGGCCTGGTGTGTCGAGTACCTGACCGGATGCCATCAGTTGATAGCCGCGGTGCATGTCGGCGAGCGACGGGGCAATGGCGTACGTGGCGCCGAGGTCGTCGGGCACACCGCCCTCGGCCGCAGCGCGCAGGTGCGGAACCCGCGTGAGAATCGCGTCGATCTTCGACTCGTAGCCGTCTTCGTGGGGGATGGCCTTCCAGCGCTGCACCATCGTGCGCGCCTGCGGCGGGGGATCGCGCAGCCAGCGCACGAAGGTGTCGTGCGGGTTGCACGCCGAGACGACGACCCCGGCGGTGATCTCGGTGCCGTCCTCCAGTGTGACGCCGCGTACACCTGACCCCTCGCACGTGATGGCGGTGACCTTCGTGCTGGTGCGCACATGACCACCGAACGATTCGAACGCGTTCAAGATGGTGGTCGGCACCTGCCCGGCTCCGCCGACTGGACGTCCAACCTTGCCCACGTGCCGTAGCGCATACGTGAGCGCGCCCAAACCGCTGCCCGGCAGTTCGGGGGAGATGCCCCACACCATCGGGCCGACCAGCATTCCGGGTGCCTGCAGCGCATCTGTGCTGAAGTACTCGCGCATGATGTCGGCTGCGCTGCGACGACTCCAGCGCAGCAGCGTGGCGAGTCCGGCGCCCCGCCTGTCGAGCACCTTGCGAGTGAGACCGCCGAGCGAAGGCGGGTCGTTGGCTGCATCGAACACCAGTCGCACGGCTGGCATCGCGGCCTTCACGTACTTGCGGTAGGCCTTGGCCTCGGCTGGGTAGTTGCGCCCGATCGACTCGATGGTTTCGTCGACGGAGTGGTGGCTGAACCACGCCGGCCCACCGCTCCAGGTCATGTTCACCTGCGCAGGATCGATCTCCAGGTACTTCAGACCGTGCTCGGCAAGTGAGAGCTCTTCGGCGACGGGTGTGGTGCGAAAAGTGATGTGGTCGCAGTTGCAGATGTTGACCATCGCTCCCGACCAGCGCTCGCTCGCCGCGGTGCCTCCTACCGCGTGGCGTGCCTCGATCAGCAGCGTCTTCATGCCAGCCTTCGCCAGGTAGGCGGCAGACACCAGGCCGTTGTGTCCACCCCCGATCACGATTGCGTCGAAGTCGGGAGCCGCCATGTGCACCATTCTGCCGGGCGCTTCGTGAAGCGCGGATATCGTTTCCGTGTGACCGCACATATTCGCCGCTTTGCCGACCTCACCGGGCCCCAGGTGGCCGAGCTGCTGACCGACACGACGATCCTCGTGCAGCCACTTGGAGCGATCGAGCAGCACGGTCCGCACCTGCCACTCAGTACCGACAGCGTCGTTGCCACAGCAGTTGCCGAGGCGGCGGTGGCCCAAGTGGGTGAGGAACTCGATGTGTGGTTGCTCCCGACGCTGGACTACACGAAGAGCAACGAGCACGCCTGGTCGCCGGGAACCATCTGGCTGTCGGCCACCACGTTGCTGTCGGTGCTCGACGATCTCGGCCGGTGCATCGCCACCACGCCAGCCAAACGCCTCGTGTTCCTCAACGGCCACGGCGGAAACAGCGCGTTGTTGAACGTGGCAAACCGCGAACTGCGCCTGGCTCACGGCCTGATGACGTTCCTCACTCACCCGGGCGTGCCACCTGATCAGGGCGGTGTCTCGCCCGCCGATGAGTTGGGGATGGGTGTGCATGGCGGCACCGACGAGACCTCGATCATGTTGCACCTGGCCCCGCACCTGGTGGACATGAGCAAGGCAGAACGCCGGATCCCCGATGCAATCGCGCTGAACCACTACGTGCGGTTCGGTGGCAGGGTCAGCTTCGGCTGGATGAGCAACGACTTCTTCCCGGACGGCTACATCGGCGACCCCACTTCGGCCACCGCAGAGTTGGGTAAGACGTTGTTCGACGGCGCAGTTCGCGGGTTCTGCGAGGCGCTGCGCGAGATCAAGGCGTTCAACTTCGGGCGGCCCGCATGACCTGGCAAGCGCTGCGTGTCGACGGCGACCGGCTGTGGTCGCGGCTGGAGGCACTCGGTGAGATCGGTGCCGTGAAGGGGCCGAACGGCGAACAGGGCAATGCCCGCTTGGCACTCACCGACGCCGATCGCGAAGGCCGCGACCTGGTGACTAGTTGGATGCACGATCTGGGGCTGCAGGTCGTGATCGATGCAGTTGGCAATGTGATCGGCACCCGCGCGGGCACCGACCCGAGTGCCGCGCCGGTGATGATCGGCTCGCACATCGACACCGTGCGTACCGGCGGTCGCTTCGACGGCAACCTCGGCGTGCTGGGTGGCCTCGAGGTGATCGAATTGCTCGAGCAGCATGGCGTGCGCACCACCCATCCCGTGAGCGTGGCGTTCTTCACCGATGAGGAGGGTGCCCGCTTCCAGCCCGACATGTTGGGCAGCCTGGTCTATGTGGGCGGTATGGCGCTGGAGGACGCGCTCGATGTCTGTGCAGCGGACGATGGCGCCCGCCTCGGTGACGAACTCACCCGAATCGGATACGCCGGGCCCACGCCGTGCCCCGCCGCTGCTGCGCCCCATGCGTTCGTGGAACTGCACATCGAACAAGGTCCGGTGTTGGAGGACGAAGGGGTCACCATCGGTGCGGTCACCGGAGTGCAGGGCATCTCCTGGACCGAACTGACCATCACCGGTCAGTCGGCGCACGCCGGCACCACGCCCATGCGACTGCGCCGCGATCCCGGTTACGTCGCTGCCGCGATCAACACCGGTGTGCGGGCACTCGCCAAGGAGATGGGCGCAAGTCAGGTCGCTACGGTCGGCCGGTGCGAGTTCAGCCCGAACCTGGTGAACGTCGTACCCGCGACGGTGACGATGACGGTCGATCTGCGCAACACGGATGAAGTGCTGCTCCAGCAGGCTGAGTCGGTGTTTGCGGCGTACACCGATGCGCTTGCCGAGGAGGAGTGCGTCACCATCGAGCGGCGCACGCTCGCTCGTTTCGAGCCGGTCGAGTTCCACGCAGCGATGGTCGACCTCGTCGAATCCACTGCGCAGCGGCTGGGTCATTCGACCATGCGGATGCCCAGCGGTGCCGGTCACGATGCGCAGATGCTGGCCCGTGTGTGTCCGACGGCGATGGTGTTCGTACCCAGCGTCAACGGGCTGTCACACAACATTGCCGAGCACACATCTCTCGCCGATGTGACCGCCGGCGCCGATGTGCTGCTGCAGGTGGTGCTGGCGATCGCCGGCGTGACGAGCTGATGGCGACGACGTTCGACCTCGTCACCATCGACACCCCATCGCCCGACGCGTTGTCGCGCTTCTGGTCCGCAGCGCTTGATCTGCGCGAGAGCGAACGCGAGGACGGCGGTCGCTGGATCGTCGTGAGTGATGTGCTGGGGGTTCGGCGTCTGGGGTTTCAGCGCGGTCCACACCGACCGGGCGGAACCCACCTCGACCTCACCTGCGGAGTCGACGAGTTCGCCGACGAGTTGGCGCGGCTGCAGAGTCTTGGCGCTCGGCTCGTGCACGAGCCGCGCTCAGAGCCATACGGCAGCATCGCCAACCTGGTGGACCCAGATGGCAACGCGTTCGATCTCTGTGCCTACCTGCCCGGGATCTCCGACTCGGGTCGCTGAGGCTCGCAGCGCTCGGTCATTGCGTGTGCCCGGGTATGCGAAGAGGGCGCCGGCCGAAGCCGACGCCCTCTCACCACTACTTGCTACTGAATCCTCAGGGGATTACAGGTGGATCGACTTGTCGAGGAACTCGTTGGTGACGATGTCCTCGGCCTTCAGGCCTTCCTTCGGCGGGCTGTCCTGAGCGGTGTAGACCGGGATCGCCTTGGCGATCAGGTCGTTCACTCGGGCCAGGTCGAAGCTGCCCATGACACCGTCGGTGCCGTTGGCAACCAGGCCGTCCTTCTTGATGGTGGCCACGCCATATTCGGCGGCGCCGGCGGTGTAGTCCCAACCGAACGCGCTGCCGAACTGCTTGACGGCGTCGAGGATCACGGCGTTGCCGTTGGTCGGGGTGTTCACGTAGTCGACGCTGGCCTGCTGGATGATCGGGACGAGCTTCTTGAAGCAGTCCGAGTACTTGGCGATGTTCGCCGGCTTGGTGGCGATGGACTCGGCGTAGTTCTTCCAACCGATGTCGTTGATGTACTCGTACTTGACCGGCTTCTTCCAGCCTTCGATGACCTGCTCGTAGGTGTACGGCTCGGCGGAACCGAAGCCCTGCTGGGCTGCCTTACCTTCGTCGGTGACGAACAGGCTCGGGTCGCCCTGGTACGAGCCGTCGGTGTTGGCCTTGTCGAGCACGCCGGTGCTGGTGAGGAAGTCCATGTAGGCGGCGCCACCGAAGTAGCGCACCTTCACGCCGGCCTTACCGAGATCGGCGATGCCCTTCGCGTCGGGGTAGGTGGCCGGGTCCCACATGATCATCTGCGGGTTCTTCTCGAAACCCGACTCGATGGCCACCGTGGGGAACGTCGCCGAGTTCTGGATGGCTTCGTCGGTGTAGACGTAGCCGAGCAGGACGTTGTCGTTCTGGTACATGATCGACGTAACGCTCTGGAAGTTCTGAGCGCCGCCACCCGACTGGATGGCGATCTTCACTCCGGTGTCGTTGCCCTTGCTGTCCACGAGCGGCCCGGTGACGATGGCCTTGGCCGTGTCGACGGTGTAGCCCTTGCCGACCATCTGGTACAGGAAGCCGTGCTCGGCTTCCGGCATCCAGTCGGTCTGGATGGTGACGGTCTCGGGGCAGATCTTGGCCAGGACGCCGACTCCGCCGGACGAGGAGTCCGACTTCTTGTCGTCGCCGCAGGCGGCAAGAACGAGGGCGGCAAGGACGGGAATCAGCAGCATTTGCTGACTGCGACGGTGTTGCATTCTGGTGGCTCCTTGTGTTGGTGTGTTCACGCTGATTGAGAGATTGTGGGCAATCTCAGGGTGGATGGGACCTGTGGGCTCAACGGGTGGACTCGTGCCAATGGCCGACAACGACCTTGGTGAGCCAACCGAAGAACAAGAACACGGCGATACCGAGCGCAGCGACGAGCACGAGGCCGCCGTAGATCTGCGGGAAGCGGATCTTCTGGCGGTACTCCTCGATGACGATGCCGATACCGGGCATGCCGCCGGAGCGGAAGAACTGCTCGCCGACGACTGCGCCGATCACCGACAGACCGGCGGAGATACGAAAGCCGGTGAAGATCGCTGGCATCGCCGCCGGCAACTGCAGTTTGCGCAGCCGGGTGAAGCGCGAGGCTCCAGACAGGGTGAACAGGTCGTGCTGGCCGCTGTCTGCTGAGAGCAGACCGAACAACGTGTTGCTGGCCACCGGGAAGATGGAGATCATCACACACACGAACAGGCGGGGTCCGATGCCATCGGGGAAGACGGCGGCGATGACCGGCACGATGGCCAGCACCGGGGTGGCCTGCAGTGCGACGAGGTACGGATACACGGCGTGTTCAGCCCACTTGGCCCGAGCCATGATCATCGCCAAGGTCATACCCAGCACGATGGTGATGGCGAGACCGATGCTGGCAACGAGCGCCGTCCAGCCCAGGCCGTTGATCAGCTTGCCCCGCGCCTTTGCAGTGAGGAATGCCTGGTCGACCACCGTGACCGGTGAGGGCAACATGAAACCGGGTTTGTCGAAGAACGTGCGCATCCCCGATTCGTGCATGTACTGCCAGAACAGCAGGAACAGCACAAATGTGACGAGCGGGCCGATGAGCGTGCTCCACTGGAACTTCGCATTGGGCGTGGGTGGCGCCGCATCGAGGATGTGGTGCTCGACAGCGCCGGCGTCTTCGCCCGGAACGATGAACGGGTTATGTAGGTCGCTCATGCGTGCGCACCTCGCAGCGCGTGGGAGATCTCGCCGGAGATGCGTGCAAACTCTGGTTCGAAGCGCAGATCCGGCACGCGTGGGTACTCGAAAGGGATGTCGATCGAGGCGACGATGCGACCGGGGCGAGCGCTCATGACCATCACCTTGGTGGACAAGAACACGGCTTCGCTGATGCTGTGAGTGATGAACAGGGCTGCGAACCGTTGGCGTTCGAACAGGCTGATGACCTCATCGTTGAGGCGTTCGCGGGTGATCTCGTCGACCGCGCCGAATGGCTCGTCGAACAAGAACATGCTGGGGTCGAGCACCAGCGTGCGTGCCAGCGAGGCGCGCATCTTCATACCACCGGACAGTTGCTTCGGGTACTTGCGCTCGAAACCGCCGAGGCCGACCATGTTGATCGCGTCGGTGGCCCGCTGTGCGCGCTCGGTCTTGGACACACCGGCCAGTTCGGCTAGGAGTTCCACGTTGTGTTGTACGTTGCGCCACTGCAGCAAGGTGGCGTCCTGGAAGACGTATCCGACTTTCGTGCGGTCGACGGTGACCGACCCGGTGGTGGGGGCGTTGAGGCCGGACGCGATCTTGAGCAACGTGCTCTTCCCGCAGCCCGATGGGCCCACGACCGTGACGAACTCGCCAGGATGGACGTCGAAGGTGGTTTCGCCGAGGGCGTGCGTTCCATCGGGGTACACCATCGAGACCCCGTTGAAACTGAGCGCCGGTCGGGACACGGAGTCATTCATCCGGGTCACCATAGTGGGCGCGGGGGTTTCGGGCTGTGTCGAATCGTGCATCAGTGCATCACCATCCCGCCGCTGACATTCATCGCCTGACCGGTGCAGTAGCGCCCCTGATCGGAGCCGAGAAAGAGGGCCATGTCGGCCACTTCCTCGGGCTGCGCGCAACGTCCCAGCGGTGACAGCGACGACCACTGGGCCACCATCTCGGGCGTACGCGTGGCTGCCCCCATCTCCGTGAGCACGTAGCCCGGGCAGATGCAGTTGACGCGGATGCCGTGTGGGCCGAGTTCCATTGCCGAGACGCGGGTGAGGCTGATCACGGCCGCCTTCGACGCGGCGTAGTGGGCCTGAGTCGGTGCCCCGACCTTGCCTCCCATGCTGGCCATGTTGACGATCGAGCCGCCGGTGCTGGCGGTGATCATCGCCTTGGCCACCACCTGGGTGGTGAGGAGCATCGAGCGGACGTTGACGTCGAAGGTGCGGTCCCAGTCAGCGACCGTGATGTCCAGCAGCGGTGCAAACAGCAGGATTCCGGCGTTGTTCACCAGCACGTCGACACCGCCGAGCGAAGCGATCGCTTCGCTCGTGACCGACGTGGCGCTGACCGGATCGGAGAGGTCGACGGCGAACGAGGTGGCGTCGAGGCGGGCAGCCGTTCTGCGGCATTCGTCCCCATCGAGGTCGAGCAGCGCGAGTCGGGCACCCTGCTCAGCGAAGGTTGCAGCAATGGCGGCGCCGATCCCGCGCGCCGCTCCGGTGATGATCACCCGCCGCCCAGCCAGTTGGCCGACCGGCGAGTTTGGGGTGGGAGCAGTCACCATTGGAGCGAGATCGTACGACACCGAAATGTCTGCTGAGCGCGCCTGGATGTGAACGCTCTGTTTCCTACCAACCGTCGACTCGCCGGCCACCGCGGATGACGATGCGACCAGCTGGTGCGAGGGCGATGGCCTCTCGCACACTGGCTGCTGGAATCAACACCAGGTCTGCGGTGGCGCCTGGCGAGACCGCTGCGGCGGGAAGCCCCATCAACCTGCGCACAGCGGCGCTGACGCTGTGGTACGCCTGTGCAGGCAGCTGATGGCCGGCCATCACCATCAGCGAGGCGGTCTCCAAGCAGTCGCCGCGTCCGACCGGGTTGAACGGGTCTTGCAGGTTGTCGGCACCGGCCGCCAGGTTCACACCGGCCTCGCGCAGCGCGCGGATCGCAGTGAGCGCTCGCGGCATTGCGTGTTGTTGGTCGCGACCTTGGAGGAACAGGTTGCTGCTGGGCAGGGCGATCACGCTGATCCCGGCAGCGGCTACCTTCTCGGCGACACGCCGTTGCACGGCCTCAGGCTGCATGCCCAGGCTGACGCAGTGGCTGGCGGCCACTCGGTGGGGGAACCCGGTGGCCAGCACTCGATCGGCGAGGTCTTCGAGCGCGAACCGTTCTGGCACCAGCGTCTCGTCGGTGTGCAGGTCGACCGGCAGGCCGGACTCGGCGGCGATCGTGAGGAACAGGTCGTTGGCCGCCGCTGGATCGTCCTCCAGGTGCGGGCACCCGCCGATCCCGTCGACACCCATCGCCACTGCCTCGCGCAGCAGTGCTTGTTGCTCAGCGGCGGCGGGTCCGACAGACGGCCAGCCCGACAGTGCGATGACCTCGATGTGCACAAGGTCGCGTAAGCGGTCGCGCACGGCCAGTAGCGCCGTCAACGATGTGAACCCGTTGGCGGTGATGATGTCGGCATGAGTGCGGATCGCGGTCGCTCCGTTGGCGGCGATCAACCGTGCGGCCCGTTCTGCTCGCTCCTCGGTGTCGGCGAGGGTGATTCGGTCGCGCGCTGCGTCGATGGCGAGGATCGCCCCCATCAGGTCGCCGGTGGGGTTCGGCACGGTCTCGGCGAGGAATGCCTTGTCGAGGTGTGCGTGGGCTTCGGCCATCGCCGGCAGCAGCAGCCGGCCATCGGCATCGAGTACGTCGTCACCCGGCTGTGTCGGCGCGTCGATCGCGTGCACGAGCCCGTCCGCGAGTCGGACCGTCACGGTACGTCCGTCGGTCAGCAACGCGTTGGTGATCGACAGAGGGCGTGGTGCTGGTTCGGCGCGTTCGGTTACCATCGTCAGCGAGGGTAGATCACCCATTCAGTGCCAGACGCCACGAGCTTCGAAGACCTCGCGCAGCACGTATGGCTTGTCGGTCATCACGCCGTCGACACCAAGGTCGAGGAGTCGCTGGATCTCGACCGGTTCGTCGATGGTCCAGACATGTACGGCGATGCCGAGTGCATGCGCCCGTTCAACGAACGCCGGCGTGGTCACATGCAGTGGACCTTGGCGCACCGGAACCTGTGCAGCGTTCCCTGCTGCCCGACGCGGTCGCCCATAGCGCAGCAGCGCCGTCTCGCGTGGGCCGAGCGCAGTGCAGAGCGCTTCGCCGAGGGTGCTGCGCAGGCGGGCGATCCGCGAGTCGCTGAAGGCGCCGACGCACACTCGGTCGAGGGCGTTGCACCGACGAAGGCCGGCCACGAGTGCGTCGACTGCAGCATCCGTCTTGCAATCGATGTTCACACGCAGTTCCGGCCAGGTGCCGAGTAGGTCTTCCAACAGCGGGATGGGTGCTGCGCCGTCAACCCGAGCGGAGCTGACGTCGCGCCATGGCAGATCGCTGATCCGCCCGGCGCGGCCGCAGGCGCGGCGCAGGTCGTTGTCGTGGAATGCCACCAGCACTCCGTCGGCGGTGACCTGCACATCCGTCTCGACGTAGCGGTACCCGGCATCGACCGCGTACTGGAACGCCGGCATCGTGTTCTCGGGGACATCGCTGGCTCCGCCGCGGTGAGCGAAGGCGATCGGCCCGTCCCAGTCCAGGTAGGGGTGGCGAGGATGGATCGAGGGCTTCATCGGCCCCAGTATCGTCGGTCGCATGTCCGCCGTGATCACTGTTCGTTCGCCCTACGACGATTCCGTCATCGGGGAGGTGCCAGCGCAGACGGCCGCCGACGTCGACCGTGCGGTCGCGATCGCCAAGCAGGCACTGCGCGTGAACCCACTTCCGCTGTGGAAGCGGGCAGAAATCCTCGACCGGGCCGCGCTGCGCCTCACTGAACGGCGTGAGGAGTTCGCCCAGATCATCGCCCGTGAGGCCGCCAAGCCGATCCGTACCGCGAGAGTCGAAGCCGAACGCGCCGCAGGCACGTTCCAGTTCGCCGCCGCGGAGGCCCGCACACTCAGTGGCGAGATGATTCCACTCGACGCGATCCCGTCGGGCGAAGGCAAGCTCGGCTTCACGTTGCGTGTCCCAATCGGTGTCGTCGGGGCGATCGCGCCGTTCAACTTCCCGCTGAACCTGGTGGTGCACAAGGTTGGCCCGGCCATCGCTGCCGGCTGCCCGGTGGTGCTGAAACCGGCCAGTCAAACACCGTTCAGCAGCCTCGCGCTCGCTCGCATGTTGATCGATGAGTGCGGCCTTCCGCCCGAGTACCTGCAGGTGGTCACCGGCGGGGGCGGCACTGTCGGCAACGCACTGGTCGATCACCCCGACGTCGCATTGATCACGTTCACCGGCTCGCCCGATGTCGGTTGGAGTATCCGTGCTCGGGCGCCGCGCAAGCGCGTCGGTCTCGAGTTGGGCAACAACGCCCCGTGCATCATTCAGGCCGACGGCGATTGGCACAGTGCGGCCGCAAAGATCAAGGTCGCCGGATTCAGCCATGCTGGTCAGAGTTGTATCTCGACTCAGCGGGTCTTGGTCCACCGTTCGATCGCTGCCGAGTTCACTGCCGAACTCGCCGCCCACGTTGACTCGCTGATCGTTGGCGACCCACTCGATGATGCCACCGAGGTGTCGGCGCTGATCTCCACGGCTGAGCGCGACAGGGTCGTCGGTTGGATCGAGGAGGCCACGGCGGCTGGGGCGACGATCGCCGCCGGGGGAGTAGTGCAGGCCGACGGTGTGCTGCGTCCGACGCTCATCGTCAATGCCCGCCACGAGATGAAGGTCTGCTCGCAGGAGGTCTTCGGCCCGGTCGTGGCTGTGACTGCGTACGACACACTCGACGAGGCCATCGCGTTGGCCAACGACACCCGGTTCGGTCTGCAGGCCTCGATCTTCACGGCCGACATCACCGCCGCGCTCCACGCCGTGCGTTCGCTGGATTTCGGCGGCGTGTTGGTGAACGAGGTTCCTACCTGGCGTGCCGATCAGCAGCCCTATGGGGGTCTGCGCGACAGCGGTAATACCCGTGAGGGGCCGGCCTACAGCGTGCGCGAGATGACCGAGATCAAGATGGTCGTGCTGTCGTAGGCCAGACGCGGACTGTGTTGCGGCCCTCGTTCTTCGCGCGGTACAACGCACGGTCCGCTGCTGCCAGCGCTTCGTCGAACCCGACGTCGTGGCGAAGCTCGGCCACGCCGAGCGATGCGGTGACGTGCAGTTGCTCCGGCCACGTGGCCGACGACGCTCCCTCGAGGGCCGATCGGTAGCGCTCTGCGCACGCTGCAGCGTTCTTCGGCGATGTGTTCGGCAGCAGGACGATGAACTCGTCACCACCCCACCGAGCGACGATGTCGCTGGAACGCATCTCATCGCGCAGGATCAGGCTGCACTTCTCCAAGACCTCGTCGCCGGCGATGTGGCCGTGGTTGTCGTTGGCTGCTTTGAAGCCATCGAGGTCGAGGAGGACCACGGCTGACGATTCGTGGTGGCTGCGCATTCGGGTGAGCTCGCCCGTCACCGCGGCGAGGAATGCGCGGCGGTTGAGAATCCCGGTCAGCGGGTCGTAGTTGGCCAGGTCGGTCGACTGCTCGAGCGCCGCCCCCAACTGCGTATTCACTTGCGTCAGCTGGTCGTGCTGCTGTTGCACTCGCTGGTGTAACTGCGTCACCCGGTCGAGCAGCGTCCGATTGATGATCTCCGAGCGCACGCTGCGGACGTTCTGTCGTTGCAGGTTGAGCGCATGCAGTGCGAGAACGCCCTGATAGATGGCAATGAACACCAGCGTTTGCGGCCGGTATTCGCTGTGATCGACGACAGCGCGCAGCGAGACGCTGATCCAGAAGGTGAACGTCACGACGGCCACCGTTCGCGGGCTGAAGGCGGTGGCGTGGACGATGACGTTCTCGACGCCGAACAGGGCGAGCAGCGCCAGCACGGACGTGGGGTGCTCCAGCAACGGTGCTGGTGTGAGGAAGATGACGCACGACCAGCTGAGCGCGATCGCCGCCAGCCACAACTCCATCGTGGTGAGGTAACCGTCGCGAAGGGCCTCCACGACGCCCCGGCGTTGGACTCGGCGGATCAGCACCGCATTGCCGAGTACGGCCAGGAACCGTGCGACCACGAAGCACGCGACCTGCCACCACGGTGCGATCTGGCTGCACAGCCCGGCGATGATCACCGTGCTGATTAGACCGCTGGTGCGCCAGTCCTTGTCGTTGTAGGCCAAGCGCGTGAGGATGCCGGCTTGGACATCGTCGTCGGAGACCCGAATCAGTTCGCCGGTGATGTCGAACGTCTCATCGGGTTCGGACGTGGGCGTACGGGCGCCGTTGACTCGCTCTCGTCGTCTCGCGATCATCCACGCACCATGCGCCATGCGCCCACAGTAGTGGTCGGCTCACGTTCGGAGAATGTCGAAGCGGAGCTTCCTGTCACTTTTGCTGCTGGTAGACCCCCGGGTGGCTGAAGTCGCCGATCCAGGTGACGGCACCGAGGTCAAAGTCGGATGCATGTGTGATGGTGCCGTCAGGGTGGAACAGATAGACATCGTCGCCGGGTTGAGGGGCGGCCCCGGTGTTGGTTGCCGCTGCGGTCACGGCCCCATGCGCATCGACTCTGACGAGCGCCGTGGGTGGGACGTGGACTGTGAGGGTCTGGCCGGGTTGCGGCGCGAGGGCGGGGGCAACTTCGGCCTGAGCGGCGAGCGCCGGGGCGGGTGATGCGTGCTGGCGGTCGGCTGCGGTGACCACGCCGACGACGGAGATCGTGCCAGCCGCCAGGGCGCATGTTCCGAGGAGGAGATGGTGGAGGCGCAAGGCGACTCGGCTCCGATCTCCGGTCCTACCAGGTGAACGGTTCGCCAAGTCAGGCCGGTGTCATTACATCGGCGAACATGAACACGAGGTTAACTCAAGACATCTTCAAGATGTCGAATGCCCCCTTTCGAGATGAACGGAGAGTGTCGCAACCCAGCCGTTCTGGTCACACGGTGGCCTCGGGAGCCCGCAATCGGTGCGTGACCAGAGCCGGGCTGGAGGCTGTCAGATGGCTCGGCCGGCGGCGGCCCAGTACTCGTCCTTGAGCAGGCGCTTGTAGAGCTTGCCGGTGGCGTGCCGCGGAAGTTCCGGGCGGAAGTCGATGGTGCGCGGACACTTGATGTCGGCCAGTTGTGAGCGGCAGTAGGCGATCAGTTCGTGCGCGAGGGCCGCGGCCTCGTCGGCGTCGGCCGGCATTGTGGTTGGATGCACGACGGCCTTGACCTCTTCGCCGAAATCGTCGTTGGGCACCCCGAAGACAGCGACGTCGATCACCTTCGGGTGTGTGACCAGAACGTTCTCGGCTTCCTGCGGGTAGATGTTCACCCCGCCGGAGATGATCATGTACGCCTTGCGGTCGGTGAGATACAGGAAGTTGTCGGCGTCGAGGTAGCCGACATCGCCGAGGGTGCTCCACGGCTGGCTGGGGTGTCGTGAGCCCTTCGTCTTCTCCGGGTCGTTGTGGTATTCGAACTCGGCGCCACCTTCGAAGTAGACGGTGCCCGACTCGCCGACCGGAAGCTCCTCACCTTCCTCGCCGCAGATGTGCAGTACGCAGTTGATCGGGGTCCCCACGGTGCCCTTGTGCGCCAGCCACATATCGCTGTTGCAATACACGAAGCCGTTGCCCTCGGTACCCGCGTAGTACTCGTGGATCACTGGGCCGAACCACTCGATCATCTGTTCCTTGATGGGCACCGGGCAGGGCGCGGCGGCGTGGATGACGTACTGCAACGACGACACGTCGTACTTGGCGCGCACATCGGCGGGCAGCTTCAACAGGCGCACGAACATCGTCGGCACCACCTGGCTGTGGGTGGCGCCGTAGTGCTCAATCGCCTGCAGGTACTGCTCTGGGTCGAAGTGCTCCATCGCAATGACAGTGGCACCCAACTGATGGGCGGCGATGCAGAACCGCAGGGGAGCGGCGTGGTAGAGCGGAGCGGGGGAGAGGTACACGGTGTCGTTGGTGCCGCCGAACAGCAGCGCCAACAACCCCATCACACCAGTGCCCGTGGTCTCCAACGGTTGCTCGACGAACGCCCGAGCAACACCCTTCGGCTTGCCGGTGGTGCCAGAGCTGTAGAGCATGTCGGTGCCAGCGAAACGCTGCTCGGGCAGGGCGGTGGCGGGTTGCGCCTCCACGGCGGCCTCGTAGCTCTCGTAGCCAGGAATGGTGCCGTCCAGCATCAGTCGCAGTTGCACGTTCGGCGTCTCGGGCAGCACTTCCGCCGCCTGGTCGGACTTGTACTTCGAGGTGAAGAACACCTTGGCGGCGGAGTCGTTGAGGATGTACGCGAGTTCGCTGCTCGTGAGCCGGCTGGAGCAGTTCGTGTACACCGCCCCGGCGTAGTAGCAGCCCCAGGTGATCTCGAAGTACCGGTCGTGGTTCTCCATGCAGATCGCCACATGATCGCCCGGCTGCACACCTGCTGCGCGTAGCAGATGGCTGACGCGGTTGGCGGCGGCATCGAGCTCGGCGAAGGTCTGAGTGAAGCCGCTACCGGCCATAATCACTGCAAGTTTGTCGGGGTGGGTTGTTACGAACGCGCCGGGATACATGCCGAGGAAACGTAGACGACGATACGTTGCCCACATGGAGTCGGCCGATCGATTCATCCAGTTGGTCAATCGACCAGCTGCCGAGGCGCATCTCGACCTCATGGCCGCACTCATCGGCGCGGCCTTCGAGCCGAGTGCCGACCCACCGTCGGTCATCCTCGATCTCGACCGATTGGCCGAGGAATGCGCGCCGAACTTCGACTCGGTGATGACCACGTTGTTCGCCTCGGGTCGCCTGCGCGGCAATCTCGGTGACTATGGCGATCCGCGCAACTCGTACCTGCATCAGGTGCTGCAGCGGGGTATCGGCATCCCGATCACGCTGTCGGTGTGCGCGATCGAGGTCGGTCGCCGGCTGGATCTCGACATCAAGGGCGTCGGCCTGCCCGGCCACTTCTTGGTGGCGTGCGACGGTCGCTACGGCGACCCGTTCCATTCGGGCAAGGTGCTCGAGCACGACGAGGTTGAACCGGCGTGGCGCCGCAGCACCGGTCTACGTGATCCCTTCGACCCGCGCCTGCTGCACCCGACAAGCTCGCGCTCGATCCTGTTGCGGATACTCAACAACCTGAAGGCCACGCTGGTGGCGATGGACGATCCGGTGCCCTTGCGGGTACTCGCTCGCTTGCGGGGCGCGTTCCCCGAGTTGGCATCTGAACAGAAGGAGCACGCCCGATGGGTGAGGCATTGGAACTGACCGCCGGAGCGCCACTGGAAGCGCAGCGCTACCCGGTCGGCCGACGCAGCACCTTGGTGGTCGACCCCCAGCGGTCCGGCCGCATGCTCGGTGTGGAGATGTGGTACCCGGCGGCCGAGTCGGGTGAGCCGTACACCGCGTATGAGCTGTTCCCTGGTGCCTCGTTCCAGTCGGCGGGTGCCCAGCATGAAGTCGTGGCACGGTCGGGGCAGTACCCGCTGATCGTGTTCTCGCACGGTCGCACGGGTATGCGATTCGCCTACGCGATGATCTGCGAGGCGCTTGCCGCTCGAGGTGCGGTGGTCGTGTCGTCGGATCATCCTGGCGACTCGCTGTTCGACTGGCTGCTCGGTACCAACACCGACGACCGCACGAACGAGGTCAACCGGGTCGCCGATGCGCACCTGATTCTCGACACATTCCTGGCGCTGCCCGGCGATCTTGTGCCGATCGATGTGGCCAACGCCATCGACCACACCAAGGTCGCGCTCGCTGGTCACTCATACGGCGCGTTCACGGCGTTCGCCACTGCAGCCGGAAGCCGTGGTGTCGCGGCTCATCCGAAGGTGCAGGCAGTCGTCGGCATGCAGCCGTACACCAGCATCATGAGCGACGGCTTGCTCAGTGGTATCGATGTCCCGACGCTGCTGATCATCAGCATGGACGACACGTCCACGCCGCCCGACAGCAACGCCGATCGGCCGTGGGCGTTGCTGCCCGGGAAACCGGTGTGGCGCCTCGACATCGCTGGTGCCGCACACCAAGCCTGCAGCGATGTCCCGCTCTATGCCGAACTCGCGGGCCGCATTCCTGGCCTGCCAGCGATTGCCCGCGACTATCTGCAGTCATCGGCCATCGGCACCGCCGTGGTCGGCGATCGTTCGTGGCGGCAGGTGATGCAGGTGCACGTGGAGGCTGTCTGGGCATTCCTGCAGGTCGTGCTCGACCTTGATGTCGATGAGGGTCGTGCTGCGGCGGAGCGCCTCGAGCAGCTTCCCGGACTCGTGCTGCGCTGCAGGTGAGCCGGTAACGTCCGTCGCTATGAGCGCGGTCACAGATGAAGCACGGGTCAATGCACTGGTCGACGAGTTACTGGCGAACTTCCCTCCGAAGCAGGTCAGCACGATCGAGTTTCTGGGTGCCCAGTTCGATCGCGGTCTGGCCTGGGTGCACTTCGATGAGGGCCTCGGTGGCCTTGGGTTGAACCCGAAGTTGCAGAACGTCATCAACCAACGCATCTACGCCGAGGGTGCGCCGAACCCGGTGTATCGCAACCCGATCGGCCACGGTATGTGTGGCCCGACGGTGCACACGTGGGGCAGCGTGGAGCAGAAGCAGCGCTACCTGCGTCCGCTGTTCACGGGTGAAGAAATCTGGTGCCAGCTGTTCAGCGAGCCGGGCAGCGGCTCGGACTTCGCTGGCTTGTCGTCACGCGGTGTGAAGGACGGCGACGAATGGATTGTCAACGGCCAGAAGGTGTGGACCACGCTGGCGCACCTGTCGCGTTGGGGTCTGCTGGTGGTGCGTACCAACCCGGAGGCTGTCAAGCACGCCGGACTCACCGCCTTCGTCGTCGACATGCATGCACCCGGTGTGGAGGTGCTGCCGCTGCGGCAGATGACCGGCGAAGCGGAGTTCAACGAGGTGTTCTTCACCGACACCAGGGTTCCCGAGCGCGAGATGCTGGGAGCCCCCGGCGACGGTTGGCGCGTGTCGCTCACCACGTTGATGAACGAGCGTGTCTCCATCGGTGGCGTCATTCCGCAGCGCGGTTCTGGCGTGATCGCCCCGCTGATGAAGGCCTGGGCTGACGCTCCGGAGTTCCGCAAGGACGCATCCACGCAGGACGATGTGATGAAGTTGTGGAGCCGCGCCGAGGTGCTGCGCCTCACCAACATGCGTGCCAACCAGAACCGCAAGATGGGCGATCCGGGTCCGGAAGGCTCGATCGGCAAGATGGCCTCGGCCACGCTCAACAAAGACATCTATGCAGCACTCGTCAACCTGATGGGTGCCGACGGGATGTTGTACGAGGAGTACACGATGGTGCGCCCGGACAGCGCGATGGAGTACCACTACCCGCAGAAGGCATTCCTGCGTTCGCGGGCCAACTCCATTGAGGGCGGCACCACGGAAGTGATGTTGAACATTCTCGGCGAACGTGTGCTCGGCCTACCTGGCGATGTGCGCGTGGACCGCGAAGTGCCGTGGACTCAGGTGCCGCGCAACTAGGTCTGCTGGGGCTGATCCGTCCCACAGCGATGTCTGGCCGGCGCGCCCCACTCCACTCCAACGTCTGTATCAGCTTGGTGCGCTCGAACTGGGCAGTTTCGTTCCCGGAAGCCGGGACGAATCCCGCCCAGACGCCGATTTGGGACGATTCCTGCCCAGAAGCCGACACGAGACGAGAGCCCGATATGTGCGCTCGAGGCGTCAGGCGTACTGGGTGATCAGCAGCCCGAGGAACAGTGCAGCGACAGAGAACACCGCACCCAGCGCGCCGCCGATGGCAAGCGCCGCCTTGCTCTTGCCACCCGCATGGATGGCAGCGGCAATACCGGCAATGACCGCGAAGGCGATCTTCAGCAGCACGGTGGTCTGAAAGGCGGACGACATCGTGGTGATGTCGATGTCCATCAGGCTCCACATGCCGGTGATCACCAGTACGCCGAATGCCGGCCATGCCACGCGAGCGAATCCTTGAGCGAGGGTCTTCAACGCCTCGGGGTGGGCGCGGCGCATACCGGGCACGATTCCAGCAACCACGAACTGACCCCCCACCCAGATGGCGGCGGAGATGACGTGCAGGAACAGGCGGAAGGTTTCGGCGGTGGGCGAGAGCATGGGGGCTCAGACTACGAAGAGAGCAGCGTTGCCAGCACATCGCTGGCGGCCAGGCGGCGGTCGTCGAACATCAGCGAACGCTCTGCCGGGCCGCCAGACATGGCTGCCGCAGCGAAACCGATCGCCGACTGCAGGTCGCGAATGTTGCGCGGCGGCGGGAAGTACTCGTCTTCCTCGGTGACCCGCAGATGCTCGACGCCTTCGCGTGGGTTCAGGCGGGCGATGATCGCTTCCACCAGTTCCTCGGGTGCTGATGCGCCGGCGGTGACGCCGACCGTGCCGTGCAGATCGTCGGGCAGTTCCTCGGCGCCGTTCACTCGGAACACCTGCGGGCACCCGGCGGCAATCGCCAGCTTTTCGAGGGCCCGCGTGTTCGACGAATTGGCCGAGCCGATGACGACGATCGCGTCGCAACGGGGGGCCATGGCCATCAGCGCCGATTGGCGGTTGGTGGTGGCGAAGCACAGGTCGCTGCGGCCCGGCGACCATACCGAGGGGTAGCGCTCGCGCACGGCGATGGCCACACCCTCCCAATCGCGGTGCGACAGGGTGGTCTGTGCGAGCAGGGCGACAGGTTCGTCGAAGTGGGGGAGCGCCGCCACCTCGGCGATGCTTTCGACCCGGCTGATCGAGTCGGGGGCGACGGCCATCGTGCCCACGGCTTCCTCGTGTCCTTCGTGGCCGACGTAGACGATGCGGTACCCCTTGCCGGCGCGCACCTTCACCTCGTGGTGCACTTTTGTCACCAGTGGGCACACCGAATCGACGACGTAGCTGCCGCGGGCGCGGGCGGCAGCAACCACTTCCGGCGCCGATCCGTGGGCGGAGAGCATGATCGGGCGACCTACGGGAACATCGGCGATCTCGTCGACGAAGACCACGCCCTGGGCCTCGAAACGCTGCACGACGATCTTGTTGTGCACGATCTCGTGGTAGCAGTACACGGGCGGCTCGAAGCTGCGCACCATCCACGCCAAGGCCTTGATGGCCATCTCCACGCCCGCGCAGAAGCCGCGAGGTTCTGCCAGGAGCACGCGGTCGACGGTCACATCACCGCAGGCTAGCGGCGGTCGACCGACCCCCGCGGTAGCCTGGATGCCCATGTCCTCGCCCGTCGTCGTCGCCGTTGCGCCAGGGTCCGCTGCAGCGCGGGCCGGCCTCGTCGTTGGCGACGTCGTGACCACGGTGAACGGCATCGTGCCACGTGACGTCATCGAATGGCGAATGGCCGTCGACGATGCCGAGGTCTCGCTGGAAGTGCAGCGCGGCGGTGTCGAAGTCACCCTGGAAGTCGACAAGCGTGCCGACGAACCGTTCGGCGCTGAGGTGTCCAGTGCAGTGTTCGACCGGGTGCGCACGTGCGATAACCACTGCGAGTTCTGCTTCATCTACCAGCTGCCCCCGGGCCTGCGCCGCAGCCTGTACCTCAAGGACGACGACTACCGCCTGTCGTTCTTGTACGGCAACTTCACCACGCTCACCCGCTTCACCGAGGCCGACCTCGAACGTGTCATCACCGAGCGCCTGTCGCCGCTGCACGTCAGCATTCATGCCACCGACCCCGAGGTGCGCAGCCGCATGTTGAAGAACCCTCGCGGCGGGATGAGCCTGCGCTGGTTGCGGGCGTTGCTGGATCACGGCATCGACGTGCGCGGTCAGGTTGTGCTGTGTCCGGGCGTCAACGACGGTGTCGTGTTCGAGCGCACGATGGCGGGTGTGCTCGACGAATACCCGGAACTGGAATCGGTGGCCGTCGTGCCGCTGGGGCTCAGTCGTTTCAACGCCGAGTCGGCGATGCGCGAGCACACCCTCGACGAGGCTCGGGCAATGGTCGCCAGCATCCACGACTGGCAGGAGATCTTCCTGCGCGTGCTCGGCAAGCGGATGGTGTTCGCCGCCGACGAGTATTATCTCATGGCTGATCTGCCGTTCCCCGAGGCCGAGGCCTACGAGGGATTCCCGATGCATGAAGACGGCATCGGTATGGCGCGTACGTTCGAGTTGGAGTTCACCGGTGCGGTTCAGCAACCCACCGGTCCGCGCAGTGGGTTCTTCGCCTCGGTCGACGGCGCACCCGCCGAGGGGTATCGGGCGCCGCGCAACCCTGCTGGCGACACCGGCCTGCGTGGCACGCACGACACCGGCGACGTGGTTGCCACCCCGGTGCGCCTGGCCCCGCGCCCCACTGCGCCGGTTGGCATCCTCACCGGCGCGTTCGGTGCCCGAGTGCTGGCCCCGATGATCGCCGCATTGGGCCGCACCGACGTGCGTCTGCTGCCCGTTCCTAATGAGTTCTTCGGTGGCAACACCGGCGTCACCGGTCTGATGGTGGGCGAAGACATCGCCCGCGTCCTGGCCACGCAGCCCGCCGGACATCGCTACCTGCTGCCCGATGTGTGTCTCAGCGAGGGTTTCTTCCTCGATGGCACCACACCTGCCGACCTGCCACATCCGGTGGAGGTCGTGCCCACCGATGGGATCGCGCTACGTCGCGCCCTCGATTTACGAGTCCTGGAGACCGTGTCATGAGCCTGCCCACCGTTGTGATCGTCGGGCGCCCCAATGTGGGCAAGAGCACCCTGTTCAACCGTATTGTCGGCGAACAGATGGCCATCGTGGAGAACCGCCCCGGCGTCACCCGCGACCGCAAGGAAGTCGAAGCCGAATGGCTCGGCAACCACTTCAACCTCGTCGACACGGGTGGCTGGCTGCCCGGCGGCAACGAACTCGACGAGAAGGTCAGCCGTCAGGTCGAGGCTGCGGTGAAGACCGCCGACGTCGTGTTGTTCGTGGTGGATGCCTCGGTCGGGCTCACCGAGGACGACGAGTCGGTGGCGAACTGGCTGCGTCGGCTGGAGTCGCCCGTGCTGCTGGTCACCAACAAGGCCGACAACGACCGCCGCGAGAACGATCGCTGGGAGTTCCTCGCCCTCGGCCTCGGTGAGCCGTTGGCGGTCAGTGCGTTGCACGGTCGCCGCGCTGGCGACCTGCTGGATGTAGTGGTCGCGAACTTCCCCGCCGGCACGGGTCAGCCCGACGACCCGGCCGACGCCATCCCCGTGGGTGACGACGGTGAGCGTCTGTGGAATCCGAACGACATCGCCCCGCCGCGCGTGGCCATCGTCGGTCGCCCGAACGTGGGCAAGAGCACGTTGTTCAACCGTCTTGTCGGTGAAGACCGCTCGGTGGTGCACGACATGGCCGGCACCACTCGCGACGCGATCGACACTGTGGTGGAGACACCGGACGGCCCGATCGTGTTCGTCGACACTGCGGGTATGCGTCGCCGCAGTCGCATCGACGACTCGGCCGAGTACTACTCGATGGTGCGTGCGCTGCGGGCCATCGACGCCGCCGACATCGCGCTGCTCGTCATCGACGCCACCGAGGGCGTCACCAGCCAGGATCAACGCCTCGCCGAGCGCGTCGACGCCTCGGGTTGCCCGATTGTGGTGATGCTCAACAAGTGGGAGCTGATCGAGGATCCCGAGAAGCGCCTGGAAGTCAGCGCCGATGTGACGCGCAAGCTGTACTTCGTGGGCGATGCCCCGATCCTGAAGATCTCCGCACTCACCGGCAAGGGTGTGCACAAGCTGCGCCCCGTGCTGCAGGACGCGATCGAGCAGTACCACCGCCGAGTGCCCACCCGCGATGTGAACCGCGTGATTGCCGCTGCCCAGCAGCGTCAGCCTGCAGGCCATGGTGTGAAGGTGATGTACGCCCTGCAGGGCGCTACCGACCCGCCCACGTTCACGTTGTTCGTGAACCGTGAGCTGCCGCACACCTACCTGCGGTACCTCGAGCGCTCGATCCGTGAAGCATTCGAGTTCGGTTCCACGCCGATCAAGCTGCGCGTCCGCAAGCGCAGCGAATAGGAGCTGGTCGTGCCCTGGTGTGAGGACTGCGCCAAGTACTGGACGCCCTCGGCGATGAACGACGACGGCACCTGTCCGACGTGTGGTCGAGCGGTGGCGGCGCAGCAGCCGATCACTGCCAAGAACATCAACCTGCGCAAACTGGCTGCGGGGGAGGGCGCCGACGACGCCGAAGCGAAGGCCCCGTGGCATTTCAAGGTGTTGATGGTGATGCTGGCCGCGTATCTCGGCTGGCGGGTGGTGCAGTTGTTCGTCTGACGGATAGAGTCGACCGTCGACATACGGGCTGTGGCGCAGCTTGGTTAGCGCGCTTGTCTGGGGGACAAGAGGTCGTGGGTTCGAATCCCGCCAGCCCGACACAAAGAAGCAGGTCAGAGCCGGTCCGAAAGGGCCGGCTCTCTGCATTCAGGGGTCGTGGGGGCTACCGGGAAGCTACGCAACGAACACACGAAGGGGATTCCAGTTGGTTCGACCAGGCGCTCGGGCTGTCGCCGCCCACGCGCTGATTCCACGGTTCGGCCCGCGTCACCTTCGGGTGGCGCGGGCCGTCGCCGTTTTCGGGTCAGCCTGGCTTGAGGACGCCGCCGCCGAGCACCCAGCCCGTCCGCAGTGCGTACGGTACGCCAATGATGCCGAGGTAGAAGCCACTGAGGTAGGCGCCGCTGAGGTAGGCGCCGGTCAGGTCGGCGCCGGTCAGGTCGGTGCAGGTGAGGTTGGCGTTTGTGAGGTTGGCGTTTGTGAGGTAGGCGCGGTTGAGGTGGGCGTCGGTGAGGTAGGCGCCGGTCAGGTTGGCGTCGGTGAGGCGGGCGCCGGTCAGGTTGGCGCCGGTCAGGTTGGCCCCCGGGCACTGTGTTACCGGTCCGATGTCGCAGCCGTTGATGATCAAGCCGGAGCGGCTGCCGCCCGAGACCGTGATCGCAACAACGGTGCCGGTGATGGCAAGCACCGCGGCGACCGCGACGGCGATCAGGTTGCGGCGTCGGCGCCGGCTGCGGGGACTGGTTTCAGGTACGTCGAGGTTCGGGAGCATCGGGCACCCTAACTGTCAACTGTCCTACACGGTGATGGCGCCCTGGGCCACGAGCGCGAGCCGTAGCCGCGTTCGGGTCAGCCTGGCCGGAGGACACCGTCGGCGGTTACCAACCAACCTGTCGGCAGTGCCCTCGGCGTGCCTTTGACGCCGCGGTAGATGCCGCTGAGGTAGGCGCCGGGCATGTCGGCGCCGGCCAGGTCGGCGCCGTGGAGGCTGGCGCCGGTGAGGTCGGCGTAGTCGAGGTGGGCGTTGGAGAGGTCGGCGCCGCGGAGGTCGGCGTTGGAGAGGTCGGCGCTGCTGAGGTAGGCGGCGCCGGAGAGGTTGGCGCTGCGGAGGTTGGCGCCGGTGAGGTCGGCGCCGGTGAGGTTGGCCCCCGGGCACTGTGCGCCCGGGACGAGGTTGCAGCCGTTAATGATCGTGCCGGAGCGGCTGCCGCCTGAGACCGTGATCGCGACAACGGTGCCGGTGATGGCGAGCACCGCGGCGACCGCGACGGCGATCAGGTTGCGGCGTCGGCGCCGGCTGCGGGGACTGGCATCGGGCACGTCAGTGTTGGGAAGCATCGGGCACAGTAACCGCGAACTGTCCTACCGGTTCGGCCCGCGTCGGCGCGGGCCGTTGCCGTTTTCGGGTCAGCCTGGCTTGAGGACGCCGTTGACGAGCACCCAGCCCGTCGGTAGTGCGGCCGGTGTGAAGACGATGCCCCCTGAGGCCACGCCGGAGAGCTTTGCGCCGGTGAGGTCGGCGCCGTAGAGGTTGGCGCCGTAGAGGTTGGCGCCAGTGAAGTTAACGCCTTGGGTGAGGTCGGCGCCGCGGAGGTTGGCGACGGCGAGATACGCGAAGATGAGGCTGGCACCTGTGAGGTTGGCACCCGTGAGGTTGGCACCCCTGAGGTCGGCGCCGTCGAGCCTTGCGCCGGAGAGGTCGGCGCCGGTGAGGTCGGCACCGTGGAGGTCGGCGCCCGCGAGGTTGGCGTGGCCGAGGTCGGTGCCGGTGAGGTTGGCGCCGAGGAGGTTGGCGCCGCTGAGGTTGGCGTCCCAGAGGTCGGCGCGGGTGAGGTCGGCACCCGCGAGGTTGGCGCCGTGGAGGTTGGCCTGCGGGCATTGACCATTCGGGCCGATGTCGCAGCCGTTGATGATCGTGCCGGAGCGACTGCCGCCGGAGACCGTGATCGCGACAACGGTGCCGGTGATGGCGAGCACTGCGACGACCGCGGCGGCGATCAGGTTGCGGCGTCGACGGCGGCTGCGCTGACTGGTTTCGGGCACGTCAGCGTTCGCAAGCATCGGGCACCCTAACCGTGAACTGTCCTACCGGTTCGGCCCGCGTCGGAGCGGGCCGTTGCCGTTTTCGGGTCAGCCTGGCTGGAGGACGTGGTCGACGAGTACCCAGCCCGTCGGGAGCGCCTTCGGAGTGCCGTATATTTGGAGCGTTGGTCGAATACCCGTGAGTTTGGCGGTACCGAGGTCGGCGCCTCCGAGATTGACATTCACCAAGGTGGAGTTGTTGAAGACGGCGTTTGTGAGGATGGCGCTGCTGAGGTTGGTAGCTACGCCGCCACCCTCAAGGTTGGCGGAGTCGAAGCTCGCGCCGGTGAGGTCAGCGCCACTGAGGTTGGCCTGTGCAAGGCTGGCACCGTTGAAAATGGCGCCTCTGAGGTTGGCACCTTTGAGGTTGGCGTTGGCCAGGTTGGCGTTGGTGAAGTCGACGTCCGGGCATTGTGTTCGCGGTCCGATGGTGCAGCCGTTGATGATCGTGCCGGAGCGGCTGCCTCCCGAGACCGTGATCGCGACAACGGTGCCGGTGATGGCCAGCACCGCGACGACAGCGACGGCGATCAGGTTGCGGCGTCGGCGGCGGCTGCGGGGACTTGTGGTTTCGGGTACGTCGACGTTCGGGAGCATCGCGCACCCTAACCGTCAACTGTCCTGCACCGTGATGGGTCACGCTGCCACGAGCGCGGGCCGTAGCCGCTTTGGGGTCAGGCTGGCCGGAGGACGCTGCTGCTGAGGAGTATCCAGCCGGTCGGGAGCTTGGCCGGTGTGCCGATGATGTCGAGGTACCCGCCGCTGAGGTAGGCGTTCGTCAGGTTGGCCCCGTTCAGGTTGGCGTTGTGGAGGATGGTGCCTACGAGGAAGGCACTGCCGAGAGATGCGCCGGTCAGGTCGGCGCCATTCAAGTTGGCGCCCGAGAGGTCGGCGCCGAGGAGGTTGGCCCCGCTCAGGTTGGCCCCGCTCAGGTTGGCGCCGGTGAGGTCGGCGCCTTCGAGGTTGGCCCCCGGGCACTGTGCGCCCGGGACGAGGTTGCAGCCGTTAATGATCGTGCCGGAGCGGCTGCCGCCTGAGACCGTGATCGCGACAACGGTGCCGGTGATGGCGAGCACCGCGGCGACGGCGACGGCGATCAGGTTGCGGCGTCGACGGCGGCTGCGGGGACTTGTGGTTTCGGGTACGTCGACGTTCGGGAGCATCGCGCACCCTAACCGTCAACCGTCCTGCACGGTGGTGGCTCCCTGGGCCACGAGCGTGGCCGGTGATGGCAAGCACGGCAGCGACAGGGGCGAGGCATAACAGCGTGCGGTCACACTCGTGGCGCTGATCGGGCCGGGCGACATGACCGTCGAGGACGTCGACGGCGTGGGTCAGTTGTGTAGGGCGCCGTTGTTGGCTACCCAACTGACCGGCAAAGGAGAGGCTGGATAGCCGATGATGCCGCTGTACCAGCCGTAGAGGTGGGCGGTACTCATGTACGCGCCGGTGAGGTTGGCGCTGTGGAGGTTGGCGCCGGTGAGGTTGGCGCCCAAGAGGGTGACGCCGGTGAGGTTGGCGCCGTAGAGGTTGGCGCCGTAGAGGTCGGCGTTGGTGAGGTTGGCGTTGTCGGTGCGGTAGGTCGTCGAGTGGCCGAACTGGGTGCCGGTGAGGTTGGCAAGGCCGAGGTTGGCGTCGGTGAGGTCGGCTCCTTGGAGGTTGGCGCCGGTGAGGTTCGCTCCGCTGAGGTTGGCGCCACGGAGATTGGCGCTACCGAGGTCGACGCTGGCGAGGTTCGCGCCGCGGAGGTCGGCGCCGGGACACTGTGCGCTGGGGCCAATGTCGCAGGTGCCGACGAGCGTTCCGGAGCGACTGCCGCCGGAGACCGTGATCGCGACAACGGTGCCGGTGATGGCCAGCACTGCGGTGATGGCGGCGGCGATCAGGGTGCGGCGGCGGCGGCGACTGCGGGGACTGGCGTCGAGTACGTCGAGGTTCGGGAGCATCGGGCACCCTAACCGTCAACTGTCCTGCACCGTGGTGGCTCACGCAGTCACAAGCGCGGCCGGTGCCGGCGTCGGGTCAGCCTGGCTGGAGGTTGCCGTTGACGATTGCCCAGCCTGCCGGTAGCGCGGCCGGTGTGCCGAGGACGCCGAGGTAGATGCCACTGAGCTCGGCGCCGGTGAGGTAAGCACCGGTGAGGTCGGCGCCGATCAGGTTGGCCTCGTGGAGGTCGGCGCCGGTGAGGTCGGCGCCGGTCAGGTTGGCGTTGCCGAGGTTGGCGCCGGTCAGGTTGGCGCTGCGGAGGTCGGCGTAGTTGAGGTTGGTGCGACGGATGCTGGCGTCGCTGAGGTTGGCGTTCCTGAGGCTGGCGCCGGTGAGGTTGGCACCGTCGAGGTTGGCCTGGTGGAGGTTGGTGCCGGTGAGATCCGCGCTGACGAGCTTGGTGTCGGTGAGGCTGGCGCCCATCAGGCTGGCGCCGGCGAGGCTTGCACGGTAGAGGTTGGCCTCGGAGAGGTCCGTTCCGCCGAAGTCCGCGCCGGTGAGGTCGGCATACCGAAGGTTGGCCTGGTACAGGTCGGCATTGGAGCACTCTGCTCCTGGTCCGATATCGCACCGACCGATGATCGTGCCGGACCGGCTGCCGCCTGAGGCTGTAACCGCGATCACGGTGCCGGTGATGGCGAGCACCGCGGCGACCGCGACGGCGATCAGGTTGCGGCGTCGACGGCGGCTGCGGGGACTGGTGTCGAGCAGATCGGTGTTCGGAAGCACGCCAAACGTTAACTGTGAACGTCCTACACGGCAGCAGTTTCATCGGCCACGGGCGCGGCCGGTACGGACTTGTGGAAGTTCTTCTGTCCAGGTGTTGACAGACGAACAGACGTTCGCTATCCTTCTCTACATGGACGATGCCCTCGCACTCCTGGACCTGGCGATCAGCGGTGTTGCCATGTTCCCGGCGGCAGGGTTGTTGGACGATGATCTGCGATCGGGTGTGGTTGCTGTGCAACGTCATATCGACCGGTTGAAGGTGTTGCACGCAGGCATGGTGCACGAAGCCGACCGACGCCGGGTGTGGCAGGCCTCGGGTTCGCGTGACATGGCCGACTGGTTGGCTGGGGTCACGAAGACCTCGAAGGGTGATGCCAGCTCGCGGGTGAAGTTGGGGGCTGCGTTGGGGGCGTCGGATGCGTTGAAGCAGGCGGCGGAGAAGGGCGATGTGTCGGCCGCTACCGCGGAGTCGTTGTTCGATGCGGTTACCTCGCCGCCCGATGGCGCATCGGAAGCCGATGTCGCTCAACTGGTCGACGATTGCATGGGTGCCGATCCTCGTGATGCGCAGGACGCGGCCGAGGGCTGGAAGCGCACGTTCAGCGGGGAAACCCCCCAGCAGGCCGAAGCACGCCGCTATGCGAAGCGGTCGCTGCGCACCCGCAACTTGGGCGACGGTATGGGGCAGTTGACTGCGATCCTGCCGCTGGTCGACCTCCGCCAGGTCACCAACAGCATCTCCCACGTCGCCGGCAAGCCGTGCAAGGACGACCCACGCACGACTGAGCAGCGCCTGTCTGACGGTCTGGTGCAACTGTGTATCGCGTACGCAAAAGGCGAAGTGACCGGTGGGCGCGAGAAGCCAACCATTCTCATCAACATCGACGCCGACGACTTCACCGGCCGCAGCGATGGCGACGGGTTCACCGCACACGGCGATCGGGTGCCGGCGCATATGGTGCGGTTCCTCGCCGAACAGGCACTGGTGCAGCGAGTCCTCACCGCCGGCAGCCACATCCTGAACGTGGGACGCGCCGAGCGCTACGCCACCGAGGCCCAGTTCAAGGCGTTGGTCGTACGCGACGGCGGCTGCCGGGTTCCCGGCTGCCATATCCCCGCAGCATGGTGCGATATCGACCACCTGCTCGCGTGGGAAGACGGCGGCTCCACTGATCTGGACAACCTGGTCATGTGGTGCCGACACCACCACACCGTCAAACACCTCCCCGGTGTGCAGGTGCTCGGCGGGGTCGACGACCTCCAACTCCAGTTGGCCGACGGCACCATCATCAACTGCCCACCCAAAGGGCGAGTGGCCCAGCGGGCACGTACTCGACCACGAACCCAGGCGGCGGCCTGACGCCCGAAGCCTGATACACGAAGCGCTGGATCGCTGGCGCGCAGCACCTTTCGTCGGCAAACCGGCATGGGCGCGCCACTCGCAGAGGTGATGCAGTACTGAGACAGGGCGTGGCGGCCACTATGAGTGCTTCGGAAAGAAATTTCTCCGAAAATGGTCAAGTCGCTTCACAGAGTGACGATGAAAGGTGCACACTATGTCCGTAGGACACGTGGGTTCTACGAGGAGTACACCATGGCTGACGTGCCCACAATCGACATCACGAGCCCGGCATTCGCCCTCCGATTGGCGAACCTGCTGGTAGCCAGCCGTGAAGCGAACAGTCAAGGTCGCCTCGCGGTGTCTCGCTCTAGCCAGGGACGCTTCAGCTACCGAGATCTGCGCGAGTTCGAAAAGGCCAGCCGCGCGCTCGACGAAATCACGATCGACGAGTTGGCGCAGTTGTACGGCTGCGACCTCGGCGCCATCTTGCCCCCGCGGCTGCCGGTCACCGTCGTCGACGATGCAATCATCGCCGGTGGTGTGCGCCAGAGCTTCCAGCCCGAAGAGCCCGACGCGTTGCTGTTGGCCTACCTGGAACTGGTGCGCACGCTGCGTCGCCAGAAGCGCACACCTGTCGTGGCATTGCGCCGCGACGACCTCGAAGTGCTCGCCAGCCACCTGCACGAACCGCGTGAAACGGTGCTGCACCGCCTGGCCACCCTGATGAACGCCACACAGCGCAAGCGTGCGGCGATGACCGGTGTGCTGGCGACTGGTGCGGTGGTCATTGGTCTCGTGGGTGCGGCGGCCGCGCTCAACACCGGCTCGGGTCAGAGCGACACCACGCCCACCACCGTGGTCACCACGGTCACCACCGATCTCACCAGCACGACGATCAGCACCACGGTCACCACCACCGGCGACACGACGCTGGTCACCGACCCGGTGACGGTGCTGCCGACGGTGCCGCCCACCATCCGGGTCACCACCACCAAGCCGCCGATGGTCGATATCAACCTGCCGACCACCACCGACCCGACCACGTCGGTCGACGGGGGCCCTCCGCCGATCCCCTGATCGCTGACGCCCAGCGCGCTGCGAGTCAGTGTGCGCAGCGGATACGGTCGGCGAGGTGTGCGGTCGTTACGTCTCGTCCAGTACCCCTGCAGCCATCGCCGAGTTCTTCGGCGCGGCGGTTGACGGCGAGCCACTAGCTCCCAGCTTCAACGTCGCGCCCACCAACGACGTGTACGCAATCGTCGCCGCCAGCGATGGCGCACGGCGGGTGCAGACCTACCGCTGGGGTCTGGTGCCGTCATGGGCCAAGGATGTGCGCATCGGCTCGAAGATGATCAACGCCCGCGCCGAGACGCTGGGCGAGAAGCCGTCGTTCAAGGGGTTGTTCCGCACGCACCGACTGCTCGTGCCGATGGACGGTTTCTACGAATGGCAGCAGGGCACCGGGCTCACCGCCGCGGGCAAGCCGGCGAAGACGCCGATGTTCATCCATCGCGCTGATGGCGCACCCTTGGCGGCCGCTGGACTGTGGGCCGCGTGGCGCGAACCCGGTGCCGACCCCAGTGATCCGTGGCTGCACACGCTCACCGTCATCACCACGTCGGCGAACGCCACCATGGCACCCGTGCACGACCGCATGCCGGTGCTCATGGAGAAGGCCGACTGGGCGGAATGGCTGGACAACAGCCATCAGGATCTCGCGGCGCTGCAACGGCTGCTGGTGCCAGCACCCGAGGGTGTACTCACGATGCACGCGGTCAGCACAGCGGTGAACGCGGTGCGCAACAAGGGGCCGGAACTCGTGGAACCCGTTGGCCGTTAGTCCAGGTTGCTGAGCGCCGTGCGGATCGCGTCGGCAGCCGAGTCGAGCGAGTCGCGGCTGGCCGATGCCGCCGCGTTGGCGAAGTTCAACTGGCCCATGTGCTCGGTGGGCACCACGTGCAGATGGGTGTGTGGCACCTCGTAACCGGCGATGATCAGGCCGACCCGCTCGCAGGGGAACGCCTGCTGTTGCGCCCGCCCGATGCGGTGAGCGACGGCGAACAGATGGGCGGCGAGGTCGGGGGAGAGGTCGACCCACTGATCGATTTCCGCGATCGGCACCACCAACGTGTGGCCGTGGGCCAACGGGTTGATCGAGAGGAACGCAACACACTGATCGTCGCGATACACGAACGTGCCGGGGATCTCGCCGGCGATGATGCGGGTGAAGATCGTGGGCATCAGGACACCCCTCCGGACGAGGAGAACACGTCTCCGTTGCAGTAGCTACTCTCCGGCCCAGCGAGGAAGCGCACGAGCTCGGCGAGTTCTTCGGGTTGGGCCATGCGGCCGGCGGGTACCTGGGCGACGATCGCACCCATCACGATCGGGTCCATCTGGTGCAGCAGTGGGGTGTCTACCCAGCCGGGGCACACAGCGTTGACGCGCACCCCGAACGCGGCGACCTCCTGGCCGATCGACTTGGTGAGCGCAATGATGCCCGCCTTGGCCGCCGCGTAGTGCAGTGGTCCGGCCATCGGGCGCAGGCCGAGCACCGAGGAGATGTTGACGATGCTGCCGGTACGGGCTGGGGTCATGTGCCGCAGCGCAGCGCGTATGCCGTGGAACGTGCCGTACAGGTGCACCTTGATCATCCGGTCCCAGTCGGCGTCGCTGAGTTCGATCGTGGTGTTCGATGGCACAAGATCGCTCATGCGCCCTTCCATCCGCGCGATCTGGTTCTCGATCATCTGCTGGGTCTTCGTCGCGTCGGAGGGCGGTGCGATGCCGGCGTTGTTGACCACGATGTCGAGGCGGCCGTGCCGCGCCACGGTGGCATCGATAGCTGCGTCGAACGCTGCGGAATCCACCACGTCGAGCGTGATCGCCTCGCCAGCGATCTCTGCCGCAACCGTGGCGGCGCCCTCGCCGTTGATGTCGGTGACGACGACGTGCGCTCCGTCGGCCGCAAGTCGGCGGGCGAAGGCGGCGCCCATCCCCGAACCGGCGCCGGTGATGAACGCGACGGTGCCCGAGAGCGAACCAGGTGAGCCGGTGGTGGTGAGTGCCTGCGTCATGACGGGCATCGTACGCATGCCGGGTGCGCTCACTTGTACGCTCCGTGCGTGACTGAACCCGACTCGCAACTGTCGACGCACAAGTTGCTCACTGCACCGAACCTGTTCACGCTGGTCCGGCTGTGCTGTATCCCGCTCTTTCTGTGGATGCTGTTCGGTCGCGACAACCGCGCCGGTGCGGCCTGGCTGTTGGGCGGTCTTGGTGCCACCGACTGGGTGGATGGGTGGCTGGCTCGCCGCTTCAACCAGGTCAGCGAGTTCGGCAAGATGTTCGACCCCACTGCCGATCGACTGCTGTTCATCGTCGGCATCACCGGCATCATGATCGACGGGTCGGCGCCGCTGTGGTTCTGCTGGGTGGTGCTCGTTCGCGAGGTGGTGGTGGGTGGCACCATCGCGATCGCCACCGTGGCCTTCAAGATGGAGCGCTTCGACGTCACCTGGTGGGGGAAGACGGCGACGTTCCTGCTGATGTTCGCGTTCCCCGGTTTCATGCTGGGCGCCAGCGACTTCTTCGCGCACACTGGCTTCCAGATCGCGGCGTGGCTGGTGGGCATCCCCGGTTTGGTACTCAGCTACTACACGGCGTTCGGCTATGTGCCCACGATCCGCGCCAGCCTGCGGTCCGGGCGAGCGCGGCGCGGCTAGCCTCGCAAGCATGCAGGTTCCGCAGGATCTCCGTTACAGCAGCGACCACGAGTGGGTGGCCCTTGAAGGGACCCGTGCGAAGATCGGAATTACCGACTACGCGCAGGACGCCCTGGGCGATGTCGTGTACGTGCAGGTGCCCGCAGTGGGCGCGATCGTGAAGGCTGGCGACAGTTTCGGCGAGGTCGAAAGCACGAAGTCGGTCAGCGACATCTACGCACCAATGTCGGGCACCGTCGTCGCCATCAACGCCGCGCTGGCGGATTCGCCCGAGTTGCTGAACAGCGATCCGTACGGCGCTGGTTGGCTGTGCGAGATCGAATGCACCGATCCCGCAGAAATCGGCGCCCTTCTGGATGCGCTGGCCTATCAGGGTCTCATCGACGGTTAGTGTTGCTGGCGATGGACCATGTGTTCTGCAACCAGTGCGGTCACCGCAATCCGCAGGAATCCAGCTTCTGCTCCGCGTGCGGAGCGGTGCTGGACAACATCGACGACCACACGGTCACCCTGGCCAAGGTGGATCCGTTGCAGGACGCACCCGGTGCCGCTGACGATGTCATCGTGCACATCGGCGATCTTCCGGCCAGTGCGTCACTCGTCGTGCGCAACGGTTCACAGGCCGGTTCGGCGTTGGCGCTCGATGCGCCGGTCACGCGTCTCGGCCGCCACCCGGACAGCGAGGTCAGCCTCGACGACATCACGGTGTCGCGGCGCCACGCCGAGATCGTTCGCGGCGACAGCGGGTACACCGTGCGCGACGCTGGCTCGTTGAACGGCACCTACGTGAACGGCGTGCGCATCGACGAGGCACTGTTGCACCAGGGTGACGAGTTGCAGGTGGGCAAGTTTCGCCTCGTGTTCTTCGAGAAGGTGAACGGCTGACCGTGTCGGAACGCCCCTATCTGTCGATCGGTGAAGTGCTCGGGATGTTGCTCGAGGAGTTCCCCGATGTCACCATTTCCAAGATCCGTTTCCTGGAGAGTCAGGGCCTGATCGACCCTGAGCGCACGGCATCGGGTTATCGAAAGTTCTACGACGCCGATGTCGATCGACTGCGCGTCATCCTGCGCGAACAACGTGAGAACTTCCTGCCGCTGCGCGTCATCCGCGACCGACTCGAGAGCGGCCAGATCGACGACTCGGGTGCGCTCACTCCGCCGCGCGGTATCCGCAACGTGACGGTGCTCGAAGCCGAGTTCGACGAGACCGGCGAACTCATCATCCCCGAGGGCACACCCGTCCCCACCGGCCACCACCCGGCAGCGCAGGCACGTGTGCCACAAGCGGCCGCACGGGTGATGCCCTACGCGGGGCCAGCGCTCGAGTCGGCGCCACCGCCCGCGGCGCCACCGTTGAACCCTGCAGCAGCGTTCTTCCAGGGCAGCGGCGGCGTGTCGCCGTCGGTGCCAACAGCGGTGCCGGAGAACTACAACGCCAACGAGTTGTGCATCCACGCCAACATCACCGGTCGCCAACTCACCGAACTCGAGTCGTTCGGGCTGATCACACCTCGCGGAACCGGCACGTCTGCGCTGTACACGAACTCCGACTTGGGGATCGCTCGCGCATGTAAAGGTTTCCTCGAACGTGGCGTCGAGCCGCGGCACCTTCGTGCGTGGCGGCAGGCCGCCGACCGCGAGGCGGCGTTGTTCGAACAACTGGTCACGCCGCTCATCCGTCAGCGCAACCCGCAGAGCCGACAGCAGGCCGTGCAGACGTTGCAGCAGCTGTCGCGGCTCGGCGGCGACCTGCGCGAAGCGATGTTGAACGCTGCGTTGCAACATCATCTCGAGCCCTGAAGCTTCCCGCTGCGGTCTCGACCACCTCGGGGTACCATCATCCCCGTGGTACGTATGCAGCTCTTAGGGGTACGCGTTGAGTTGCCGGCGAATACGCCGGTCGTGATGCTGCGCGAGGTGGACGGCGACCGCGGCCGCGTGTTGCCGATCTTGATCGGCATTCACGAGGGGTCGGCGATCCACACGGCGATGGAAGGAATCACTCCGCCTCGCCCACTGACCCACGACCTGCTGGCGATCATGATGCGAACGCTCGGCGCCACACTCGACAAGGTGATCATCACCGAGGTTCGTGAGCACACGTTCTACGCCGAACTGCATCTCGTCACTGCTGGCGGCACGCACGTCGTGTCGTGTCGGCCCAGCGACGCGATCGCGCTCGCGGTGCGTGTCGATGCTCCGATCTTCGCCAGCGAAGCGTTGCTCGACGAGGCTGCCGTCGAGGTTCCCGAGGGCAATGAGGAAGGCGATGAGGAAGCGATCCTCGACGAGTTCCGCGATTTCCTCGACGACGTCAGCCCGGAAGACTTCGCCGGCTGACTGGCCGGAGCACTCCTTCGCTCGTTCGCGCGCAACGCGCGAGTCATTCGCGCGAAGAGTGCTTGACCTCGCGCGACCGCTCCCGTACCATGACAACCCGGTGACACGCCTGTAGTTACTGGCGTGTCATCCCATTGGAGGTTCGAGATGAACGAGACGACCGAGACCACGGAACTTGGCTTCAGTGGCACGAAGGCCGCCGGTGTGGTGGGGATCTCCTATCGTCAGCTCGACTATTGGGCGCGTACCGACCTGGTGCGCCCGTCGCTGTGCGACGCCACCGGCAGCGGCAGTCGCCGTCTGTACAGCTATCGCGACTTGCTGGAACTGCGGGTCATCAAGAGCCTGCTCGACGCCGGTATCAAGCTCGAATCTGTGCGCAAGGCGTTCGGGTATCTGCGAGCCAACGTGGATGTCGACATCTCTGCGGCGACGTTGGTGATCAGCGGTGCCGACGTGCTGTTGTGCGATGGCGACACGCTCATCGACATCGTGCGTCGCGGCGGTCAGGGTGTGCTGAACGTTCTGGCAATCGGTGGCGTCAAGTCCGACCTCGATGCCTCGCTCGTGCAACTTGCCGAGCACGGTGTGCCGGCCACACCTGCCGCTGCCGTCACCGCTCGGGCCGTCTGAGGCCTGGGGTGTCCGACTACGAAGTCAGCCCGCTCGATTCCTTCCACCGTGCCCTCGGCGCGAAGATGGTGCCCTTCGGCGGCTGGGAGATGCCAGTCGCCTACCCATCGGGCACGATCAACGAGCATCTTGCCTGCCGACGCGATGCCGTCGTGTTCGATGTGTCGCACCTCGGCACCGTGCGGGTGCATGGCCCTGACGCGTTCGATCTCTTGCAGCAAGCGTTCACCAACGATCTGGCGAAAGTGGGGCCCGGTCGGGCGCAATACACGCACTTGCTCGACGAGGCCGATGCCTCGGTGCTCGACGACATCATCGTGTGGTGGGTGCGCGACGACGTCTTCGACGTGATGCCGAACGCCTCGAACACCGATGCGGTGCGCGCCGCAATCGGTGGCATCGAGACCACCCGCGATCGAGCGGTGCTGGCGGTACAGGGCCCTCGGGCCAAAGAACGCCTCGTCGGTGTGTTCCCTGAAGCCGCTGAGGTGGGCCGCTTCCGCGTGCAGGAACTGATGTGGCGCGGCGTGCCGTGTGTGGTGGCGGGCACCGGCTACACCGGTGAGGCCGGTGTGGAGATCGCCGTTCCGATCGCTGCCTCAGCAGACCTGTGGACCGCGTTGCTCGATGCCGGTATCACGCCTGCAGGCCTGGGGGCGCGCGACACGTTGCGGCTCGAAGCCGGACTGCCGCTGCACGGTCACGAACTGGGTGCCGAGATCACCACGTTGCAAGCCGGCCTCGGCTGGGTTGTGGCATGGAACAAGCCCATGTTTCGCGGTAGGGCTGCGCTGGCAGCAGAACGTGAACGGGGTGTGGCCCGCGTGCTGCGCGGTATCGCCACCGAGGGACGTCGTCCGCCGCGGGCCGACTGTGCGGTGTTGCTGGACGGACAGCCAATCGGCGTCACCACCAGCGGCAACTTCTCACCGGTGCTCGAACACGGCATTGCGCTCGCGTTCCTGTCACCTTCGACCGCCGAGGGCGCGGTGGTCACTGTGGATGTGCGCGGGTCGCAACTTGCTGGCCGAGTCGTGCCGCTGCCGTTCGTGGCCAAGCACTGAGTTCGGGCACTCTGCGCTCCTCAGCGGGCGGGGTTCTTGGTGGCAACTTTCTTCACGGGAGCGGGCTTGCTCGGCACCTTGCGCGGCGCGGCCTTCTTCACCGGGGCTTTCTTGCTCGTGGTGCTCTTCGCTGGGGCTGGGGCTGGGTCGGGGTCGGCGGCGACAGGTTCCGGCTGGGGCCGTAGGTTGCCCCCGCGCAGCGCCGCCAACGACATCAGCACCGGGCTGGACAGCGTCTCGGCGAAACGGGTGAGCGTCGGGCCGATCTTCTCCACCGGTCCGGAGAGTTGTTCGACGAGTGAATCGGCGGCGCGAATGGTGCGCGTCAACTGCGGTACGAACGCCTTGACCGGCGCTTCGACGGTGTCGAGCATGCCATTGAGCCGTGTGGCGACGCCGTTCAACTGATCCATTGTGTCGTTGAACTTCTCGACGCTCTCGAGGAACTGGGAGACGCCCTTCTGAAACTGGGCGATCGATTTGCTGATCCCGGAAAGCGGGTTGCTGCCCCCCAACAGTCCGAGGAGGTCGCCGAGACCAGGTCCGGAGGAGGTGGAACTGCTGCTGTCTGCCATACCGTGACGGTAGCGCAGGCCGTTCGCTCGGCCGATAAGGTGCCCGGAATGGCGTCGACTGATCGTGTGCTGCGCGTTGGCATGATCTGCCCATACAGCCTGTCGGTGCCGGGTGGTGTGCAGGCCCAGGTGTTGGGCCTCAGTCGACAGTTGCGGCGAATGGGTATGGAGGTGCGGGTGCTCGGGCCCTGCGACGGCCCACCCCCGGACACGTTCGTGACGCCGTTGGGCAACAGCCTGCCCACCGCGTCGAACGGCTCGATCGCCCCGCTGGCCCCCGATCCGGCGTGTGCGCTGCGCACCATGCGCGTGCTGTTCGACGAGCAGTTCGACGTACTCCACATGCATGAACCGTTCGCACCCGGGCCGACGATGACGGCCACCTTGCTGCACCCCGCGCCGATCGTGGCCACGTTCCACGCGGCCGGCGAAAGCGCGAGCTACAAGTACGGCTCGGCCCCCATGCGTTCCGCGGCGAAGAACATCGGCCACCGCGTCGTGGTCTCCAAGGACGCGCTCGCGTTGGTGCTACCTGCCGTGCCGGGGGAGTACGAGACACTGTTCAACGGTGTGGAGCTCGACGTGTACCGCGAGTCCGTCGAGTACCACACGACCGGGCCGACGATCTTCTTCTGTGGCCGCCACGAGGAGCGCAAGGGTCTCGACGTGTTGCTCGATGCGATGGCGCAGATGGGGCCCGAGGTCACGTTGTGGGTGGCCAGTTCCGGCCCAGACACCGAGCGCCTCCGCGCACGCACCGCGGCCGACCAGCGCATCGTGTGGCTGGGTCGTATCAGCGATGAGGAGAAGGTCGCCCGACTGAAGGGTGCCCATGTGTTCTGCGCGCCTTCATTGCACGGCGAGTCGTTCGGCGTGGTGTTGATCGAGGCGATGGCGGCCAGCACGTGCATCGTGGCCAGCTCGCTCGGCGGCTACCGCAACGTGGCCACCGACGACGTCGACTCACTGTTGGTGCCGCCTGGCGATGCTGCGGCGCTGGCCGCCGCGCTGCAGCGGGTGTTGGCTGACGATCAGTTGGTGGCGCGGCTCACCGCTGCTGGCGACCGTCGGGCCGACGACTTCTCGATGTCGGCACTCGCCGAGCGCTACGCCGAGATTTATCGCATGTTGGCGCCGACCCGGGTGTATCAGGGCCCGCCGCTGTCGCCATGGCTGCTGTCACCCCGGCGCACCCGCCACACCCGTATGATGAGGCGGTAGCACGCCGTCCGGCGCTGCCCGACCTTTCGGAGTCACTCCAATGATCTGGATCATCGTCTTGGTCGTCGTCGTACTGCTCGCGCTGTTCGCCGTCGCCGCCTATAACGGTCTCGTCCGCCGCCGCAACCAGGTGGACAACGCCTGGTCGCAAATCGACGTGCAGTTGAAGCGTCGTATCGACCTCATCCCCAACCTCGTCGAGACCGTGAAGGGCTATGCCGCTCACGAGAAGACCACACTCGAGGCCGTCATCAACGCCCGCAATGCCGGGATGAGCGCCGCCAACACGCCCGGAGCGCAGGCCGCAGCGGACAACCAGATCACGGGTGCGCTGCGCCAGTTGTTTGCCCTCAGCGAGTCGTATCCCGACCTCAAGGCCAACCAGAACTTCCTTGCGCTGCAGGAAGAACTCACCGCCACTGAGGGGCGCGTCTCGTATGCCCGGCAGTTCTACAACGACAGCGTCTTGGGCTACAACAACAAGCTGCAGACCTTCCCCACGATGATCTTCGCGGGCATGATGCACTTCACCAAGCGCGAGTATTTCGAGACCGACGCGGCCAGCCGCGAGGTGCCCAAGGTTCAGTTCTGAACCCGTCATGCTGGAACTGATCAGATCGAACAAGCGGCGTAGCGTCGCGCTCATCGCCGCATTCGTGGGCATCCTGTGCCTCGTCGGCGCAGCCTTCGGGCTGTGGATGGGCAACGGGATCCTCGGCACTGCCATTGCCCTGGTGGTCTCGGGGGCATTGGCCTTCGGGTCGTACTGGAAGGCCGATGCAATCGCGCTTGCCGTCAGCCGCGCCAAGCCGGCCGACCCGCAGCAGTACCAGCGGCTCCACAACGTGGTGGAGGGGTTGTGCATCGCCAGCGGCCTCCCCAAGCCGCGGGTGTACATCGTCGAAGATGCGGCCCCGAACGCGTTTGCCACTGGCCGCAACCCGAAGCACGCGGCGATCGCGGTCACCACCGGGTTGCTCGAGAAGATGAACCGGGTCGAGCTCGAAGGTGTGGTGGCCCACGAGCTGTCGCACATCCGCAACTACGACATTCTGGTCAACACGCTGGCGGTCACGCTGGTGGGCGCGGTGGCGCTGCTGGCCAACATGGGCATTCGCCTGATGTGGTGGAACGGTGGCCGCTCGCGCCGCTCGGGCGACCGTAACGACTCGGGCAACGTGTTGGCGATCTTCGGCTTTGCGCTGCTGATCTTCGCCCCGATCATCGCCAAGGCGATGCAGGCTACGATCAGTCGCAAGCGTGAGACGCTGGCCGACGTGTCGGCATGTCAGCTGACTCGCTACCCGCCGGGGCTGATTTCGGCGCTGGAGAAGCTGCGCGAGGACAGCACGGTCACCCATTCGGCCACGACTGCCACGGCGCACATGTGGATCGAGCAGCCAATGTCCGGTGTGGGCGACGGCGGCAAGCTGGCGTGGTTCAACAAGTTGTTCAACACTCACCCGCCGCTCGAAGAGCGCATCGCGCTCCTCCGCGAGCTCTGACCTGGCACGTCAACCCGACTCGCAGCGTCGGGAAATCCTGGGTTGCCGACGGCCCGGTAACGGTACGCTGCACTCATGAATTCGACGCCGTCTTCTACGCGAGCCACAGGCACCATGCAGGTCAAGCGAGGCCTGGCTGAGATGTTGAAGGGTGGCGTCATCATGGATGTCGTCAACCCCGAGCAGGCCAAGATCGCCGAGGACGCAGGTGCGTGCGCCGTGATGGCGCTCGAGCGAGTGCCCGCCGACATCCGTCGCGACGGCGGTGTCTCGCGCATGAGCGATCCAGAAATGATCGAGGGCATCAAGGCCGTCACCACCATCCCGGTGATGGCCAAGGCTCGTATCGGCCACTTCGTGGAGGCGCAGATCCTGCAGGCCCTCGGGGTCGACTACGTGGACGAGAGCGAAGTGCTCACCCCGGCCGACGAGGCCCACCACATCGACAAGTACGCGTTCACCGTGCCCTTCGTGTGCGGCGCCACCAACCTCGGTGAGGCGCTGCGTCGCATCAGCGAAGGTGCCTGCATGATCCGCAGCAAGGGTGAGGCTGGCACTGGCAACATCGTCGAGGCCGTGCGCCACCTGCGCAGCATCCTGGGCGATATCCGCAAGATCACTCAGGCCGACTCCGCCGAACTGTTCCAGTGGGCCAAGGTGCTGCAGGCGCCGCTGCCGCTGGTGCAGGAGATCGCCGAGACGGGCAAGCTGCAGGTGCCGCTGTTCTGCGCCGGTGGCATCGCCACCCCGGCCGACGCGGCGCTCGCGATGCAGTTGGGTGCCGAGGCCGTGTTCGTCGGTTCTGGCATCTTCAAGAGCAACGATCCGGCGCCTCGCGCCAGGGCGATTGTCGAGGCCACCACTCACTTCCGTGATGCCGACATCCTTGCCAAGGTCAGCCGTGGCCTCGGTGCCCCGATGACCGGTATCGGCATGGACGACACCACCAAGTTCGCCGAGCGCGGTTGGTGAGGACAACCCGTGCTGCGTAGTGCGGAGCCTCCAGGGTGTCAGCCTCGATCGTCGGTGTCCTTGCACTGCAAGGCGCGTTCGTCGCGCACGAGCGCGCTCTCCGTTCAGTAGGCGCCTCCACGCTGCAGGTGCGCATTTCTGCGGATCTGGACAAGGTGCAGGCCCTGGTGATGCCCGGCGGCGAGAGCACCACGATGTCGAAGTTGCTGGTCTCGTCGGGGTTGTTCGACGTGCTGGCGGATCGGTTGCATGACGGCCTACCTGTGTTCGGTACCTGTGCCGGAATGATCCTGCTGGCCACCGAAGTGCTCGACGGCCGCGAGGACCAACGCAGCCTGGGTGCCATCGACGTGTCCGTCCGGCGCAACGGTTACGGCCGTCAGGTCGACAGCTTCGAGACCGACATCCCGGTGACGGGCTTATCGAACCCGTTCCACGCCGTGTTCATCCGCGCACCCAAGGTGGAACGCCTCGGCGCTGGTGTCGAGGTGCTCGCCGAATGCGAAGGTGTGCCGGTGCTGGCCCGCGAGGGTTCGGTCACGGTGGCATCATTCCATCCAGAACTCACACCCGACGCGCGGCTGCACGAGCAGTTCCTGCGTCACCACCACATCATCTGACACATCGACGAAGGAGTATCCGATGTCCGGCCATTCCAAATGGGCAACGATCAAGCACAAGAAGGGTGCGGCCGACAAGGCCCGCGCCAAGGTCTTTAACAAGATCGCCCGACTGCTCGAGGTCGCGGCGCGCGAAGGCGGCGCCGACCCCTCGTCGAACGCCTCGTTGCGTTCCGTGATGCAGAAGGCCAAAGCGGCGCAGATGACCAACGACGCCATCGACCGTGCGGTGAAGCGCGGCGCAGGTCTGGCAGGCGGCGGCAACTACGAAGCGATCACCTACGAGGGTTATGCCCCAGGCGGTGTGGCGATGCTGGTGGATGTGCTCACCGACAACCGCAACCGCAGCGGCGGCGATGTGCGCAACATCTTCTCCAAGCTCGGCGGTTCGCTGGCCGAGCCGGGCGCGGTTGGCTGGCAGTTCAGCCGCCGTGGCGTGCTGCTGGTGAACGGCGGCGATGAGGAGTCGCTGATGATGTTGGCGCTCGAAGTTGGTGCCGACGATGTGGCCGACGACGGTGACGGCGCCTGGCGTATCACCTGCGATCCGCACCTCGTGTTCGATGTACGCGATGCGCTGCTGGCCGCCGGGCTGGAAGTTGTCTCGGCAGAGAGCACGATGGTGTCCAGTCTCACGGTGGAGGTCACCGACGCAGCCGACGCTCGCCAGATCCTGCGTATCATCGACGCGTTGGAGGACAACGACGATGTGCAGGATGTGTTCAGCAACTTCGACATCAGCGAAGCACTGATGGAAGCGGTCAGCGAATGAGTATCTCGATCGGCGACGTGGCACCGGCGTTTTCGCTGGCTTCCAACTCTGGCGAAACCGTGTCACTGGCCGATTTCAGCGGCCGGCCCGTCGTCGTGGTGTTCTACCCCGGCGACGACACTCCCGTGTGCACCCGTCAGCTCAACACCTACAACGACGACCTCTCGCAGTTCGAAGCACTGAACTCGCAGGTGCTGGCGATCTCCGCGCAGAGCGTCGACAGCCATCAGCGGTTCAGCACCAAGCATGGGTTCAAGTTCCCGCTGCTGGCCGACACCGACAAGTCGGTTGCCGGTGCATACGGCACACTCGGGCCGCTCGGGTTCCCGCGGCGCAGCATCTTCATCATTGACGGCGATGGCATCGTCCGATACGTGCATCGCGCGATTGCCGGGCTGACGTTCCGTCCGGTCAGCGAACTGGTGGAAGTGCTGGCCAGCCTCAGCCGCTGAGCACGGTGCTGGTGCAGGCCAGCCCGCCGCACACGAACGCGGGCGTGCCGGTGAACAAGAACGTGAACGCCTCCTGCAACACCTTGGGTTCGCGCGAGCCAGCACCGTGTGGGTCCTGGCCGTACTCGGGTTCGGTAGGGGGCAGGTTCACCGTGGGCGGAGCCGGGGTGCCGAAGTCCCACATCTCCAGCAGGGCAGTGATCGGTGCGTCGGCCGTGTAGCCGGGTAGGCCCCATTGTGGGACGACGTCCTTGCTGCGGCCGCTCGCCAACGTGGGTTGCAGAGCAGCCGCACCCAGCGTGCGAGCCAGCACCTCGGTGGACACGTTGGCCACCTGGTGATCGCCAAACGCCTCGATCATCAGCACCTGCTTGGCGGGAATGCCGGGGTACGGGTCGCTGGTGAGGTGCTGCGCGTAGCCGTTGTTCTCGCCGCGGTCCCAGAGCAACTGGATGAGTTGCATCGCCAGCAGACGATCGGCGGGATCGGGGTATGCCTGCTCGAACACGCTGGCGAACTGCGGCCAGTCGCTGGAGCGGGGGAGCAGCAGCGAGTAGGTGATGCCGGGCACGCCGAGCACGACACGGCTCCACTCGGTGGAAATCGCGCTGGCGGCACCGCCGAGGATGCCGCCCTGGCTGTTGCCAACGAACTGGGTGGCGCCGTTGGCGACCAACGGATGGCCATCGCCGGACTGGAACGCGGAATCGGTGACGAACCCGGTGGGGGAGTTCAGTAGACGACCGAGGAGTTGTTGGTTCAACAACCCCTGTTGCATGCGGTCGGCTTGCTCGGGGAAGTGCGAAAGATTGCCGAGCACAGTGACCAGGTTCGGGAGGTCGGTGCTGCTCATGCCGATCTCGTCGGTCGCACATGCGGCGGCGAGGCCAGCGGCTGCAGCGAATGACAGCGCGCCCACCTCGTCGAGTGTGCCCATCAGACCGTGTCCGTACACGATCGCTGGCACGGGTGTCGCTGCGCCCAGCGGCAGCACGCAGCGGAACGGGACGTGCAGCACGGGTGTGTCGGTGTTCTGTCGCGGAAGGCCGTCGGGCCCGAGATCGAACTTGTTGCCGGGTGACCCGTCTCCGGTGAGGTAGTTCGGCACGTCGTACGTTCCATCCACTGTGCGCACGGTGCCGTCGTCGGTGGCGGTGGTGACTGCGAAGGCCGGTGCTCCGTTGCCGAGCCCGTCGTAGGTCTCGGCGCGCATATGCAACAGACGGCCGCTGAGGCTGTCGGCGCTGGCCACGGTGAAGTCCCATGCCAGGTACAGCCCGGGCGTACTGATGCCGGCGGTGTCGAGCGCTGCGAAAAGATCGCGGAAGGGGTAGGCCCGCTGCGGGGGTTCGGGCGCTCCGTCGAGCATCGATTGGAACGCCGGTGTGCGCTGAATGGCCCGACCGTCGGTGTCCACCAGGTTGCGCAGGGCGACGATGAAGTGGTGGCCCTCGGCAAGCGCCTCCGCTGGGTGCACGATCAGCACTTGGTCGTCGACCGGCCCGGTGGCGTCGAGTTCGGCCCAATAGGCAACCCGTGTGCCGGCGTCGGTGTCGAGGATCACGATCGGTGCGTCGTCGTTCAGCGAGGCGGCGATGTTGGTGCTGGGGGCGATGCCGGTGCGCTCGACATCGAGCATCGGCACGAACGCCAGGATCGACGACCCAGGGGAGAAGCCGTCTGCCCGGTTCTGATCGGTGAGGTCGATGGGCACGCCGTCGACGTTCTGCGGCGCAGCGCCGTCGAGGATGTCCAACCGGCGGCCGGTGGGCGTGGTGTCGTCGGGGCGGGTGAATGCATCGTTCGGCCAGGGCAGCAGGCACGCCCGCTCGTCGAGTGGGTCGCAGAACAGCGGTTCGAGCATTGCAGTGTCGCCGGGGGCGAGTGTGTCGGTGGTGGCGACACCCGAATCGCCGCCATTCGAATCCGATCCGCTGCAACCGACGGCGAGGGTGGCGACCGTGAGGAGGGCGACCCAACGGCCGGTGATGCGAACGGCATGAGGCATCCCCTAAGGGTGCCACAGGATCCGCACCCCATGGGGTCGCAGCCGCTACGCTCGTACACGTGTTCGCTCCCGGAATCCCCGTCCAACAGGGCCTGGTAGTCCTCGGTATCGACCCCGGTCTCACGCGTTGTGGCTACGCCGTGCTGCAGTCCGTGGGGCGTGAGGTCAAGACACTCAGCCTCGGTGTCATCCGTACGCCCCCCACCGACGCATTGCCGCAACGTCTGGCCGAACTCAAAGCCGAACTGGTGGCGTTGCTGCACGAGTTCCGCCCGCACGGTGTTGCTGTCGAGCAGGTGTTCTTCCAGAACAACGTGCGCACCGCAATGAGCGTGGGGCAGGCCAGTGGTCTGGCCCTCGCCGAAGCCGCCACGTTCGGGTGCGATGTCATGCAGTTCACACCCAACCAGGTGAAGGACTCCGTGTGCGGTTGGGGTGGGGCCGACAAGGCACAGGTGCAAAAGATGGTGCAGGCCCGGCTGGGGCTGTCCACGCCGCCCAAGCCTGCGGATGCTGCCGATGCGGCCGCACTGGCGCTGTGCTATCTGGCGGCGGCGCCGATGCGTCGTCGGGTCGATCAGGCGGTGGGTCGATGATCGGCTCGCTGCGCGGTGTCGTGCTCGAGCGCACCGAAGATGCCAACGCTCTCATCGAGGTCGCCGGTGTCGGCTATCTGGTCGCGGTCACTCCGCGCACGCTCGCCGAACTGGAACCGGGTTCGCCGGCGTTCTTGTACGTGCACCATCACATTCGTGAAGACGCGCAGACACTGTTCGGCTTTCTGCATCGCGATGAGCGCACCACGTTCCAGGTGCTCATCGCCACACACGGCATTGGTCCGGCACTCGCACTCGCGATTCTGGGCACACACTCGCCGTCGGCCTTGGTCGACATCATCGCCTCCAGCGACCTCGGGGCGCTCACGTTGGTGCCCGGTGTTGGCAAGAAGACAGCCGAGCGTCTGCTGATCGAACTACGCAACAAACTGTCGTTGCCGATGCTCGACCCCCTGCCTTCGGTGGGTGGCGCGAAGCACTCTGTCATCGGCGATGTGCGCGAAGCGCTCGCCGGTCTCGGCTATGGGCCAGAGGAGATTCGCGAGGCGCTGCGCGAAGTACCCTCCGACAGCGACGCCGGCTCGATGCTGCGCGACGCACTGAAACTGTTGGGAGCCAAGCGTGCGTGACGAATTTCTCGACCCTGCACCGGTTGGCTCTCAAGAAGAGTCCGATGAGGTCGGCCTGCGGCCGAAGCGGCTCAGTGAATTCGTCGGCCAACGGGAGCTGAAAGAGCACCTCTCGATCGTGCTCGAGGCCGCCAAGCGTCGCGGCCATCCAGCCGATCATCTGCTGCTCGCTGGGCCCCCCGGCCTCGGTAAGACGAGTATGGCCGCCATCGTGGCTGCCGAGATGGGCGTGCATCTGCACATCACGTCCGGCCCGGCGCTGGAACGGGCCGGCGATCTGGCAGCCATCCTCACCAAGCTCGAAGAGGGCGACGTGTTGTTCATCGACGAGATCCACCGCCTGTCACGGGCGGTGGAGGAGATTCTCTACCCCGCGATGGAAGACTTCATGCTCGACATCGTCGTCGGTAAGGGTCCCTCGGCGTCCAGTATCCGGCTCACGCTGCCGCGCTTCACGTTGGTCGGTGCCACCACCCGCACGGGCATGATCACCGGCCCACTGCGCGACCGCTTCGGTCTGGTGGCCCGGCTCGACTACTACGCCGACGACGAACTCGAGGCCATCGTTCGCCGCACCGCAGGCATTCTTCATGTGCAGACCTCATCCGAGGGTGCCTGGGAGATTGCTCGCCGTTCGCGCGGCACGCCGCGTATCGCCAACCGTCTGCTGCGCCGTGTGCGCGACTTCGCCGAAGTGCGCGGCGATGGCACCATCAACGAGGACACGGCACGTGCAGGGTTGAAGGTCTTCGGAGTCGACGAACGCGGCCTCGACAAGGTTGACCGCGCCATCCTCAATGCCATCTGCGTGCAGTTCGCCGGCGGCCCGGTGGGGCTCAGCACGGTGGCCATCAGCGTGGGGGAGCAGCCGGAAACGGTGGAGGATATGTACGAGCCGTTCCTCATTCAGCAGGGTCTTCTCGCTCGGACCCCTCGCGGTCGTATCGCCATGCCGGCCGCCTACGCGCACATCGGGCTGCCCGTTCCGTCGGTCGAGCGGCCCACTGGCCTGTTCGACTGAGCCGCGTGCGCATTAGCCTGTTCCACGCATGAGCGACGCCCCCAACATCCGTGCCGATGACGATCTGCGCGACGTACTCCCCGACGACCTGAACGCGGTCGAGCACACCCTGAACTACGAGTTCCCCGACAACAGTCGGCGGCGCAAGCCCGGCATCCTCTATCTCACGGTTGCACTGCTGTGCCTGGTGCTGTGGCTGGTGAAGCGCAACGACTCGGCGATGGTCAACAGCGGTTTCCTGTGGGCAGCGATCCTGCTCGGTGTCGTGGGCCTGTTCTCGATCTCCTCGGGTTGGCGGATGAAGTTCGACGAGCAGCAGGCACTCGTGGCTGCGCAGGGCGCCGTCGGCTTCGCCGTGGGTCATGCCTCGGCGCAGCAGGTGTGGCGCGGGCTGCGCAGCCGGCCCACGTGGCGGGTGCTGTGCTACTCGGCCGAAGAGCCGCCGCGCCGCCGTGGTTTGGTGCTGGTGGACGCAGTCAACGGCCGTGTCGTCGAGCACCTCGTGCAGGACAACCCGCTCGAGGACTGGGACGTCTGATTCGTCTGCGTTGACGTGCGGCTTTGCGGCGCGCACGAAACGGTGTGCCGTCGCCGGGTAACCTCAATGCAATGTTCGACGGAAAGTTCCGCGCCCCGGTCGACAAGGCCGTCAAGCCGCTGGGCAATGGCCTGCGCAAGACAGGGCTGACGCCCGACCACCTCACGGCGATTGGTCTGCTCGTGGCCATCGGTGCTGCCGTCGCGATCGGCTTCGGTCAGCTGCGCCTCGGTTTGCTCCTCGTGGTGCTCGCCGCGCTGCCCGATCTACTCGACGGTGCGTTGGCCAAGGCGTCGGGTTCGTCCAGCCAACGTGGCGCGTTCTTCGACTCCACCATCGATCGCTTTGCGGATGCGCTGCTGTTCGGTGGCGTGGCGTGGCACTTCGCCAGCACCGAGGATCCGCACTTGGCGCTGCTGCCGTTCGCCGTGATGGCGCTCAGTTCGGTCATCAGCTACATGCGCGCCAAGGCCGAGTCGCTGGGTCTGGATGCCAAGGGCGGTCTGATGGAGCGCGCAGAGCGGATCATCGCCCTGTGCCTCGGCCTGCTGTTCCCGCTGCTGCTCATCCCGATCCTGTGGATCACACTCGGCCTTACCTTCATCACTGCTGTGCAACGGTTCGTGAAGGTCTGGAAGCAGGCTGCGGTTGCCCCGGTGACCGCCGAGCGCATCGAACTGCGCCGCAGCCGTCGCCAGAGTCGGCGGGTGGTACGCACCGAGCGTCGGCGCACTCGCATCACGCGGGCCACGGGTCGCCAGTCGTTCCGCCGTGACTGAACCCGGTGAGCGTTCCGCCCGCAGCCGATTCAACGACGCGGCGATCGTCGGCACCTACAAGTTCGGCGCCCTCGCGGCGAAGCTGATCCCCGGCCCCATTGCTTCGGCGACGGCCACCGGCCTGGGTATCGGCTCCAATCTCACCAGCCCGGCCAAGCGGGCGATGATCGAGCGCCATCTGCAGCGGGTCAATCCGAACCTGCGCGGGGCCTCGTTGCGTGTCGCTGCGCAGCAGGCATTCGACAGCTATGCCCGCTACTACGTGGAGAGCTTTCGGCTGCCCTCGCTGAGTAAGAAGGTCGTCAACAAGACGATGTCGGTGGAGAACTTCCACCACATCACCGACGCGTTGGCGCTGGGCAAGGGGTGCATCTTCGCCTTGCCGCACCTCGGCGGCTGGGAGTGGGCCGGACGCTGGATGACCGACCAGGGGTACCCGATGACGGTAGTCGTCGAGGCGCTGCAGCCACCTGAGTTGTTCGAGTGGTTCGCTGATCTGCGTAAGGAACTCGGGATGACCGTGATTCCCACCGGGCAGGGTGCCGGTGCCGCGGTGATGGCCGCGTTGAAGAAGAACGAGATCGTGTGTTTGCTATCGGATCGCGACATCGACCGCAGCGGAGTCGAGGTGGAGTTCTTCGGTGAGCGCACCACGTTGCCCGCCGGCCCGGCGACGTTGGGCATCCGTCTCGGCACCCCGGTACTGCCGGTCGGGTGCTACTTCACACCGCAGTACAACGGGCACTACGCCATCGTGCGCCCGCCGCTGTCGATGGAACGACGAGGTGGCCTGCGCGCCGACGTGCAGCGCGTCACGCAGAACCTGGCCCACGAGCTGGAGTTCCTCATCCGTCGGGCCCCCGAGCAGTGGCATATGTTCCAGCCCAACTGGCCCAGCGACCCGGGCTACTAGCTCCGGCGCAGTTCAGCCCGGTGGCCGAGCCATCACCGTGTAGGACAGTTGACGGTTAGGGTGCCGGATGCTCCCGAAGGTCGACGCGCCCGAAACCACCAGTCCCCGTAGCCGTCGCCGCCGCCGCAACCTGATCGCCGTCGCGGTCGCCGCGGTGCTGGCCATCACCGGCACCGTTGTCGCGATCACAGCCTCAGGCGGCAGTCGCTCCGGCGCGCTCGTCGGCACCTGCGACATCGGCCCGAACGCTCAATGTCCGGGCGCCCACCTCACCGGCGCCGACCTCACCGGCGCCAACCTCACCCGCGCCAACCTCACCCGCGCCGATCTCACCGGCGCCACCGTCACCGGCGCCTACCTCACCGACGCCAACCTCGCCAGCGTGAGCTCGAGCGGCATCATTGGCACGCCAAAGACACTCCCGATCGGCTCAGCGGCCAGACGGCTCGACACAGCGTTGGCGGTCGAGAGTCACACGATCTAGGACAGTTCATGGTTAATGTGCACCATGCTTCCGAACACTGATCAGCCCGCCACAGGCCGTCGCAGCCATCGCCGTCGCATGGTCGGCTGGTCCATCGTGGCGGTGATCACGGTTCTCGCAGTCGCGATCCTGATCGCGTTCGCCACTGGGACGATTGGCCGTTCCGGCGCGTTCTGAAATGGTCTGACCCTGGAATCGCGCGTTCGGCGGTAGTTGAATCTCGGGCACTGATGAGGAGGTCATCGTGCCAAGGAGATGCCCGGTCGAGCTCCGTCGCAATGTGCTCGATCTGACCGAGGCCGGCAAGCCGGTCGCAGAGATCGCCGTGCCACTCGGGATCACTGCTCAGACGGTTTACAACTGGCGAAACCAGGATCAGATCGATCGCGGGCTTCGCGTCGGGATGTCGACGAGTGAGTCCCGCGCGCGGAGGGTGAGTCCCACCACGTGACTGAGGTCGGCACACCGGCAGCGTTGGCGGCCGAGGGTCCCACGATCTAGGACAGTTCATGGTTACTGTGCACCATGCTTCCGACCACTGATCAGTCCACTGACGGCCACCGCAGCCAACGCCATCGCCGTCGCATGGTCGGCTGGTCCATCGTGGCGGTGATCGTGGTCATCGCAGTCGCGATCCTGATCGCGTTCGCCACCGGAACAATTGGCCGTTCCGGCATGGTCTGAAACGACTCGACAATGCGCGGCGGGCAATCACCTCGTTGAGTGAACGAGTCCACGCGTTACGTGAGAAACCAGGAGAAACCGACTGTCGTTAGCCCCTGGGTTCTGACTCACCACGCGCTCACGCTGACGCGTAACTCCTTACTACGAGGTGGTCGGCATGCGCTCTCGATTGATTCTCTCCACTCTTGGTGTCACTGCCTTGGTGCTCCTCTCCACGGCAGGGACGAGAACCGTTCAGGCCGCGAACCGAGATGTCGATGTCGACTGCTTTGCCAATGAAGGTGATCATGACTGGTTCGTCGCCACCGGCGACACGATCACCTTCACCCTCACGAACTGTGATCAGTTCCAGATCGCCGACTTCGATGGAGCCATCTTGGACAGCGGCACCATTGTTGCGCCGATCGTGGTGAATGCAGGAGAGGTTGCCACGTTCACCGATACCGGCACATCAACGCAACACGCAGCCTCGGTCACTGCGCTGTCACCCGAACACGTCCCGGCCGGTGTCCTGAATGTGACGTCATCCGTCACCATCCCGGCGGTCGCACCGGAACTGGATCTGAGTTCCGACAACTTAGGCAATGGCGACCATTACGTGGGCGACTCCGACAGCAGTTGCGCAGTCACCGCTGGAATGCATGTGTACGGGGCCTTGGCGGTCACCATCGACCAGGCCGGCACGTTCACATTCCGCGCGGTGGAATCGGACCCTGTCAGTCGGGCTGTGGACCCTCTTGCAGCCTTCGCTCCGGTGCTCGATCCGATGCTGGCGCTGTACTCGACATTCGACCCCGCCATCCCGGACAACGGTGTCGTGGGCTGAAATGACGACCTCGACACCCAGTTCGACTATCCGAGCGCCGTCGGCCCTGTCGCGGAGGCATTGTCCGGTGGACGCGTCATGGCCGATGTCTTCCCCTACTTCGTCGCCGACCTACAGCCGGGTGCCTACACGTTGGTGCTGCTCACCTACTCGGACGTCAGCGCTGAGGAGTGGGCGACAGGCGACAGTCTTGCCGGAATGTTCACCCCTGGGGCCGAGACCGTGACGTTCGAGATGTGTGGCCCGCAAGGTTCCGTGTCCGTGTGCACGACTGCCTGCACGCCGATCATCATCCCAGACGTGTTGCCGCCCACTGGCGCCAACACGGCGTCGGCGTTCTTTGCGGCCGCTGCGGTCATGTTCGGTGGTGCCCTCGTCATCGGGTCGCGTCGCCGTCGGATCAGGACCCGCTGACCCACACCGACGCTCACCCCATTCTGAGTCACCGCCCAGACGTTGTGGGCGGTGACTCAGAGGCGTCCGAGGAGGCGTCCGGGACCCGGTCGGGGGTGGTCGGCGACCGGGGTAGGCTCCTGGCCCATGGTGATCGAGGAGCGAGACGGATACCGCTTGTGGGTGGGTGGTCCGGTGCCCAAGGGTGCCGACGGCTTCACGCTGGGGTCGCTGGTCATCGTGCGCCGCGGTGCCGACACGGCGTACCTCCTGCGCCACGAACAGGTGCATGTCCGGCAATGGCGGCGCTTCGGCGCCGTCGGCTTCATCCGTCGCTACGTCGGGCACTACGTGCTGTGGCGTCTGCGCGGGAAGGATCACCAGGGTGCGTACCGTCGCATTCCGATGGAGATCGAGGCCGACTGGGTGGCTCGTCGTCAGCTCGCGACTGCCGTGCGCGACGAACTTTCCCACAGCGTCGCGTCGTAGCTATCCACCGGGCCGATATGTTCGGCCACGGCTTCCTCCAGTCGTTCGCTCGGGCTTCATGCCCGCGTCGTCCTGGGAGTCATCGTGTCCGAGATGCCCGATCGGCCTGTGCCGCCACGCTCGTTGCGTGAGCGTGTAGAACAGTGGGTGCAGTGGGTTGGGCCCGGTCGCTTGGTGGGCTCGGCGGCCGTCGTGCTGTCAGTGCTCGCCGGTGCGTACTGGCTCGTGCGGCCACCCGTGGCCACCACCGAGTCGCAGCTGCCGATGGCCGGCTCACCATCAGCCAGCACGTCGAGCACGTTGAGCGACGCGCCGCCGGCACGGGCGACGACTACCACCACGAGCATCGCAGCGCAGGTGGTGGTCTACGTCGCTGGCGCAGTGGTCCACCCCGGCGTGTACACGTTGCCGCAGGGTGCACGGGCGAACGATGCGGTCCGCGCCGCTGGCGGGTTCAGCGTGCAAGCCAACGCCGACGCAGTGAACCTGGCCGCCATCGTGGCCGACGGACAGCGCGTGTACGTGCCACGGGTGGGGGAGGCCATCGTTGTTGAGCCTGCGGGCGGTACATCGGCCACGCCCAGCGAGCCGGTGAACCTCAACACCGCGACCGCCGATGAGCTCGATGTGTTGCCGGGTGTCGGCCCTGCAACGGCGGCCTCGATCATTGCCTTTCGCGACCAGCACGGGCCGTTCAGTTCCGTCGAACAGCTGAGCCAAGTCCGTGGCATCGGCCCGGCCAAACTCGATGCCATCCGCGGGTTGGTGACCCTGTGACCACTAGAGAAACGCTTGACCCAGCAACACATCTGCGGCGAGCACTGCGCCGATCACGCCGATCCACACACCTGCGGCGAGCCACAGGTACTCACGCCAGAAGTCGCGCCAGTCGGCGGCCGGGCGGCGCGTGGCCCGGCGGGCAGCGATGGCGCCCAGCGCCATCCACACCGCTGCGCTGGCGAGGGTTGCCAGCGTGTACACGGTGCCGCCCGTGGCGAGCGGCGCACCGGCCACCAAGAGGCCGGGCGCAGCGAACAGCGCGCTGGCAAATCCCAGCACTCCAGCGGTGCTGGAACCCCAGTGCAGCGCCAACAGCGCGAACACACCCAACGCAGCCGGTGGCGCCAAGGCAGCGAGCGCGCCGAACGTGCGCAACTGTCGCCGATAGGCCACCGGGCCGTACGGCACCGGTGCGGCGTCGGCCGGGTGAGAACGCATGAGGCGAGCGTACGGCCTCGACGCCGCCCGCCCCGGGCACCACATCACTGATGCGCAGGTGGCACTGGTGGCGTTCTGCCTGGTGTCGGGCGTGTGGCTGGGTGTGGGCTCCACCCTCGGTGTCGCGGTGCTCGCACTCGTTGGCACCGTGCTCATCGCAGGAGGGCACGTGCTGACGGCGATGGTGACCATTGCCGCGCTCGTCGGCGGCGCGGTACGCAGCGATCGCGACTGGGCCGGAGCCCACCTTCGGCATGCCGATAGCTACACGGGGTGGGCGCAGGTGGTGGCCGACCCGGCGGTCTACGGGTCTGGACTGCGGCTGACAGTGGAGATCGACGGTGAGCGCCTCGACACCTGGCTGTACGGCGCTCTGCGGAACCGGCCCAGTCAGGTGCAGTCGGGGGAGTACGTGTGGGTGCAGGGTGATCGCCGGCCGATGCGCAGCGGGGCCCGCCGTGCGGCGCTCCGCCATGTCATGGGTCGCCTGCAGGCCGACGTCGTTGCCGACGTCGACCCCGGTTCGGCGCTCACCCGAGCCTCGAACCGCTTGCGCAGGCGACTCCGTGGCGCAGCAGAGGCGGCGATGCCCGCCGCGGACTCTGCGTTGTTCACCGGGCTCGTGTTGGGCGACGACGCTCGTGAACCGGTGTGGCTGGTGGACGACTTTCGCCGCTCGGGGCTGTCGCACCTCACCGCCGTCTCCGGACAGAACGTGGGGTTCTTGTTGCTCGCAGCAATGCCGCTGCTGCGCCGTCTACGCCCCTGGTGGCGCTGGGCCGCCACGGTGGGGCTGATCGGATGGTTCATGGCGCTCACCCGCTTCGAACCGTCCGTGCTGCGCGCTGGGGTGATGGCGGTGCTGGCCGCGACGGCACATGTGCGCGGTCGCCAGGCCACTCCCGTACGCCTGCTGTCGCTGGCCGTGGGGTGGCTCGTGCTCGTCGACCCGTTCCTCGTGTGGTCGGTGGGGTTCTGGCTGTCGGTGGCCGCAACGGCAGGCGTCTGCCTGGCGGGGCCATGGCTCTTCTCCCGTCTACCGGGCCCCGCGTGGCTGCGACTGCCGCTCTCGATCACGCTTGGCGCGCAAGCCGGTGTGGCGCTGCCAAGTTTGCTGGTGTTCCATCGCCTCCCGCTGGTGACAGTGCCGGCCAACATCGCTGCCGTGCCGGTCGCCGGACTGGTGATGCTGTACGGCATACCGTCAGCGCTGATCGCACCGGTGCTGCCGTCTGCGCTCGGCCGTCTGCTGATGCTGCCCAACGTGGTGGGCACGCGCTGGGTGGCCACGGTGGCGCAAGTGGCCGGGCAGTTGGAACCGTCGCCCGGCTGGGGTGCCCTCGGCTGGGGGTCGCTCACCGCAGGTGTGTGTGTCCACTACCTCGTCGTGCGCCGACGCTCGCGGACCGGCCGTGCAGGTGTGCCATTCTGACAACACCATGGCGTGCTACCTCATCACCGGCGACGACGAATCGCTCATGCTGTCCGCGATCGGCGACCTCGTGAAGAAGTTGGTCGGTGACGGTGACCGCACGCTGATGGTGGACGACTTCGACGGTGAGGCCTACGAACTGCGGGCCGTCGTCGACTCGGCACAGACTCCTCCGTTCCTCACCGACAAGCGAGTGGTCGTCGCCCGCGGGATTGGTCGTTTCGTCGCCGACGATGTCGCCCCGCTGGTGGCGTACTTGTCCGACCCGCTGCCCAGCACCGATCTGGTGCTGGTTGCCGGTGGAGGGCGCGTCCCCAAGTCGCTCACCGATGCGTTGAAGGCGGCCGCCGCCACCACGATCGCCACCGCACCTCCCAGCCGCGGGCGCGAGCGATCCGGATGGTTCGACGAGCAGATCCGAGCCATGGGTCTCAAGCTCGATGCTCAGGCAGTGCAACTGCTCACCACCTGGTTGGGCGAAGACGCCGGGCGCCTGCAGGGCATTCTCGAGACGCTGCACTCCACGTACGGCGCAGGTGCCACGCTGCGCAGGGACGAGGTGGCACCGTTCCTGGGAGACGCCGGTGGGGTGCCACCGTGGGATCTCACCGACGCGATCGACCGCGGCGACACCACGGTGTCGTTGCAGTTGCTGCAGCGGATGATGCGCGCTGGTGAACGCCACCCACTGCAAGTGATGTCGATTCTGCACAGCCATTACTCGAAGCTGCTTGCGCTCGATGGTGTGAACGCTCGCGACGAGACGGCCGCTGCTGCGGCGATGGGCATCAAGCCAGGGTTCCCGGCCCGTAAGGCACTGGATCAATACCGCAAACTTGGCGGCGGCGCCGTCACCCGCTCGATCGGGTTGCTGGCACAGGCCGACCTCGATCTACGCGGCGCCAAGGAGTGGCCCGAAGATCTCGTGATGGAAGTGCTGGTCGCCCGCCTGTCGAAACTGGGCGGCGCCACCGGTCGTCGCTGACAACCGGCGGAGGGACGCGAAAAGGCCCGGGCGTTCGGCCCGGGCCTGTTCAAGATCTGTGTGCAGCGTCTCAGCCGGAGGCGTTGATCTTCTTCATCAGGCGGCTCTTGCGGCGAGCGGCCTGGTTCTTGTGAATGACGCCCTTGGCAGCGGCCATGTCGAGGCGCTTGACTGCCAGACGCAGCGAATCCTCGCCGGTCTCGCTGCCCGAAGCAGCGACAGCGTTCTTCACGCGGGTCTTCAGTTCGCTCTTCACGGCCTTGTTGCGCTCGGCGCTCTTGGCGTTCGTGAGGATGCGCTTCTTCTGACTCTTGATATTGGCCACGTGATGAACCCTTTGACACTGAGGGCGCCGAACGCGCCCGATTACGGCTTCACAAGGCTAACAGCGATGGCCGCACGGACCCAACCTCCTCAGGGCCATCTCGCCGGTAGGATCGGGCGACTGGCCATGGATCTCGCACGCATTCGCAACTTCTCCATCATTGCCCACATCGACCACGGCAAGAGCACCCTTAGCGACCGCATCCTCGAACTCACGAACGCGGTCGAGAAGCGCGATATGCGGTCGCAGTACCTCGACACGATGGATCTCGAGCGTGAACGTGGCATCACGATCAAGGCGCAGAACGTGCGCGTCGACTGGAAGGGGTTCACGCTTCACCTCATCGACACGCCCGGTCACGTCGACTTCGGCTACGAGGTCAGCCGCAGCCTTGCGGCATGTGAGGGTGTGGTGCTGGTGGTGGATGCGGCCCAGGGCATCGAGGCGCAGACACTGGCCAACTGCTACCTGGCGCTGGAACACAACCTGGAGATTGTGGCCGCGCTGAACAAGATCGACCTGCCAGCCGCCGACCCCGACCGGTATGCGCAGGAAATCGAGACCGTGTTGGGCATCCCAGCAGCTGACATCCTGCGCATCTCGGCCAAGACCGGTGATGGTGTGGACGGCCTGCTCGACGCGATCTGTGAGCGGATTCCTGCTCCCAAGGGCGACCCGGATGCCCCCTTGCAGGCGCTGATCTTCGACAGCCAGTACGACCAGTACCGCGGTGTGGTGTCCAGCGTGCGTGTGATGAACGGGCGGCTCAACAGCAAGTCGAAGTTGCTGTTCATGCAGGCCGGTACGCCGCAAGACCCGATTGAGGTCGGCGTCCGTCGCCCGGTACCCACCCCGGTCGACGAACTCGGTCCCGGTGAGGTGGGGTACCTCATCGCCGGCATCAAAGAAGTCGCACAGGCTCGCTCCGGCGAGACGGTCACCACGTTCCATGGTGGCTCCAGCGAGGCACTGCACGGGTACAGCGACCCGAAGCCGATGGTGTTCTGTGGTCTGTTCCCGATCGATGGTGACGACTTCGAACTGATGCGCGAAAGCCTCGAGAAGTTGAAACTCAACGACGCGAGCATCACCTACGCGCCAGAGTCGTCGGGGGCCCTGGGGTTCGGGTTCCGCTGCGGCTTCCTCGGCCTGCTGCACATGGAAATCGTGAAGGAGCGCCTCGAGCGCGAGTTCAACCTGGCGCTCATCGCCACGGCACCCAGTGTGGAGTACCGCGTGCACCGCACGAACGGTGTGGTCGAGCTGTGCGACAACCCGGCCGATCTGCCGCAACCGCAGAGCATCGACTACATCGAAGAGCCGTACTTCCGGGTGAGCATCATCACCCCCAAGGAGTACACGGGCACGTTGATGGATCTGTGCCAGACCCGGCGCGGCGACATGACCAAGCTCGAGTACCTGTCGCCCGAGCGTGTCGAGTTGCACTACCTGTTGCCGCTTGCCGAGGTGGTGGTCGACTTCTTCGACCAGATGAAGAGCCGCACACAGGGTTACGCCAGCCTCGACTATGAACTCAACGGCTATCAGCGCAGCAACCTGGTGAAGGTCGACCTGCTGCTGAACGGCATCCCGGCCGACGCGTTCAGCACCATCGTGCACCGCGACAAGGCGTTCGCCTACGGCAACCGGATGTGCGAGAAGCTGAAGGAACTGATCCCGCGGCAAATGTTCGACGTCCCCATCCAGGCTGCCATCGGTGGCAAGGTGATTGCCCGCGAGACCGTGAAGGCCAAGCGCAAGGACGTGCTGGCCAAGTGCTACGGCGGCGACATCACGCGTAAGCGCAAGCTGCTCGAGAAGCAAAAAGAGGGCAAGAAGAAGATGAAGTCGATCGGGCGCGTGGAAATTCCCGGCGACGTGTTCATCTCCGCCCTCAAGCTCGACGACTGATCAGCGTGGGTCAGGTCTTCGCGTCGGACCAAGCGTGCACGACGGACACATCAGCGACGAAGCGGACACCAGCGCCCTGCTGCCATCTCGATGATGCCTCGTGCAGACAGTCGACGAGCAACTGAGCGACGGCAACGCCGTTGTGCTCGGGGCAGTGCACCAAAAGTTCGTCGTGCAGGCACAACACGATTCGTGCTCCGAGGTCTGCCCCGCGGGCGCGCACGGTGACGGCCCATACCTTGAACAGCTCTGCGGCTGCGCCCTGTACGAGGGCGTTACGCGCGAAGCGGCCCCGTGCTGCCGCCGCTGCCCGATAGTCGCCGGCGGACTCGATGTCCCACATTCGGATACGCCGTCCGCCGAACGTGCGCAGATCGCGGCCCTCGGCACCAGCGGTTGCTGCGTCGCTGAGAAACTTCATCGCCACCGGATACGCCGACTCCATACCGCGCAACGCCTGACCGGCAGTGCCGCTCGTCTGTCCGTACATCGCCGCCAGCACAGCGATCTTCGCCGTCGGCCGGTCGACACCGAGCCGCTTGGCGACCGGCGCGTAGAGATCGTCCTCATGAGCAGCGGCGCACAGTGCCGAGTCGCGTGACACCGCGGCCAGCACCCGTGGTTCGATCTGGCCGAGATCGGCGCGTACGAACACATGGCCCTGCCCGGCATGCACCGCTGGGCGCATCTCGGCGGGCAGATTGTGCAATCCGGCCTGGGCGGTCATCCGCCCTGCCGCGCCGTCGCTGCCCGACCACTCGCCGCGCAGCCGACCGTCTGCCCCGACGTTGGTGTCGAGCCATCCGTAGCCGAAGGTGGTGGCCACACGCTCAGCCTTGCGCCAGAGCAGCAGCGCGTCGACGACGGGGTGCTGTTCGCGCATCGCTTCCAGCCGCCAGGCGCGGGTGTCGGGAACGTCGATTCCCACTCGGCGCAGCATCGCTTTGACATCCGCCGGATTGCGCAGGTCGACGCCCGTCGGCATGGTGAGGTGGCGCAGCACCTCGGCGTCTCGTCGTGCGCGCCCGGCGGCGGCGTCGGCCTCATTCGCTGGGCGTGGGCCGATCAGCGCTCCGATGATTCCTTCGGCGACATCAATGTCCACCGGAAGTCCATCGGCGGCCATTTCGGCGCACAACAGTTCGGTGGTGGATTCCGAACGTGCCATCGCCTCGGGATCACCAGCGACAGTGCCATCACGTCGGAATCCGGCCAGCAGGTGCGCCTGGAGCGACTGGGCAGTGAGTGCCGTCGCCGCCCACTCTGCGGCGTGGGCGGGGGAGTGGCGCCACCCGCCCTCGACCCATTCCGGCCGCAGATAGCCGTCGGGCCGGATGGCCTGGTCGGGGTCTCCGTCGTCGCCGCCAGCGCCGAGCAGATCGAGTTGGCCCGCGACCGGAGCGCGGTGGTGGTCGAGATCGTGTAGTTGGCACCAGATACGCACTGGGTCGGCGCGCCAACCGCCGTACAGGATGCGATGAACGGCCAGGAGATCCCAGGCTCTGGAGAGGCGCACACCCTGCGGAATCAAGGCTGCGGCAGTCGCCCCGGACCAGCAGACCCAGCGCGGTCGCAGCGCATCGTCCACAGCGGCGATGCACTCGGCGCCACCGTGGGCCAACGCGAGCCGTAGATCACCCACCGCCAACGCCACCAGTCCGTGAGGGGCGGCCACCACGGCGAGATGCGTCCCCGGCCCCACACCCGCGTGTCGACAGGCTTCGACCACCTCGTCGGGAGTTCCATTCTGGGACAACACCCGTCCATCCTGCCGTGTCGTCCGCCCCGAACCCTTCCATCGTCGGCGACAGCAGATAGAAAGGTCTCCGATGGCTCAGTCGCAGATGTTCCAGTCGTTGCGCCATCGCAATGCGCGGCTGTTCTTCGTCGGGCTCCTCGTCAGCACGGTGGGCACCTGGATACAGATGACGGCGATGGCGCTGCTGGTGTACCAGCTCACCGGAAACGCCACCGACGTTGGTGTAACGATGTTCTGCCAGTTCCTGCCGATGCTGTTGCTCGGTGTGTACGCCGGGGTGGTTGCCGATCGGCGAGACAAGCGCCGGATGACGTTGCTGACCCAGTCGCTGCAGGCGCTCCAAGCGTTCGTACTTGGGTTCCTCTATCTGATCGACAAAGTCAATCTGCCGGTGTTGTACGGCCTCAGCCTGGTGCTGGGGTTCATCAACGCGTTCGACAATCCAGCCCGTCGCGGCTTCGTCACCGAACTCGTCGAGCCACACGAGATCCCGAACGCAGTGTCGTTGAACACAGCAGTCATGACCGGCTCGCGCATCATCGGCCCGGCGATCGCGGCGGCGCTCAAGGGACCGCTCGGCGTGGGCTGGTTGTTCATCGCCAACGGCGTGTCGTTCACCGCCATCCTGTGGCCGCTGATGGCCATCGATCGCTCGGAGCTGCACTTGTCGCCGCATGCCAGGCGCGGTGGCACCCCTGTTCGTGACGCAATTCGATTCGTGTTTCGCGACCCGCGGATGCGAGTGGTGTTCGTGGTGTTCACCGTGGTGGGAACGTTCGCGTTCAACTACAACGTGTCGTTGTTGAAGCTGGCCGACCGGCGCTTCGGCAGCGAAACCATGTTCGGCATCCTGCTGGCATCAACCGGCCTGGGCAGCATGATCGGTTCGTTGCTGACTGCCGCGCGGCCACGGGTCACGACCCGCTGGTTCTTCGGGAACGGGCTACTGCTCGGTGTCTCCGGCCTGTGCCTGGCATGGGCACCATCCGGATGGATTGCCGTGCTGCTGGGAATTCCGGTGGGGTTGGGCGGCGCCGCCTTCATCGCTGGGCAGAACGCGATCACCCAACAGGAGTCTCCCCCCGATATGCGCGGGCGCATCCTCGCGCTCGGTGCGGTGGCATTCCTCGGCAGTACGCCGATCGGGGCTCCGATCACCGGTTGGGTGGCGGATCACGTGAGTGCAGAATGGAGCCTTGGGTATGGCGCGGTCCTTACGCTGGTCGCCGTGGTAGTGGGCTACACGCTGAGACGACGCGCGCAACTCGGCGAGGCGAACGCTTCCGGTCTCGGTGCGGGGGTTACCGCATGAGTCGCACGGTGGTGATGTGGTTCCGGCGCGATCTTCGGCTGGCGGACCATCGGGCGATCGAGGCGGCAGCAGCGGACGGCGCCCGGGTGGTGCCGCTGTTCGTGGTCGACCCTGCATTCGCCGTCAGTGGTGCGCCGCGCAGGGCGTTCATGGCGGCAGCGCTGCGGTCGCTCGACGACGCCATCGGCGGCGAGTTGGTGTATCGCCACGGCAACCCCAGCACAGTGCTGCCGTCCTTGGCAGCCGAAGTTGGGGCCGCCGCGGTGTATGTCACTGCCGATCACGGGGCGTACGGGCAGTCGCGCGACGACGCCGTCGCCGCTGCACTCTCTGCGAGTGGCGTGCGCCTGGTGTCGATCGACAGCAACTACGCCGTGGCACCAGGAACGGTGAACAAAGGCGACGGTTCGCCGTACGCGGTGTTCACGCCGTTCTGCAAGGCGTGGCGCGCTCGTGGATGGAGCGCGCCGGCACCGGAAGCGGACGTTCGTTGGTGGGGCGCGACACAGCTGTCCAGTGACGGTCCGCCGCCAGTGGCGAACACCACGATCTCGCTCTCCGGCGCGAGCGAAGTTGCTGCGCACGACCGGTGGCAGATGTTCTTGCCGAACGCGCAGCACTACCGCGATCGCCGCGATCTGCCCGCCGTGGATGGCACCAGTCGGTTGTCTGCTGCTCTGCGCTGGGGTCTGGTGCACCCGCGTCAACTGCTGGCCGATCTGGAACCGTCGCCGGGCCACGACACGTTCGGTAACGAGCTCGGCTGGCGGGAGTTCTACGCCGATGTGCTGTACCGCCGACCCGAGTCGGCATGGCACAACCTCAACCGGAAGATGGACGCGATGCCCGTCGATGAAGACGCTGCCGCACGGGCACGCTTCGAACGCTGGGCTGCGGGCACCACCGGATACCCGATCATCGACGCCGGGATGCGCCAGCTGGCGGCCACCGGGTGGATGCACAACCGGGTACGGATGCTGGTCGGCAGCTTCCTGGTGAAAGATCTGCACGTGCCGTGGCAGTGGGGCGCCCGCCACTTCTTGCGGCATCTGATCGATGGCGATCTCGCATCGAACAACCATGGTTGGCAATGGGTTGCCGGTACGGGCACCGATGCGTCACCGTACTTTCGCATCTTCAATCCGACCACACAGGCGCTGCGTTTCGATGCCGAGGGCGACTACGTACGCCGGTGGGTGCCCGAACTGGCGGGCCTGAGTGGTTCGATCGTGCACGATCCCGGTCTGCTCCGTCCCGCCGCCTACCCCGAGCCGATGGTCGACCATGCGACCGAGCGTGACGAGGCGATGGCGAGATATCGCTCCGCGCGGGCTGGCAGTCGGTAGCCTGGACTGCTAAAGCAGTCGCCAACCAGCAGTCCTGCTGTGTGCCCGAGGACCGTGATGCTCGACGAACGCAAGACAGCAATCCTGAGAGCGGTGGTGCAGGAATACATCACCACTGCGCAACCAGTGGGCTCCACCCATGTCGCCAATGCGGCCGGTGTGATGGTCAGCTCGGCCACGGTTCGCAATGAGATGGCGGTGCTCGAGCAGGAGGGGTATCTGGCGCAGCCGCATACGTCGGCAGGCCGCATCCCCACGGACAAGGGCTATCGCTTCTTCGTCGATCACATGGCTCCGCCCGGCCGCCTCGACCAGCAAGCGTCCGAGCGGGTCGGCAACTTCTTCGACACCACGCACGGACGGCTCGAAGAGTTGCTGCATCAGACCACCAACCTGCTTGCGCAACTGACGCATCACGCCGCAGTGGTCGTGGGACCCAAGGCGGAATCGGCAATGGTGCGGTCGGTGCAGGTGGTGGGTCTGGGCTCGCGGCATGCCACCGTCGTGGCAGTGCTGTCGAACGGTTCGGTGGAGAGCGAGACGGTCGAGTGCAGCAGCGATATCTCAGAGATGAAGCTGGCCGCAGCATCGGCGCATCTGCACAAGTTCCTGGGTGGCCGGTCGCTGGAGAATGTGCGCCCGGTGCCATCCACTGGCGACGTCGACGTGGACGCGGTGTGCGAGTTGGCCACCACTGCGCTGGGTGCGGTGGCCTCCGGACAGCCGGTCTTCGTTGGTGGTGCATCGTCGATGGCGCAAGCGTTCGACACCGTGGAGACGGTGCGCTCGGTGCTGCACACGCTCGAGCAGCAGTACGTGATGGTGTCGTTGGTTCGCGATGTCCTGCACAGTGGGCTGTCGGTGGCGATTGGTGCCGAACACGGTGTGGAGCCGCTGGTGTCGTGCTCGGTAATCGTCAAGCCGATCATCGTCGAGGGCGAGCACGTGGGCACGGTGGGCGTCCTCGGGCCGACGCGGATGGATTATCCGCAGGCCCTCGCTACCGTCGAAGTGGTCAGTGATCGATTGGGACGCCGTCTCGGCGACGGTGGGGGAGCCAATGTCTGAGTATTACGAGCTGCTCGGGGTGTCGCGAGATGCAACGTCCGACCAGTTGAAGAAGGCGTACCGACAGAAGGCCCGCGAGCTCCACCCTGATGCCAACCCCGGCGACGCTGCTGCCGAAGAACAGTTCAAGAAGGTTGCGCAGGCCTACGAAGTGCTCAGCGATGCCGAACAACGGGCGCGCTACGACCGCTTCGGGGCGCAAGGTGTGGGCGGTGCTGGTGGGTCGAACATGGGAGATATGTTCGGCGGCGGTTCCGGCGGCATTGGCGACATCTTCGAAGCGTTCTTCGGCGGCGGCAGCCCGTTCGGGCAAGGCGGCGGCGGCGGTGGTCGCGGTCCGGCTGGCCCACCGCGTGGGCAAGACCTCGAGGTCGTCGCCGACCTGGCGTTCGAGCAAGCGGTGTTCGGCGCCACGGTTCCGGTCACCTTGCGGACCGCGCTGAAGTGCGGCGACTGCCACGGCACCGGTGCCGGTGAGGGCACCAAGCCCGTCACCTGCAGCGAGTGCAACGGCCGTGGTCAGGTGCAGCGTGTGCGCCAGAGCATGCTCGGCCAGATGGTCACCTCGTCAGCGTGCGCGAAGTGCGGCGGGCTCGGACAGGTAATCGTCACTCCGTGTGCCACCTGCAAGGGCGACGGCCGCGTAGTGACGGAGAAGACCTATCAGGTGGATGTTCCCGCTGGGGTCGACACGGGCTCCACGCTGCGGCTGACCGGCCGAGGCGCGGCGGGCCCGCGGGGCGGCGGCACCGGCGATCTCTACGTGCACCTGCGCGTGGCTGCGCACGATCGTTACCGTCGAGAAGCCGACGACCTGGTCACGGATCTACCGGTCTCCATCGCCCAGGCATCACTCGGAACTCGTTTCACGCTGCCCACGCTGGACGGCGATGAGGAGATCGTGGTCCCCGCCGGCACCCAGCCCGGCCGCGAGTTCGTGTTGCGCCAACGCGGTGTGCCGCGGTTGCAGGGCCGCGGCCGCGGCGATCTGAAGGTGCGGGTACAGGTACAGGTGCCCACCAAGCTCACCGAGTTCGAGACCGAGCTGCTGAAGAAGTTGGCCGAGGCGCGTGGCGAAGAAGTGCAGACCGAGCACGGGCTGATGGCCCGCATCAAGTCGGCCTTCCAGTGAACCCGGCGCTGCGTACCAGCGCGGCGCACGTGTTCGTGACGTCGCTCGACGCGCCCGAACTCAACCCCGATGATGCACACCACCTGCTGAGAGTGCTGCGCCTTCGTGACGGCGAGGTGGTGACGGTGAGCGACGGCAACGGCGGTTGGCGGCAATGCACCGTCGCTGGCGGCGGTCTGGTGCCGGTCGGTGCAGTGATCCACGAGCCGGTGGTGCCGGCGGTGACAATCGCTGCCGCGATCCCCAAAGGCGACCGTGTCGAGTGGATGGTGCAGAAGCTCACCGAAGTGGGTGTGGGCGAGATCGTGCTGTTGCACTGCGCGCGGAGCGCGGTGCGCTGGGAGGGCGAGCGCGGTCAGAAGCAACTGGCCAAACTGCGCAAGATCGCGCGCGAGGCGGCGATGCAGAGCCGCCGGGTGTGGCTGCCCACGGTCAGCGGTCCGGTGGAGTACGCCGAGATGGCGGCTCGTGAGGGTGCGGTGATCGCCGAACCTGATGGCCCACCGTTCACGGGGGCCACCGTCGTCATCGTCGGCCCGGAAGGTGGCTTCACCCCTGACGAACTGGCGTTGGCGCAGGCCACGGTCAGCCTGTCGGCACAGGTGCTTCGTGTCGAGACCGCCGCCGTGGTGGCCGCAGTCCTCGCGTGAACGCATAGTGGGCACGAGTCACTTTGTGTTGTATTTCGGGTGCGTGGTGTGTCAGACTGACCACGTTGAGTCGATTTTCCGCACGGGAGGGCAAGGTCGCCTCTTTTCGCCGACGATCTTGTTGGCCAGCCCAATGCAGAAAGAGGAGCAGTGAGCATGCGTGAGTTCGATGATGATGATGTGATTTCGTCTCCCTACAGCCGCAAGGTCGGTGAGCGTCTCCGCGTCATCCGTCGTCAGAAGCGTCTGTCGCTCCAGGAGGTCGAGGCCACCTCTACTGAGGAGTTCAAGGCCAGCGTGTTGGGCGCCTACGAGCGTGGAGAGCGCGCAATCTCCGTTCCGCGCCTCGAGCGGTTGGCGAAGTTCTACAACGTTCCCGTCGATCAACTGCTGCCTCGTGAGGATGTCGCGACGCCCGACGACGCGGATCAGGCGGCGAGCAAGAAGTTGGCGGTCGACCTGCTGAAGCTCACGCAGCTCAGCGGTCAGCCCTTCGAGATGCTCACCCGGTTCTTGAAGATGATTCAGCTGCAGCGTCAGGACTTCAACGGCAAGGTCATCACCGTTCGCGGCGACGACACCCGGGCGATCGCCGCCATGCTCGATGTGCCGGTCGATCAGGTCGGCCAGCGCCTCGACGCACTCGACCTGCTCTTCCGCCCCTGAGCCGCGCCGACCCGGCCAGTCGCCGATAGGTTCGCCACGTGAGCGAACCGTTCGGCGTGTATCTCCACATCCCGTTCTGTGCCGCTCGCTGTGGTTACTGCGCGTTCGCGACCTGGACTGATCGCCACCACTTGCAAGCGCAGTATCTCGACGCGCTACAACGCGACATCCTGCGGTCGGCACTCCCGCCGGTGACAAGCGTGTTCGTCGGCGGCGGTACACCCACACTCGTCGATGCAGCGGCACTGATCGAGGTCGTTCGAGCGATCCCCACAACCGATGGCGCAGAGGTGACCATCGAGTGCAACCCCGACGACGTGACGCTCGAGATGATGCACATCTATCGCGCCGGTGGGGTCAACCGAGTCAGCCTGGGCGTGCAGTCGATGGTTGGCCATGTGCTGCAGTCACTCGAACGCACGCACGTACCGAGCAACGTCGTGCGTGCCGTGACAGCGATCAAGCAAGCCGGAATCCCGACGTTCAACCTGGACCTGATCTACGGCGGGGCGGGGGAGTCGCTGGCCGACTGGCGTACGACGCTCGAGCAGGCGATCGATCTCGGCCCCTCGCATATCTCGGCCTATGCGCTGACGATCGAGGCCGGTACGCCATTGGCGGCGAAGCCAGAGCTGCACCCCGATGACGACGACCTGGCCGACAAGTACGAGCTGGCCGACGATCTGCTGGCTGCGGTCGGGCTGGTCAACTACGAGGTCAGCAACTGGGCGGTACCCGGGCACGAGTGTCGGCACAACATGTTGTATTGGCAACAGGGCGATTACCGCGGCTTCGGCAGCGCAGCCCACAGCCATGCGCACGGTCGCCGCTTCTGGAATCTGCGCACGCCTGAGCGCTACATCGAGGCGGTAGACGCCGGTGAAAGCACCGAAGCGGCGGGTGAAGATCTCGATGCTGAAACTCGCAGGATGGAAGGGTTGCAGCTTGCGTTGCGCATGAGCGACGGCGTTCCGGTCGAGGCGCTGCCGATCGACGAGCTAGAAGGCTTGGTCGTGACCGACGGAGTCCGCGTGCGCCTGACGCGGACTGGACGTCTGTTGGCCAACGAGGTGTCGTTGCGGCTGCGCTGACGGGCGTCAGCGGGCTGCGGCGGCGAAGATCGCGCAGCGATCGGCGAGGGTTTGGCCCAGCACCGTGGCGAGTTGCTCGCCGGGGATCGGACGGCACAGGGCATAGCCGCTGACCGTCGGGCAACCGATCTGGGTGAGCAGGTCGAGCTGCTCCATCGTTTCCACTCCCTCGGCGGTGACGGTGAGATCGAGCGCGAGGCCGAGCCCGTTCACCGCGGCGACGATCGAGACATCGTGCCCGCCGTTCTCCAAGCCGGCAACGAAGGAGCGATCGATCTTCAGGACGTCGATCTCATAACGGCGCAGATAGGTGAGCGAGGCGTACCCGGTGCCGAAGTCGTCGATCGCAATATGGCAGCCCAGACGACGCAACTGCGAGATTCGATCCTCAAAGCCAGCTTCAGCTTCGAGGAGCACGGTCTCGGTGATCTCCAGACCGAGGCAAACAGATGGCAACTGTGCTGCAGCGAGCGCCTCGGTGACCTGCTGGATGAAACCGGCCGCAGCCAGTTGCCGTGCAGAGACGTTCACCCACATCACGAGCGGTACGTCGAAGGTGTGGAAACCGAGCTGCACGGCTTGCTGGCACGCAGTGTGCAGTACCCAGCCGCCCAGTTCGACGATGGCCCCGGAAACTTCCGCCTGGGGGATGAACTGGTCAGGTGGCAACAATCCGCGCCGAGGGTGTTGCCAGCGCACGAGTGCCTCGGCGGCGATGATCGCGCCGGATCTCGTGTCGTATGTGGGCTGATAGTGCAGCACCATCTCTTCATCGGCGATGGCGTGGCGCAACGCATCGGTGAGTTCCAGACGGTCGCGCACAGCGGCACGCAACGTGGTGTCGGACCATGCGACGCGTTGAACCCCAGAGCTCTTGGCGAGATGCAAGGCTGCAGAGGCATCACGCAGCAGTTCGTCAGGTGTGGATTCGTTCCCGGCGACGGCTCCAGCGACGGCGATGCCGATTCGTGCGGTGAGCCGCAAATCTTGGCCATCGAGCAAGAGCGGCTCGTTGATGGCGTCGAGTACGCGCTGCGCGAACGCGGCGAGCTCCGCCGGGCCTGGAGACCGTTCGAGACAGATTGCAAACTCGTCGGCGGTCACCGCAGCAACCGTGTCGCTCCGGCCGCCAAGGTGCAACAACCTGGCGCCTACTTCACGCACGACAGCATCAGCCAGGTCGTGTCCCCATGTGTCGATGATGCTGGTGAAGCGGTCGAGTCCGACGCACAGCAACGCCACCTGGTCGCTGGGGTCAGCGCTGCGTTGTAGCGCAACGTCGATACGGTCCAGCAGGAGAATCCGGTTCGGGAGCCCTGTTGGGCCATCAACGAGTGCTTGCTGGGCAAGTTCTCGCTGGAGCTGGTAGCTGCGGGTGATGTCGTGTGCATGCACGATGATGCCGCCGATGAGCGGGTCGTCGATGAGGTTCGTTGCCCTCACCTCCAACATCAGCCAACTGTCATTGCGATGTCGGATACGGACCTCGGCGGTGAACGACGCGCCCAATGTCGTGAGCACTCGATCGATTTCCATCGTCACGCTGTGGAGATCATCGGGGTGAACCAGGTCGGGCCAATGTGCGTCCACCTGATCGGCGGCGACCCACCCGAGCAAGCGCTCCGTGGAGCCGCTGGCGTAGCGCAACCGACGTCCGTCGGGGTCGACAATGACCACGATCTCGTTGCTGTCGCGCAGCACAGCACGGAGCCGGGCGTCCTGGCGAGCATCGGCCTCGCGGGCGGCTCGCCGTTCGCTCACGTCGCGCAGATGCAGGACAGTGTGGTCGAACACGATGTGCCACCACTCGGCTTCGAACCAATGGAACGTGCCGTCACCGTGGCGACCGCGTATCTCTATCGGGCCGCTGTGACCCAGATGAACTGCGAGGCGGCGTTGCTCGATCATCTCGGCGACATCGTCAGGATGCACCCATTCGGCTGCGAACATCCCGAGGAACTCATCTGGGTCCACGCCCATGACATGTTCCATCGCCGGACTGGCGTACACCACACCGTCTTTGGGGTGGAGCAGCATCGCTGCATCAGCACTGTGGCGGAGCACCATGTCTTCGAACGCGCGAAAAGTCTGCGGCCGCTGGAGGTCGCCCTCTGGGCTTCCTTCGTTGAACGGAGAATCTACGATTGCTTGAACATAGCAAGTTGCGCCCGGATCTGTGTGGGCTTGTGTCCAGACTGCTCGCGGCGAGTGAAGTTGCCGGGACTGCGAAGTCGAACGTTGGCACTGCGGTGCTGCTGGGGTAGCGTGCTCTGGCCCATGAGGGCGTGTAGCTCAGTTGGTTAGAGCGCCACCATGACACGGTGGAGGTCCCGGGTTCGAGTCCCGTCACGCCCACTCTTGTTGTCGATTCGACAACTCTCACCGTCGATCACCTCGAACGTGTCGCATCGTTGGCCGCCGATCTCAACGATCCGGAGGTCATGTCCAGGGCGTGGTCGTGCGCCCATGGCCGATCGACAAGTCTGCACTTGTCCGGCTGAGCGCAACTACCGACGCCGACGAGTGGGCGCTCGAGCTGCAGAGTGCGCTCGCCGAACGCGGTCACCACCGAGCACCTTCGATCCCCGGTCTGTTGATCGCCGCAACCTCCAAAACAGCGTCACTGAGCCAGACGATGTGGCGCAGTGCGACAGTTCGCGCCAAACTCGTCGGATTCGACACGAGGGGGACTAGTGAGCGAAACGGTGGTCGAGACGACGGGCGGCAAGGTCCGGGGCGAAGTTCGAAACGGGGTGCACACCTTCTTGGGCGTGCCCTACGCGGCCGACACGTCGGGCGTGCACCGGTTCAAGGCGCCGCGACCGGTCGAGCCGTGGGGCGGGGTGCGCGACGCGCTCGCGTTCGGACCGTCTGCGTGGCAGCCCCAGATAGAGGGTGCCGGCGACCTGATGGTGGTCTTCGGCGGGATGGCCGAGCCGTCGGTCGGCGACAACTGCCTCGTGCTGAACGTCTGGACGCCGTCGACCGCAGGGGCAGACCGGCCGGTGCTCGTGTACTTCCACGGGGGAGGGTTCACCAGTGGTTCGGGATCGTGGCCCGCGTACGACGGTGCCGCGGTGGCTGCTCGGGGCGACGCGGTTGTCGTGACCGTGAACCACCGCCTGGGTCTGCTCGGCCACCTGTACCTCGCGGAGATCGGCGGCGAGGAGTACGCCGCGTCGGGCGCAACCAGCATCCTCGACCTCGTCGCCGCGTTGGAGTGGGTGCGCGACAACATCGCTGCGTTCGGCGGCGACGCGTCACACGTGCTCGCGTACGGCGAGTCGGGTGGCGGCTGGAAGACGTCGACGATGCTCGCGATGCCGAGCGCGCATGGGCTCTTCCAGAGCGCGTCGCTGATGAGCGGTTCGAGCCTCCGCTGCGAGACCGCGGCGGGGGGCACCGCGCTCGCTGAGGCGACCCTCGACGCGCTCGGCTTGACATCGAAGCAGATCTCGAAGTTGCACGACATGCCGGGCGAGCGGTTGATGGAAGCGCAGCAGAAAGTCGGCATGGGCATGACCGGCATCGGCACCGGGCGAGGCTACGCACCCGTGCTCGACGGCACGCACATCACCCAGGATCCGGTCGACGCGGTCCGCAGTGGTTCGGCGCCCGACGTGCCGATGATGATCGGCACGTGCCGCGACGAGTTCAAGACCTTCGCGATGGCGATGCCCGCGCCTGAGGGAGAGCCCGACGACGCGTGGTTGCTCGAACTGCTCCGAGCCCCGCTGGGAGGCCGCGCGGAGGAAGTGATTGCCGGCTATCGCCGCACCCGTCCCAAGGCGAATCCACGCGACCTCCAGCTCGCGATCTCGACCGACTTCCACATGCGCATCCCGTCGGTCCGGATGGCCGAGGCATGCGCTGCTTCCGGGTCGGCGCCCGTCTTCATGTACCGCTTCGACTGGGAGTCGCCCGCGTTCGGCGGCCTGATCGGCGCCGGGCACGGGGTCGACTACCCGTTCTTCTTCCACAACCTCGCCGCGGCGACGGTCACGAGCGAGGGACCGGGGCGTGAGCGGCTGACGGCGGAGATGAGCGGCGCGGTGGTGGCGCTGGCGCGCAACGGCAACCCGAGCCACGCCGGCCTCGTGCCGTGGGACACCTATGACGCGAGCCGTCGGGCCACGATGCTGTTCGCCGAGAAGTCGGCAATGGACGACGACCCACACGGCGACGAGCGCGCGCTGTGGGACGACATCGTCTGATGGAGATCGACAAGGACACCTACGTACCAATGCGCGACGGAGTGTGCCTGGCCGTCGACTTGTACCGGCCGAGCGAGCTCACGACCCATGCCGCGGTCGTGCTCGTCACGCCGTACCAGAAAGACGCAGCGTTCCAGATGCCGCTCGGCTCCGACGGCCGACCGATCCAGCTGCCGCTCCCACCGATGCCGGCCGGTCTCAACCCGATGTTGATGAGCGTCCAGCCGCTCGTCGACGCCGGCTTCGTCGTGGCGGTCGCCGACGCGCGCGGCACCGGGTTCTCGGAAGGTGTGTACGACTACTACAATCTCCGTGGCGGTCCCTTCGACGGCCACGACCTGGTCGAGTGGGTGGCCGATCAGCCGTGGTGCACCGGTCACGTGGGGATCATGGGCGCGTCGGCCGCCGCGATCTCCTGTTACATCACTGCGCTCACGAAGCCGCCGCACCTCGAGGCGATGGCCGCGAACATGCACCCGGGCGACTTCTACTTCGACCAGTGGCGCGTGGGAGGTGTCTTTCGCTTCGACAACCGCATCGGCTGGTCGGTCGGGATGCACCAGCGAACCGCGCCGATCGACCCGGGCGATCGCGACGCGCCGAGCTACGAGCGCAAGCGCGCGGTGTACGAAGCGCGCTTCATGCACTACGGCGAGCGCGTCGCGTCGAGCAAGAACGCAGCGAACCTCGACTGGCTCACCGACATGTACGAGCACGACCTGTACGACGACTACTGGAAGGAGCGCAGCTTCATCCGGCGGGCGAACGAGATCACGATTCCGACGCTGCACGGCGGTGTCTGGTACGACCACTTCATCCGCGGCACGCTGACCAGCCACGAGGCGATCGACGTGCCGAAGCGACTGCTCGTCGCGCCGGGGAGCCTGATGACGCGCACCGACCTCGGCGACGGCGGGCTGGGCAAGCTTCACGTCGCGTGGTTTGACCACTTCCTGCGCGGCGCCGACAACGGCGTGCTCGACGAGCCCCCGGTGCGGCTCTACTTGATGGGCAAGGAGGACTACATCGACGAGCCGGCGTGGCCGGTGCCCGCAGTCGACACGCCGTTCTTCCTTGCCGCCGGGCCGACCGGCAGCGCGTCGTCGCTCAACGACGGCGCGTTGGTGCCGAGCGTGGGTGAGGACGACGAGCCCGACGCGATCACGCACGACCCGTCGGCGCCCAACCGCACGCCAGCGGACGTCGCCGACCAGCGACCGTTCGAGGCGGGCTGCCTGACCTACACGTCGGAGCCGCTCGACGCCGACCTCGAGGTGATCGGCACCCCGCGGCTCGTGCTCTACGCGTCGAGCGACGCCCCCGACGTCGACTGGTGCGTCCGCCTTTGCGATGTCGCCCCCGACGGCCGTTCGAAGCTCCTCAACACCGGCGCGCTCAAGGGCTCCCACGTGGAGTCCCACGAGACGCCGGTGGCGCTCCACGCGGGGAAGGTGTACCGGTTCGAGGTCGAGGTCTGGCCGATCGCCAACTTGTTCAAGGTGGGCCACCGGATCCGCATCGACGTGTCCACCAGTGATTTCCCGTTCTTCGAGGCGAACCCGTGTGCCTCGCGCAACCATGTGTTCCACGGTGCGACGCGGCCGTCCCTTCTGGTGCTGCCGGTCGTCGATCGGCGCGGCTGACGACTGCCGATCGATTCGCGACAGGCTTCGACGGTCTGCCCGAACTCATCCCCGGCCGGCGCGTGGGTGAACCGTTCGTGGTGGGCGTGTGCGTGTGTGCGGTTCACCCCGGCCAGGGTTCGCCGTAACGCTCTCCGAAGACCTTCTCGCTTAACGACGCCCGCTGCGGTGGCGTCAGTAGCCGTCGCGGGTGTCCGACCGGAATCACCGCGACCGGATCGATCTCCGGTGGAAACCCGACGAGTGCCCTCATTTCATCAGCCCGGAAGGTGGCCAAGGTGGTGAGGCAGCTTCCCAGACCCAAGGCCGTCGCCCCCAGCAGGACGTTCTGCACGGCCGTGATGACCGATGCCTGGATCTGGGTGCGATGGACCACTCGGCTGTCACCTCCCACGACGACGAGCACCGGCGCGGCGGCGAGCTCGCCGTCGCCGAGGCCCCGGTCTACGTCGCGGAACACCTCAGGCTCGCACTCATCCGCGGCGATCGTGCGGGCGCCTGCTTCCCAGATCTGCTTCATCAAACGACCGATCGCCTCTCGGTTGTGCGCTTCGCGCACGACGACGAAGCGCCAGGGTTGGACGTTCTGCGCGCTCGGGGCGCGGGTTGCGATGTGCAGCAATTTTCGCAGCGTCTCGTCACTCACGTCCTCGTTGGTGTAGCTGCGACAGGCACGTTGACGCCCGGCGACCGCGAAGAAATCGGTGTCCAGGTCCGGCGGCCGGCGTGGCGGTCGCGACGCTTCCAGGGTTGTGTCGTCAGTGTCGCTCATATTCCCGCATCGTATTCGCTGAGTATCGGGCACCTTCGACGGCGGTCATTGCCGCACGCGGGCGGAGCAGGGCCGCCGTCGCGACAGCGGGTGCGGTGTACGCCGCCGCCGCACCAATCACGGCAACCATCGCCATCGCGGCGAAGGGCTCGCTGCTCCCGTCGTTGGACACACCCGAACCGAACGTGTAGATCAGCGCCATGCCGACGATGGCAAGCACTGGTGCGGCCACTGCGCTCACCAGCATGACCATGCGGCCCGTACGCGGTCGAGCGGCGACGAGCACAGCGAGGAGACCGAGCAGCAGCGACAGTGGCCACGTCGATTGCTTGTTGAGCGTCGGTGGCATGTTCACCTCTGTGGCCAGCCAGACCCCGGCGCCGACCGCAAGGAGGGCGAGCGCGGCCAGGAGCCTCCGGCGGTCGGTGGGCGGTGCCGACGATGTTGTCGGGCGCCTGAGCGAGAGGACGAGCGCCACTGCGAACAGCATGGCAACCGAGGCGATGATGAGGATCTGCAGCCAGAGCACGGCGAACCTCCCTGTCGACTTCAGTATCCGCCGCGCACGATCCGACGACGAGTGTCAAAGGTCCGCTCCACCCCTGAATGTCGGCGAGGTGTGGACTTCAGTCCCGGGACGAATCCGTCCGGGAGGTTCACGATGGAGCTGACCGAGGAGGAGCCATGAAGGTCACAGTGCTACGTCTCTGGGCTCTCTGGGTGGTGCCGACGATGCTGATCCTCGTCACCTACAGCCGGCTGCCGCCTGAACGCCTCTACCGCGTGAGCGACAGCGGTATCGGGGGAGGTGTCGGCAGGGCGCTTGTATATGTCGCGTTCCCGGGGTCACTGGCGGCCATCGCGCTCGTCGGTGTCACCTCCGGGTCATTCGTTCGTCGATGGCAACGCGTCGCTGGGCTCGCCGCGATCCTTCTCTGCGCCACTGTCATGACAGGAATGGTCGACCCGGACGATCTCGACTTCAAGCTCATTAATCTGCTGCCCGTCGCCGGTGTCGTGCTGGCATTCGTCGTGAGCGCCTCGACACACTGGCCCGGGGTGTCGTGTGGGCGTGCCACGGCCGCAGTCGCCGTGACACTGGGAATACTTTCGCTTCCATGGATCGCTGCGTACGCCGGGTTCTCCCTGCCTGGGCGGCTGTTCCTGACCAAACAGCTGGTCGCAGAGGCGGGTGAGCCCGGGTTGGTTCCCGCCGTGCACCTGGGCGACCATCACGGCCTCTCCTCCGCATTGCTCGTGGTGACGGTGATCGCCGTGTGGAGAGCGCCTCGTGGCATGCCGCGCACCTCAGCGCGACGGGCGCTGCAGGGGTACCTGGCGTTGCTCGTGTCGTACGGCCTCGTGAACATGGCGCAGGATTTCTGGGGCGAACAGGTCGCCACACGAGGTTGGACGAACTGGATGATTCCCGATGCGCTCGAGCCGGGCGTGTCGGTCGTCTGGGCAGTCATCGTGGCAGGCGCAATCGTGGCCTACCTGTTGCCGCGGCCCGCTCGAATCAGCTCGACGGTGTTGGCCGAGCCCGGCCTGGTCGACAGGTCATGAGTCGTCGCCCTCCTACCACGCGCTCGGCGTGAGCGCCTTCCGTGGTTGAGGTCGGTACCCTCGGTCGGCGTGTCCGATGAACTTGCTGAGCGGTTGCGAGCTGCCACCGAACTGCTCGAGTTGATCGTTGCCGATCGTTCGCTGTTGCAGGAACTGCCGCTTGCCGAGCGCACGCGGCTGCTGAACGCGGCTGGCAACGTGTACGAGCCCGATGTAGAAGAACGCCGCCGTCAGATCAAGACCGAGCGGCGTCAGGCCAAGCAGACGAAAGCACAACGCGACCAAGGTGTGCTGAACGAGACCGGTATCCGCAGCCTGCGGGCCAAGCCGGTGTTCACCACGCCCAACGTGTTCGCCCCACGTGAGATCGAGGCTGACGAGATCGACGAGACGGACTCGCTGTCCGCCGAGGGCCGCGAGTCGGTGCAGAAGCTGCATTGCTACATCTGCAAGCAGAAGTTCACGCTCATCCATCCCTTCTACGACCAGATGTGCCCGGCGTGCGGCGATTTCAACTTTGCCAAGCGTTCCGAGACCGCCGATCTCAGCGGCCGCGTGGCCCTGCTCACCGGTGGCAGGGTGAAGATCGGCTATCAGGCGGGAATCAAACTGCTGCGCGCCGGTGCGCAACTGATCGTCACCACCCGCTTCCCGCGAGACTCCGCGCAGCGATACGCCCAGGAAGTCGACTTCGCCGACTGGGGCCACCGTCTGGAGATCTTCGGCCTTGATCTGCGCCATACGCCGAGTGTGGAAGCGTTCTGTCAGCACCTGATCGAGACCCGCGATCGCCTCGACTTCATCATCAATAACGCCTGTCAGACGGTGCGGCGCCCGCCCGATTTCTATCTGCACATGATGGCCACCGAATCCGGGCCACTGGCCGCGCTGCCACCGGCTGCGGCCCGCTTGGTGGGCGCCTACGAGGGGTTGCGCGGCTACGACATGTTGAGCTCCGGCAGGGCTGAGGGAGCTGACACGGGAACCGTGCTGCCGGTTGGCGTCTCTCGCTCGGCAGCACTGTCGCAAGCGCAGCTGCTGCCTGACGACCACATCGGGCGCGGCGATCTGTTTCCACAAGGTCGGCTCGACCAAGACCTGCAACAGATCGACCTCCGTGATCGCAACTCTTGGAGGCTGACGCTCGCTGAGGTGTCGTCCGTGGAGTTGCTGGAAACCCAGTTGGTCAATGCCGTCGCACCGTTCGTACTCAACGCGCGCCTGAAGCCGCTGATGATGCGAACGCCCGAACGCGACAAGCACATCGTCAACGTCTCTGCTGTGGAGGGTCAGTTCTACCGGCGGTTCAAGACCACACGCCATCCACACACGAACATGGCGAAGGCTGCGCTGAACATGATGACGCGCACCTCAGCCGCCGATTACCACGCTGACGGAATTCACATGAACAGCGTCGACACAGGCTGGGTGAGCGATGAAGACCCGACGCACATCGCCGAACGCAAGACAGCGCAGCACCACTTCCACCCGCCGCTCGACATTGTCGACGGGGCTGCACGAATCGTCGACCCGATCATTGCCGGGCACAACTCCGGCGCTCATGTGTGGGGCCAGTTTCTGAAGGACTACCGGGTCACGGACTGGTGAGCGAGCCGAGGTCGCGTAGCACGTCGGCCAGTTCAGTGGCAGGGACTGCGGGGGCAAAGTAGTAGCCCTGTGCCGAGTGGCAACCGAGGCGAATGAGTTCGTTCGCCTGATCGGCCGTCTCGACCCCTTCGGCGACCACATCGATGCCCAGTTCATGCACCATCGCGATGGCGGTGGCAACGACGCGGGCCGACTGCGGATCGCTCAGCATGGAGGCAACGAGGCGACGGGCGATCTTGACCCTCGTGACCGGTATCTCCAGCAAGCGCTCGACGGACGATGCTCCTGAGCCGAAGTCGCTGACCGTGATGCAGACACCGGCCGCGGCCAGACGTTGCAGGTTGGAGACGGTGGTTGGGTCGTCGTCGGCGAGCGCGTCCTCACCGACTTCCAAGGCGAACCAGTCGGGGTGCACTGAGTTCCCGCTCGCTCGGGACAGGAAACCAGTGGCGAAACTGGGGACAGCTAGTTCATGGCGCGAGACGTTGATGGACATCTGCAGATCGCTGACTCGGGCACCGCGATCGCCGCGTACGGCCATCGCCACCTCGGCTGCACGGTCCTGCACAAAGGCGCCGAGACGGCTGATCTCGGCCCCCCACTCGGCGATCGGGATGAACTCGACGGGGGAGATCTCGCCGAACTGTGGGTGGTGCCAGCGGCTCAGTGCTTCGGCGGCAAATGGTCGGCCGTTCGAGAGGCGGACGATTGGCTGAAACCAGACTTCCATCTGGCGGAACTGCAGTGCCTCGGTGAGCGCGTTCCACTTGCGCAGCACTCCATCAGACGCATCCAGCGCGTCGGGGATGAACGGGGCATAGCGGTTGCCGCCGCGTCGGTGCGCCTCCAGCATCGCCTCCTCCGCCTCCCGCAGCGAGCGTGACGCATCCCTGTGCTCGCTGCCGAACGTCGCACCCACCGACGCCGTGAGGCGCAGCGTGCGGCCGTTGGCGCTGACCGGCTGTCGGACCGCATCGCGAAGCCCAGAGGACCGTTCGTCGGCCTCTTCGGACGTGCCACACGGAAACGCGATACAGAACGTGGAACGGTCGGTGCGCGCCGCTGCTGCGTAGGCGGGGATCTGCAGTTTCAAGTGCACCGCGATCTGTGCCAGCAGTTCGTCGGCTGCGCGAGGGCCGAGTGTCTCGTCGATGACATCGAACTGATCGATCTGCAACATGGTGATGCACAGCTGGCGTTGCGACCGTTCGGCGAGTTCGCATTCGATCCAGTCGATGATGCCGGTGCGAGACAGCAGGCTGGTGGCCGAGTCGCGCCCTGGTCGGTCTGCGTTGGCTCGTGCGGCGAGCACCAGCTCGGTGACGTCGGTGGCCTCCAGCAGCACGCCCGAACCCGGACGCAATGGTGATGCAACCACTTCGAACCACCGATCGCCAAGGCCCCATCCGGTGCCGGCGGTGACACGCACTTCGGTGTTTCCGGCGACCGCTTGCACAGCGGCGAACAACACATCGAAATTGGGTGCCGCCGGATATTGCGCCATTAACTCGGGCAACCGCATTCCAGTCGGATCGTCACCGTTCAGGAACCGTCGTCGAAACGAGTCGCCGGCCGCGACCACGGCCAGTCGTTCGTCCACGACGAGGATCTCGGTGCTGCTGGTGGCCAGCAGTCCAGTCAGCAGTAGGCGCGTCCACTCCATGGACGCCGCATCGAGACGGCGGCGGGCGTCCTCACGCACGACCGACACGAACTGCACGGAACCGTCGGGTGCTTCCCAGCGGGAGATGTTGACCACCACTGGGAACAGGGTGCCATCGGCCCTGCGGCCGAACAGGTCGCGGGTGGCGCTGAGGTCGAGCGTGTCACGACCTGTGGCGGCGAACGTAGCAACGTGCCGGTGGTGCTCGACGTCGAGATTGGACGGCACGAGTGCATCGAGATGCTCCGGCGGCGCGCCGACGATGCCGAACAGGCGCTGGGCCTGAGGGTTGATCGCGAGGATGCGTGACGCCTCATCGGACACGACGACAGCATCATTGAAGTTCTGGATGATGGACGTCGCGGTTTCCAACGCGGTGCTTGACGGTGCTGCTCGGCGACCGATCCAGTTGCTGCGTGTGCTCACATCTCACCGACTCTCCGGAGTGGATGTTTCGAGGCATCCGTCGGCACGGAGCCGAATATGCCTTCAGTCTCGCCGGTGCTCGTCAAAATCGGAGTCACTGAGAATCATAGAGACACTGGGTCTACCCTCATCACACGATGTCGATCGTGTTCGCACTCCTCTCTGCCGCGGTGTACGGCGTCGGCGATTGGTTGGGCGGACGTGCCAGCCGCGTGCAGAAGAGCCTTGTGGTGGCCACGCTTGGTCAGACCGTCAGCCTCGTGATGGTGGGTGCAATCGTGCTCGTCGCTGGGACATCGGCACCGGGTGTGTCCACCTGGTGTTGGGCGGCGGGCGGTGGCATCGTCGGCTCGTTAGGCATCGTCGGCCTCTACCACGGACTCGCGCACGGTGATGTCAGCGTGGTTGCTCCGGTGAGTGCCGTCGTTGGTGCGGCCGTTCCGGTAGTCGTTGGGCTTGCATCTGGCGAGCGGCCAGGTGTGCTGGCGATCGTCGGCATCGTGGTCGCTGTTGCGGCGGTGGCGCTGGTGAGCGGAGCGCTCGGCACTCACCAGCACAACACGCCGCGTCGCATCGTGGTTCTGTCGGTTCTTGTCGGCGCCTGTTTCGGGTCGCTGTTCGTGGCGCTCGACCGCACCGACGCTCACTCCGGAATGTGGCCGCTGGTGATTGCCAGACTGGCGTCGGTGCCCTTCTTGCTGATCGTCAGTGGGGCGACCCGGGCCACACCGGTGAGGCACCGAGGCTCACTGCAGATTGCTGTGGTCGCCGGTCTGTTCGACATGGGCGCGAACCTGCTGTATCTCGTGGCCGTGCGCGGCGGGTTGCTTGCGGTCGTCGCAGTGGTGGCGTCGCTCTATCCGGCGAGCACTGTCGTACTGGCGCTCGTGGTCGACAAGGAACGGGTGGGAAAGTGGCAGTTCACGGGAATGGGAGCGGCTGCTGCTGCTCTGGTGTTGGTGAGCCTCAGCCGGCAGTAGCGGCGTCGCTGTCGGCGATCAGGCGACTCTCGCGGGCAGCCGCAGCGAAGATGCCCTTGCTCATCAGACTCGGCTCGGCCTTGCGACGTGCCACGTAGATCTCGGCCCGACCGTGATGGATTGCGGCATCGCTCGGGGCGGCCCACCCGGCGAGGTCGGCGAAATGGCACGCCAAGCGCAGGTCGCCGTCGGTGACCGCCTGTTGGGCGCGGTGGAGCAATGCACCGGCGCCACCTGCGAGTTCGGCGATCGCTGTTGCCAGGTGGGCGTCCGGTGAAGGCTTCAGCCGGGAGGCGGCACCGTCCCACCACCCGCCGTACAAGCGCCAAATGTTGTGCACCACGAACTCGGGCTCGTCGTACAACGGCCGCAAATACGGCTTGGCCAACGTGTCGGCAGGCACCCGCACGGTGTGGATGATCGTGTCGAGTGTCTCGCCGGCGTTCATCATCGCCACGACCTCCGCCTCCAGATCCTCGAGTGCCTGAGCGATCTCGGTGAGCACACGATGGATACGCCCTACGCCTTCGATCGGCAGACCGTGCGCAGGTAAGAGCAACTCGGCGCCGGTGGCGGCCATCGCCCGCAGCGAGCGGGCCCATTCCATCGGGTAACGCTGCACCTTCTGCGGGTTGCCCGCATTGGGGAAGTTCCAGATCAGAAAGTCACCAGTGACGAGTGCCTTGCGCTCGGGGAGCCAGGCCCAGAGATGATCGTCGGTCTCGCCGCGGCCGTGATGGAACTCGATCGTTTCGTCTCCCACGGTGACGGAATGGTGCGTGGTGAAGGTTTCGTCCGGTCGCAGCGTGCTGCTGGGAAGGAAGCGTCGCGCCGTTGGGTTGGCCTGCACGGCCACGCCGACATCGCCATCGCCGACACTGAGGTTGAGGTTGAGATCGCCGGCAAGCCCACCGAACTGGCGGTTGTTGATGATCAGATTCCAGTTGTTCGTGTAGTCGTAGCGGTCGAGGCGGGCGGCAACGTTTTCGTGGCCGATCACGTGTGGGTGGTCGTCGCTGAAGAACGTGCTGCCGCCCACGTGATCGGCATGACCATGGGTGTAGACGAGGTGCTTGACCGGCAAGGGCGACCAGGTGCGGAGCGCAGCGCGCACGGCCTCTCCGGTGTGCACCCCGGAGGCGTCGAAGCACATCAGACCCTCTGCGTTCCGCAAGGCAATGCAATGGCTGAAGCTCTCCACCATCGACACACCGTCGGCGACCTCGCTCAACTCGTTGGTGACACGATTGACGGGCTGGTCGGTGAGACCGCTGTCGATAATGCGTGAAGAGAGGGCGAGAAGGTCGGCCATGTGGTCGACGCTACTCAGACGTGTGTGGGTCCTAGCGAGGCAGGCCGAGCACTCGTTCGCCGATGATGTTGCGCATCACGTTCGATGTACCGCCCATGATGGTGTACCCCGGGTTGTAACAGAGGCCCTTGGTCGTGTCGTCCCAGAGCGTGCCGTCGGCGCCCAGCGTGCGCCAGACGAAGTCGGCCACGCGTTGCTCGTGTTCCGTGCCGAAGCACTTGGTGGCAGCACTGAAACCGGCCGGTGCCTGCTTGAGCACCTCGCGTGTGACCAGAATGCGCCCGATTCGATAGCCGATTTCAAGGCGGGCAATCTCTTGGCGCACCAACGGGTCGGTGGTGTCGGCGCGTGCGCGGGCGGCGAGGTACAACGCGTAGTTGCTGACGACCCGATCGATGCCGCCACGTTCGTGCTCGAGCTGCGCCATTGTCTGCTTGAACGCGGCGCCTTCGACACCGACGAGGTTGCTCACGGGCACGCGTACATCAGTGAAGAACACCTCGCAGAAGTGGCGGTTGGTGGTGAGATCCTTGATCTGGCGCACCTCGATGCCGGGGGTGTTCATCGGAACGATGATCTCGCTGATGCCGGCGTGGGGTGGACCTTCCTTGCGGGTGCGGCAGATCAGATAGCAGTAATCAGACACTGCGCCGAAGCTGGTCCAGATCTTCTGTCCGTTGATCACCCAGTCGTCGCCGTCACGGACGGCGGCGGTGGTGAGACCGGCCAGGTCGCTGCCGGCGTTCGGCTCGCTCATCCCGATACACCATGTCGTTTCACCAGCGACGATTGCTGGCAGGAACTCTGCCTGCTGATCGGGGGTGCCGTAGGCCAGCAGACCGGGGCCCATCTGCCGGTCTCCGAACCACGAGGCGCCGATCGGGGCACCGGCCTTGATCATTTCCTCGCCGACGATGAGTCGGTCGAGTCCAGGGCGGCGTGCGCCGCTATACACGTTGTCCGGCCAGGTCATACCGATCCAGCCGCGGGCGCCGAGTTCCTTGGAGAACTCCTTCGAGTACCCGTTGATCCACGAGTCGTTCGAGCGGCCATACCGATCGACGGCTGCACGGGCGACCTCCGCGGCCTCAGTTCGAAGTGCTTCCTGCTCGGGCGTCCAAGAGAATTCCATCGCCGCCGATGCTAACCCCGCACCCCGGCCCGCTTCCCAGGCACTGCGTTTGAAGGCCAAACCGCACTCCGTGCGGTTTGGCCTTCAAACACTGCGGACGACGGGGCGGGCGACGGGGCGGGCGACGGGGCGGGCGACGGGGCGGGCGACGGGGCAGCGACGGACGAGAGTGGGCGTGGGTTTACCGACCGCAACGCCCCGCTCGGTAGCCTCGGGGGGTGGCGCTGAACCAGGCGACCCCACGCATGCCGGAAGTGACACCCCATGACTGCTCAGAAGGCCACGATCGTCTACACGTACACGGACGAAGCCCCGTTGCTGGCCACGTTTTCACTGTTGCCGATCATCCAGGCCTACGCCGGGGTGTGCGGTGTGGAGGTCGAGTTGCGCGACATCTCGCTCGCCGGCCGCATCCTTGCGCAGTTTCCCGAGCAGCTCACCGAGGCCCAGCGTGTGCCCGATGCGCTCGCCGAGCTGGGACAGCTCGCTCTGCAGCCTTCGGCCAACATCATCAAGCTGCCGAATGTCAGTGCGTCGCTGCCGCAGCTGAAGGCCGCCATCAAAGAGCTGCAGGCCAAGGGCTACGGGCTGCCGGACTACCCGGACGAACCGAAGACCGACGCCGACCGCGCCCTGCGCACCCGCTACGACAAGATCAAGGGCAGCGCCGTTAACCCGGTGCTGCGTGAAGGCAACTCCGATCGTCGCGCCCCAGCGTCGGTGAAGGCATACGCCCGCAAGCACCCGCACTCGATGGGCAAGTGGTCGGCCGACTCCACGACGCATGTGTCAGCGATGACGGAAGGCGACTTCTTCGGCAACGAGTTATCGGTCACCGTGCCCGAGGCCACCGATGTGCGCATCGAACACGTGGCAGTCGACGGCGCAGTCACCGTGTTGAAGGCCAGCACTCCGCTGAAGGCCGGCGAGATCATCGACGGAACCTTCATGAGCAAGAACGCGCTGGTGAAGTTCTACGGCGAGCAGATAGCCGAAGCCCGTGAGCAGGGTGTGCTGTTCTCGTTGCACCTCAAGGCGACGATGATGAAGGTCTCCGACCCGATCATGTTCGGCCACGCGGTGAAGGTCTTCTTCGCCGATGTGTTCGCCAAGTACGGCGACGCGCTGCAGTCCGTAGGCGCCGACCCGAACAACGGACTCGGTGCGGTCATCGAGGCCGCCGGCAAGTTGCCAGCTGAGCAGCGCGACGCAGTCCTCGCCGCCATCGAGGCCACCTACGCGACCGGTCCCGCCCTCGCGATGGTGGACTCCGAGGCAGGTATCACCAACCTGCACGTGCCCAGCGACGTGATCGTCGATGCCTCTATGCCGGCGATGATTCGCACCTCCGGGCACATGTGGAACACGGCGGGCGGCGAGCAGGACACCAAAGCGGTCATCCCTGATCGCAGCTACGCCGGTATCTACCAGGCCGTGATCGACGACTGCCGTGCCAACGGTGCGTTCGACCCGTCGACCATGGGTTCGGTGCCGAATGTGGGCCTGATGGCTCAGGCTGCCGAGGAGTACGGCTCGCACGATAAGACGTTCGAAGTGCCTGCCGATGGCACCGTCCGCGTGGTCGACGGCAACGGTCAGGTGCTGATGCAGCATGTGGTCGAGGCCGGCGACATCTGGCGCATGTGCCAGACCAAGGACGCACCCGTTCGCGACTGGGTGAAGCTGGCCGTCAACCGTGCGCACGCCACCGGCGACCCGATTGTGTTCTGGCTCGACGAGCAGCGCCCGCACGACGCAGCGCTGCTGGCCAAGGTGCGCGAGTACCTGCCTGAGCACCCCCTCGAGGGTCTCCAGATCGAGATCCTCGAGCCGTCAGCTGCGTGCCGCTTCTCGTTGGGTCGCATCCGTCAGGGCCTGAACTCCATCTCGGTCACCGGCAACGTACTGCGCGACTACCTCACCGACCTGTTCCCGATCATGGAGTTGGGCACCAGCGCCAAGATGCTGTCGATCGTGCCGCTGATGGCCGGCGGCGGTCTGTTCGAGACCGGTGCTGGTGGCTCGGCGCCAAAGCACGTCCAGCAGTTGGTGAAGGAGAACTACCTGCGCTGGGACTCGCTCGGCGAGTTCCTTGCCCTCGCAGCGTCCTTCGAACACCTGGCCGACTTCGCCGGGAATGCGGGCGCAAGGGTGCTGGCCGACTCACTCGACAAGGCCACCGGGTTACTGCTGGAGAACGAGAAGGGCCCGGCCCGCAAGGTCGGCCAACTGGACAACCGTGGCAGCCACTTCTATATCGCCCTCTATTGGGCCCAGGAGTTGGCCGCGCAGACCGCCGACCCGGTGCTCGCCGCCAAGTTTGCGCCGCTCGCGGCCAAGCTCAGCGCTGCTGAAGCGACGATCGTCGCCGAGCTCACCGCCGTACAGGGCCGTCCGGCCGATATCGGCGGGTACTACGCGCCCGACGTGGTCAAGACCACTGCCATCATGCGCCCCAGCGCCACGTTCAACGCGGTGCTGACCACCCTGATCTGACCCAAAAGCCCGTCGAGTCAGCCCATCGCGACAGCGTCGGCCACAGCGTTTGAAGGCGTAACCGCACCCAGTGCGGTTACGCCTTCAAACGTTGGTGGGGGAGGAGGCCGTTAGCCTTGCCGGGCCATGCGTCTCGAGGATTTCGACTACCCGCTGCCAGAGGAGCGCATCGCCCAACACCCGTTGGAGCCGCGTGATTCGGCCCGACTGCTGGTGGATCAGGGATCGTCCGGGCCGCTCCACCGGCATGTGCGCGATCTTCCTGAGTACTTACTCGAGGGCGACGTACTGGTCGTCAACGACACCAAGGTGATTCCCGCCCGGCTGCGACTGCAACGCGCCAGCGGTGGAGGCGCCGAGGCGCTATTGCTCGAACCGCTCGATACCGAGCGCCGCACATGGGAAGCAATGGTTCGCCCGGCCAAGAAGCTGCATCCGGGCGAGGAACTGTTCTCTGACGGTGAGCCGTTGGTTCGGGTCGTTCGCCGCAGCGAGAGTGGCGACACGATGATCATCGAGTTGATCGGCGACGGCGATCCGCTCACGTTGTTGCAGCAGCACGGCGAGATGCCGCTACCGCCGTACATCACCGCCCGCTCGGCCGCCGATGATCGCTACCAGACCATCTACGCCGATGAGCCGGCCTCGTCCGCAGCGCCCACCGCCGGTCTGCACTTCACTCCCGAGCTGATGCAGCGGATCGAGGCGATGGGCATCGAGACCCGCCGGGTGGAGCTGGTGGTCGGGCTCGACACGTTCAAGCCGGTCAGCACCGCCGACCCGCGCGACCACCTGATCCACAGCGAGCGGTACCGGGTCGAGCCCTCCGTCCTCGAGGCCTGCGCGGCTGCAAGGCGGGTGGTCGCCGTCGGTACGACCAGTGTGCGTGCGCTGGAGAGCGCAGCGACGCTCGGAACCGGCACCGGGCGCACCCGCCTGTTCATCCATCGCCCATACGAGTGGAAGGTGGTCGACGTGCTGATGACGAACTTCCATCTGCCGCGCACGACGCTGTTGATGATGATCGACGCGTTCGTCGGCCCTCGCTGGCGCACCCTGTACGAGGAAGCCCTGCGCGAGCAGTACCGCTTCTTGAGCTTCGGCGACGCAATGTTGCTGGATCGGAGTCTGAGCTAGATGCATCCCGTCGATTTCGAACTGTTGGCCAGTGACGGCGCAGCCCGCACCGGCGTGGGCCACACCGCCCGGGGCAGCTATCGCACGCCGTGCTTCATGCCCGTAGGCACACGGGGCGCGATCAAGTACCTCAGCGCCGCCGACTATGAGCGGCTCGGGGCCGAGATCGTGCTGGGCAACACCTACCACCTGATGCTGCGCCCGGGTGCGGAGACGGTGGCCCACTTGGGCGGGCTGGGGAAGTTCGCCGGCTGGGGAGGCCTGACCCTCACCGACTCCGGCGGGTTCCAGGTGTTCAGCCTCGACCCGAAGGTCGACGACGATGGGGTCACGTTCAAGAGCACCTATGACGGCTCGAAACTTCGCTTCACGCCGGAGCTCGCGGTACACACCCAGGAGTTGTTGGGCGCCGATATCCAGATGGTGCTCGATGTGTGCCCGCCGCTTCCGTCCCCGCCCGAGGTCGTCCGCCGCGCGGTCGAGCGCACGTCGATGTGGGCAGCGCGGGCGAAAGCCGTTCATCAGCGACCTGACCAGGCGCTGTTCGGCATCGTGCAAGGCGGTGTGGACGAGGTGATGCGGGCAGAGAGTGCCCAGCGCACGGTCGAGGTCGGCTTCGACGGATATGGCATCGGTGGCCTCAGCGTGGGCGAGACACGGGCAGAGATGTTGCCCGCGCTTGCAGCCGCGCTCGAACACCTGCCGTCTGACCGGCCTCGCTATCTGATGGGCGTTGGCGACCCAGCGAGCCTCGTCGAGTCCGTTGCGCTCGGCGTCGACCAGTTCGACTGCGTGATGCAGACCCGCATTGGTCGCCACGGCACAGCGCTCACCAGCACCGGAAAGCTGCACATCAAGAACGCGGTCCACGCGTTGAGCGACGAGCCGATGGATTCCCAGTGCAGTTGTGAGGTCTGCGCCCGCCACAGCCGGGGCTATATCCGCCACCTGTTCCAGGTGGGAGAACCCACCGCAGCACGGCTGGTCAGCCTCCACAACATCGCTTGGACGCTGCAGCTGATGGCTCGAATGCGCGACGCGATCAGTGCCGGCACCTTCGACGACCTGCGTCGTCACGAACTGTCCATCTGGGGTTGACCGACCTGTCACCGGGGTGAACCGCACATTGCGGGATGGCATGGCTAGAATCGCCCGTCGGCCGTCAGGCCGTTCCACCGCGAAGATCTGGACCGTTCCATGCTTTCCACGCTGCTCGCAGCCACCAAATCGAACCCGTTGCCGTCGCTGATCATCTTCTTGCTGATCCCGTTGGCGATGTACTTCCTGCTGATTCGTCCGCAGAAGCGCCGCCAACGTGAGTCGGCGTCCTTGCAGAGCTCGGTCGAGGTCGGCGATGAGGTCATGACGACCTCCGGCCTCTACGGGTTCATCAGCGCCTTCGAGGGCGATATTGCATGGTTGGAGATCGACGACAACGTGCAGATCCGTATTGCTCGCGCCGCCATCCAGCGCAAGGTGGACACCGCCAAGGGTGAGACCGCGGAGCCGACCGTGGAAGACGTCAACAACGCCAAGGGCAAGATCCAGCCCGCCGCCGGCACCGAAGTCGACGACTGACCTACGTCCATGCGCAAGAAGCTCATCATCTCCCTCGTGGGTGTGTTGGTGCTCGCGTACGGTGCGTTGTTCGCCGTGCTCCTCACCGACACCAAGCCTGCGCTCGGCCTCGACCTGCAGGGCGGCATCTCCGTCACCCAGCGGCCCAAGGACGGCACCCAGTACAACTCCCAGAGCCTCGATCTGGCCGTGGAGAAGATCCGCGAGCGCGTCGACAGCCTCGGTGTATCCGAGCCGGAGATCTTGCGTCAGGGCGACACGATCGTCGTCAACCTTCCTGGAGTGAAGAACCAGCGTCAGGCTGAAGAACTGGTGCAGGTCACCGGTCAGGTGTACCTGCGTCCGGTGATGGGTGGATGCCAGGTCGTCAACAACAGCCCCAGCACCACGACGGTCGCCGGTGCCAGCACCACGACGGTCGCCGGTACCAGCACCACGACGGTGGCTGGTGGTAGCACCACGGCGGTTGCCACGAGCACGACTGCAGCAGGCGGGCCTTCGCGCCCGGCTGACGGCAGCACCACGACGACGGCACCTGGAACAACAACCACGGCTGCGGCCGGTAGCAGCACCACCAGCACCGTCGCTGATGGCAGCACGACCAGCACCACCGCGGCGCCTGTCGATGCGAACGGTGTCCCGATTCAACAGAGCGACCCGACAGCAACGCAGTATCTTCCGGTCAAGAACTCGAATCCGGCGCAGTACTGCCCGGTCGGTCCGGCTCAGGGCACCGGCGAAGTGTTCTCCGACAACGCTGGTGCCTCGATCATCAGTAACAGCGGCTGGGGTGTCACGGTCGACCTGCGCGGCGGCGCTGCGGGCGAAGACGTTTGGAACAACCTGGCCAACCAGTGTTACAACAAGCAGACGACCTGCCCGACCCAGCAGCTCGCCATCGAGCTCGACGGCACGTTGCAGTCGGTGGCCACCGTGCAGACGGCCAACTTCAACGGCAGTGTGCAGATCAGCGGCTCGTTCACCGAAGGTGAAGCACGCAACCTGGCCCGTGTGATCAACAGCGGTTCACTTCCCGTCCAGCTGCAACTCGAGTCGGTGCAGAACGTGTCGCCCACGCTCGGCAAGGATTCGCTGCGCGCAGCCTGGATCTCTGGCCTCGTGGGTGTGGCCCTCGTGCTGGTGTTCATGGCGTTCTACTACCGCACGCTCGGTTTCATCGTGGCTGCCGGTCTCACCGTGTCGGGCTCGCTGCTCTGGAGCATCATCTCGATTCTGTCGCGTACTCAGGGTCTGGCCCTGTCGCTCTCGGGTATCGCCGGCATCATCGTGTCGGTCGGCGTCACCGTCGACTCGTACGTGGTGTTCTTCGAACGATTGAAAGATGAAGTGCGCTCGGGTAAGACGCTGCGCAACAGCGCGCAGCGCGGCTTCACGGCGGCTTGGCGCACCATTGTGATCGCCGACCTCGTGTCGCTGATCGGTGCGCTGGTGCTGTGGTATCTCACCGTCGGTGCGGTCCGCGGGTTCGCCTTCTTCCTCGGTTTGTCCACCGCGTGCGACATGTTCGTGGCGTACTTCTTCACCCGACCCACTGTCCTGCTCTTGGCCCGCACCACGTGGATGGAGCGCCGCAAGGTGATGGGCATCGAGGTTTCGAACATCGGAGGTGCGGCGTGAGCAGCATGATCGACAACGAATCGGTCGACACCGTGATCGTCGACGACATCGTCCGTCAGCGGCGCGGCCGCGGTGGTCGCCTGTACCACGGCGAGACTGCAGTCGACTTCTACGGCCGCCGTTGGTGGGGTCTGGGAATCTCCGGTCTGTTGTTGGTGATCAGCCTCGGCTCGATCATCTTCAGCGGCCTCAACCTCAGCCTCGACTTCAAGGGCGGCGTGTCCTGGGAAGTGCCGTCCAAGGATCTCACCGAAGCCGATGCTCGCGCGGTGCTTGCCGACAACGGCATCGACGGCGCCACCGCCAAGGTGCAGGTGCTGACGAACGCTGATACCGGGCTGCGCACACTTGAGGTGCAGGTCGGCGAGCAGACCGACGCAGTGCGCCAGAAGGTGCAGCAGGCTTTCGCAACGAAGGTCGGCGCGTCGCTCGACGAGGTCAGCACCAACGCGGTCAGTTCCACGTGGGGCAAGACCATCACCGACAAGGCTGTGCGCGCGCTCATTGTGTTCTCCGTGCTCGTAGCGGCATTCATCGCATGGCGACTCGAGTGGCGCATGGCAGGCGCGGCGATTGCCGCCATGCTGCACGACGTGTTGCTCAGCGTGGGCGTCTACTCGCTGTTGGGTTTCGAGGTGACGCCAGCAACAGTGGTGGCCTTCCTCACGATCCTGGGTTTCTCGTTGTACGACACGATCGTCGTGTTCGACAAGGTGCAGGAAAACCAACGGCGCTATAGCGGTACGCGCATTCCGTACGCCGACGTGCTGAATGTGTCGATGAACCAAGTGCTCATGCGTTCGCTGAACACCACGCTCGCAGCCATCCTGCCGGTGGTTTCGTTGCTGGTGCTGGGCTCGGGAATTATGGGCGCCGTGAGCCTGCGGCATTTCGCGTTGGCGCTGCTGGTCGGTCTGGTCACCGGCGCGTACTCTTCGATCTTCATCGCCTCCCCGTTGGTTGCGATCGCCAAGGAGCACGAGCCGCGCTACAAGTCGCTGCGCGGCCGTCATGCTTCTGGCGCTGAACTCGAGCGCCTGGTGCACGGAGCGATGCCATCCGGTCGTCGTGAGGGCCGCCAGAAGGTGGCCGAATCGGGCGACTCGATCGCGGTGTCGGCGGTGCTCACGGCCGAGGAAGTGTTGTCGCACGCGCCGCGCCCGCGGAAGAAGAAGCGCCGCACCTGAGCGTGAAGGTACCCTCTTGTCCATGACCACCGCCGGACACTGGATGACCAAGCTGGTCAGGGAGATTCCCGACTACCCGAAGCCGGGTGTCACCTTCCGCGACATCACACCTCTCCTCGGCGACGCCGACGGTTTCGCCCGCTCGGTCGACGAGTTGGTGCATCGCTTCAGCGGAATCAAGGTCGATCGGGTGCTGGGCATGGAAGCCCGTGGGTTCATCCTCGCGGCCCCGGTTGCGTATCGCCTCCATGCCGGGTTCATTCCGGTGCGTAAGGCCGGCAAGCTGCCGTGGGCCGTGGTGCGCGAGGAATACTCGCTCGAGTACGGCACGGACAAACTCGAGATCCACCGTGACGCCATCCACCCGGGTGAGCAGATCTTGATCATCGACGATGTCCTGGCAACCGGTGGGACCGCCGAGGCCACTGCCCGTCTGGTGCAGGCGCTCGGTGGCGAGATCGTAGGTCTCGGGTTCCTACTCGAGCTCGACGGGCTCGGCGGCCGTGAACGGCTGCAGGGTCACCTGGTCGAGAGCCTGGTTCACTACTGATGGCTGCGGTCGATCGTGTTCTGCCGTGGCGTCGCCACCAGAACGCGACGGCCGAGGAACTGACGCCTCTGCTGCACGCCTACAAGCGGCGGCATCCGAAGGCGTCAACGACGTTGATCAACCGCGCCTATGAGACAGCGCGTGAAGCGCACCGGCATCAGCTGCGCAGCAGTGGCGAGAGCTACATCAACCACCCGTTGGCAGTGGCGATGATCGTTGCCGACCTTGGCCTCGACGAGATCTCGTTGGCCGCTGCATTGCTACACGACGCGGTCGAGGACACCGAGATCACGCTTGCGGATGTTGAGGCGCATTTTGGTGCTGAGGTTGCGCAGATCGTCGACGGTGTCACCAAACTCGAGCGCATCCAGTTCGACTCGAAGGAGGCCCAGCAGGCCGCCACGATGCGCAAGATGCTGGTGGCGATGGCTCGTGACCTGCGCGTGCTGATCATCAAGCTCGCCGATCGGCTGCACAACATGCGCACGATCGCCGCAATGCCCAGCGAGAAGCAACAACGCATCGCCCATGAGACGCTGGAGATCTACGCCCCGCTGGCGCACCGTCTGGGCATGCAGGAACTGAAGCAGCAGCTCGAGGACCTCTCATTCGCCTCGCTGTATCCGAAGCGGTTCGCCGAACTCGATCATCTCGTGGCGACCCGGTCGCCCGAACGCGAGGTGTACCTGGCCAAGTCGATCGCCGAGGTGAAGGGCCGGCTCCAGGAGCTGAACATCGTCGCCGACGTCACCGGTCGCCCCAAGCACCTCTGGAGCATCTACGAAAAGATGGTGCAGAAGGGTCGCGAGTTCGACGACATCTTCGATCTCATCGCTGTTCGCGTCATCGTCGATTCAGTGAAGGATTGCTACGCCGCGTTGGGGTGTATCCACGGTCGGTACAAACCGGTGGTGGGCCGCTTCAAGGACTACATCGCGATGCCCAAGTTCAACCTGTACCAGAGCTTGCACACAACGGTCATCGGCCCCGGTGGCAAGGTGATCGAGATGCAGATTCGCACGCGAGAGATGCACCAGCGTGCCGAGTGGGGTGTTGCCGCGCATTGGGCGTACAAGGACGAGAACGCTGCCTCGGACATCGACTGGCTGAATCGGATCATCGACTGGCAGGCGGAGATCAGTGATCCGGCGGCCTTCATGGAGAACCTGAAGACCGATCTCGAACAGGACGAGGTGTTCGTTTTTACCCCCAAGGGCAAAGTAGTGACGCTGCCCGTGGGCGCCACCACCATCGACTTCGCGTATGCCGTGCACACCGAGGTGGGGCACAAGTGCATCGGTTCCAAGGTGAATGGTCGTCTGGTGCCGCTGCAGCAGCAGCTGAAGAGTGGCGACACCTGCGAAATCTTCACCTCCAAGGTGGAGTCGGCCGGCCCGTCTCGCGACTGGCTGCAGTTTGTCGAATCGCCCAGAGCGCGCAACAAGATCAAACAGTGGTTCTCGCGCGAGCGACGCGAGGACAACATTGAGTCTGGCCGTGAGGAGCTCACCAAGGAGTTCCGCCGCGAGGCCTTGCCGATCCAGCGCATCTGGCAGCACGAGGCGTTCCTCGCAGAGATCGAGGATCACTCGTATGCCGACCTCGACTCGCTGCTCGCGGCGATCGGTGAGGGCCACGTGTCCGCCCGCTCGATCGCTCAGAAAGTGGCTCGTCGCCTCCAGTCCGACGACAACGAAGAACTTCCCGCTTCTGTACTTCCTCACCGCGGTCCGAAGCGCCCCCACAATGCGGCCGGTGTGCATGTCGAGGGCCTCGACGACGTGCTGGTGCGTTTGTCGCGATGCTGCACGCCGGTACCGGGCGACGACATCGTCGGCTTCGTCACGCGCGGGCGCGGCGTGTCAGTCCACCGCACCGACTGTTCCAACGCCGTCAGTCTGATGAGCGAGCAAGCAGCACGACTGCTCGACGTCGAGTGGGATCACGAGCAAGGTAGAACGCTCTTCCGTGCAGGCGTCGAGGTTGTCGCTCTCGACCGTTCGAAGTTGTTGCGGGATGTCGCCAACTCGCTGAGTGAGCAGCACGTCAACATCGTGGCGTGCAGTACCCACACCGGCTCCGACCGGGTGGCCAAGATGCGGTTCGAATTCGAGATGGGCGACCCCTCGCATCTGGAGAGTGTGTTGCGCGTGATCAAGCAGATCGACTCGGTGTACGACGCCTACCGCCTGGTGCCCGGTAAGGGCGGCTGAAAACGTTCCCTGAGCCGGCGACTTGGCGCCGGTAGCCTTGAGTCCCGTGCCCGAGTTCCAGACCAGCCCCGGGATGCGCGACATCCTTCCCCCCGAATCCGCCCGCTGGCGGAAGTTCGTGGATGTGTTCGCGCAGGTGGTCGAGGGCGCCGGGTACGGCCAGGTGATCTCGCCACTGCTCGAAGACCTCGGCGTCTTCCAACGCATCGGCGATGCCACGGACGTGGTCACCAAGGAGATGTACGACTTCGTCGACAAGGGCGGTCGACACATCGCGTTGCGGCCTGAACTGACAGCGTCCATCTGCCGTGCGTTCGTGCAACACCGCCCGCTCACGCCCTGGAAGATCTGGTACACCGGCTCGCAGTTCCGCTACGAAAAGCCTCAGCGTGGCCGTTACCGGCAGTTCGACCAGGTGGGCATCGAGGTGCTCGGTGCCGACGACCCGAACCTCGACGTCGAGATCATCGCGCTCGGCTGGGAGTTCTTCCGCTCGCTCGGTCTGCAGCAGGTGAAGCTGCTGTTGAACTCCCTCGGCGAACCGGCCGACCGCGCCGCCTATGTCGAGGCGTTGAAGGCCTACTTCGAGGCCAACCTCGAAGCGCTCAGCGACGAGAGCAAGGTCACGCTGCAGAAGAACCCGTTGCGAGTGCTCGACTCCAAGCGCCCGCAGGATGCCGCGCTGGTGGCGGGCGCTCCGAAGATCGCCGACTTCTACAGCGAGGGTGCCGCTGCGCACTTCGCAGCGGTGCAGGCCGGTCTCACCTCACTCGGCATTCCGTTCACGGTGGAGTCCAAGCTCGTGCGTGGGCTCGACTACTACCGCCACACCACATTCGAGTACCAGGGCCTCACGCTCGACTCGGCGCAGAACGCGTTGGGTGGTGGCGGCCGCTACGACGGACTCGTCGAATCGCTCGGTGGGCCGGCGACCCCCGGAGTTGGCTTCGCACTTGGTCTCGATCGCACGCTCTTAGCCTGCGACGACGAGAGCGTGTTCGCCCCGCCGGCCACTGAGGTGGCTGTGTTCGTGGTGGACACCACCGATGGCAGTGAGGCGATGGCCATCACCAACGCCCTGCGCGCCGTCGGCGTCAGCGCCGATCGCGCCTACGAGAACCGCAGCATGAAGAGCCAGATGAAGGCCGCCGACCGCAGCGGGGCGACGTACGCCGTCATCATCGGCAGCAACGAAGTCGACGCCGGCACCGCAGTCGTGCGTCCACTGCGCGCAGAGCGCACCCCCGACGGTGAGGGCACTCAGATCACCGTGCCCCGCACCGAACTCATCGACCACCTGAGGAAAGCCATCTCATGAGCTCCACTTCCATGCGTACCCACCAGTGCGGCGAACTGCGCCCCGAGCACATCGGCCAGCGCGTCGTGCTCACCGGCTGGGTGGCCACCCGCCGCGAACACGGCGAGAAGCTGGCCTTCGTCGACCTCCGCGATCACAGCGGCATCACGCAGTGCGTCGTCCGCAACGATGTCGACGTTCGTTCCGAGTACGTGATTCGCGTCTCCGGTGTCGTCGCTGCCCGGCCCGCCGAGAACCTGAACGACCGCATCGCCACGGGCGGCGTCGAGATCCAGGAGTGCGAGGTCGAGGTACTCAACGCCGCCGAGCCGCCGCCGTTCCCGGTGAACGAGCGCGCTGATCAGGTGGCCGAGAACACCCGCCTGCAGCACCGTTACATCGACATCCGTCGCGAGCGCATGCAGCGCAACCTGCGCCTGCGGTCGCGTGTGAACTCGGCGATCCGCCTGGCGATGGAAGGCCAGGGCTTCGTCGAGGTCGAGACGCCGATGCTGGTGCCCAGCACGCCCGAAGGTGCCCGCGAGTTCATCGTTCCCAGCCGCCAGCAGCCTGGCTCGTTCTACGCCCTGCCGCAGAGCCCGCAGCTGTTCAAGCAACTGCTGATGGTCGCCGGTATCGACCGCTACTACCAGTTGGCTCGTTGTCTGCGCGACGAAGACCTTCGTGCCGACCGCCAGTACGAGTTCATGCAGCTCGACGCAGAGATGAGCTTCGTCAACCAGGACGATGTGCACACTGCGATCGGCGCCGCCGTGCTGGCCGCCGCCCGCGCTGCTGGGCAGGAGCCGGGCGAGATCATCAAGATCACGTGGCACGAGGCGATGAACCGCTTCGGCAGCGACAAACCCGACATGCGCTTCGGCATGGAACTCACCGAGCTCACCGACGTGTTCGCCACCACGGAGTTCAAGGCGTTCGCTGGCGCGAAGTGCATCAAGGGAATCAACGCGTCGGGCAAGGCGGAGGAGTTCGGCCGCAACAAGCTCGACCACATGACCGATCGTGCCAAGCAGATGGGCGCCAAGGGCCTCGTGTGGTTGAAGGTCGCCGCTGACGGCGCGTTCGAATCGCCCGTAGCCAAATTCATCAGCGACGCTGAGCGCGCGGCGCTCACGAGCCGTCTCGACGCCAAGCCTGGCGACCTGATCCTGATCGTCGCCGACGAGTGGACCACCACGTGCGAAGTGCTCGGCACGTTGCGCAACGACCTCGGTCGTCCGCCGGTGTTTGAGGGCCCGTATCGCTACCTGTGGGTCGTCGACTTCCCGATGTTCATCGGCGTCGACGATGTCAGCGGTCGTCCGAAGCCGGGTCACCACCCGTTCACACAGCCGCACCCCGACGATGTGCACCTGCTGGAAACAGACCCGATGAGCGTCCGCAGCCAGGCCTACGACCTCGTGCTCAACGGTTGGGAGTTGGGCTCCGGCTCGATTCGAATCCACCAGCCCGAGCTGCAGGCGCGCATCTTCTCGCTGCTCGGAATCAGCGATGAAGAGGCCCAGAAGAAGTTCGGCTTCTTCCTCAACCCATTCAAGTTCGGCGCCCCTCCGCACGGCGGTTTCGCCTTTGGCATCGACCGACTCGTGGCAATCCTGGCTGGCGAGGAGAACATCCGTGAGGTCATCGCCTTCCCGAAGACCCAATCCGGTCTCGACCCGATGACCAACGCTCCCACGCCGGTCAGTCAGAAGCAGCTCGACGAGCTCGGTATCCGCGTTCTTCCGCCCAAGTCCTGACGCCTCCCGCGTCCATATCGGTGTCGGCCCCACCGCCGCCCCCACCGCTTCCCCCACCATCCCACCTCGTTTGAAGGCGTAACCGCACGTTGTGCGGTTACGGCTGCAAACGCTGCATGGAAAAGGGAGGCGCGATGCGTCCCGAACAATGGGCTGAGCGTCATGACGGGTTGATTCCTACCGCGATCGCTCGGCGAGCAGGTTTGAGCCAGGACCAAGTGGACCACCGCCGGAAGAGCGGGCGGTACAGAAAGGTGTTTCGTGGCGTGTCGGCGGTGACCGGCTCGCCGCCCACCTGGCGCCAAGCGGTACGCGCTGTGTCCCTGGCTGCCGGACAGGAGGTGTGGCTGTCGCATCTGACCGCCGGTCGTGTGCTCGGCGCGCAGCTGTTCGATGACGGAGTCATCCATGTCATCTCCGATCTCGGCCACCCCGTCGACATTCCGGGGGTCCGATCTCATCGATCGGGAACGCTGGAACCGGGGGACACCACGACCCGCGATGGCATGCAGTGCACGTCGACGTTGCGGACCGTGCTCGACCTCAGCGCGACGCTGACGGTGAAGGCGCTCGGTGAACTGGTGGACCACTTCCTCCGAACGAAGCAGCTGCAACTCGAGGATCTGCGGGAACGAGTGGGGCGCACGCGGCCGGCTCCTGGCCGCTCGGTCAAGGCTCTTCGTATGGTGCTTGCTCAGCGAATCCCCGGATACGACCCCGGTGAGAGTCCGTTGGAGGCGCGAATCGCTCGGATCATCGACCGGGCGGGGCTGCCACGGCCCAAGCAACAGCACCGTGTGCAGTATGACGGTCTGCGGTATCGCATCGACTTCTCCTGGCCGGATCGCAAGCTGTACCTCGAGGGGAACAGCTTCGGCTTTCATCGACTGTCGAGCGACCTCGACAAGGACGCGGCCCGTCAGAACGAACTGGTGCTCGATGGCTGGACGCCGATCGAACTCACCTGGAAGATGTCCGATGCCACGATCGAGCGCACCCTTCGTCGCTTCCTCGCCAGGGTCTGAAGGCGAAACCGCACATGGTGCGGCCACGCCTTCAAACGCTGCCTCGGCCCAGTTGCGTTTGAAGGGGAAACCGCTCATGGTGCGGCCGACCCTTCAAACGCGGTGGGGGCGGGGGGCGGCCGGGAGGGTGGGGGAGCGGGTACGGTGGCGGTATGCCCAGCGCGCACTTTCGAGCCGGAGTGGTGATCGTCGTGCGCCACCCGGACACTCATGAGGTGCTGGCGTTCGAGCGCCGCGACGCCCGCGGGCACTGGCAGCTGCCGCAAGGTGGGCTCCACGACGGTGAGACACCGCTGGAGGGTGCGTGGCGCGAGATGCTGGAGGAGACCGGCCTCGACGAACACGATGTGGAACTGGTGAGCGAGCACCCGGAATGGCTGGTGTACGAGTGGCCGCTGGAGGTGCAGCGCGCCAAGGGCGGGATGCACCACCGCATCGGACAGGTGCAACGCTGGTTCACGTTCCATCCACGGTCGGCCGACCTGGCACCCACACCGGACGGAACCGAGTTCGTCGCCTGGAAGTGGGTCACGCCCGAGTGGCTGATCGATCACGTGCCGGGTTGGCGCCGGGGCCCGTATCAGGCAGTGCTGGGGCAACACCGGTGACCGACCTGTTCAGCGCTGCTGCCGAGGATCGACTGCGCAGTCAGGCACCGCTCGCGGCCCGCCTGCGCCCGCGCACGATCGACGACGTCGTGGGCCAGGCCCATCTGGTGGGCCCCGGTCGCCCGCTGCGCCGGCTCGTCGAGCAGGATCGACTCACGAGTGCGATCTTCTGGGGTCCCCCGGGAACTGGCAAGACCACGCTGGCACTCGCGGTGGCTGGCACGACCAAGCGCGCCTTCGAGCAACTCAGCGCGGTGGCCGCCGGCGTCAAGGACGTTCGCGAAGTGATCGAGCGCGCACGGCAGCGTTTGGGCGAGCACGGGCGAGGCACGATCCTGTTCCTCGACGAGATTCATCGTTTCTCGAAGGCGCAGCAGGACGCCTTGCTGCCCGCTGTGGAGGACGGCACGCTGACGCTCATCGGCGCCACCACCGAGAACCCGTTCTTCGAGGTCAACCCACCGCTGCGCAGTCGGAGCACGCTGTTCCGGCTCGAGCCGCTCGCCAAGTCCGATATCGAGACGCTGATCCACCGCGGTCTGCAGGCCGAAGGTCGCGCGGCCACCCCCGAAGCCGTGTCACATCTGGTGGACCGCGCCGCTGGTGATGGCCGCCAGGTGCTGACGGCGCTGGAAGTGGCCTGCGCCCTTGCGCATCCTGGCGATGTGTTGCTGGAGCACGTGGAATCCGCGCTCGGCACGAGTGCGCTGCGCTATGGGCGCGACGACCACTACGACGTTGTCAGCGCGTTCATCAAGAGCATGCGTGGCAGTGATCCGCAGGCGGCCGTGTACTACCTCGCTCGCATGTTGGAGGCGGGGGAGGACGCCCGCTTCGTCGCCCGCCGGATGATCATCTTCGCTAGCGAGGACATCGGTATGGCCGACCCGCAGGCGCTGCTGGTGGCAGTCGCCGCGAGCCAGGCCGTCGAACACGTCGGCTTGCCAGAGGCGCAGCTGAACCTCAGCCAGGCAGCGATTCATCTGGCGACCGCCCCGAAGAGCAACCGGGCTGCGCTGGCGATCTGGAATGCACGCGCTGATGTGCAATCCGGCGCCATCGGGGAAGTGCCGCCACACCTGCGGGACGCGCATTACCAGGGTGCCAAGAGCCTCGGCCACGGAGTTGGCTACGACTACCCTCATGACCACCCCGATGGTTGGGTGGAGCAGCAGTACCTGCCCACCGAACAGGCCGACAAGCGCTACTACGAACCCACGCGCCAAGGCGCAGAAGCCGTAGTGGCCGACCGCATGCAACAACGCCAGGAAGGAGCCACGCCATGACTGCCGGAGAACTCGCCGTTGTCCTCGCTGCTGTCCTGTGCTGTATCGGCTTCGCCGCGCTGATCGTGGTGTTGATGCGCGTGCTCGACACGCTGAGAGCACTGCGAGGCGAGGTGGAATCGCTGCGCTCCGAGACGCGTCCGTTGCTTGCCGAATTGGCATCCTCCACCGTCGCTGCTCGGGCCACGATGGCCGAGGCCCGTCACGACCTCGATCGGTTCGACCGTGTGCTGGGCTCCGCAGAAGCGATTAGCGGGGCGATGGCAGGCGGCAGTCGTATAGCACGTGCGGCGCTCTCCACACCGGTGATCAAGACGGTCGCGATCGGCACCGGCACGCGGCGCGCCGTACGGCGCCTGCGACGCAAAGGAAGGAAGAGCGCATGATGAAGCGGCTCACATGGTTTCTCGGTGGCGCTGCCGCCGGTATCGCCGGCCTCGGCCTGGCCAAGCGCAAGGTGAAGGAGGTCTCGGCCGACCTCGCTCCCATGCAGGTGGCCAAGAAGGCCGGTGTCCGCGTGCGCGAGGCGATTGCCGACGGCAAACGAGCGATGAAGGCGAAAGAGGCTGAGATGCGTGCCCGCATGGACGGCACTGTCAGCACCCTTGCCGACGACCTCGACGACGGTGACGCCGTGTTCGTGGATGGCCAACCCGTCGAGCCCGGCAAAGTCATCGTGCTGCGTCAAGTGCGCGAGGAACGCGGCGCTGGTGGCCGCCGCCGTCGGGCATGAACCGGGCGCTTGTCGCCGATCTTCGCACTCTGCTGGGTGACGATCGGGTTCGCACGAATAGCACTGAACTTGGGCTGTACGGACGCGACGCGTCGAATATCGAGGGGTCGGCGGGTGTGGTGTGTTTCCCGCTGACCACCGAGGAGGTGCAGGGCTGTGTGCTGGCATGTGTGCGGCACCGCACGGCCTTCGTGGCCCGCGGCTCGGGTACTGGCCTCGCCGGCGGTGCCACACCGCTCGATCAGGCGGTGGTGATCGCTCTCACCAAAATGAATCGGATGCTCTCGGTCGATGCCGTCAACCGAATGGCGTGGGTCGAGCCCGGCGTGCTGAACCTCGACCTCACTCGCTCGGTGGCGCACCTTGGCCTGCACTTCGCCCCCGATCCCAGCAGCCAGCAGAGTTGCTCGATCGGCGGCAACGTCGCGAACAACTCCGGCGGTCCGCACTGCCTCAGTGACGGCGTCACTGCGGCCCATGTGCTGGGTCTCGAAGTGGTGCTCAGCGACGGGTCGGTGGTGCTCTTTGGCGGCGAGGCTCCTGAGTGCAACGAACTCGACCTGCGTGGGGCGTTCGTGGGCAGCGAGGGGATGTTCGGTATTGCCACGAAAGTGCTCGTGCGCCTCACGCAGAATCCGCCCGCAGTCAAGACAATGTTGATGGACTTCACGAGCGTCGAGGCTGGAGCGCAGACGGTCAGCGCGATCATTGCTGATGGCATGGTGCCTGCGGCGTTGGAGATGATGGACCAGCTGTGTGTGCAAGCGGTGGAGGAGTACATCCACGCCGGGCTGCCCGTACATGCGGCGGCGGTGTTGCTCGTGGAGGTTGCTGGTCTGCCGCACGGCCTGCAGGCCGATGTCGACCGCATCGTGGAGATTGGTATGGCGCACGGAGCAGGAACGGTGCGGATCGCCAAGGACGAAGCTGAGCGAGCACTGTTGTGGAAGGGGCGCAAGAACGCGTTCGGTGCAATCGCCCGTATCAAGCCCAACTACTACCTGCACGACACGGTGGTGCCGCGCAGGATGCTGCCCGAGGTGCTGCGTCAGGTCTACGAGATCGTGCAGCGTCACGACCTGCTGGTGATGAACGTGTTCCACGCCGGCGACGGCAACCTGCACCCGTTGCTGGTGTTCGACAAGCGTGAACCAGGTGTGATGGACCGGGTGCACGCTGCTGGTGAGGAGATCGTGCGCGCGTCGGTTGCGGCCGGGGGGGTGCTCAGCGGAGAGCACGGAATCGGTCTGGAAAAGCGCGACTTCATGTCGTTGATGTTCGCCCCTGCCGACCTTGCAGCGCAGGCCGATATGCGGGCGGCGTTCGATCCCAGCGGTCTGGCGAATCCGTTCAAGGTGCTTCCGTCACCTGCTGCATGTGGCGATGTGCAGCACGTACCCGAGGGGGCCTGGGTGTGATCGCGCTCGATGAGTTCGCTGCCGCCGTCGGGTCGCAGGGTCCGGTCACGATCGCGGGTCTCGGCACTCGCGGTGGCGCGGTGCCTGGTGTGCACACCGTGACCGCCCCGTTGGGAATCGATTTCGTGCAGGCCGACGAGATGATTGTCTCGTGCGGTGCGGGCACCCCGGTGGACGAACTGGTGGCGGCGATGGCAGCGCACGGGCAGACAGTTTGCTTGCCTGCTGGGGGCACCGTCGGCGGTGCACTGGCTGTCGGTCATAGCGATGTGCGTCGACTGGGGTATGGCCCGGTCCGCGACACGCTGTTGCAGGCGAGGTACGTGTCGGCTGCCGGTGAGATCGTGAAGGCCGGTGGTCCGACGGTGAAGAACGTCAGCGGTTTCGATCTGTGCCGTCTGCTGGTCGGCTCGTACGGCACGCTCGGCTTCCTCGGCGAAGTCGTTCTCCGCACCCGTCCGCTGGCGAAGCACTCGCAGTGGTTCGTCACGGACGCCACCGACCCGTACCCGGTGTTCGCCGCGCTCTACCGGCCGGTGAGTGTGCTGTGGGACGGCCGTCGCGTGTGGTCGTTGCTCGAGGGGCACCCTGCTGATGTGGAGGCGCAGGCCACCTCGGCCGGTCTTGCGCCGTGTGGGGGACCGCCGGTGCTGCCCACGGGCAGTCGTCGGTCGCTGTCACCGACGCAACTCGTTGAGCTTGCGGGAGACTTCGTCGCCGAAATCGGGGTCGGCATCGTCCACCATGCGCAGCCCGCCACGCAGGCCGCCGTGGGTGAGCGGGAGGCGGCGCTGTCGCGTGCGTTACGCGTTCGTTTCGATCCGGCAGGACGGTTGAACCCGGGTCTCGGTGTCTGAGCTGCCCTTCGTGGCGCGCCCCCCGGGCGACCACGAAGCCGTCGTTCGTGTCGCGCACCATGCCGCGTCGCATTGGGGTCTGCCCGAACCAGTGCTGCTGCGAGTGGGGATGAACGCGTTGTTCGCAGTCGGCTCCGATGTGCTGCTGCGCATCGGACACACCACCGCCCCACCCGAGCAGGCTCTCTCGTTGGCGGAACTGCTCACCAAGCGGGGCGTACCGGTCGCCCGGCATCTTCTCGAACCGATTGTGGTCGAGGGGTACTCGGTCTTTGCCGTCGAGCGCGTCCACTCACACGGTCCGGTCGACTGGTGCGCGGTCGGTGCCGCAGTCCGGCGTGTGCACGAGACCCCAATCGCCGATGTGGTCGGCCGTCATCCGTTGCCGCGCGGCGCCGAGTTTCCTTGGTGGAATACCGCAGTGCTGCTGGAGGAGGTCGATGATCTACTCGACGACGGAGCACGTGCCGGACTGTTGGCCAACATCCGGGAACACGGCGACTGGCAGACGCGGGTCACCCCGCACGTGCTGTGTCACGGCGATGTTCACCCCGGCAACGTGGTGCAATCTGCCGACGGCCCCGTGTTACTGGACTGGGACCTGCTGTGCCGAGCCCCGGCGGCGTGGGATCACGCAGCGATGCTCACGTGGGAACAACGCTGGGGAGGCGAGGCAGGTGCGTACGTCCGCTTTGCGGAGGGGTACGGGCGCACACTCGCCGATGACTCCGGCGCCCGATCACTGGCGGTGCTCCGCAATGTGGCGGCGACGCTGATGCGAGTGCGGGCGAGCCGAACGAACCCCGATGCCCGTGATGAGGCTCAGCGCCGCTTGGCGTACTGGCGTGGCGACACCGACGCACCCCAATGGAACTCGGTCTGACTCAGCGCGGTTGGCAGGTGGGGCAGTAGTAACAGGCTCGCCCGCCGAGCTCCACGGTCTGCACCGGGCTCGCGCAACGCAGACACACGTCGCGGTGGTACACGTACGTCGTGTCGCCACGGCGGGAGGGTCCCTTGGGAAGCGGGAACTCGGAGCGGTCAATGGTGATGATCCTGTTGTCCTTCACTCCTTGGCGCAGCATGACGGCGATGGTGTGCCACAGCGCTGTCAGTTCCTCACGTGTGCAGTCCTTACCAGCACGTCGTGGATCGATGTGCTGCACGAACAACGCTTCGGCGCGGTACACATTGCCAACTCCGGCCAGTACCCGCTGATCGAGCAGGAGTTGACCGATCGGCTGAGCGCTCTTGGCCAAACGATCGATCGCCAACTCCGGACGGGCATCGCGGCGCAGTGGGTCGGGGCCGAGCCGAGCGAGGATCGCATCGCGCTCATCGGCAGTGCCGATACTGCAATCGGTGGGACCAGCGAGGTCGACCGTTCCCGCGTCTGTGGACATGCGCATCCGCACCTGCCCGATGATCGGAGCGTGCTCGGGTCCAGGGGAGACGCGGAACTTCCCGAACAAGCCGAGGTGCACGTGCCCGACCAGACCGTTGTCGAACCAGTAGAACAGATGCTTACCGGCGGCCTCAATCCGCTCGAGCACTCGGCCATCCACGAGTGCCGCGTCGGTGGCGAAGCGGCCCTGCGGTGATGTCACCCGCACCGTCCGCGCAGCCAAAAGCTTCGTGTGGTCTTTGGCGATGCGGTGGATCGTGTGGCCTTCAGGCATGGTCAGCGACGGTATCCGCTCTCTGTCGGCGTGCGCGTCCCACGGCCACGAACGCGGCCGTTGCTGGCGTCGGGTCAGCAGCCGTTGCAGGCGCCGTTGCCGTTACCGAAGAAGCCGAAGGGGCCGCGCTCGAAGAGGTTGCCGTTGCCGTTGTTGTCGTTGCCGTCGTTGCCGTCGTTGCCGTTGCCGGTGCCGTCGTTGCCGTCGCCGTCGTTGCCGTCACCCGCGACGGTCGCGCTGCCGCCTGGGCCGGTGGTGGTGAGCCAGGCGACGAAGCCGCCGCCGACACTGTCGACGCCGCCCGACGTTGCGACGGCGCGGGGGGCGATCGTGCCGGCGCGGCTGTCGGAGATCGCGAGGGCTGTCACTGTGCCGCCGACCGCGAGTACTGCGGCGACCGCGACGGCGATCTGATTGCGTCGTCTGCGGCGGCTTCTGTGACTGTCGTCGAGCTGATCAGTGTTCGGAAGCATCCAGCACTCTCACCGTGTGTTGTTCGACGATTGTGGAACGAAAAATGGAAACGGCCCGGACCTCGCGGTCCGGGCCGTTCGCTCAGAGTGAGCAGGTCAGGCGCGCAGGCCCTTGTTGACCATCGAGACAACGGCATCCTTCAACGGAATGGACCCGTAGATGATTGCGCCGTTGACGACGACGTTCTCCCACTTGTTTTCGAACACGAGACCCCAGCCCCCAGCTGGGTAACTCTTCAGCAGCCACACCATCAGAATGCTGATGATCAGTGCCCAGTGGGCGCCGATCACCGGGAGTTTGGTGACGATGGCTTTCACTTTGGCGAGTTCGAGCACCGAGTCGATGACCTCGACCACGCCGCCCAACAGAACTGCCAACAGCAGGATTGCTCCCAATGTGTACATGAACCCCTCCTTGTGCAGGCCCCCTGCCTGCTGTGACAAACGTAACACCCACAGATGCGCACATTTTGGATGGTCGCGTTACTACTCGGCACTGCGCCGCCGCCGCTACGGTGGGTCGCCGTGAAGTTCCAGATCGACGACACCGAACTTGCCACCTGTGTCAGCTGCGGGCTGTGTCTCCCGCACTGCCCGACGTTCCGGGCGACCGGTGAGGAAGCGCTGTCGCCACGCGGCCGGATCGCAGCGATCCGTGCTGTTCACAACGACGATGCTCCGGTCACGGCGGAATTCGTGTCGTTCATGGAGACCTGTGTGCAGTGTCGTGGATGCGAACCGGCGTGTCCGTCGGGTGTGCCGTACGGGCGTCTGCAGGAGGGTGTTCGCGAGACACTCGCAGCACAGCACCGGATGACACCGCGCTGGCAACGCATGGCGTTCTCGGTGTTGCCGCGCCATCGCTTGCTCTTGATCGGGTCCAGCGCGCTCGCCATCGCTCAGCGACTGCATCTTGTCCCGCGACGAATCGGGTTGCCCGTTCTCCCGCTGCGGCGATCGACACCACTCGCGACGACGGGCAGCGATGTGTGGCTGTTCACCGGCTGTGTGATGGATGCCTGGATGCGCGACACACATCACAGCACCGCCAAAGTGCTGGCGCACATGGGCTTCGGCTTCCTCGTACCCGGCACAGCTGGTGCGTGCTGCGGCGCGCTGCATTCGCACGCCGGCCTCGCCCCGACTGCTCGGCGCCTGGCCGAGGACGTCATCAGCTCAATGCCGGGGGATGCGCCGGTCGTCATCAACTCCGCCGGGTGCGGAGCTGCAATGAAGGAGTACGGACACCTGTTGGGCACCGACGAGGCTCGGCACTTCAGCGAGCGTGTCGTCGACGTGCATGAGTTCATCGCCCGCCACATCGACCGCTTGCACCCGACGAAGCACCTGGGCACGATCATCGTGCAAGACCCGTGTCACCTACGCCATGTGCAGCGCACACATCTCGCTGTGCGCACCGTGCTCGCACCGGTGGCCAACCTGGTGGAACTCGACGACGATGGGCTGTGCTGCGGTGCTGGGGGTGCCTACGCCGCGCTCGAACCGAAGCTGGCTGGCGAGATCCGCGACCGCAAAGTGGCGGCCCTCGATCGGGCCCGCCTTGGCACCGCAGGGAATGCGTTGGTAGCCAGCGCCAACCCCGGTTGCGCCATGCACCTTGCCGCGGCGGGGCTCACCGTGCAGCACCCGATCGACCTGCTGGCATCTGCGCTGTGAGCAGCAACTACGACCATCTGGCCGAGCGTCTCGACGCAGTGGTGGAGGATCTCGACGAGATCATCTTCGAGCAACTGCGCGAGGCATCTGCCGAGAAGTCGGGGCGTCCGGCCGACGACAAGCGGCTCACACAGGCGCGGCGAGCGATCGAGAAAGCCGCCCACCTGTTGCGCGGGCGCGAGTCCGCCGAGGAGTAGTCCCGGCCCTCAGTCGACGAACGTGTTGCACAGGTCGATCAGCTCACGCAGTTCGCCGTAACCGTGCTTGGAGAACGGCAGCGCGATCCGCTGCAGATCGAGGCGATCGTTCTCCTTGCGCTCGGGTTCGAACGGTTCGGCATGGTGGATGGTGCCGGACGTGCAGAGATGACCGAACCGATCGTTGAGCAGCAAGAGCTGCTCCTCATTGGGCGCCTGGTGCAGGCGAACGACCAACGTGTCGCCCACGTACCGGAGGCTGTCGTAGTTGCGGTAGAAACCGACGATCTCGCGCACGGCCTCCTCACAGTCCTCGGTGATGAGGTACAGCTTGGTGTCCTGTGGCGCCACCAGCCCGCGCTCGACCAACTGTTCTTGCACGAACTCGTGCACGGTCTCCCAGTACGGGTCGCCCGGTGTGTCGAGGAAAACGATCGGCACCGGAACGCCCTTGCCGGTCTGTGTGAGCGTGAGCAGTTCGAACGTTTCGTCGAGCGTGCCGAAGCCTCCAGGAAGGCACACGAAGCCCTTGCTCTCCTTGATGAGCATCAGCTTGCGGGTGAAGAAGTACTTCATGGCGACGTACTTCGAATCACCGGCAATGATGTGGTTCGCGGCCTGCTCGAACGGTAGCCGCACGGACACGCCGATGGAGTGCTCGCGCCCCGCGCCCTCCATACCTGCTTGCATGATGCCGGGCCCGGCGCCGGTGATGACCATCCAGCCGCGGGCGGCGAGTTCGCCCGCAACCGTGCGGGCAGCGGCATACAGCGGATCATTTTCCTTGGTGCGGGCGCTGCCGAACAGGGTCACCTTGGGAATGCCTTGTGAGGATGCGAACATCGCAAACGCATCGCCCAACTCCTGGAGAGCAGCTGCGGCGATCTTCAGATCGAGCAAATCGGGCTGCTGTTGCACCAACTCGACGGCGGCTCGCAACAGTTGCTGTGACAGGCGCCTGCGGGCACCGACGGGCACAGTCTCCAGCAGTGTGGCGAACAGTTCGTCGGTGGCGTTGGCGTCGGTCATCAGCGCAGCTCGGCCGCCTTGGCCGCCAACGCTGCGAGCAGATCATCGAAGCTCTTCTGGAAGCTAGCCACGCCCTCGCGTTCGAGCTTGTCGGCCACGTCGTCCATGTCGACCCCGACCTCGGCGAGTAGGCGCCATACCTCTTCAGCGTGCGCGACACCTTCGTCGATCGTGCGGGAGGCTGTGCCGTGGTCGGCGAACGCGTCGATGGTGGCGTCGGGCAGCGTGTTCACCGTGTCGGGACCGATCAACTCGTCGACGTACAGCGTGTCCGGGTAGCTGGGGTTCTTGGTGGAGGTGCTGGCCCACAGCGGGCGCTGCACCACTGCACCGTCAGCGGCCAGTGCTTCCCAACGAGGTCCGCTGAACGTGTGGCGGAACGCCTGATACGCCAGCTTGGCTTGGGCGACAGCAGCCTTGCCGCGCAACGCCAACGCAGCAGGAGTGCCGATCGCATCGAGACGCGCATCCACCTCGCTGTCCACGCGGCTGATGAAGAAGCTGGCCACGCTGGCCACCGCCGCGAGGTCGGCATCGACAGTGCTCGCGTACTGCTCGAGGCCATCGATGTACGCGTCCATCACGTTCTGGTACCGATCGAGGCTGAAGATCAACGTCACGTTGACGTTGCGCCCCTCGGCGATCATCTGTCGGATCGCTGGCAGTCCCTCGACAGTGCCCGGAATCTTCACCATCAGGTTCGGACGCGCGACGCGTTCGTGCAACGCTCGGGCAGCAACCTCGGTACCGGGACCATCGTGTGCCAGACCGGGGTCGACCTCGACGCTGACGTAACCGTCGCCGGCGAAGCTGGAATGGTAGAGGCCCTCGAACGCGTCGAGGGCACCGTGGATGTCCTGCAGTACCAGCGCCCAGTAGTGGTCGATGGTGTCGCCGCCGGCGCTCACGAGCGAGCGGAACTGCTCGTCGTAATCGGCCGAACCCTGGATCGCCTTCTGGAAGATCGTGGGGTTACTGGTCAGTCCACGGATACCGCTGTGCACCAGACCGGCCAGCGTTCCCTCGGTGAGATAACTGCGCTTCAGGTTGTCGAGCCACGGGCTCTGACCCTGGTCGTAATACAGGTGGTTGAGACGATCCATGCTGTTCACCCCTCCTTGTGTGCCAGCGCGGCGGCACGGGCCACGACGTTGGGAACGTTGATGCCGAGCTTCTCCAGCACGACGCCACCAGGTGCGCTGGCACCGAAGCGATCGATGCCGATGCTGTCGTCGGCGTACTTGGCCCAGCCGAAGGTGACGCCAGCCTCCACCGACAACACCGGGATGCCAGCCGGTAGTACGTCGTCGCGGTATGCCGCAGCCTGTGCCTCGAAACGATCCCAGGAAGGAATACTGACGACGCGAGCAGCGATTCCGGCTGCGGTCAACTCGGCCGCCGCCTCGACGCACAGCGATACCTCGCTGCCCGTGGCGAGCAGCACGACCTTCGGATCGGGGGCATCGCGTACGATTGCGGCGCCGCGATTCACTGCCGAACCGTCGGTGCAGACCGTGAGGTTCTGGCGGCTCAGCACCAGCGCAGTGGGGCCACTGTGGGCAACGGCCGCCCTCCATGCGGCAACGGTCTCGTTCGCGTCGGCGGGACGAATCACCTGCAGACCGGGGATTGCACGCAGCGTGGCGATGTGCTCGACCGGCTGGTGCGTGGGGCCGTCCTCGCCGACGCCCACCGAGTCGTGGGTGAACACGAACACGACTTTGGCGCTGCTGAGCGCTGCAAGTCGCACGGGCGGACGCATGTAGTCGAGGAACACCAAGAACGTGCCGCCGGCGGGCAGTACGCCGCCGTGCAGCGCCATTCCGACCATCGCCGAACCCATACCGTGCTCGCGTACGCCGTAGTACACCTGGCGACCTGCCGGTGTGGCCGGGGTCGAGCTGATCTGCGCGGTCAGCTTGGTGCCCGTGTTACCGGTGAGGTCGGCGGCGCCGGCCATCAGCGCCGGCACGCTTTCGAGTGAGGCATTGAACGCCTTCTCGATGGCGACGCGGGTGGCGATCTTGTCGCCCTGCTCGAACACCGGCAGTGCGGCTTCCCAGCCGTCGACGCCAGTGACGCCCCATGTGGCATCCCACACGATTCGGTCGAGGTTGCTGGTGTCGAAGCGCTGCTGCCACGCGCCACGGGCGGCCGCGCCGCGGGTGGCGCAGTGCGAGCGGTAGGCGGCGACCAACTCAGCAGGTGCCCAGAACGGCTCGTCGGGGATACCCATGACGTCCTTGGTGCGGGCGACCTGTTCAGCCGTGAACGGGTTGCCGTGCGCCTCGTGCCGATCGGTGTGATCGGGGCTGGGATAACCGATGTGGCTGCGCAAGATGAGCAGGCTCGGTTGGTCGCTGATCGATGCCGCGCGCTGTAGCGCAGCTTCGAGGGCGTCGCAGTCCTCGCCACATTCGCCGAGGTACTCGACGTGCCAGCCATATGCCTGGAACCGAGCCCCGACATCATCGCTGTAGGCCAGGCTGGTGTCGCCGTCGATGGTGATGTGGTTGTCGTCGTAGACGCAGATCAGACCGCCGAGATGCTGGTGTCCGGCCAGCGACGCAGCCTCGTGGCTGACACCCTCCATCAGGCATCCGTCGCCGACGATCACGTACGTGCGGTGGTCCACCACATCGGCACCGAACGTGCCGCGCAGGCGGCGCTCAGCGAGCGCCATACCCACCGCGTTGGCGAAACCCTGTCCCAGCGGACCGGTGGTGACCTCGACACCGGCCGTGTGGCCGACCTCCGGGTGGCCGGGTGTGGCCGAGCCCCATTGGCGGAAGGCCTTGATGTCGTCGAGTTCCAGACCGTACCCAGCGAGGTACAGCAGGGCGTACTGAAGCATTGAGGCATGTCCGCCGGACAGAATGAAGCGATCGCGGTCGACCCACTGCGGATCGGTGGGATCGTGGCGCAGCACCCTGCTGTAGATCGTGTGAGCCAATGGTGCGAGCGCCATGGCTGTTCCCTGATGTCCGCTCTTGGCGTAGAGCGGGGCGTCCATCGCGAAACCGCGGATGAGTGCGATGGCCTGTCGGTCGAGTTCTGGAGTCAGCGTGTTGGACACGACGTCAGAATCTAGCTGGGCGGTCGTCTCGCAGGAGAACGGTTGCCGTGTTCCTCAGACGGGCGGCAACAACGTGAACGGCACGAGGTGCCACGGTCCGTGATCGACGCGGCAGTGGGCGAAGATCTGTCCGTACTCGGTGAACTCCAGTTCGCCACGTACGAGTCGGTACGTGAACTTGCCCGGCTCGACGCTGAACGGGCTGACGTTGCGGGCCATCTGCTCAGCGTCCTCGCCCAGACCCTTGCGGAACACGACTTCGAACACACCCTGACCGGGTTCACCGGGAGGGCAGAAGATCAGCGCCACCAGGTGGGGTGTGAGCGTGACCGGCACCGGGTCGGGTGCGGCCATCGAGAACATCGCCCCGGTGAGGTCGATGCGAGTCGACGGGCCGGGCGCCTCGCGCATCTCGAAGTTCTCGACGAAAAGTGCGGCAACGATCTGCATGGTGGACCAGGGTAACGGTGTTCAGCGGGTGGGCGATCCCGCGACCCACACCTGTTCAACCTGCAGGTCGGGTGTGAGCGCAACCACATCGGCCCGCTGGCCGACGGCAATTCCTCCACGGTCGTGGAGTCCCAGGAGGCGCGCCGGGTTGCTGCTGGCGGCCCGGACCGCTGTGGCGAGGTCGACCCCCGATGCCACGCACACACGGATCGCCGCGTCCATTGTCAGCGCGCTGCCCGCGAGTGTGCCGTCGGGGAGACGGGGCGCACCGTCGCGAAACTCCAGCCGCATGGTGCCGACGGTGCCCGTGCGCCAGCCGACTGCGTCGGTGACCAGAACCGCTCGTGATGCTCCCAACGCGGTGAACCCCATGCGCACCATACGCGGGTGCACGTGCACACCGTCCGCGATCAACGAGGCGCACACGGCCTCGTTGGTGAGCGCGAACGCAGCGACACCGGGGGAGCGGTGGCCGAGACCGCTCATCGCGTTGAACAGATGTGTGACCAGGCGTGCGCCGGCCGCTACCACGGCGTCGAACTCAGCTTCGGATGCCGTGCTGTGGCCGATGGCGACCAGCACTCCAGCTGCAGCGAGCACCCGGGTGGCGTGAGTTGCGAGCGGTTGCTCGGCGCCGAGCGTCATGACAGCGACATGGGACGGAAGGCCGCGGATCCAGTCGAGATCGATCGGCACGATCAGGTCCGGCCGGTGTGCTCCGGCAGCGCCTCCCAGGAATGGACCTTCCAGGTGTACTCCAGCGATTGTCGGTCGGCCCGATGCAGGGCGAGCCATTGCCTCGGCGATTCGTCGTAGTGGCGCCGCATACCGGCCGAGCGGTGCGGTGACCAACGTCGGGCACCAGGTGGTGACGCCCTGCGCGAGCAGCAGCGCGGCGAGGCGGTTCCAGTCGGCTCCAGTGGCGCTCGCCACGTCGATGTCGTCGATGCCGTTGACCTGGAGGTCGACGAAACCCGGCACGAGCACCCGATCGCCGCCGCCGACCCCCGGCCGGATGGCCACGATGACGCCATCGGCGGAGTGGACCACCGCGTCGTGTACCCAACCGTCGGCCGTGAGCACTCGCCCTGCGGCAACGGAGGTCATTCGGCGGTCCTCATCGTGGTCGGATGTTAGGCCGTCAGCACTCGGTCACACGCAGGCCTTCTAGGCTGTCGATCATGTCAGAACACGGTGGCGAGCAACTGTCCACCCGTGCACTGATTTTGGCCGAGGCGCGCAAGTGTTTCGCCGACAGCGGATACGACGGAACCTCGCTGAACGACATTGCTGCCGGTGTGGGTATCCGCCGGCCCAGCCTGCTGCACCACTTCCCGTCGAAGGAAGCGCTGTATGAAGAGGTGTTCGAACAGTTGCTCAGCGATTGGATTGAGCGCCTCGCCGGAGCCATCGGCGCGCCAGAGACCGGAAACCGCAAGATGGAACTCGTCATCGGTGCCGGCTTCGACCTGTTCGCCGACAACCCCGACTACGTGCGCCTGATGCGCCGCGAGGCGCTCGACGGAGGTATCCACCTGGGTATCGACATGGCGGCTGTGCTGCGGCCGATGTTCGACCGTGCAGTGCTGTTCTTCGAGCGGGAAATGAACTCCGGTACGTTTCGTCGACAAGACCCAGCGCAACTGCTGCTCACCGGGTACGGCGCGCTGCTCAGCTACTTCAGTGATGCCCCGTTCGTGGGTGGCCTGATCGACGCCGACGCGTTGTCGCCCGACGTGCTGCGCCGTCGACGGCAGCACATCATCGACTTCTTCCTTGCCGCTCTGGAGCCCTGACAGGCCGACGCTGTGGGCGCCGCGGGAGTGTCCAGTGTCGGGCGCATGCCGTTGGCTACCGTGGCAGCGATGAGTACCACTGGCCACACGCTCTCCGAGTCTGCATCAAAGGCGTTGTTGCGCCAGTACGGGGTGCCGTTGGCGCCCGAACGCGAAGTGCGCAGCGCCGACGATGCCGCTGCCGCTGCCGCTGAGGTGGGGTTCCCTGTCGTGGCCAAACTGTGTGGCGATGCGATTGCCCACAAGACCGAGCGCGGGCTGGTCAAGTTGCGCCTCGCCGACGCCGCGGCTGTTCATGCTGCAGCAGCGGAACTGTTGGCCAAGGCCACCCCGGCCGACGGTGACGTCACCGTGCTCGTCGCCCCGATGATCAGCGGCAACAGGGAGCTCATCGCCGGGATCGTCCGCGACCCGCAGTTCGGTGCGAACGTCATGATCGGGATCGGCGGAGTGCTCGCTGAAGCCATTGCCGACGTGCAGTTCCGCCCAGTGCCGTTGTCCGCCATCGACGCACAGGAGATGATCGACGGGCTGGCGACGCAGAAGCTGCTAGGAGAATTCCGCGGTGAGGCGGCGGTTGACCGTGCCGCGCTGGCCCAGGTGCTCCTCGGACTGTCGGCACTTGCCGCAGCACGTCCCGATGTCGCCAGCGTCGACGTCAACCCGCTGATCATCAGCGCCGCCGGCATTCCGGTGGCGGTGGATGCGCTGGTGGAGATCGACACCGCTCCAGGACGGACATCGGCCGGGACCGCTCGGCCCCGACCCACCGATGCCCAGTTTCGCGCGCTGTTCGACCCCAAGGGTGTGCTGATCGCAGGTGCCTCGACGCACCCCGGCAAGTTCGGGTTCGTCAGCCTGCACAACGTGCTCGCCTCTGGCTACAAGGGTGGTGTCTTCGGCACGAACCTGCAGGGTGAGGAAGTGCTCGGTATCCGCACCGTGGCCGACATTGAGCAGTTGCCCGATGGTCAGATCGATCTCGTCTTCGTCTGTACGCCAGCGGCCGCCAATCCGGCGCTGTTGCGGGCGTGCGCAGCCAAAGGTGTGAAGGCTGCATTCCTCACCAGTGCCGGCTATGGGGAAGCTGGCGATGAGGGTCGAGTCGCGGAAGCTGCACTGGTGGCGCTGGCCGATGAGCTGGGAATCCTGCTGGCCGGACCAAATGGTCAGGGTGTCGTCAGCACGCCGGCGTCGTTGTGTGCGCAGATCGTCGCCCCGTACCCACCGGCCGGTCGCATCGGCGTTGCCAGTCAGAGCGGCAACTTTGTCAGCAGCTTTCTCAACTACGCCCGCCAGACCGGTGTGGGCATCAGCCGCGCAGTGTCGGCTGGCAACGCTGCCGCGGTCACCCCGGCCGACTACCTCGACTGGTATGCCGCCGACGACGCCACTGATGTATCGCTGGCGTACGTCGAAGGCATCGCCGACGGCCGCGGGCTGCTCGAGCGGTTCGCTTCGGTTGCTGCCCGCAAGCCCCTGGTACTCGTCAAGGGCGGCGCGACCGAAGGTGGCGCCATGGCCGCTGCCAGCCACACCGGCGCACTGGCGGCCAACGACAAGGTGTTTGACGGGGCATGTCGCCAGGCCGGTGTCACTCGCGCCGCCACTGTGGAAGAGGCCTTCGAGGCTGCGGCCTCCTTCGCCACACAGCCATTGCCCAAAGGGCCGAACACGGTGGTGCTCACCACGGCGGGGGGCTGGGGTGTCGTCACCAGCGACGCCATCGTCAGCGATGGCCGCCTGCGGCTGATGGCCCTGCCCGACGATCTCAAGGCCCAACTGGACACCAAGCTGCCGGCGCGCTGGAGCCACAACAACCCTGTCGACTGTGCCGGTGGGGAAACGCGCGACACGATCCCCGAGGTGCTGGAGATGATCGCCGCTCACCCGGCCGTCGACGCAATCATCTACATCGGTCTCGGGATTCAGAGCAACCAGGCACGGCTGATGAAGGAAGGCCGGTTCTACCCCGATCACGGCCTCGAACGAATTGTTGCGTACCACGAGCGACAGGACGAACGCTTCGCCGAGGCAGCCGTTGCTCTCTCCGAGCGCTATGGGAAGCCGATCCTCTGCGCCACCGAGTTGGCAGTGGCCGATCCCGACAACCCCGGACCGCGAGCGGTGCGAGCCGCGGGCCGACTCTGTTACGCCAGCGGCAACCGGGCAGTCACTGCCCTTGGGCACCTCTGGCAGTACGCACAGTTCCGGGAGCGCAGAGGGCTGTCGGGATGATGCCGTACCGTCGCCACAATCCGTATCCGGGTCTGCTGGTCGCCGCCATGATCCCGGCACTGGTCATCGGGGCAGTGTGGAAGGTGGCGGATCACTTCGCTCCTGAGGTCCGCGTACCCCTCGCCAGTCCCGGCATCGTCACGCCGCCAACCGCCATGTCCACTCCACTGCTGTCGGTGCGCCGCGCGCCGGGGGTTCTTTCGGACGACGCCGGTTCCACACGTCTGCAGGGTTCGCTCGGGCCGCTGCTGAATCTCATCGACGGCTCATCGTGTGTCGACATCTCCGTGAATGGCCAACACGTCGCCGGCAAGAACGAGAACCTTTCGCTCCGTCCGGCCAGCAATATGAAGCTGGTCACGGCATTGGTGGCACTCGAGGTGCTCGGGCCCGACTACACCTACACGACCACGGTGCAAGGAGACCTCGACAGCGAAGGTGTGGTGCAGGGCAATCTGTTCCTCGTCGGTGGCGGCGACCCAGTGCTGAGCGACACGTGGTGGAACGGTCCCAACCCGTACTACCCGCCGTTCAACATGACAATCATCGAGCAACTCGCCGACACGGTGGCTGGCGCAGGAGTGAAAGCGATTACCGGTGCCGTCGTCGGCGACGCCAGCCGCTATGACGACGAGTGGTACGCCCCCAGTTGGACGCCGGATGTGAAGTTCGTCGAGGCTGGGCCGATTGCCGGATTGTTGGTGAACGACTCGCGTGAGTCGCTCACCAGGGCGGCCAACGACCCGGCGATCGGAGCCGCGAACGTGTTCACCAAGCTGTTGCAGGACCGCTTCGTGATGATTGGCAAGGTCGGCAAATCGGGTCGTTCCACGAGCGCGACGACGATCGCCTCGATTCGATCCAACCCGCTGTCGTCGATCATTAACGAGATGCTGGTCACCAGCGACAACAACACGGCAGAGATGCTCCTGAAGGAGATCGGACTCGCGAAGGGTGGCTCGGGTACGAGCATCGCGGGACTGGCGGTGGTGAACGCCACGCTGCAGTCGTGGGGTGTGCCAATGGACGGTGTCACCGTTGCCGACGGCTCTGGGCTCTCCGATGACAATCGGTTGACCTGCGCGGCGTTGCTCAAAGTGCTGCAACATGCTTCGGGCACCGGCATCCTGCGTGAACAGTTGCCGCTCGGTGGTCAGCCGGGGAGCACGCTGTACGACGGTTTCCAGAAGGGCAAGCCGCTGTTCGGCGTCATCCGGGCCAAGACCGGGACGTTGTACAACTACCAGGACGGCGTCGGTGGCAAGCCAGGGGCGAAGGCGTTGGCAGGGTATGTGCCGCTACGCGACGGGGGAGAGGTTGAGTTCGCGCTGCTGCTCAACGGTCCGCAGATCGCCGAACAGGTGAACTACCGGCCGATCTGGGACGTGTTTGCCACCACCATGGCGGCGTACGTCGCATCTCCGACGGCCATCGATCTCGGCCCGCGGTGACCCAGTGGTAGCGATGCCGATGTTCCCGCTCGGCAAGGCCTTCCTGCCGGGTTCGTTGCTGATGGTGCAGATTTTCGAACCGCGGTACCGCGTGCTCGTGCACGACTGCTTGGAGATGACCGAGCCCGAGTTCGGTGTGGTGATGATCGAGCGCGGCAGCGAAGTTGGCGGTGGTGACACTCGATCTCCGGTCGGCGCCGTTGCACGCCTACTGCGAGTCGAGGAGTTGCAGAACGGCCGGATCTCCGTGGTGGCGGGTATCGGCCGCCGGATTCTGGTGCAGCAGTGGCTGCCCGACAACCCGTACCCGTACGCATCCGTCGAGGACTGGCCCGATGAAGGGCTGGCAGTCGTCGACCCGGTCCTGCTCGGCTCTGTCTCCGACCGCTGTCGCCGTTCCGCCGAACTTGCCGCAGCCTTGGGGGATCCCGGGGTCGACCCGACGGTGATGATCAGCGACGATCCGTCGCTGGCGACGTTCCAGTTGGCTGGCTTGGCTCCGTTGTCGGACTTCGACCGGTACCGGGTGCTGTGTGGCCCTGGCGCAGGGGACCGACTTGCTGTGCTGGCCGAGTTGCTCGAAACCGTCGAGGATGTGCTGACGTTCCGCATGCAGCGCTGACCTCGGCCGGACCTTTCGCGGCGTGCCGGTAGGGGATCGCGCCGCTCGCGTGCTACATATATGGGGTGCCCGAGAAGGACAGCGACTCCACACGCAACCCGAAATCCCGCGGTTCTGCCGGTCAGATCGGCGAAGTCGTGCAGATGGTCAAGGCGTACGCGAATCAGGAGTTGCGCAGCCCGCTGCGCGGGGCTGTGCGCTGGATCGGTTACGGCCTCGGTGGCGCGCTCCTCATCGGCGGCGGAACCGCGTTCCTGGTCCTTGGTGTGCTGCGCATGATCCAGTCGGAATGGCCGGGCACGTTCCACGGCCGCTGGATGTCGTTGTTGCCCTACGGCTTCGGTCTGGTGTTCTGCGTGTTCGTTGCCCTCCTCGCACTCGCCCGTATCAACAAGAAGCCCCTGAACAAGGAGCAGTCCTGACATGGCCCAGCCCCGCATCACCCGCGACGACCTCGAGGCGAAGTTCAAGTCCGTACAGGACGACTGGCAAGGCAAGCTCGAGGACAAGAAGCAGACACTGATTACTGCCCTGACGGTCGGCGGTGTCGTGTTGCTGGTCATCTTCTTCTTGCTCGGTCGCCGTTCGGGGAAGAAGAAGACCACGTTCGTCGAAGTCCGTCGGCTGTAATCGTGGCCAAGAAACTCAGCCTGTTGTCGCCGACGGCGATGCTGCGTCACAACGCCCTGTACAAGGGTGTCTTCGCTGGCCGCCGCGGTTGGATGATCGTGGGCCTGTTCGTCTGGGGTCCGCGGCTGGCGAAGCGTTTCCTCGGCCGTCAACAAGAAGTGCTCATCACGGAGCGGCTTGTCGCCGGCCAGGTGTTGCGGATCGAGGCCATCGAACCGCCCACGCGCCAGCAGCGTCGGGCTGCAGCTCGCGCCAGCTGAGCCGCTTCTGCCGCCGCTCGCGGCACAATGGCACGATGCCCACGGAGGGAACGACACGATGAAGGTCCTGCTGCGCAACCCCAAACGCGAACTCGTCATCGACGGGAAGCGCTCGGTGAACGCGTTACTGACACAACTCGACCTGCCACGCGAGTCGCACCTCGTCATCTGTAATGGAACCCTCGTACCGGGTGATGCTGATCTGACTGACGACGACGTCGTTGAAATCCGACCCGTGATCTCAGGCGGCGCCTGATGGTCGCCGTCGGATCGAAGTGTCGTACGTGCAAGGCCCCAGCGATCATCGACCTCCCGCGTCACAACGCCCACTTCTGTGCCGAGCACTTCCTGGAACTCTGTCGTCGCCAGGTGGTGAAGGCGATCGAGAAGTTCGACATGCTCAGCAAGGACGACCGGGTGCTTGTCGCGGTCTCCGGCGGCAAGGACAGCCTCGCAGTCTGGGACATGCTGATCGAGCTGGGATACCAAGCTGATGGTCTGTACCTCGGCCTCGGGATCGGCGACTACAGCGACACGTCCGCTGTGTACGCCCGCAACTTCGCGGCCGAACGGGGGTTGCACCTCATTGAAGTCTCGCTGCGCGCCGACTACGGCTACGACGTGCCCACTGCTTCCAGGGCCACCAAGCGCGTGCCCTGCAGCGCCTGCGGAATCAGTAAGCGACACCTGTTCGACAGCGAGGCGCTGAAAGGCGGCTACACGGTGTTGGTCACTGGCCACAACCTCGACGACGAGGCGGCGGTGCTGTTCGGCAACACGCTGCGATGGGACGTCGAGTACTTGGCCCGTCAAGCACCGGTGTTACCTGCCCGCAATGGCTTTCCGAAGAAGGTCAAGCCACTCGTTCGGCTCACCGAGCGCGAAATGGCTGCGTGGTGCATCGTGCGTGGTATCGACTACCTCGTCGAGGAATGTCCGATGGCCGTCGGCAACAAGCACCTCGCGTACAAAGCCGCGCTGAACGAGATCGAACGTCAGTCGCCCGGTAGCAAAGCCGCGTTCTACTTGAACTTCCTCGACAACATGGCGCCGCTCCTCACTGGAATCACGGCCGCGGCCACGGACTCCTTGCAGGAGTGCACCTCCTGCGGTGCGCCCACCACGGGCGACATGTGCGCGTTCTGTCGCTTGGCGGAGAAGGCCAGCGCACATGAACCCGTACCGGTGGAACTGGTAATTGGAAAAGGACGCAAACGATGAACCGACCGTTCGCATACGGCGACAAGGTGCTGCTGCTCGACAACAAGCAGCGTCGCTACCTGATCACGCTCACAGAGGGCGCCGAGTTCCACACCCACACCGGGTTGGTGCCGCACGCCGACATGGCCGAGCGGCCCGAAGGAACCGTCTTCAAGAGCACCAAGAACGCGTCATACACCGCGCTGCGGCCCACGCTGGAAGACTTCGTGCTGGAGATGCCCCGCGGCGCGCAGGTGATCTACCCAAAGGATCTGGCGCCGATCTGCATGCTGGCCGACATCGGCCCCGGTGTGCGCGTGTTCGAGAGTGGCCTCGGGTCGGGTGCACTCAGCATGACGATGTTGCGCTACGGCGCAGAGATCGTTGGCTACGAGATCCGTGAAGACTTCCTCAACCGGGCGAAGGCCAACGTGCGCACGTTCCTTGGCGAGGGCGTGATGGACCGTTACGACGCCCGCTTGGCGGACGCATACGCCGGTATCGCCGAACGCGATCTCGACCGTGTGGTGCTCGATCTTCCCGAACCGTGGCAGGTCGTGCCGCATGCGATGGAGGCACTGCGGCCCGGGGGCATCCTGCTGGCCTACACACCGTCGATCACCCAGGCGGTACAGACCCGCGAGGCGATGGCAACCCGCGCGTGGAGCGGCACGCGCACGCTGGAAGTGTTGCACCGCGGTTGGTACATCGAGGGTCAGGCTGTGCGTCCCGACCACCGCATGGTGGCGCACACAGCGTTCCTCACCGTCGGACGCTTCCTCGGCTGACTCGCCCCCAGACGCGATGAAGGCGGCCCATCGGGCCGCCTTCACGCAAGTTCTTCAACCTGTCAGAACTAGGGCTCGATGAAGATGCATTCGCCGGGGCATTCCTCGGCGCTCTCGATGACCGCATCGAGGCGGTTGTCGGGGATGTCGGCCATGCCGTCGGCTCCCTGAGCGTTGCCCTTGGCGGTGGCGTACACCGTGTCGCCCTGCTTGACGTAGGCAAGGCCATCGTCGAGCAGTGTGAAGACGTCGGGCGCGATCTCTTCGCAAAGGCCATCGCCGGTGCACAGGTCCTGGTCGATCCACACCTTCATGTTGCTTGTCTCCTAATTCCGAGGTTCAGACAGTTGTGATCATACATGTCGACCTGTGCCGAACGAAGTCACGCGCTGATGTTGCAGGCGACCAAGGGCGTGGGCGGTGTTAGGTTCCTGCCATGAGCGACGCCGCCGCCCACGACCCCGCCGAGTCCGTCGATGCCCTCGCGATATTGCGCGTGCAGGCGTCGACACTGGAGGAAGAGGTCGCCCAGCTGCGTCGCAAGCTGGTCGACGCACCCAAACGCCAGCGAGCGCTCGAGGAGCGACTGCTCGAGAACAAGGGTCAGCTCGCGCAGGTCACTTCGCAGAATGAGAAGCTCAGCTACACCTTGCGTGAAGCACGTGAACACATCGCCGCGTTACGCGAGGAGGTCGAGAAACTCACGCAGCCTCCTTCGGCATACGGCGTCGTGGTCGGCAAGAACGACGATGGCACCGTCGATGTGCTGACCAGTGGTCGCAAGATGCGCGTCGGCCTACACCCCGACATCGACCACGAATCGCTCGCACGAGGTGCCGAGGTTGCGCTGAACGAGAGCTTCAACGTCGTGATGTCTCGTCATCCGGAAATCACCGGAGAGGTCGTCACGATCAAGGAACTACTCGCCGACGGCGTGCGTGCTCTGGTGCTGGGAAGGGCCGATGAAGAGCGGGTCTGTGAGCTAGCCGACAGTTTGCGCGGCACGCATCTGCGAAGCGGCGACACGATGCGTCTCGACACCCGGAGCAATCTGTTGCTCGAGAAGTTGCAGCGGCCCGAGGTGGAGGATCTGCTGCTCGAAGAGGTTCCCGACATCTCCTACGCGGACATCGGTGGTCTCGATCTGCAGATCGAGCAGATTGCCGACGCCGTCGAGTTGCCGTTCCTCTACAGCGATCTCTTCGCCGAGCATCGCTTGCCGGCGCCGAAGGGAATCCTGCTCTACGGCCCTCCGGGCTGTGGCAAGACGCTCATCGCGAAGGCGGTGGCGAACTCGCTGGCGAAGAAGGTGGCCGAGAAGACCGGCGACGACAAGGGGCGTAGCTACTTCATCAACATCAAGGGTCCGGAACTGCTCAACAAGTACGTCGGTGAGACCGAGCGGCAGATTCGGTTGGTCTTCCAGCGTGCTCGCGAGAAGAGTGAGGAGGGTTGGCCGGTCATCGTCTTCTTCGACGAGATGGACTCGATGTTCCGCACTCGTGGCTCCGGCATCAGTAGCGATATGGAGAGCACGATCGTGCCCCAGCTGCTGGCTGAGATCGACGGTGTGGAAGGGCTTCGCAACGTCATCGTCATCGGTGCGACGAACCGCGAAGACCTCATCGACCCCGCCATTCTGCGACCAGGCCGGCTCGACGTGAAGATCCGTATCGACCGTCCCAATCAGGCGGCAGCGGCGCAGATCTTCGCTCAGTACCTCACCGACGAGATCCCGATCGCTGCTGGCGCCGACATCTCTCGGATGATCGACGCGACGGTTGCCGAGATGTACCGCGACGATGTGTCCAACCAGTTCCTGGAGGTCACCTACCAAAACGGAGACAAGGAGATCTTGTATTACAAGGACTTCGCGTCTGGGGCGATGATTGAGAACGTCGTTCGCCGTGCCAAGAAGTTGGCGATCAAGCGGGTCATCGCCGGTGGCGAGCGCGGTGTGTGCCTCGATGATCTGCTCGACAGCGTCAAGCAGGAGTACAAGGAGCACGAAGACCTGCCGAACACCACCAACCCCGACGACTGGGCCAAGATCAGCGGCAAGAAGGGCGAACGGATCGTGTTTATCCGTACGTTGGTGAAGAGCCGGGAGGCGGTCAGCGCCGAGGGAGGTCGAGCGATCGAACGAGTCGCGACAGGCCAGTACCTCTAGTCAGTGTCGTTCCCGCGATGCAGGCTGGTAGTTGGTACCGGCGGTGATGTCGACTTGGTGCAACAGCGTCGCACATGGTGGCTCGAACAGTTCGGCGAACCGCACGCTTGCTGCCTCGCCGAGTAGTTCCCACGGCAGGGTGGTGAGGCGGTCGGTGTCGTCCTCGAGACGCTGCCGCAACGCGATTCCATCGGAAGTCACTTGTCCGTCGGCCACCAGACCCTTCTTCGCGAGCGACGCCCAGCCCTGCTGCAGATCGTCGGGGGTAGTGCCCCTCGACTTGGCCAGCCAATCGGGCTCGTACCCCAGCCAGGCGTTGTGCAGGATCGAGGCTTCGGGGTGCGTGAGCCCTGCGGCGACGACAAGTGCCCAGTGCGTGTCGCCGCGCCATTCGCGCAGGCAGTTCACCGCGTGCCAACCGGACATCACCGGGTCGGGGGAGCGCGGCATCGCCAGATGGGCACCGAAGAACACTCGACCGACGCAGGGGAGACGTTCGACCACCGGCCACAGCAGCTCGCCGTACTCGGCGAGCGGGTCGATGAGTTCAGGCACGTGAGTGCGCAGTCCCTCAGTCACGGCTGCATCACGGGCGTCCCAGAAGTCGCGGAACCGTTCGGGCGACCCCATCAGTGTGAACGCGCCTTCGATGCCAACACGGCTGATCGATCCGAACGCCGCGATCACCGCGTTCGGACCGGCTCCGGCCAACGGTGCGCTGCGCGAGGCGATGTAACCGAGTGGCCCGGCAAATCCGTCGGGGAGGCCCATGAGCCGGTAGCGCTCGACCGCACCAGGATCCCAGAAGATCCAGCCGATCGTTGTCTGCACGCTGCGTGCGTTGCGCCGGGTGATCTCCAACCAATCGGTCATTCCGCGAGTCTGCCCCACCCGCCCCGTCCCACACCGCGTTTGAAGCCTCACCCGCACTGCGTGCGGTTTCGGCTTCAAACGGGGTGGCGGGTCGCTCGGGTTAGGGTGCCGGGATGGCGATTCCGAAGGTCTGCGGCATCGAGACTGAATACGGCATCCTTGTGCGCGGACCGGTCTCGGAGTCCATCGCCAACCCGGTGATGGCGTCGTCGTTGCTGATCAATGCGTATCTCTCCGCCAACAACCGCAAAGTTGGGTGGGACTTCGCGGACGAGCACCCCGGCATGGATGCTCGCGGGTTTCGTGTCGACGATCTGCTAGCGCCGGCAATCGAGACCTCACTGGTCAATGCGGTGCTCACCAACGGAGCTCGCTACTACGTAGATCATGCGCATCCCGAGATCAGCACTCCCGAATGCCTGACAGCGCGGGAGGCGCTGGTGTTCGATCGGGCGGCGGAGGAAATCGTGCGCGCCAGCATGGCTGCAGCGGATTCCATGCTGCCTGCGGGTGCCGAGATCCTGTGCCACAAGAACAACTCCGATGGCAAGGGCAACAGCTACGGCTGCCACGAGAACTACCTCGTTGCCAGGGACGTGCCCTTCAATCGCATCGTTCGTCAGATCACTCCGCACTTCGTCAGCCGTCAGGTAGTTGTTGGTGCCGGCAAGGTCGGATGCGAAGTCCCCGGGATGCGTAACCACGAGGTGCCGTTTCAGATCAGCCAACGTGCCGACTTCTTCGAGGAGGAGGTCGGCCTGGAGACAACGTTCAAACGACCGATCGTGAACACCCGCGACGAACCGCACTGCGATCCCAACAAGTACCGACGACTGCACGTCATCGTTGGCGACGCGAACATGAGCGAAACCGCCACGCTGGTGAAGCTCGGGGTGACAGCGCTCGTCCTGGCGATGATCGAGGACGACGAGCTTGGTGACGATCTGACCCTTGCGAACCCGGTGCAGGCAATCCGCGAGGTCAGCCACGATCCGTCGCTGCGTCGCACGGTGTCGCTTCGAGATGGCCGACGTATGACGGCTCTGGAGATGCAATGGTCGTTGTTCGCAAAGGCCACCAAGTACGCGCGTTCGTATGGTTTGTCGGCCGTGGGCGAAGAGGTCGGTGCGGAAGTGCTGGTGCTCTGGGAGAGCATCCTCGCCGGACTCGAACGCGACCCTGACTCTGTCGCCCATCAGGTCGACTGGGTGGCCAAGCGACGCATTGTCGACGCGTATGCCGAGCGGCACGGGGTTCGCCCCGGCGACCCGCGCTTGAAGGCACTCGACTTGCAATACCACGACCTTCGCGCTGGCAAGTGTCTGGCCACTCGCGTTGGCCTCGACGTCCTGGCCGACATCACCGATGTGCGACGGGCGATGACGGAGCCGCCAGTGACGACTCGTGCCTACTTCAGGGGACGTTGCCTGGCGAAGTGGCCCGATCAGATCGCCGCCGCGAACTGGGACAGCATCGTGTTCGACGCCGGTCGTGGTCCGTTGCGGCGTGTTCCGATGATGGAACCATTGCGCGGCACCGCTGAATACGTGGCTAGCTTGATCGACGAGAGCGCGACCCCGGCAGAGCTCCTCGCCCGGTTGGGGTCGTGAGGTAAGAATGCGAAGACTCTGTACACATCGAGGACCACATGGCTGAGCGCACGCAGAAGCAGAAACCGGTACCGAGTCGCACCGACGAGACAGTCGGTGAGGATCCCGCGATCGCAGCGAGCGGCGACAAGCTGAAGGCTGAACTCGACGATCTGCTCGATGAGATCGATGAGGTGTTGGAAAGCAACGCCGAAGATTTCGTGAAGTCCTATGTGCAAAAGGGCGGCGAGTGACCTCATGGCAATGCCGTTTTTCACACCTGGTGACGATCCAGGTTCCAGCTTCCCGGAACTGTTGAGGCGAGTTGGCCTGGCGCCTTCTTCAGTCATGTCCGGTTCCATCGCCGCCGAGCTCTCGGTTCCGCATGCCACCACCTGTGTCGCGCTGCGGTTCGCGGACGGGGTGGTCATGGCCGGCGATCGGCGTGCGACCAGCGGCAACCTGATCAGCCACCGTGGCATGGAGAAGGTTGTCCAAGCCGATGACCACAGTGGTGTCGCCATCGCCGGAGCGGCAGGACCGGCAATGGAAATGGTGAAGCTCTTCCAGTTGCAACTCGAGCACTACGAGAAGGTCGAGGGCTCGCACCTCAGCTTGGAAGGTAAGGCCAACCAGCTCAGCATGATGGTGCGTGGCAACCTTCCGGCGGCGATGCAGGGCATGGTCGTAGTCCCGATCTTTGCCGGATACGACCTGCTGCGCGGTCTCGGCCGCCTGTTCACCTACGACGTCACCGGCGGGCGCTACGAAGAGCACGATTACGTTGCCACCGGCTCAGGCAGCCTGCATGCCGGCACCGTCATCAAGATTGGCTGGCGCGACTCGCTCGACCGCAACGCTGCTGTGGCGCTGGCGTGCCGTGGTCTGTGGGAAGCCGCCGACGCCGACTCTGCCACTGGCGGGGTCGACGCGTTACGCGGTATCTACCCGGTGGTCGCCACCATCACCTCCAACGGTTGGTCGCGTGTGGACGACGGCGAACTTGCCGGAGTGTACGAATCCATCGTCGCGGAGGTTCGCAACCGATGAACATGCCGTTCTACGTCGCACCCGAGCAGGTGATGAAGGACCGCGCCGACTACGCCCGCAAGGGCATCGCTCGCGGGCGGGCCGCAGTCGCGGTTCGTTATTCCGACGGTATTGCGCTCGTTGCCGAGAACGCCAGCAACACGTTGCGCAAGATCAGCGAGATCTACGATCGCATCGCGTTCGCTGGCGTCGGTAAATACAACGAGTTCGACCAACTGCGTGTCGCTGGCGTTCGGGCGGCGGATCTCAAGGGCTATCAGTACAGCCGAGACGACGTCGACGCCCGCAGCCTGGCCAACAACTACGCCCAGATTCTGGGTCAGATCTTCACCCACGAGATGAAGCCGCTTGAGGTCGAGATCCTCGTTGCCGAGGTTGGCGTGGGCAGCGAAGGCGACCAGATGTTCCACATTCTCTATGACGGAACGGTGCTCGACGAGCGCACCTACACCGTGCTGGGCGGCGACGCCGAAGCGATCGGCGTGCGGATGAAGGAGTCGTACCGCGACGGGCAGACCCTCGCGGCGGCACTGCAGTCGGCGACGACGGCGCTCAGCGGTCCAGACCGCACGCTGGCGGCCACCGATCTCGAGGTAGCAGTGCTCTCGCGAGCCAACGGTCGTCGCTGCTTCAAGCGGCTCACCGACGACGCCGTCGCCGAATCCCTCGCCACCCCCTGACTCACCCGTGCGAGTGCCTCGCCGCCCGTGCGAGTGCCTCGCCGCCCGTGCGAGTGCCTCGTGCGCACCCGAGTGGCGAGTGACGCACTGTGTGTCACTCCCCACTCGGAAGTCCCGGGGGGAGTTGTAGGACGACCCGATATGTTCCGACCTGGCTTCCCCCGAACCACTCGTCTCTCACCAACGAGGTGATCGATGCAGCCACTTCCGGAGGAAGCACTCGAGTGCTTCCGCACCCATCACGGCATGTGTACCGCCGAACTCCTGACCCGAGCGGGCATGAGCCGCAGAATGCGACTCCGCGCCGTTGCCGACGGACTGCTGGAGCTCTGGTACGAACGCGTCTTCCGTATCCGCAGCGCACCGCTCACGTTGGAGGCGCGCTGCGTGGCGCTCAGCATGGCCTTCCCCCGAGGCTTCATCACCGGCCCCGCCGGCGGACGCCTCATGGGCCTTCGACGAATGCCTGCGGTCCAGCCGATCCACTTCGCGCATCCGCACGGTCGCCACATCGGCCCGTTCGACGGGGTGCGACTCCGCCAGTCCACGAAGATCGAACCCGCGCATTCGATACTCCGCAAGGACGGAATCCGCATCGCCTCTCCGGCACGCCTTGCGTTCGATCTCGCCGCCGACCTCGGCGCCGTCGACCATCGCTCGATCGTGGAGCAGCTGCTCGCTGAACACAAAGTGACGATGGCGGCCTTGGGGCGAATGGGTACGACCCTCGCACGCCCGGGGCGGTCTGGCTCGGAGCGATTCGTGGCGACGCTGTTGTTGCGCAGCGGACGCCCGGTCGACTCGCATCCCGAGTTGCTGGTACTCGACGGTCTGCGCCGCCGACAGATTCCGGTCGTCACTCAGCACCCGGATCTCATTCTCCCGAATGGTCGCCCGATTCGAGTCGACCTCGCCGTGCCGACCGTTCGGTGGGGCGTGGAGATCGATATCCATCCCGACCATCTGTTGCTCGACGGCACCACCCGCGACAAACGACGCGACCGGCAGTGTCACCTCATCGGCTGGCAGATCGAACGGGTCACGGAGCTCGACCTGCTCGACCTCGAGGCCATCTGCGATGAGTTGGCTCAGCTGTACCACGTCCGCTGCCGAGCCGCTGCCTGATCCGTCAGAGCCTTCCGAGTGGGTGGTGACACCCCGGGGTGCCACCACCCACTCGGGTGGCACCACCCACTCGGGGTGGGCACCACCCACTCGCACCGGATGCCACCCACTCGCACGGAGGAGCGTTGGGGGATGCGCTACGGTGCGCGCATGGAGCGCCGCATCTACGGGCTGGAGAACGAGTACGGCGTCACCTGCACACTGCGTGGCCAGCGACGGCTGAGCCCCGATGAGGTCGCCCGCTACCTGTTTCGCCGGGTGGTCAGCTGGGGACGCAGCAGCAACGTGTTCCTGCAAAACGGGGCTCGGCTATACCTCGACGTCGGCTCGCATCCGGAATACGCCACGCCAGAGTGCGACAGCCTGTACGACCTCGTCGTACACGACAAGGCGGGGGAGCGCATCCTCGAAAGCCTGCTGCTGGGCGCCGAGGAACGGCTTCGCGAGGAAGGCATCAACGGCACGATCTACCTGTTCAAGAACAACACCGACTCGGCCGGGAACAGCTACGGCTGCCACGAGAATTACCTCACCAACCGCACCGACGATATGGCACATTACGCCGAGGTCTTGATCCCGTTCTTGATCAGCAGGCAGATCTACACGGGTGCCGGCAAGGTGTCGCAGACCGCACGCGGCCCAGTGTTCTCGATGGCCCAGCGCGCCGAACACATCTGGGAAGGGGTCAGCAGCGCAACCACCCGTAGTCGGCCGATCATCAACACGCGTGATGAACCCCATGCCGATGCCGAGAAGTACCGGCGGCTGCATGTCATCGTCGGCGACAGCAACATGAGCGAGTACACCACGTTCGTGAAGGTTGGATCGATGGCCTGCATGTTGCGCATGTTGGAAGACCCGACTGTGGTCCTGCGCGACATGACGATGGAGAACCCGATCCGAGCGATCCGCGACATCAGCCACGACCCGACGTGCCGACGCAAGGTGCGACTCTCGAACGGACGCGAGGTCAGCGCGCTCGACATTCAGCGGGAATACCTCGACCGGGCGCTGCGCTACGCAAGCTCCAAGGGATTCCCGCCGATGGAGCAGAAGGCGTTGGAGATGTGGGAGCACTGCATCACCACGATCGAGAACGACCCACTGAAACTCGACCGTGAGGTCGATTGGGTGATCAAGTACCGACTCATCGAGGCCTTCCGCGCCCGTCACGACCTGCCGCTGGGAGACTCCCGAGTGCAGCTACTCGACCTGCAGTACCACGACATTTCGCGCGAACGCAGCCCGTTCTACAAGTTGCAGGACCGTGGCATGGTGGAGCGGATGTGTCTTGACCAGGACATTGACGATGCGATCGACACACCTCCGCAGACCACGCGGGCACGACTGCGCGGTGAGTTCATCAAACGTGCCAAGGAACGTAAACGCGACTACACGGTGGATTGGGTGCACCTCAAACTGAACGACCAAGCTCAGCGCACGGTGCTCTGCAAAGACCCATTTCGCAGTCGTGACGAGCGCGTGGAGAAGCTGATCGAGTCGCTCTGAGCCTGCCGCTGACGGTGTGCATCGGTCGGTGACCGCTAACGTAGGTTCGATGTCCGACGACCAGTATCGATCCGCTCACGAAGATTCGGCGTGGGCCTCGGATCCCGCAGCGGTCGGAATCGACACGATCGACCCCGTGGACGGTGACAACACTGGCGCTGCGCAGTCCAAGAGCAAGCGCAAAGGCAGCTCCTGGATCGAGTGGTTCGTGGTGATCATCATCGCAGTGACGGCTGCGCTTCTGGTGCGCCAGTTCGTGCTGCAGCAGTTTGCCGTGTCCGGCTCGTCGATGTACTCCACGCTGCACGACGGCGACCGCGTGCTGGTGAACAAGCTCAGCTATCGCATGCACGACCCGCGTCGCGGCGACGTCGTGGTGCTCAAGACGCTCGAAAGCGTCGGCGAACGCGATCTCATCAAGCGAGTGGTGGCGCTGCCCGGCGAGAAAGTGGAGTATCGCTCGTGCGTGCTGTACGTGGACGGCCGGACCGTCGCTGAGCCCTATCTCGACCCGAAGGTCGTCGCGCCGACGAACTGCGGCGGCGAACAGTCCTCGCTCACGATTCCCGCCGATTCGGTCTTCGTGATGGGTGACAACCGTGGCGGCTCCAAGGACAGCCGCGACCTCGGTCCGATCTCGTACAGCGACATCATCGGCCGTGCGTTCGTCGTGATTTGGCCCTACGGCGACTGGCGCTGGCTCTAGGCGTCAGCGGCCGACTCGCCTCCGGGGCGGCCCAGCATCTCGCGGAAGACCGCCATCATTCGGTCTGGACTGTCGCAGTACACACCGTCGAGGCCCATGTGGAGTGCCATGGCGATGATTCGGGGATCCTGTGTGTCCCATCCGAACGTCACGCGCTCGAAGCGATGGAACAACGCCACCAACCCACCGTTCCAGTCGCTGTGATGCAAGTTGATGGCATCGATGCCGTGCTGGTGGAGCGTCGCTGCTCGACGTTCGGGCCCCTCCTTCAGCTTGCTCTTACGGGTGCTGTCCACGAGGCGGACACCCGATCCTCGTAGCGGCAGGAGTGTCTCCCACTCGGGGGCGCACAGCCACAACCTGGGCAGCATCTGCGGAGCGACCTCGCGGACGATGTCGACCACACGTTGGCCACTGGCGGGGTCTTTCAGGTCGAGCGATACATCGAATCCGGTACCGCACTGCTCGAGCAGTTCTGCCAGCGACGGTATGTGCCCTGGCAACTCAGAGCGGCGGACACCGGCGATCGGCTTTCCTCGGCCGAACGAACGACGCACGATGCCGTCGTGGTCGAGCACAGGAACACCGTCGGCCGTGACCCACACATCGCTCTCGAGGCCGGTGGCACCCTGTTGCAGCGCCAATCGGAACGACTCGAGCGTGTTCTCCGGTGCGTAGGCCCGTGCCCCGCGATGGGCGAAACCGATCGGAGCGGGCAGCTGAGTGGGCGGTCGCTGTTGCACCCCGCGATGATGACACGCGACCCTCTACGACGCACCGCTCAGGACTCCGTTCTCGTAGACTCTCGACGTGTTCAACATCCAGGGCAGCGAACTCGTCTTCTTGCTGCTCATCGCTCTTTTGGTGCTCGGACCCGAGAAGCTTCCCGACGCCATTCGCAAGTTCACCAAGACCTATGCCGAGTTCAAGAAGGTCGCCGGCGGTTTCCAGGGCGAACTGCGGTCTGTGCTCGACGAGCCGATGCGCGAGCTGCGCGGCACTGCTGATGCCATCCGCCAGGCGGCGAACCTCGACGGTGTGGAAAACCCGGCCGATGTGCTGCGCCAGGCAGCCAACTTCGATGGAGATGATCCAGCCGCCGCTCCCACCGCTCCCGCCGCCCGCCCACAACCTGCCGTGAGCGAGATCGCTCCGCGCCCCGCCGCGGAACAGCGGGAGGCCACGTTGAACTTCGGTGACCCGCGAGCCCGCCGCCGCGACGCCGAGGCTCAGGCCGAATCCACGCCTGAGGACGCAGCCGAATGAAGCTCCCCTTCACCAGTACGGCCGACACGCCGGACATGAAGACCCCCGATGACCGGATGACGCTGACACAGCACCTGGCGGAGTTGCGCACTCGCATTATCCGCTCACTGCTCGCCGTCGTGATCGGCATCATCGTGCTGCTGGCGTTCTACGACCAGGTGCTGAATTTCATGCGTCAGCCGTACGTCGACCTGTGTAAGAACAACACCAAGATCACGTGCGGCAATCTGCAGTTCATCGGACCGCTCGAAGGGTTCACCACGCGGCTCACGATCTGCACCTACGGCGGGATCATCCTCGCCCTTCCCGTGATCCTCTGGCAGATCTGGCGCTTCATCGTGCCGGCGCTGCACCAGAAGGAGAAGAACTACGCCGTCCCGTTCATCGTCTCTTCGGTGCTGTTGTTCATGCTCGGTGCCGCTGTCGCGTACTGGACGTTGTCACCGGCGCTCGACTTTCTGATCTCGTGGGCCGGCAGCGATGTGCAGGCGAACTTCCAGGTCAGCAAGTACGTCAGCCTGTTCGGGTTGATGGTCGCGGCCTTTGGCATCACCTTCGAGTTCCCTGTCCTGCTGGTGTTCCTGCAACTCGTCGGCGTGCTGACACCGCAGACCTTGATCAAGCAGTGGCGCTACGCGATTGTGATCATCTTCGTCATCGCTGCGGTCATCACCCCGAGCGGCGACCCGTACTCGATGATGGCCCTCGCTGGCCCGATGACGATCTTCTACGGGATCTCGATCATCATCGGAAAGATCGCCCAGAGGCGCAAACGCGCTCGCGAAGCGGCTGCGGCCTGACACGATAGGGACGTGCGCGACGACCGGGCCGAACTGATCGCCCACTACCCGTTCCCGCTCGACGACTTCCAGTTGCGTGCTCTCGACGCGCTGGACAACGGCGAGTCGGTGTTAGTCGCGGCACCGACCGGCAGCGGTAAGACCGTGGTGGCCGAGTACGCGATCGACGCGGCAATCGCCGACGGGATGCGCACGTTCTACACGGCCCCGATCAAGGCCCTGTCGAACCAGAAATACCACGATCTCGCCCAGCGTCTCGGACCGCACATGGTGGGTCTGCTCACGGGCGATAACAACATCAACGCCGACGCCCCTGTGGTGGTGATGACCACTGAGGTGCTGCGCAACATGATCTACGCCCGCAGCCCTGCGTTGCACCGTCTGGCCACGGTGGTGCTCGACGAAGTGCACTTCCTACAAGACACCTACCGGGGTCCGGTGTGGGAGGAAGTGATCATCCACCTCGACACCTCGGTGAAGCTCGTGTGCCTCTCGGCGACGGTCAGCAATGCGTCTGAGCTGGCCGAGTGGATCACCACCGTACGTGGCGCCACACGTGCGATTCTCGAAGACCGGCGCCCGGTGCGTCTTGACAACCTGTATCTCGTGGGCGACCGTACCCACGACCGACTGCATCTGATGCCCGTGCTGGTGGGCGGTCGACCGAACAACGACGCCATCCGACTCGATGCCGAAGCCGCTCGTTCCGGACGCAACGACCGCGCCCGCCAGGGAAAGCCGCAGTCCAAGCGGCGCCTGTTCACACCGTCGCGTCTGGAAACGGTCGAACTGCTCAACCGCCAGGGGATGCTTCCGGCGATCTTCTTCATCTTCAGTCGCAACCAATGCGACGAGGCGGCGCGGGCCACCAGCGCCGCCGGACTCCGCCTCACGACCGCTGATGAGAGCGATCGCATCCGCCAGATCGCCGACGCCCGCCTGGGGGCGATGGATCCGGCAGACCTGGCGATCCTCGGCTACGCGCAGTTCCTCGCCCAGATGGACGCCGGCATCGCCGCCCATCACGCGGGCATGGTGCCACCCTTCAAGGAGGTGGTCGAGGCGTGCTTCATCGAAGGGCTGATCAAAGTGGTGTTCGCCACCGAGACCCTCGCGGTGGGGATCAACATGCCTGCCAAGACCGTGGTGATCGAGAAGCTCAGCAAGTTCACTGGCGACCACCACACATTCCTGACGCCGGGCGAGTACACCCAACTCACTGGCCGTGCCGGTCGTCGTGGTCTTGACGACCTCGGCAACGCGGTCGTGCTGTGGAGCCCGTTCGTGCCCTTCGAGCAGATCGCAACGCTCGCGGCCAGCCGTACGTTCCACCTCAACTCGGCGTTCCGGCCGACGTACAACATGGCCGCAAACCTGGTGCGTTCGTACACCAGTGAGCGCGCCCACCACCTGTTGAACTTGTCGTTCGCCCAGTACCAGGCAGACTTCGAAGTCGTGCGGATCGAGGCTCGCCTCGAACGTCGTCAGCGGCACCTCGACGAACTCCTGGCGAAGGCCGCCAGCCCATTCGGCGACATCGACGAGTACCGTCGAATTCAGGAGCGCGAGAAGGAGCCAGCGGCACACGGGGGAGCAGCGCGTCGCGACGACCCGGTTTCCGTTGCGTTGCTGAAGCTGCGTCCTGGTGATGTGTTGTACGTGGAGAAGGGCCGCTATCTGGGCCGGGTGGCAATCCTGGCCAGCGCGTTCCGCAAGGGTGGGGTGCGGTTGACGACCCTTACGACTCGCCGCGATCTGCTGATGCTCGCCGCTGCCGACTTCGACGAAGCCCCGGTCGCGATCGGCCGCATCGAACTACCACCGGAGTTCGCACCGAACCGCAACGACTTCCAGCGTCAGGTGGCGATCCGCCTCGAGCGCGCTGAGTGCGCACCCCACGCTCGTCGGCGCAAGGTCGTGCCCGAGTACGACGGGGTGCACCCCGTGGAGGACGATCCGGATCTGGCCGATCGACTGAAGTTCGCGATTCAGGCCCAACGTGTGGCGACCGAGATCGACGAACTCCGGGCGCGGGTCAGCGGCCGCAGTCAGTCCATCGCCCGCGACTTCGATCGGGTGCTCCACATCCTGGAGAAGTGGGGCTACGTGGACGGGTGGACGCTCACCGAGGCCGGGGGCACCCTCGCCGGACTGTTCCACGAAAGTGATCTGCTGGTGGCGGAGTGTCTTCGACGCGGCCTACTCGATGGCCTCGACGCCGCGTCGCTGGCGGGCCTGGCAAGTGTGTTCGTGTACGAGCACCGCAGCCCCGAGGATCCGCCGACGCCGTGGTATCCGTCGGAGATGGTGCGTCGACGGTGGCAGTCGATTGCCGAGATCAGCTACCACCTCCAAGATGCAGAGGAAGCGGCCGGGTTGTCCGTCCATCGCCCACCCGACCCGACCTTCGTAGCGCTGGCGTATGCGTGGGCGGCGGGGGAGGGCTTTGCCGAAGTAGTGGGGGAGGAAGACCTCTCCGGCGGCGACTTCGTGCGCACGACCAAACAGTTGATCGACCTGCTGCGTCAGTTTGCACTTGTTGCTCCCGAGCGGGCCACGCGCCGAACTGCGGGTGAGGCCGCCGATCGCTTGTTCCGTGGTGTCGTGGCCTCATCGAGCACGGTTGAACCGGACGCGGAACCGCTGGTGGCCGAGGTGACCGAACTTCCAGGGGTTCCATCATGACGATTCGTCGCGGTCACAGCTGGGGAGAGGCGGTGACATCACCACACGACTTGCTGGTGCTGTCGTCCGACAGCGCTGTCCGCGCCGTCGTGGTCAGCCACCGCGAACAGGGCAACGACATACCGCCCGTGGGTCTTGCCGGCGGCGACCTTGCGCGGACGATGGGTGGCGGCACACCCGGACGGTTTCCCGGTGAGGTCGTCCGTGCACCACTGGATGTGCTGCGACTGGACGCCGACGGCCAGCGCACATGGGCGGTCGCACACGTAGTTGCGCGCCGACACTGGTGGCGAGGTGAGCTGCTCCTGGCGATGAACGCGCAGTTCCTCGGTGAGTTCGACGTGGCGCCGCGATCGCACCCCAACGACGCCAAGGTCGATGTGGTGCACGTGGACTGGCAGATGGGCGTGCGCACGCGGTTGGCGGCGCTCCGCCGAGCACGCACGGGGACGCACCTGCCGCACCCGCAAATCGGCGTTCGTCAGACCCCCGGGACCACCGTGCGCTTTCGGCGTCCGCTCACAGTGTGGGTCGACGGTGAACGCTGGATGGACGCGACGGAGCTGACCATCACCGTCGAGCCCGACGCGCTGATCGGGCACGCCTGACGCGCTGTTAGCGTCCTGCGGATGGACACCGCAGCGCTCAAGCAGGCCGTGTGCGACCGCGTCGACGAACTGGCCGACCGCCTGCTCGACGCCAGCCACCAGATTCACGCTCATCCCGAGTTGAACTACCAGGAGCATTTCGCTCACGAACTGCTGACCAACTTCCTCGAGCGTGAAGGTGTCGCCCCAGTGCGTCACGCCTACGACCTGGAGACTGCGTTCGATTCCACCGTCGGGTCGTCCGGGCCAGCCATCGCGGTGCTCTGTGAGTACGACGCCCTGCCCGGCGTGGGGCACGCCTGCGGCCACAACATCATTGCCACCGCCGGGCTCGGCGCCGGGCTGGCTGCGGCCTTCGTCGCTGAACAGGCGGGCGGCCGGGTGCGCATCATGGGCACACCCGCCGAGGAGGGCGGCGGCGGCAAGGTGCGTATGGCCCGCAAAGGCGCCTTCGACGGGCTCGACGCGGCGATGATGGTGCACCCGGCCGACGCTGATCTGCTGAACATGGACTGCCTCGCCATCCAGGAACTGCTGGTCGAGTATCACGGATTGGCCGCACACGCTGCGGCTGCTCCATGGGAGGGGCGCAACGCCCTCGACGCAGCGGTGCTCGGTTACATGAATGTGGGTGCCATGCGGCAGCACATCCGCCCCGACGAACGGGTGCACGGCATCATCACCAAGGGCGGTGAGAAGCCCAACATCGTGCCGTCCGCAGCGGCCTCCGACTGGTACGTCCGTGCTGGCACCATTGCATCGCTGCAGCCGTTGAAACACCGAGTCCTCACCGCGCTCGACAGTGCCGCTGTCGCCTGCGGTTGCACGATGAGTCACGAATGGGTCGACAACGTCTACGCCGAGATGGTCGACAACGGTCCGATGGTGCAGGCCTATGTGGCCAACGCCGCAGCCGTTGGCCGCACGGTGCTCGATCCCGCTGCCACTGGGCGCCGGGTGATGGGCAGCACGGATATGGGCAATGTCAGCTATCTGGTGCCCTCCATCCACCCGATGATCAAAGTCGCCCCCGATGGTGTGCCGATCCACAGCCTCGAGTTCGCTCGCTGGGCCGTCGACGAGGCAGGCGACCGGGCCGTGATCGACGGGGCCAAGGCAATGGCGATGACCGTCGTCGACCTGTGGGCCTCGGATACCTTGCGGACCCAGGTGCGAGCCGACTTCGAGCGGCGGCCCAGCGGGGTCACCGTCCTCTGAACGCTTCGGGCATCCCAGGGAAACGGCCCCGACCCTCCTAGGATCGAAATGTGACGGTTTACGTCCCCGAGGACTTCACCCCCGCCGAAGAAGATATTCTCCGCCGGTATTTCACCAATCTCGACGGCCCTGTTTTCGCGCTCGTCAACCTGCCCGAGGTCGTCAAGGGTGCGTTGTTCGCTCGCTACAGCCGCAGTCCCAAAAGCCTGCGCCGGCTGTTCCTCGACGAGTTCGTCGGCGATCTTGACGTCTCCGGAGACGCATCCGTCGATGCCAGGGTCGGGCTGGAGCGCGCCGAAGAACTGTACGAGAAGGTGTTCTTCGAGTACGGCGACGACTCGGTAGCCCAACTGGGTGGTGTGCACCTGGCGTGCGAACAGTCGTCGAACATCCTCACCAAGATTCTTGAGTGGGGTCGCTTGATGAGCTACCTCGAGCAGAGCACCCGCTACATCAGCTACGACGCGCGCCTCGGCGGCCGCTATCGGTTCTACCGAGATCCGGCGATCCTCTCCAGTCGGTTCGGCACCCGCTACGTGGGCGATATGGACCGCGTGTTCGACAGCTACAGCCTGCTGCTCTCACGGGTTACCGACCACGTGCGCGCCACCGTGCCGCGCCAGGACGGCGACAGCGACTTCGTCTACCGCACCGCCACCCGGGCCAAGGCGCTCGATGCCGTTCGCGGTGTGCTGCCGGCTGCGGCGCTGTCCAACGTCGGCATCTACGGCAGTGGTCAGTCGTTCGAGAACCTGCTCATTCGCATGCGTGCGCATCCGTTGCCCGAAGCGCGGCACTACGCCGACCTGATGCTCACGGAACTGCGCAAGGTCATCCCCAGCTTCCTGCGGCGAGTCGATCTCGCCGACCGCGGCGGCCGCTGGACGCAGTACCAGGTCAGCAACCGTGAGCACACGGCAGCGCTCGTCGACTCACTGTTCGGAACCACGCCCGTCGAGCAGGCGCCGTCTGTGCAGCTCGTCGACTTCGACCCCGATGCAGAAGACAAACTGCTCGCCGCCATTTGCTATCCGCTCACCCATCTGCCGGAACAGCAGCTCATCGAGCGAGTGCGTACGTTGGGCCCGACGGAGCGTCTGGCGCTCCTGCAGGCCTATATCGGCGAACGCGAGAACCGCAGATACAAGCCGGGACGCGCGTTCGAGCGGGTCGACTATCGCTTCGACGTGCTCAGCGACTACGGCGCGTTCCGCGATCTGCAGCGTCACCGCATGCTCACGATCGAGTGGCAGTCGCTGACGCCCAACCACGGGTACGTGCGCCCCGAACTGGTCGAGGACGCTGGCATGGCTGAGGTGTTCGACGATGCGATGGCCCGCTCGGCGGCGTTGTACGACGCGCTGAAGGACGAGTTCCCGCAGCAGGCGCAGTACGCCGTCAGCATGGCGTACCGCATGCGCTACACGATGCAGTTCAACGCCCGGGAGGCGATCCACATGCTGGAGCTGCGGTCATCACCTCAAGGGCATCCGTCGTACCGTCGTATTGCGCTCGAGATGCACCGCCTCATCGATGAGCAGGCCGGGCACCGCACGGTTGCCGCAGCCATGACGCACCTCACGCGCGAGGCCCCGGAGCTGGAGCGGCTCGACTCGGAACGGCGCGCCGAAGCCCGTCGCGGACAGTCCTAAAACCGCTGGGTGACCGGTGTCACGCGCATGGTGGCTAACCTGCTGTCCCGCTCGCCGTAGTATCCCGGGCCTCGCACGGGTGAATACAAGGACTGAACATGGCTGACGACGACGATGATGTGATGCCCGCCTCGGAAGAGTTCGAGGAGGTCGAAGAAACTGACGACGAACTCGAGCCCGGCGACATCGACCCTGCCGATCTCGACGAGGATGAACTCGACGAAGGCTTGGCTGAAGAGGACGACGAGTTCTCGGCACTCGACGACGATTTCGTCGCCGCCGAGGAGGACGACGAAGAAGACACCAGTGGCCCCGTCCGCCGGGCTGTCCCTGCCGGCGAGGACGAGGACGACGACGACGACATGGTCGCACCCGACGATGTCGAAGCCGACCTCGACTCGATCCTCAAGGAGCGCATGGTCGCCGCTGAGGACGATGACGACGAGGAGGACGAGCCCGAGGAGCGCGGCGAGGCCGCCGACCGCTTGCAGCCCAAGCGCGCCGACGAGCGGCTGTGCCCGAGTTGCTTCCTACTCGTGCGCCAAGGTGCCCCCGGGTGCCCCGTCGGCGACGATGAGTGCCCGCTGTTCTCCTGAGCCCCACATGACCGATCAGCGCCCGATCGTCGAGAAGGTGCTGAACCTGGTTGTCGCTGTCCCTGCAGGGCTGATCAGCCGTGCAGCGACCGATCTCCCCACGGCAGTCGCCGGGGTTCGGTCGCGCCTCGAGAACAAGGTGAAGGTGGCGCACTGGATTGGGGAGATGGCGGTCACTACCGGCCGCCAGGAACTCGAACGGCGGTTCAGACCAACGCCGCCTCAGCCGGCCACCACGAACGTAGCCGGACAGGGCCACGGTGTGTCGGGCCCTTCAGCCACGGCCGCCACGCTCCCGAGCGCATCGGTGTCTCGCCCGCCGTTCGAGGGCTACGACGAACTCGCTGCAGCGCAGATCGTCCAGCTCCTGCCACGACTCCCGCACGCGGATCTGCGGCTGATCCACGACTATGAAGCCGCCGGGCGCTCCCGACGCACGATTCTGCATCGGATCCAACAGTTGGTAGGGGAGTGATGCACGAGGCAGTGCGTCGGCTCACCGCTGCTGATGAGATGGCGGTGGCCGAACTCGAAGCCCAGGCTCGGGATGCCCTGGCCACGCAACGCGGCGGTGCCGTCCATCTCCGCGAGCAACCCGCCGTCGTTGACTGGGCCGGGATGCTGCAACGCCCGGAGAGGGCCGTGTGGGTGGCCACGATCGACGAACTGGTGGTCGGCTACCTGGAACTGGCATTGCGCCCAGATCGCACCGCAGAAGTGCTTCAGGCGTTTGTGCTTCCCGAAGCACGTGAGCTGGGCCTCGGCGACGGCATGTTGCGCGCCGCCGCCGACGCGGCGCGAGCAGCCGGATGCACCGCGCTCGAGGGAACAGCGCTACCGGGTGACCGCGAGACCAAGAACATGTACGAGCGCGCCGGTATCACGGCACGCCGCATCACGCTCTGGAAGGCGCTCTGACGGCGGCTGGGCCGCCGTCTGCCATGGATGGGTCGGCTCAGGCCTCTTCGGCCGGAGCTTCGACGACAGCGGGGGTCTCGACAACGGCCGCTTCGACTTCGACCACAGCTTCGACCACAACCTCGGCCACAGCTTCGGCGACGGCGGGGGTCTCGACGACAGCCGCTTCGACTTCGACCACAGCTTCGACCACAACCTCGGCCACAGCTTCGGCGACGGCGGGGGTCTCGACAACAGCCGCTTCGGCGGGAGCAGCAGGCGTTACGGCGGGCTTCGGTGTCGGCGGCTTGGGTGCCGGCTTGGCCGCAGCCTTGGTCGGGGCGGTCGGGCGCGTCGGACGGAGCGGCTTGGGCTGCGCCTTGGCATCGATATCCACACCGAACAGCGCAGCCACCTGCGGGAGCAACGAGCCGACGCGCTTGACCGTGGCGAGCAGTTCATCGTTCACCTGAGCCGGCTTTGCGGTCGGAGTGACCTGGCTACGAATCGGGCTGAAGGCCACGGCTTCGAGGACTGCGGCCCAACGGTCGGGCAGAGCATCGGTGGCGAGGCTGCCGGTTGCAGCAGCGGCCAGGCGCGCCGCGATTTCGGCGGGGAAGCGCACGCCGGCCTTGGGCGGCTGCGACGACAGCTTGAGCGCACGCACCACGCGACCCACCGTGATTGCAGCGTCGATGTCCTCGAACCACAGCGCGAGTTCCTTCTCCTGCTTGGTGACCAACGCCTCCTTGAGGCGAGTGGCGACTTCACGGGTGGCTTCGTCGCGGGCGACCATCGGGTCGTCGGCACCGACCACGACGCTGCGCAGATCGCGCAGATCGAGCTCGTCGAGGTCGGCGAGTGCGGCATCGGCACGGTCGAGCCATTCGGCAACGCGCAGCTTGGGGAGCAACTGCTCGGCGATCGCCAGCAAGCCTGCAGCCGGAATCTCTTCCTTGCCCTCGGCCTTCAACTGGGCATTCTGCTCGTTCACGGCCTGGCGCACGGCGGGCAGGCCACCTGCGAGGGCGCGCTCGGCAACGGCCTTCTGAGCCTCTGTGAGATCGGCCACCACGGCGTTGCGGTGTGCACGGCCGGGCTTGAGCCGCTTGGCCTTCGGACGCTGCGGCAGTTCCGGCGGGGTCTCGAAGCGGGGGCGACGGTCGCCGCCCTCGCGGCGCGGGCCGCGGTCTGATCCGGGTGCTCCGGGGGCACCATCACGACGCGGGCGACGGTCGCCACCAGGGCCACGATCGGCTCCCGGTGCGCCTTCGCGGCGCGGGCCGCGGTCGCCACCGGGGGCGCCATCACGGCGCGGGCGACGGTCGCCACCGGGGCCACGATCACGATCGCTGCGCTCGCGACGAGCGAGTTGCTGCGTCACTTCTTCAAAGGGCTTCTCGCTGGGAATCAACTCGAGCAAACCGCCCTTGTCGGACTTCAGCTTGGTAGACGCCACGGCCAGGATCGTGATGCCGTCCATCTCGTATTCGGCGTCTGCCTTCAACACGAGGCCGATCGAGGCTCCCGTGGGAAGCAGCGCGCCGTCGAGCACGCCTTTGGGTTTCTGGGCACCTGCAGCTCGCCAGGTCCACGTGCCGTCGGGGCGCGCACTGGTGAGCTCGATTTCGATCCTGCGGGACATAGGTCTCCACGGTATCTGCTATAGAGCACTTCGCTCCACTACGAAGCGGATCGGTACCCTTCCCTGGTGCCTATCTACGCGCTCGGCGAGTTCGTGCCCGACATCCATCCCGATGCTTACGTCCATCCTGATGCGGTGGTGATCGGCAACGTCACCATTGGTGCCGACAGCTCCATCTGGCCTGGAGCGGTGCTGCGTGGCGACGAAGGATTCATCCGCATCGGTGCCCGAACGAGCATTCAGGACAACTGTGTGGTGCACACCACGGCGCAGGACGGCACCACCGTGGGCGACGACTGCGTCGTGGGACACTTGGTGCACCTCGAAGGCTGCACGATCGAGAACGGGTGTCTCATCGGGAATGCCTCGATGGTGTTGCACCGTGCGACGGTGCGCAGCGGTGCGATTGTTGCTGCCAACGCAGTGGTGCTGGACGACACCGAGGTTCCAACGGGTGCCCTGGCAGTGGGCACGCCAGCGGTCATCAAGGCCGGGCGCGCCCGCTCGCACATGGCGAGAGAAGGCGCGAAGGTCTACGTCGAGCGGGGTCGTTCCTATCGAGCCAACCTTCGGCGGATCGACTGATGCTCGCGTTTGTGGTCAGCGTTCGACCGGACGATGTGGAAGTCGCCTCGGACGCGTTGTGGGGACTCGGCGTCGTCGCCGTCGAGGAGCGTTCTACGGTCGACGGCGGGGTGGAACTGTGGACCTCGCTGGGCGACGTCGATCCGGCCACCATCGAGTGGCCGCAGCAGTGGCCGTGGCGGCTGGTTGAGATCGACGAAACAGTCGCCGACACCTGGCGCGAGTTCGCGACACCGATCCTCATCGAGCCCGATCTGGTGGTTCGGCCAGCGTGGGTGGCGTACGACGCTCCGATCGGCGTCACCGTGCTGCACATCGAACCGGGGTCTACGTTCGGTATGGGTGATCACCCCACCACCATCCTGTCGTTGCGAGCACTGCGCCGACTGATCACCGCCGGTTGTTCGGTGCTCGACGTCGGGTGCGGCTCGGGAGTCCTCGCGATCGGCGCCTGCGTCCTCGGCGCAGCTACTGCAGTGGGGGTCGACATCGCCCCAGCAGCAGTGCCGGTCACCGAGGCGAACGCTCTCGCGAACGGTGTGGCCGACCGGGTGGCCGTCAGCACCACTGATCTCGAAGATGTCCAGGGTGTCTACGACATCGTCGTCGCCAACATCCTCGCCCCGACGCTGATCGCTCTGGCGCCCGATCTCCGCCGTGTCGTCGCTCCAGGGGGCGCACTCGTCATCAGCGGTGTGCTCGCCACTGCTCACGCGCACGTGCTGGAAGCACTCGCACCCTTGCGGGTCGTCGCCACCGATGAGCAGGACGGTTGGGTCGCAGTCACCCTGCGCTGAGAACACCCCTCACAGGATCGCGTCTCACAGGATCGCGTCGACCGCAGACCGGTGGGGGATCGAGGGCACGGCACCGGCCGCAGTAGTGCACAGGGCTCCGGCAGCCGCGGCGAATCGCAGGGCCACCGGGAGTTCATCACCGGCAGCGAGGCGAGCTGCCAAGGCGCCGCAGAACGAATCGCCGGCGGCCGTGGTGTCGACCGGTGTCACCGAGAATGCAGGGACATGGAGCACACCCTCGGCCGTGTGCAGGTCTGCGCCCTCGCCGCCGCGGGTGACCACCACTGCCTTGGCTCCGAGCGCCAGTAGGTGAGCGGCACCACCCAACAACTCGACTTCGTGCTCGTTCGGCACGACGATGTCGCACACTCGAAGGAGGGCTTCGCTCAGCGGCCGCGCCGGTGCTGGATTCAACACGGTGAGGGCCCCTGCGGCGCGCGCAACGGTGAGGGCATGTTGCACTGCCTCGATCGGCACCTCCAGTTGGGCCAGCACCACGAGCGCGGGAGGGAGCGAGGCGCCGGTGACGGCGGCGTTCGCTCCCGGGACCACGATGATCAAGTTCTCACCGCTCGCCGACACACCGATCAGTGCTCTGCCGGTGGGTGCGGAGATTCTCTGCACATGCTGCGCGTCGATACCGTCGGCAGTCATCACCTGCAGCAGGATCTCACCTGCGGAGTCGTCACCGATCGCGCCGACGAAGGCCGTGGCAGCACCCGCTCGAGCGGCAGCGACCGCCTGGTTCAAACCTTTCCCACCTGGGTACTCGGCGTAGTGCGTACCACTCACCGTCTCGCCCGGTCCGGGCAGACGGTCGACCGTCGCTACCAGATCGAGGTTGGCACTCCCCACCACGCAGACATCGAACATGCGCGTCCTCAGACCGTCGGCCGGAACACCGGTGGGCGCTTCTCGATGAAGGCGGCGACCGCTTCCTTGTGCTCTGGGCTCTTCCAGCACTCGGCCAGCATCGCCTGTTCGCGGCGCTGGATGAGGTGGAAGTCGCTCTCGACCGCGTTGTTGGTGATCAGTTGCTTGGTCATCCGCAGCTGCAGGTCGGCGTTGGCCGCATAACTGCTGGCGACGGCAAGCGCTGTGTGCAGCAATTCCTCCGGCTCGCACAGACGATCAGCGAGGCCCAGTTGGAAGGCCTCAGCACCACCGATCACCCGGCCGGAGAGGAACAGATCGCTGGCGTGGCCGAAGCCGACGCGCGCAGCCAGGAAACGGGTGCTGGCGAGTTCCGGCACCAAGCCCATCTTGATGAATCCCATCCCGAACTTGGCGGCTGTGGAGGCGATGATTTGGTCGGCCGGCAGGCACATCGTCACGCCGATACCGATAGCCGCACCATTGACTGCGCACACGATCGGCTTGCTGTTGCGCACCAAGGCAACCCAGTCGAGGCCGACTGGCATGCCACCCACCCCACCGGCAGTGTCGTTGCCCGGGTCGACGCCGTCGATGCGCGACTGGAACGTGTCGGCCATATCGGCGCCGGCGCAGAAGCCGCGGCCAGCGCCGGTCAACACCATCGCTCCGACGGCTGGGTCGAGGTTCGCCTCGTGAATCGCCTGCGCCTGCTCTTCGGCCATGCGCGGGGTCCACGCGTTGAGCTTTTCGGGCCGATTCATCGTGATGACAGTGATCGGGCCGTCTCTGCCAACAGTGATCTGTGTGTACTCCATGAGCGTCATCGTGTCACGACGTGGTGAACAGCGGCGAAGCGTCCAAGTGGTCCAGTGCCGGTAAGTAGGTGCGCACCGTGTCGCGTCTGAACTTCGTACACAGGTCGGGTCGAAAGAAGCGCGCCCCCTCGCGGACCACGTAGTTCAGCACGAAGAAGCGGTACACCTCGGGCAAGAACATCACCTCTTCGTCGGACATCGGGAACACCGAACGGTACGAACGAAGGAACTCCAAGAACGTTGGCTCGACGAGCGTGTGCGGGCCATAGGTGAACCGGGTGCGATCGCCGGTCTTGCTGGACACGCGGGACAGGAAGTAGAAGTCGAGCACTCGCGGTTCGATGCGGAACCAGTCGTAGTCCCAGCGGCTGAACAGGTGAAATCCGCCATCAGGATCGTTGGCAACGCTGAAGTTGCCGAGATTCCAGTCGATCAGCAAGGGGATCTTGGGCCACTCGTCGTAGCCGACGGAGATGAGTCGCTCGAGGAACTTGTGGGTGTGCTTCCACAGCACGCCGATGGACTCGGGCGGCAGTTCGAAGTTGCGGGTCGCGAATGGGCTCTCCAACAGCTCGAGCAGGTGGATGGCGTCGCTCTTCACCGTTTTGGAACCTGCCGGGAGTTGCGGCGCGATGTCGGTGCATGCCAGGTGGAACTCGGCGATCTCGCGGCCGAGGTTGTGCACCTCATCGACGGTCAGCACACGCGGGAGGGAATCCCTGCGGGGTACGTCGTCGTAGAACACTGCCCACATCCGCTGGTTGTACCAGGTGAAGATGCGGCCATCGGGTCGACGCCACACTTCGGCAAGCATGCCTCGAAACCGTGTGCCGTCGAGGAAGCGCGCGCAACGGTTCAAACGATCGTGGTCCTCGTAGAACAGGAAGTACGACCCGTACGACGACACCTTGCTGATGGCGGTGGAGCCGTCGTCGAGATGCAACCGGAACACTCGGTTGGTGGAAACGTTCGCGCTGACCTCGTCGACGCGAACGATCGCTCGGGGGTCGTCATACTCGGCCCATGCGGCTGCGACAGCGTTGCGATGGGTGAGTGAAGTGGTCACACGCGCATCGTACGCGTGAGGGAACTCGCTCGCAGCGTCAGCCGACGTTGCGCGCCCGTACGCCGATGGGAGCGATGAGGCGGAATCCCGCTGCATGGCGTTCGTCCTCGCTCTCGCCTCCCCAGAGACCGTACTCGTGGTTCGCTCGGGCGAACTCGCGGCAGTGTTCGTTCACCGTGCACGAACCGCACACCTGACGAGCGGTCGCCTCGCGACGATCGCGCGCCTGTGGTCGCTCGGCTGGCGGCGGAAAGTACAGATGAGTGAGCCCGCGACAGGCCCCATCGTTCATCCAGCGATCGTCTGTAATGACACGCTGCCCAAAGACATCGACTGCTGCCATGGAACCCCCAGTTCAAGCCGGCGCAGATACTTGCTGTGAGCAAGTAGTCGTCACTCTAGGCGATGGAGTGGTCGTCGTCCAGAGCGAATATTCGGATTCTTACGCCAGGATCTGTCGCACCCCGGCGACGAAGCGATCGACGTCGTCCTGGGTCGTGTCCCAGGCCGTCATCCACCGCACCTGATCGCGGCTGACGTCCCAGTCCCAGAAGAAGCACCACTCGCGCAATGGTTCGATGACCGAGTGAGGGAGTATCGGGAACAGGCTGTTGACCTGCGGCGCGTGGTCGAACTCAACGCCCGGGATCGTGCGGGTCGCCGCGTACAGGCGGGCGGCCATGTCGTTCGACTGTTCTGCCAATCGGATCCAGAGGTCATCATGCAACAGGCCGTTGAACTGAGCGGCGATGAACCGCATCTTGGAGGGCAACTGAGTGACCATCTTGCGGACGAACTTGGCGCGCTCCGCAAGGGCCGGGTCGAGATAGATCACGGCCTCGGCGCCCATCGCACCGGCCTTGGTGCCACCAAAGCTGACGACGTCGACACCGGCGTCCACCGTGAAGCTGCGAAGGGCCCCCACCGTGCCGCCGAGCGCAGCGGTGGCATTGGCCAGACGCGCTCCGTCGAGATGCACCCGCATCCCCAGTGAGTGAGCGGTGTCGCACAGCGCAGCGATCTCGTCGGCGGTGTACAGCGTGCCGAGCTCCGTGCTCTGCGTGATGCTGACCACACTGGGCTGCGCGTGGTGCTGTACACCCAGATGATGCGCCTGCTCGCGGAGTTGCTCCGGGATCAGCTTGGCCGTGGGCGAGGGGAGCGTCAGCAGTTTGGCGCCGAGCACTCGCTCTGGTGCGCCGGCCTCGTCCACCGCGATGTGCGACCACTCGGTGCAGATGACACAGTCCGCTGGGCGCAACAGAGTCGCGAGCGACATGACGTTCGCTCCAGTGCCGTTCCACACGAGGTAGGCCTCTGTAGCAGGCCCGAAGAGGTCGCGGAATCGCGCCTGCGCCTCAAGCGTCCAACGATCGTCGCCGTAGGCCAGCGCGTGGCCATCGTTCGCCGCGCTGACCGCGTCCATCACTGCGGGGTGGGCGCCGGCGGCGTTGTCACTGGCGAACGCCCGCAGCGGGGCGATGGGCATCTCACGCGGTGCAGACATATTCGGTCAGTCTGCCAAGGCGCACGGCGTACTGTGCCCACGTATGACAATCGATCATCTGAGCCACCTGGCGGCAAACGCTGATGCGCTCGCCGAGGCCGTCGCCATCGGCGCGGCTGACGCACCGATTGCCGGCTGCCCCGGCTGGACCTTGTCGCAACTCGCCGTTCATGTCGGCGGTGTGCACCGTTGGGCTCGCGTTGCCGCGGCGACAGGCGCTCCGCCGCTGATCGACCCTGCAGACGACCCGGCGCCCTCGACGATGAGTGGGCTGGCGGCGTGGTTGCGCTCTGGGGCGGAGCAACTTTCGGCGACGCTGCTGCTACTCGATCCAGCGGCACCCACTTGGCACCCGTTCCCTGTCGAGCCGAAGGTGGCTGGGCTGTGGCCGCGCCGCCAGGCTCACGAGACAGCGGTGCATCGCATCGACGCAGAGCTGGCGATTGGCAGAACGGCCATGCTCGATGCTGAGTTCGCTGCGGACGGGGTGGACGAGTACTGGCACGTCATGCTGCCGCGGATGCTGACACGCGAGCGCCGCACGCCGCCGAGCTCGCGTCTCGCGGTCGAACTCACCGATACTGGTCGCCGTTGGGTGGCCAGCGGCGCCGACGGAGTTGTCTCGGTGGTGTCCGGCGACGCCGCTGCCGTAGTGCGCGGCTCCTCGCTCAACGTCTTGCTGCGATTGTGGGGGAGAGCCGTGCCAGCGGGCTCGATCACGGTGATCGGCGATGCGACCGTTGCTACCGAATGGCTCGCGCTCGGCGGATCGTGACCACCGTCACTGGTCGGGCTGTTCCGGTGACTCTTCTTTCAAGCGGACAGGCCCAGCCTTGCCCTTCTTGACGCCGGTCTTGGCTCCGTAGAACTCGCGCAGCACGTCCATGTCGCAGCCGACATCGCCCGACAGCGTCACCACCTTGCCCAGCCCACCAGTGCGCGTGGCGCCGTCGAGGAAACCGCAGACGACGGGCACATCCGCTTCGAGCGCAATTCTGTAGAAGCCCGACTTCCAGAACGGCGTGTGCGAGCGGGTTCCCTCGGCAGGGATCAGTAACGCCAGACGTTCATGTTTGGCGAATTCAGCGACGAGTGCAGCCACCATTCCGCCGGGCGCATGGCGATCCACAGCGATACCACCGAGGCCGCGCATGATCGGCCCCATCGGGCCGCTGAACAACGAACGCTTCCCGAGCCATGACACGCGAACCCCGCTGGCCCTGGTGATCGCCAGCATCAAGGGGAAGTCCCAGTTGGTGGTGTGTGGCGCAGCAACCATGACGTACCGGTCGGGGAGATCGTTGGGTGGCTCCACCAGATTCCAACGCCCGAGCTTCAGGTAGGTCCGAGCGATGAACGACGACACCGATTCAACCTACCTGCTAGAGCCCGACGCGTCAGAGCGACGACATCGTCACCGACGACCATCCACCCTCCGCACCTGACTACCGACCCATACTTTCGTCATGACGAAAGGGACCGAACAGCGACTCACTGCAGGGGAGCCATCGCGCTGCAAGCAGTGTCGGCGCGTCCTGCCGAACCAGCGCACCGGTCGCCCGCGGGAGTTCTGCTCACAAGCTTGTCGCCAATGGCACTGGGTAGGTAAGCAGCGCGCAGCCGAGTTGCAGCTCAACGAGCACGAGCTGATCGTCACCAAGGAGACGCTCGACCAACTCCATGACGAGCTGTACGTCCTGGCCTGCGCGGTCAAGGATGCCGAGCGCGACCTGCTCGCCGGTCATGGCAAGGAGTCGGCACGGGAGTTGCGTGAGACCCTCGAGTGGGTGCTGGATGCAGCGCGACCATTGCGGGATCGCGAACTTCCTCCTGATTGAACGCCCATAATCATCGTTATGTCAGATCGCAGCGAAGACCGTCCGTTGCAGCATGCGGCACAGGAAGCCAGACTCCAGTTCCCCCTCTGGGCGCTGGGGTAAGTCCGCCGTTCTCCACTGAGGGTCCTCGGCGCGCAGGCTGACTCGATACCTGACGCCGACTCCCCCGAACGAGAGCAGCAACCCTCAACAGAAGCAGGAGGGTAAGCCTGCACCTGTGGTTGACATCAAGATCAAAAGGGACTCAAGTAACTATCAAGTTCTCATAGAGACTGCCGATACTAGAAGTATGAGTTCCTCGCGCCGACTACTGCTCGTTGCCGCCATCGCCGTCGTCGGCGTGGTGGGAACGGTCGTCGAACCCGTCGCCGCGCGTCAACAGCCGGCCGCTCCGGCACCGGGAACTAGCCTCTACACCGTCGTTGCCGGCGATTACCTCACCGGTATCGCCAACAAGCTGCACATCCCGTTTGCCGACCTGCTGAGCCTCAACCACCTGGTTCGCTCCAGCGTGATTCACCCGGGCATGCAGCTGATCGTTCCCGTCGGTGTAGCCAGTTCGCCGCCGGCTCCCCCGGCAGCGGCGTTCTCGTACACGGTGCTGAGGGGCGACTCACTCAGCGGTATCGCCGCCAAGTTGCATGTCACGCTCACCCAACTGCTGGCTGCCAACAGCCTGCAGAAGACGAGTGTGATCGTCACCGGCCAGCGACTCACGGCACCGGCAGGGGCCACCCTGCCCACTCCGAGCACTACCGCACCCAGTACGTCGACCACCGTCACACCGGCACCTGCCGCGGCCGCCGGTCCCAGCTCGAGCGCCCGGTACACCGTGGTTGCCGGTGATGGCCTGATTCGCATTGCCGTGAGGCTCAACGTGAGCTTGAGTGCGCTGCTCAGCACCAACTCGCTCACGGCACAGAGTGTCATCCGCCCCGGGATGCAGCTGCTCGTCCCCGCTGGGGGCATGTTGCCGACACCGAAGCCCGTCGCCACCACCACCACGACCACCACCACCACCACTCCGGCGACCACCACCACCGCCGCCGGTCAGCAGTTCTACGTCGTGCGGCCTGGCGACTTCCTGATCGGCATTGCCGCAACACTCGGTGTTCCGCTCGCGACTCTGCTCAGCACCAACTCGCTGACACGCCAAAGCGTGATCGTCCCCGGCGGGCGTCTACTGGTGCCAACCGGCGGGCATCTGCCGACGGTTGCCTCTGAGGCACCCACCAACACCCCCGTGCCGGTGACCTCCGCAGGAAGTGCGAAGATCAACTCAGTACTCGCCTTTGCAATGGCTCAGCTCGGCAAGCCGTATCGCTTCAACGCCGCCGGACCCGACGCGTGGGACTGCTCAGGCCTGACGATGGCCGCCTACGCCACCATCGGCGTCAAACTCCCTCACTACAGCGGCGCACAGGCGCTGCTCGGCAACAACGTGGTGTGGACGGCTGACGCCATCCGGGCTGGCGACTTGGTGTTCCTCGAATCGTCGCCGGGAAGCGGCATCGTCACCCATGTGGGTATCGCGATCAACTCCACTCAATGGGTCCAGGCGCCTCGCACCGGCGATGTCGTACGCATCAGCACGATCAGCGCCAGCCGCATCATCGCAGTACGCCGCTTCGTCTCGTAGGACGCCAACCACCCAGCGGGTCTCAGCGCAGAGCGACCAGGTCGACGACGAAGACCAAGGTCTCGCCACCCTTGATCGCGCCGCCAGCACCGCGGCTGCCGTATCCGAGTTCAGCCGGAATGGTGAGGCGACGGCGGCCCCCGACGCGCATCCCTTTGACGCCGCGGTCCCAGCCCTCGATGACCTCGCGGGCACCGAGGCGGAAGTCGAATGTGGACCCGCGGTCCCAACTGGCATCGAACTCGCGGCCCGTGCTCCAGGCAACACCGGCGTAGTGCACGATGACGCGCTTCCCCACCGTGGCCTCTTCGCCATCGCCGACGATCTCGTCCTCGATCACTAGATCGGTGGGCGCATCGCCCTCGGGGATGGTGATGACGGGCTTTTCGAGCTTCTCGGACATGCGTGCAATCTAGCCAGCGGGGGTGCAGCGTCGGCGACCATCCTGTGCTGTGGGGTACGTTGCGCGCATGACACTCCCCTTCCACGGCATGTCGGGCGACGAGGTGTTGGCCCAGATCGACGAGTACAAGGCTGCCGATGTGCGCTGGCGCGAGGGCCGCGCCTTCTCGCTGGTGTACTCCGCTGGCGACGAGGTGCAGGCGGTGGCGGAGGCGGCCTACCGTGCTCTTGGCGCTGAGAACGGGTTGAACACCGATGCGTTTCCGAGCCTGCGCCGAATCCAGCAGGAGGTTGTGGACATCGCGGCTGTCTGGTTGCGCGCGGGGCCGGAGGCGGCGGGCTTCTTGACCAGTGGTGGCACCGAGAGTCTGTTGATGGCGGTGAAGGCAGCCCGTGAGCGCGGCCGCAAGGAACGCGGGATCACTCACCCGAACGTGGTGCTGCCCACCAGCGCTCACGCAGCGTTTGAGAAGGGCTGCTACTACTTCGGGGTGGAGAGTCGGCGAGTTCCCGTGCGCGACGACTGGCGCGCCGATGTCGCGGCGATGGAGGCAGCGCTCGACGAGAACACGGTGCTCGTCGTCGGCTCCGCACCTCAGTATCCGCAGGGCGTCATCGACCCGATCCCCGAGATCGCTGCGCTGGCAGCCGCCCGCGACATCAACTGCCATGTCGACGCCTGTATCGGCGGGGTCACGTTGACCTACATGCGCATGCTCGGCGACGACGTGCCGCCGTGGGACTTCAGCGTCCCCGGCGTCACCAGCATCTCGGTCGATCTGCACAAGTACGGCTATACGGCCAAGGGTGCGTCGGTGATCCTGCACAGCGACAAGCGACGGCGTGCGTATCAAACGTTCGTCACCGACAACTGGCTTGGTGGGCTGTACGGATCGTCGGCCATGCTCGGCTCGAAAAGCGGTGGCCCATGGGCTGCTGCGTGGGCCGTGATGCACCACCTCGGCGACGAGGGATACCTGCGGCTGACGAAAGCAGCACGCCTCGCCGCGGTTCAGCTGGCAGATGCGGTGGATGCCACACCGGAGTTACAGCTCGTCGCCCGCCCCGACGCCACGCTCGTGTCGTTCCGCGGGGCCACCGGTGCGGATCTCGACATCTTCGCCGTCGCCGACTCGCTCTGGCAGAAGGGTTGGTACGTCGACCGCCAAGGCCCGCCGTCGTCGTTGCACTGCACCGTCAACGCGATCCACGAGGGTCGTATCGACGCGTTCGTCGCCGACCTACGCGTGTCGATCGCCGAGGTCATGTCGAGCGTGACCAACGGCGCACGCGGCGCGTATGGCACCATCGACTGACCAGGGGGGTCAGCGTGCTCCGATGTGAGCAACCGCAGCACGCACCAACTCCGCCAACTCCGCCGCCTCCTCTGGGCTGAGCACCGCTGCGTACAGGCCAGCGAGCACGCGGTCGGTCAACTCCTCGGCAGGTGCCTTGTCGGCTGAGGTGACGATCGGGAATGGCGGCGACCATCCGAAGCGAATCGCGTTCTCCTCGCCGCCGGTCGCCAGTACTGCGTGCAGCGGCGGGAGACCACTGGCCACCACGGCGAGCAGGTGCGCGCTGCCTCGAAGTTCGCGCAGCACGTGCAACAAGAACAACGAGCGAGCCTCAACGTCGTCGGGTAGCCGCTCGGCGCGCCAGCCGGCGAACAACGCCAACCCACTGTCGTCGACTCCAATGGCGACACGCTCGGCGAGTTGACACAGACGTGCAGCACCAGCGAACCCAGCGAGGCGAGTGCGACCGAACTCAGCGCATGCAGCGCCGTAGCGAGCAGCAGCGGCTCTGGCGCCCTCGACAGCGACGCCCTCGACCCACATCTTGCGCATCAGCGACGGAGCGAAGAACCCGAACGCTGAGGACACAACAGCCGCCTCGACATCGCCGAGCACGCCACCGCGACCGACGATGTAATAGAGGTAGCCGTTGCGGTAGCCGGCGGTCTTGGACGGTTCGAGTACCTCAGGGGCCAGCATCCATCGCCCGCCGAGATCGCCGACCGGGGCGGTGAGTGCGCGAATGCTGTCGAGGTACGAGGTGGGCGTGGCCATGATGGGAACGTAGCGCTGTTCGTGGCATGACCCTGGGTCTTCAGTGATGCGGTTAAGGTCGAACTGCCTCGGAGGCCTCATGGACACACGCCCCACTCTCACCGAACTGCTCGGCACCGACGACTTCGTCGGACGCCACATCGGGCCCTCGCCCGCCGAACAGGAGCTGATGTTGCGCACCATCGGTGTGGCGTCCCTCGACGAACTGCTCGAGCAGACGGTGCCCTCGACGATCCGCCTCGCTGAGTCGCTTCCGCTGCCGGGCAGTCGCACCGTCGAGGATGTGCTGGCCGAGCTGAAGTCCATCGCCCAGCGCAACCGCCCTCGTGTCAGCCTGATCGGCCAGGGCTACTACGGCACGGTGGTCCCGCCGGTCATTCAGCGCAACGTGCTCGAGAACCCGGCGTGGTACACCGCCTACACGCCATACCAGCCCGAGATCAGCCAAGGTCGGCTGGAAGCGATCCTCAACTACCAGACGATGGTCGCTGGGCTCACGGGGATGGAGCTGGCCAACGCCTCGCTGCTCGACGAGGCCACCGCCGCTGCAGAGGCGATGACGATGGCCCGTCGGTCCTCGAAGGCCGCGTCGAACTGCTTTCTCGTGCATCACGACACGCACCCGCAGACGATTGCCGTGCTGCGCACCCGCGCCGAACCGATCGGGCTACAGGTCGTCGTTTCCAACGACAAGGGTTCGTTCGTCGCTGAGGACTGCTTCGGCGTGTTGCTCAGCCTGCCAACATCGTCCGGCGCGGTGCCAGATTGGCGAGCGACGATCGATCAGGCACACGCCGCTGGCGCCGTAGTCGTCGTGGCCACCGACCTGCTGGCGTGCGTACTCACCACTCCCCCGGGTGCGCTGGGTGCCGACATCGCCATCGGCTCCGCTCAGCGTTTCGGAGTTCCGATGGGTTTCGGCGGCCCGCACGCAGCGTTCCTCGCCACCAGCGAGGCGCTCACCCGTTCGATGCCCGGTCGCCTCGTGGGCGTCAGCACCGACACCGAGGGTCGCCCAGCGCTACGACTTGCACTGCAGACCCGCGAACAACACATCCGTCGGGAGAAGGCCACGTCCAACATCTGCACCGCACAGGTGCTGCTGGCGAACATGGCCGGTATGTACGCGTGCTGGCATGGCCCAGACGGACTGCGGCGCATCGCCGAGCGTGTGCAGCGCCTCAGCTCCATCGCTGCGACATGCCTACGCACCGCTGGCATCACATTGGCGAACGACACGTGGTTCGACACCGTTGCCGTCGAATGCGACGCTGAAGCCATCATTGCTGCTGGTCGTGCGGCAGGGCTCGACCTGCGCCGCTTGTCGGCCACGCGAGTGTCGTTCAGCTTCGACGAGACGACGACTCCGGCCATCGTGCAGCAGGTAGTCGCGCTGTTCGGTGTCACCACCCCCATCGACGATCGCGCCGACGATGGACTGCCCGACCGACGCACCGACGACATCCTTCCGCAGGCGGTGTTCCACCGCTATCACTCCGAACACGAGATGCTGCGCTACCTGCGTCGGTTGGCCGACAAGGATCTGGCACTCGATCGCACGATGATCCCGCTCGGTTCGTGCACGATGAAGTTGAACGCCGCCGCCGAGATGATTCCCGTCACCTGGCCCGAGTTCAGCGCGCCGCACCCGTTCGCCCCGGACGACGAGACCGAGGGCTACCGCGAGCTGATCTCGCGGCTCGAAGCAATGCTGGTGGCAATCACCGGTTACGACGCCGTGAGTCTGCAGCCGAATGCCGGCAGCCAGGGCGAGTTCGCCGGCCTGCTCGCCATCCGCGCCTATCACCGCAGCCGAGGCGACATCGACCGCACGATCTGCCTCATCCCTTCCAGCGCGCACGGCACGAATGCTGCGAGTGCAGTGATGGCCGGTCTAAGGGTGGTGGTCGTCGCGTGCGACGACCACGGCAACGTCGACCTCGCCAATCTACGCGCTCGCGCCGAGGCCGCCGGTCCGAATCTCGCGGCTGCGATGGTCACCTACCCGTCCACTCACGGTGTGTTTGAAGAGGCGATCACCGAAATCTGCGAGATCGTGCACGAGCACGGCGGCCAGGTCTATGTCGACGGGGCCAACCTGAACGCACTCGTTGGCATGGCTCGGCCCGGGAAGTTCGGTGCCGACGTCAGCCATCTCAACCTGCACAAGACGTTCTGCATCCCGCACGGCGGCGGCGGCCCGGGCGTCGGCCCGGTGGCGGTGCGGGCACACCTGGCTCCGTTCCTGCCGGGCCACCCGTTGGGTACCGACCAGGTGGTCGGCCCAGTGGCCGCTGCCCCGTTCGGTTCGGCCAGCATCCTGCCGATCAGCTGGGTATACATCTCGCTGATGGGCGCGCAGGGTCTGCGCGACGCAACAGCGGCGGCCATCCTGTCGGCCAACTACATCGCGGCCCGCCTGAATGACGCCTTTCCCGTGCTCTACGCCGGCGAGCATGGCCATGTCGGCCACGAGTGCATTCTCGACGTCCGGGCCATCACCAAGCTGTCAGGGGTCACCGTCGACGACATCGCCAAGCGCCTGATGGACCACGGGTTCCATGCCCCGACGATGAGCTTCCCGGTCTCAGGAACGTTGATGGTCGAGCCCACAGAGTCTGAGACGCTGCACGAGCTCGACCGCTTCTGCGACGCGATGCTGGCGATTCACGCCGAGATCCAGCAGGTCATTGCTGGCGAGTGGCCGCTCGAGCAGAGTCCGTTGCGCATGGCGCCGCACACCGCCGACGATCTGTTGGGCGCGTGGACGCGTCCATACTCCAGGGAGGTCGGGGCGTACCCGCTCCACAATGTGCGAGCGAGCAAGTACTTCCCACCGGTGTCGCGCATCGACGCCGCCTACGGCGACCGGAACCTCGTGTGTAGTTGTGAACCGCTGGAGGCGTACGCCGTCGACGCCGCTCAGTAGAGGCGGGCGGTGAGCTGCCTGCGGTAGGTGGCCGTGCGCGGATCCTCGGGACCCATCAGCTCCAGGATGTCGACGAACTTCTGACGGGCTTCGTCGTCGGTCTTCACCGAATCGAGCAACGCCGTGAGCGTCGCGTCGTAGTCGTCGTCGGGAGTGAGGTGGACACGCGCCTTCGCGGCGGTGACGCGTGTGCGGTCGGTCTCCGGTACGCGAGCAAGGTACTGCAACGCCTGCTCGGTCTCGCCGCGAGCGATCAGCAGCTCGGCGAGGCCGACAATGGCGTCCTCGTTCCCGGGCTCGGCGTCGAGCACGGCACGGAACGAACCCTCAGTAGCTTCGGCCAACAGTGCAGCGATGTGCTGCTCGCCCTCGCTGGGCATCAGCCCATTCACGAACTCCTGCACGACGTGTTCGGGATAGGCGCCGGTGAAACCATCGACGACGACACCATCCTTCAGCGCGTACACCGCAGGAATCGACTGCACCTGGAACGCCTGAGCGATGTTCGGGTTCTGGTCGGTATCCACCTTCACCAGCACCACCTTGCCACCGGCAGCATCGACCACCTTTTCGAGAATCGGCCCCAGCGTGCGGCACGGGCCACACCACGGTGCCCACAGATCCACGATGACCGGCACATCGTGCGAGCGGTCGATCACTTCTGCCTGGAACGTTGCGTCGGTCACGTCGATTGACATGCCGGAACGATACCGGCGGTACGGTACGGACATCATGAGCCCGAACACAGGCGCAGAGATCGCCGGTATCAATGTCCCCGCCGTCACCGACTGGTTGCAACGGCATGTGCCGGGCGCCGTCGGGCCGTTCGCCTTCGACGTCATCGCCGGCGGACACTCCAACCTCACCTTCGCCCTCACTGGCGCCGATGGTGCACGCTTCGTGCTGCGCCGCCCACCGCTGGGCCACGTGTTGGCCAGCGCTCACGACATGGGGCGCGAGCACCGCATCATCAGCGGCCTGCAGCGTTCGGCCGTTCCGGTCGCACCGGCCTTGGGCTTCTGCGACGACCCGGCCGTCACCGACGCGCCGTTCTATGTGATGGGTTTCGTCGACGGCCACGTCGTGCGCGACCGCGCCACCGCGGAGACCGTGCTCACCCCCGCTGGTCGACGTACCGCCAGCGAGTCGATCGTCGACACGATGGCCGCCATCCACTCGGTCGACCTTGCTGCCGCGGGCCTCGCCGAGCTTGGTCGCCACGACGGGTACATCGCCCGCCAGTTGAAGCGCTGGTACGGCCAGTGGAACCAGCAGAAGACCCGCGAGTTGTCGGCCATTGATCGCGTGCACGCGGGGTTGTCGCAACGCATTCCCGAACAGGGTGCGGCCACGCTCGTGCACGGGGACTACCGGCTCGACAACTGCATGGTCGGCGACGACGGACGTGTGTTGGCCGTACTCGACTGGGAGATCTGCACACTCGGCGATCCGCTCGCCGACCTCGGCCTGCTGCAGGTGTACTGGACCGGCCCGAACGACGATGCCTCGGCCTGGACCGGTTCGGCCACCACCGCCGAGGGTTTCCTCGACCGCGCCGAGTTGGTGACGCGCTATGCCGCAGCCAGCGGCCGCGACGTCACGCAGCTCCCGTTCTACGTGTCGTTTGCATATTGGAAGCTGGCCTGCATTCTCGAGGGTGTGTACGCCCGCTATCTCGGCGGTGCGCTGGGTGCCCGCGACGCAGCAGAACTCGAACCGTTCAAACAACAGGTCGACGCCGCAGCTGCATCTGCTGAACGCGTGTTGGAGCAGATCTCGTGAGCGGGCCCTACGAACTGCACGGCCCGCTGCCTGCGCTCGATCGGCCGGTGCTGGTGGTCCACTTCGGCGGCTGGATCGATGCCAGCGCCGCCGGTGCGGCGGCGATGAGCGCGCTGGCCGCCTCCTGCTCTACCGAGCCGCTGGCCACCTTCGACAGCGACCTGTTCATCGACTACCGGGCACGTCGACCGCTGATGGAACTCCGCGACGGCGTGAACACGCGACTCGTGTGGAACGACATCGAGCTGCGTCATGGCACCGACCCGCGAGGCAATGCGGTACTCACGCTCACTGGCCCCGAGCCCGATTCTCAGTGGAAGACATTCGCCAGCGCGGTCACACAGCTCGCGCTACAGCTCGGGGTGTACCAGATGGTCTCGCTCGGCGCCTACCCGTTCGCCTCGCCCCACACACGTGCGTCGCGCATGTCGTGTACCTCGCCGTCGGCCGATCTCATCGCCAACTCCCCGTATGAGAAGAGCACGCTCGACGTGCCCGCCGGAATGAGCGCCGTCCTCGAACACGCACTCACCGAAGCCGGTGTCCCTTCGCTGGGGCTCTGGGTGCAGATACCCCACTACGTCAGTGCGATGAGCTACCCCGCCGCCTCCGTGGTGCTGCTACGCGGTCTGGGCGAAGCGACAGGGATCGACATTCCGTACCACGAACTCGAACGCGAAGCATTGGTGCAGCGTCAGCGCATCGATCAGTTGGTGGAGAGCAACGACGAGCACGGCGCCATGGTTCGACAACTCGAAGCCCTCTACGACCAGGCCGAACGGCAGGCCGTGCAACAGGCTGCCGACCAAGCACGCGACGAGTTGGCCAGCGGCGATCTGCCCACTGGCGACGACCTCGCCGCCGAGTTCGAACGCTTCTTGCGCGACCAGGACGAATAGCCCGCACAGCGCCCGCTCACTAACCTGCGTGGCGGAACAAGGGGGCGACATGAAGGTCGACGGCAATATCAGCGGCAACCTGCGCAACGCAGGCGAGCAGGCACGCAAGCTCGAGGCATCCGGCTACTCGGGTGTGTGGTCGGCAGAGACCAACCACGACCCGTTCTTTCCACTGCTGTTGGCAGCTGAGCACACCGAGCAACTCGAGATCGGTACGTCGATCGCGATCGCCTTCGCCCGCAACCCGATGACGCTGGCCAACGTTGGCTGGGATCTCCAGGCGTTCTCCAAGGGTCGCTTCATCCTCGGTCTCGGTAGCCAGATCAAGCCGCACATCACCAAGCGCTACTCGATGGAGTGGAGTCACCCGGCAGCCCGCATGCGCGAACTGGTCCTGGCGATGCGCGCCATCTGGGACACATGGCAGAACGGCACCGCATTGGCATTTCGCGGCGAGTTCTACACGCACACGCTGATGACACCGTTCTTCACCCCCGACGCCAAGGACTGGGAGGGCTTCGGCCCGCCGAAGGTAGTGCTCGCCGGTGTCGGCGAGATCATGACGGAGGTGGCTGGTGAGGTGGCCGACGGGTTCATCTGCCACGCATTCACCACCGAGAAGTACATGCGCGAGGTCACGCTGCCGGCACTGGCTCGCGGTCGCGCCAAGGTCGGTAAGACCATGGAGGGTTTCGAGATCACCGGCCCCGGCTTCGTCGTCACCGGCGGCAACGATGAGGAGATGGAGAAGGCAGCCATCGGCACGCGTCAGCAGATCGCGTTCTATGGCAGCACACCCGCGTATCGAGGTGTGTTGGAAGCCCATGGCTGGGGCGATCTGCAAACCGATCTCAACACGCTCTCCAAGCGCGGCGAGTGGGTGGAGATGGGCAACCTGATCACTGACGACGTGCTCCATGCGTTCGCCGTGGTGGGCACGCCCGAGCAGTTGGCCCCGGAGCTCAAGGCTCGCTACGGCGACATCATCCAGCGCCTCAGTTTCTACGCCCCCTACGACCACGACCGCGATCGTTGGGCGCAAGTCCTCGCCGCCCTCAAGGCCGTCTGACCACCCCCACCCCCAGCCGTTCGTGTCACACACCGACCACGGAGCCCCGTGGCGGGTGTGTGTCCGAGATGGGAACGTTTGTTCGATAAGGTGGTGCAATGACGTTGGACCCCTCACCTCGCCGACGGGCCATTGCCTGCGTGTACTGCGGAGGCGAGCACACGTCGGCCGATGAGGTCCGCGAGTGCTGGCAGAGATCCGGCGGCGAGGCTGTCGTCGAGGCTGTCGGTGAGGCTGTCGGTGAGGCTGTCGTCGATGTCGCCGAGCCACCACGCATTGCGGCTGACCAGGTTGTTCATCTCCGGCGTGGCCCAGCCGTGCTCGGGCGCAACGTCATCGTCGGGCCAGGTATGTCCACTCCACTTGAGTGGTCGGGGGCCGAACGGGTGGTGGTCGACCCCAGCGACCCCGGTCTGTTGCCGCGGCTGGTGGTGCTGGCAATGGAGCGAACAGGCTGCGTGTTCGAGTTCTCGCCCGCCACTGTGCTGGGTGAGCCATTCGCCACCTCGCTCCCGCCGCACGCTGTTGGTCCGCGGGTGCGCTTCAGCAGCGAACAGCTGCGCCACCTCTTGCTGAGCAACTCGGTCGACGCACGCGAGGGCGGTACCTGGCCGTTGTTGCAGCAGTCGTTGGCCGTTGGCGCCCGAGTCGTCGCCGACGCTCGCGGCGATATCGAACTCCCCGACGGCAGCCGCGCGTGGCTCGATGGCGGCCCGCCGCGGTTCACCGAACCACAGGACGGGGTACCCGTACTGCACCGCATCGCCGTCGAACACGGTCGCCTCGCTGCCCCGCTCGGGAACAGTGCCGAGGCGGAGTTAGCAGCCGACCAACTCGCGGCCGTCACCCACTCTGGCGGCGCGGCGCGCATCATCGCTCCTGCCGGTTCGGGCAAGACGCGTGTGCTCACCGAACGCGCCCGCCACCTCGTACAGCAATGGCGGCTGCCGCCGTCGGCAATCACGCTCATCGCGTTCAACAAACGCGCCCAGGAAGAGATCTCGGCCCGCACCGCCGATCTCCCCGGCCTGCAGGTGCGCACGCTCAACGCCATCGCGCTGGCGATCATCAACGGCAGCGCCCCGTTCGCGCGCCAACCCCAGCGGTTCAACACCATCGACGAACCCGAAGTACGGCGGCTCATCGGCCGGATGGTGAAGTTCCCGCGGGTGCGCAACTCGGATCCTGTGGCCACGTGGCTGGAGGCCTTGTCGTTGGCACGGCTCGGTCTGGTCGACCCGCAGAAGGTCGAGTCGCGCTACGACGGCGAGGTCGAGGGCTTCGCCGACGTCTTCCTGCGCTACCGCACCGAACTCGCTCGAGCCAACGCGGTCGACTACGACGAGCAGGTCTTCAAGGCGATCGAGTTGTTGTTGCGCGACCCGCAGGCGCGTGCAACGGCACAGCGCTCCTGTCGACTCCTTCTGGTCGATGAGTTCCAAGACCTCACCCCGGCACACCTCCTGCTCGTCCGGCTGCTGGCCGGCCCCGATGCAGCAGTGTTCGGCGTGGGCGACGACGACCAGACCATCTACGGCTACAACGGCGCTGATCCGTCCTGGCTGATCGAGTTCGCCGATCTGTTTCCCGGCGCCGGCGATCATCCGCTCGAGGTCAACTACCGCTGCCCGGCTGGCGTAGTCCGCGCCGCCGACACGTTGTTGCGCCACAACCGTCGGCGAGTACCGAAGACCATCCGTGCCCACCACACCGAACTCGATGGGTTCATGGTCGCACCATCGGTCGGCAACTCCGTCGACACCACCGTCGATGCGGTGTCCTCCGCCGTGGCCGCGGGCACGCAACCCAACGAGATCGCTGTGCTCACCCGAGTCAACTCGCTGCTCGTCCCGGTGCAGGTGGCGTTGCGCGGTGCCGGGATTCCCACCAACGGTGGCGTGGGCCTCGAGTTCCTCGAGCGCACCGCAGTCCGCGCCGCGCTCGCCTGGATTCGTCTGGCGGGGTCCCACGGCACGTTCTCGCCCGCCGATGTCGCCGAGGCGCTACGCCGTCCGTCGCGCTCGATGCCGCCGAAAGTAGCCGAGTGGGTTGGTGAGCAGAGCACGCTGAAGGGTCTGCACAAGCTGGCCGAGCGCGTCACCAACGACAAGGTCAGCGAGTTCGCCAACGACATCGAGCGGCTACAACGGATGGTCGCCAGCCGAGGTACGACGTCGCAACTGTTGGCGGCGCTGCGCGACTCCATGGGCCTCGCCACCAGCATCGCCAAGCTCGATGTGCACCGCAAGGGTATGAACCGGGCGGCGCAGAACGACGACCTCACCGCCCTTGCGCAGCTCGCTGCGTTGCAACCCGACCCGGCTGCGTTCGAGTCGTGGCTGCGTGGTGCACTCTCCACGAAGTGGTCCGACGGTGGCGTCACACTCGCGACGGTGCACCGCGTCAAGGGGCAGGAGTGGCCGTTCGTAGTGGTGCACCACGCCGACGCCGATCAGTTCCCCCACCGCTTGGCGGAGAACGACGAGGAGGAACGGCGCCTGTTCCACGTAGCCATCACGCGCGCCTCACGCGATGCGCTGGTGGTGCCATCCGAGCATCCCAGCCCGTTCATCCTCGAGTGCAGCACCGAGCCAGTAGCCATCATCCGCTCCTCCCCTCCCCCGGCCACACCTCGTCCGCCGAGTTCCGTCATGACGAAACCCGGCGACGGGCTGACGGCCGACGACGCAGCGCTGTTCGAAGCGCTACGCGCGTGGCGCAAACACGCCTCGGGAAGCAAGCCTGCATACACGGTGCTCGCCGACGCTGCGCTGCACGACATCGCTCGCACCCGCCCGTCGTCGCTCGACGAACTCGCACGGGTGAAAGGTGTCGGCCCGGCCAAACTGCAGTTGTACGGAGCGGGCATCCTGGCGGTCGTTGCCTCAGCGTGAGCCGTCAGGCGCCCAGTCCCACCAGCCAAGCCTGCACGTTGGCGCCCAGGGCGCCGACGTCGTAGCCACCCTCTTGCACGACCACGGTGGGCAGACCCAGCTGACGCACGACGTCGCCGCTGCGCCGCATTCCGTCGGTAGTGACGGCGAGATCGCAGATCGGATCGGTGATGTACGTGTCGAGACCCAGCGACACGATCAGCATCGATGGCCCGAAGGCGGCAATGCGCTCGCACGCTGCCTCCAGCGTCGCGATCCAGAGATCGTCGTCGGCGCGCACGGGCAGAGGGAAGTTGTGGTTGTAGCCCAACCCGCGCCCACTGCCGGTCTCGTCGGCGAACCCCACCGAGTACGGGTACGCCCGCGCCGGATCACCATGCAACGACACGTACTGCACATCGTCTCGGTCGTAGAAGATCTGCTGTGTGCCGTTGCCGTGGTGGTAATCGACATCCAGCACTGTCACCTTCGTGCCCGTCGTGGTGGCCACATGATGAGCAGCAATCGCCGCATTGTTGAAGAAGCAGTAACCGCCGTACAGATCGGTGGTGGCATGGTGGCCAGGGGGCCGGCACAGCCCGTAGGCGGAGCGCTCCCCGTTCAGCACCAACGATGTCGCAGTCAGCGCGGTATCCACCGCTCCTAACGCTGCCGTGTACGTCGTCTGCGTGAGCGGTGTCGTGGTCTCGAAGCACCAATAGCCCACGCGCCCGCCGATGGCGGTGGGCTCGCGTCCAAGCGACATCTTGGAGCGCAGGCCAGGGAGCGCGAAGACATCGGGCACCACTTCGCGTACATCAGGGTGTTCGGCCGTGTACAGATCCCAACCCTCGGCGAGGAACCGGATGAGCCCCGGGTTGTGTACGGCTGCAATCGGCGCCGTCCCCCACTGCGTCGGATGCTGCACTACGAACCGCGGGTCGGCCTGCAGCGTTGCCCGGATCGCTTCGGCGCGTCCGATGTGCTCGAACGGCGTCTGCGCGATGGAACTTTCGTACTCGACCTGCGGATCGTGCAGCAGGTGTGCAGCGGTGTGGACGACCTTCATTGCGCCACCTTGTCAGATGCAGATTCGTCCTCAGAAAAGTGCAAGGTGGCGCGTGGCATGTGATCTGGACGAACATGCACATGCACCGAGCACCACAGAGGAACCCACGATGAACCGCACCACAGCCCTCGCCGTAGCAGGCATCGCTCTTCTCGCCCTCGCGACGGGGTGCAGCGACGACAAGCAGGTCACGCTTCCGTCGGGATCCACTCCGGTCGGTGAGTCGCTGCCCGCGGCGACCGAGCAGCCTGCGGGTGACCCAGCGACCGGTGACTCACCGATGGGTAGCTGTCATGTGACGGTCACTGGTTATGTCAACGCCGAGTGGACGTCGGAGGGCGGCGCCAAGTCGGTGGGCTACGGACCGTGGATACCTCAAGCCGGTGGCACGACGGCGATCGGCGCGCTCGACGAGAGCTTCTTCATCCTCAACTGCAAGGGCCCCGGCGAGAGCTACATCGGCTTCGGGCCGGTGCACAAGGCCAAGATCCCGATGCAACCGGGCACGTACACCATCGAACCGGCCACCAACGTTGCCGGCTCCAGCGAGAACGGCATCATCACTGCGATGCTCGGCTTCGACGGCACCGATACCAACTGGGGTGCCAGCGCCCAAGGCCAACTGGTGATCACCGCGTTCGATGATCAGCACATCGCCGGCACGTTCACGATTCCGGTCACGGATGTACTCACCAAGCTCAGCGGCACCCACAAGGGCGCAGCAGTCATCACCGGCGAGTTCGACTACGCCAACCCGGTCTGACGTTCCGGCGGGTCAGGTCAGGCGAGTTCCAGTTCCTCGTTGAGGTACAGCTCGCGACACTTGGCCCGCTGCAACTTCCCTGATGAGGTCTTGGGCAGCGTTCCGGGCTTCACCAGGATCACGTCGCGGGGTGGCAGGCCACACACATCGAGTGTGCGGTGATGCACCGTGTGACGCACCTCGTCGAGTTCGGCATCGCGCACTTCCGCCACGACCACGACGCTTTCCTTCCCCTTGTACCCCTCGACGCCAAACGCAATGACGTTGCCGGTGCGCACACCCTCGAGCACGCCAACCGCCCGCTCGATGTCCTCCGGGAACACGTTGCGACCGCCGACGATGATCACGTCCTTGATGCGGCCGCACAGCACCAACTCGCCGTCAACGAGGTACGCAAGGTCGCCCGTGCACAACCAACCGTCGCGAAACAACGCTGCTGTGGCGTCGGGCCGTTTGTAGTAGCCGGGCGTCACTGACGTGCCGCGTAACAGCAGTTCACCGACCGACCGCTCGGGGAGCTCCTGGAACGTGTCGGGGTCGACGACCTTCATCTCCAGACCGGGAACCGCCTTGCCGAGCAACGGCAGGCGACGCACTTCCAGCTCCTCACCCGCATCTGCCAACTCCAGCGGACGGGCGATGCGCTCACGTTCGAGCACCTCGCGGTCGACCGAATCGACGAGCATGCCGCGATGGCGCACGGGGAACGCGCCACCGATCGCGACTTCGGCCATACCGAACGCCGGGAACACACTGCCTGGGCGGAACCCGAACGGTTCGGCCGCGCGCACGAATGCCTCGACAGCGTTCGGGTCGACCGGTTCGGCACCGCTGAGCGCCAGCGTCAGCGTCGACAGGTCGATCCCTTCCATCCGACTGAGCGCACGCGTTGCCAACACCCAGGCGAAGTTCGGACCGGCCGTGGCGGTGCCCTTCCAATCGCTGATCCACTGCATCCAGTGCGCCGGTTTGGCCATGAAGTCCTGCGGTGCGGCCTGCACCAACTGCACACCGCGCGTCATCGGCAGCGACAGGAAACCCACCAGACCCATGTCGTGGTACAGCGGCAGCCAACTGACCATCACCTCATCGAGAGTGAGCTCGGCGGCGGCGCACGATGCATCGATGTTCGCTCGCAGCACCCGGTCGGGAATCATCACACCCTTGGGTTCGCTGGTGGAACCGCTGGTGTACTGCAGGATGACCAGTCGCTCGGGATCGTTCGGCGGCAGTTCGAGACGTTCGCCAACGGCCCCGGGCGCGCCAGCCAGCACTGCGCTCATCGGCTCGATCGGCGGATCGTCGGGGCCACCCGAGTAGAAGCCAGCGAACAGATCGTCGATCAACACCAACTTCGCATCGCCATGGCGAATGCGACCGCTGGTGCTCTCCACGAACGCGTCGAGCGACCCCATACGCATCGGCAACGGCAACACCATGCTGGCGCAGCCCGCGAGCCAGCAACCCTGGATGATCGTGATCAGCGATCGCGAGGTGGGGCCGAGGATCGCGACATGATCGCCCGGTACGAGGCCACGCGCCTGCAACGCAGCGCCGACAGCACGGGCCTCTTCATGCACCTGCGCCCACGGTACGAACGTCGAGCCGTCAGGGCTGATGCTGTGGCCAACGAACCGCACCCCGGTGGGCCGGTCGGCAGCGATGATCAGGCGATCGACGATCGAGTCTGAGCCGAGTGGATGGTGCGCGGTTGGGGCGGTCGCCATAACTCGCCACCGTAGTGCGAGCAGGTCGTGACAAGCTGACCCGATGGCCTCGCTCATCGACCTCTCGCACGTGATCACCAATGGGATGCTCACCTATCCAGGGCTGCCAGAGCCGCAGGTGTACGCGCACCTCGACCGTGAGGCCGCCGAGCGGATCTACGGCGCTGGTGTGACGTTCCAGATCGGGATGATCACAATGTGCACCAACACGGGCACGTACCTCGATGTGCCGTTCCACCGCTTCGCCGACGGCCACGACCTCACCGGCCTTGCGCTGGAACGGGTGTCGGGAGTGCCTGCCGTGTGCATCGACTGCCGCGGTCGCACGACCATCGGACCCGATGTACTCGCGGGTCTGTCGCTGCAAGGTGTGGCGGTGCTGTTCCACACCGGTCACAGCCGCCATTTCGGCACACCGGCCTACTTCGAACCGCACCCGTACCTCACCGAGGACACAGCGGTCGCGCTCGTCGCGGCCGGTGTCGCGATCGTAGGAATCGACTCGCTGAACATCGACGCCACCCACTCCCCCGAGGGCGATGGCCGGCCGGTCCACACGACGCTGCTGCGCGAAGGGGTGCCGATCGTGGAACACCTCACCAACCTCGCGGTGCTGCCCAGTAGCGGGTTCACGTTCACCGCCGTACCGCCCAAGATCGAGGGTCTGGGCACGTTCACCGTCCGGGCGCACGCGCTGGTGAGCTGAAACCACCCACCCCGTGACGGTCTGCTGCTCGTAGAATCGTTCCGTTATGAACGACACCGGTTCTGTCCCGCCCGAGAACGATCCGCTTGCATTCCGCTACTCCGGGGTGCTTGCTCAGACGATCGAGGCCCAGTGGCAGGACCGCTGGGACACCGAGGGCACGTTCAACACACCGAACCCGGCTGGTCCGCTGGCCAATTCCGCAGCGGTGGCCGGTCGGCCGAAGAAGTTCATCCTCGACATGTTCCCGTACCCCAGTGGCGCTGGCCTGCACATGGGCCACCCGTTGGGGTTCACGGCCACCGACATGTACGCCCGCTACCAGCGCATGACCGGGCACAACGTGCTGTACACGATGGGCTTCGACGCCTTCGGCCTGCCAGCCGAGCAGTACGCCGTGCAGACGGGCCAGCACCCGGCGATCACCACCAACCAGAACATCGCCAACATCCGCGTGCAACTGCGCCGTCTGGGCCTCAGCCACGACCACCGTCGCAGCATCAGCACCACCGACCCCGAGTACTACAAGTGGACGCAGTGGATCTTCCTGCAGATCTTCAACTCGTGGTTCGATCCCGAGCGCAAGAAGGCCCGCCCGATCGACCAACTGATCGCCGAGTTCGAGGCCGGCACCCGGGCGCCGAAGAGCGGTGAGTGGGCATCGCTGTCGGCCGCTGATCGCCGACGCGAACTCGATCAGTGGCGCCTGGCCTACGTCAGCGACGCGCCGGTGAACTGGTGCCCCGGTCTGGGCACCGTGGTGGCCAACGAAGAGGTCACCGCCGACGGCCGCAGCGACCGTGGCAACTTCCCGGTGTTCAAGCGCCAGATGCGCCAGTGGATGATGCGCATCACCACCTACGCCGATCGCCTGATCGACGACCTCGACGCGCTCGACTGGACGGACGCGATCAAGGCGATGCAGCGCAACTGGATCGGTCGCAGCGAGGGCGCCACCGTGCACTTCGACGTGCCCGCGTTGCGTGATCGCATCACCGTCTTCACCACCCGCGCCGACACGCTGTTCGGCGCCACGTTCATGGTGCTCGCACCAGAGCACCCGATGGTCGACCGCATCACCACGCCGTTCCATGCAGATGCCGTGGCCAACTATCGCAAGGCCGCCGAGGCCAAGGACACGTTCGCCCGTCAGGACGATGGCCGTGAGAAGACCGGTGTGTTCACCGGCGGCTACGCCATCAACCCGCTCACCGGCACCGAGATCCCGGTCTGGATCGCCGACTACGTGCTGATGGGTTACGGAACCGGCGCAATCATGGCCGTGCCGTGCGGCGACCAGCGCGACTTCGAGTTTGCGCGCAAGTTCCGCCTCGACATCGTCGCCATCCAAGACCCCACCGACGACCGTGGAACCGACACTCACACCTGGGCCGACGCGTTCGTCGGCGATGCCCCGTACATCAACAGTGCCAACGAGTCACTCACGCTGAACGGTGTTGCCTCGGTGGCCGAGGGCGTGCACATCACCAATCAGTGGTTGGTTGCGCATGGCCACGGGAACGCCACCATCACCTACAAGCTGCGCGACTGGCTGTTCAGCCGTCAGCGCTACTGGGGCGAGCCGTTCCCCATCGTCTACGACGCCGATGGCAACCCGCACGCGTTGCCCTCCGCCGTGCTGCCGGTGCTGCTGCCCGAGACCGATCAGTTCTCGCCGCGCACGTTCGATCCCGACGATGCGATGAGTAACCCGGAGAGTCCGCTCGACCGTCTGGGCGACTGGGTAGAGCTGCAGCTGGATCTCGGCGACGGCGTGCAGACCTATCGCCGCGACACCAACGTGATGCCGCAGTGGGCCGGCAGTTGCTGGTACGAGCTGCGCTACCTCGACCCCACCAACGCCGACGCGTTCGTCGACCCGGCGAACGAGCAGTACTGGATGGGCCCGCAGGGTGAAGGCCACCCGGGTGGCACCGACCTGTACGTCGGTGGTGTCGAGCACGCCGTGCTCCACCTGCTCTACTCCCGCTTCTGGCACAAAGTGCTGTTCGACCTCGGCCACGTCAGCTCGTTCGAACCATTCCACAAGCTGTTCAACCAGGGCTACATCCTGGCTGCCGCGTATCAGGACGAGCGCGGTATGTACGTCGAGGCCTCCCAGGTGGAGGCGCGCGACGGCGGCTACTTCTACGAGGGCCAGCCCGTTCGCCGCGAATACGGCAAGATGGGCAAGAGCCTGAAGAACGCGCTCGACCCCATCGACCTGTGCATCGAGTACGGCGCCGACACGCTGCGCCTGTACCTGATGAGCATGGGCCCGCTGGATGCGTCACGCCCCTGGGAGAGCAAGGACGTCATCGGTGTCCACCGCTTCCTGCAGCGTCTGTGGCGCAACATCGTCGACGAGGAGACCGGTGCGCTGCGCCTGCTGCCCGAGCCGGCCTCGGTCGACACGCAGCGCATCGTGCACCGCACCATTGCCGGTGTGCGCGAAGAGCTCGAAGCACTGCGCTTCAACACCGCCATCTCCCGGCTGATCGAGCTGAACAACCACCTCACCAAGCTGGGTGGCTGCCCGGCCGACACCGCCGACACACTCGTGAAGATGGTGGCGCCGCTGGCCCCGCACATCGCCGAGGAGCTGTGGGCCCGCCTCGGCCACACCGCCACCGTCACCTACGAGCCGTTCCCCGTCGCTGACGCGGCGCTGCTGGTGGCCGACGAGGTGGAGTACCCCGTGCAGGTGAACGGCAAGGTGCGCAGCCGCATCACGGTCGCCGCCGACGCCGACAACGACACCGTGCAGGCACTGGCGCTGGCCGATGAGAAGGTGCAGGCAGCGCTCGGCGGCGGTGCGCCGAAGAAGATCATCGTCATCCCCGGCCGCATGGTGAACATCGTCGCCTGATCAGGCGAAACCGAGATCGATCTCCAACGACACCAGTTCCACGGCAGCGTCCTGCGCGAGCTGACCGACCACCGCGTAGGCCCGCACGAGGACCCCGGATGAGATGAGGATGCGGTAATCGCTGCGCCCGGGGATCAGCTCAGGCAGCGAATCGAAGGCCGTCGCGAACCGTTCCACGATCTCCAGCAGCTCGAACGTCTGGAAATCGTTGGTGGACGGCTCCCCGTCGGCTCCCCGTTCGGTTGGTAGCTGCCGGTCGAGATCTTGGAAGAAGTCCAGCGTCGCGCGGACCTCGCGACGTTGACCTCTCACACCGTCGGTGCCTCGGACTGCGCGATCCGTTGGTGGATTCGCGTGCGGGCACGCTCGACCAGTTCTTGTGGCGCCCGGTCGAGGTCTGTCGCGATGCTGGCATCGAACAGGGCATGGCGCTCGGCGGGGCTGAGCCCTTCTAGTTCGGCGGCGGTCCACACCTTGGGTTCCACGCTTGCACCTTATCCCTTCTCCCGCGCGCCGTGCGGGCGATCTGATCAGGCGAGTTTCAGGAACAACTTCTCGACTTCTTCGAGGTCGAAACCGCTCTCCCCGGCCACTTCTGGGTGGGCGAGGCAGGCGGCCATACCGGTGGCCAGCATCTTGAAGCCCACCTGGTCGAGTGCTTTGCCGGCGGCGGAGAGTTGGGCGACGATCTCACGGCACTCGCGGCCATCGCGCAGCATGGCTTGCACGCCGCGTACCTGACCTTCGATGCGGGCGAGGCGACGCAGCAGATCAGCGGTGGTTTCCTCGGGCAGTTGCATACTCCTACCATACCCCCTGGGGTGTGACTCGAAGGACACCGTTCTGAGTCAGTGCAACAACTTCTTCTGCACTTTGCCCATCGCGTTGCGCGGCAGTTCGTCCACCACGCGCACCTCTCGCGGACGCTTGTGCGCGTTCAGCAGGGTCGCCACATGGTCAATCAGTTGTTGCGGCTGCACGTCGTGGCCGACGACGAAAGCGACGATCCGCTGGCCGAGGTCGCCGTCGGGTAGGCCGACCACGGCGACCTCCTCGACGGACGGATGACCCAGCAGCGCGGTCTCCACCTCACCCGCACCGACCTTGAACCCGCCGGTCTTGATGATGTCGAGCGACTGGCGGCCGACGATGCGGTGGAACCCGCCGTTGTCGATCACTGCGGCGTCGCCGGTGCGGAACCATTCACCGTCGTACGACTCGGTGGTGGCGTCGGGTCGCCCGAGATAGCCCTCGAACAACGTGGCGCCGCTGACCTGCAACTCACCGATCGTCTCGCCGTCGTGGACGACGAGTCGGCCGTCCTCCCCCATCAACCGGGTGCGCACACCGGCGACTGGCAGACCCACCCAGCCCGGTCGGCGCTCCCCGGCCGCACGCGTGCTGAGTGTGATCAGCGTCTCGGTCATGCCGTAACGCTCGACCGGCGCGTGCCCGGTGAGTGCTTGCAACTGCTCGAACACCGGCACCGGCAACGGTGCGCTGCCCGACACCAGCAGCCGTGCGCCCGCCAGTTGGCGTGCAGCTTCCGGATCGGCACACACCCGGCCCCACACGGTGGGCACCCCGAAATACAGGCTTCCACCGGCGGCCGCGTACGCCGCTGAGGTGGGGCGACCGGTGTGCACCAGTCGGCTGCCGACTCGCAGTGCGCCGAGCACGCCCAGCACCAGACCGTGCACGTGGAACAACGGCAGGCCGTGCACCAGCGTGTCGTCGGGCGTCCACTCCCAGGCGGTGGCCAAACCGTCGAGACCTGCAGCAAGAGCGGCACGACTGAGCACCACACCCTTGGGCGACCCGGTGGTTCCCGACGTGTAGACGATCAGCGCCGGTGCAGTGGGTGCCGGTTCGGGCAACGACAGCGAGGGCTCGCCGAAGCGGGCCAGCGTGACTGTGGGGAGAGGCACCTCGGGCCAACTGCACGGGCCGAGCACGGCCTGGGCAGCGGAGTCGCGCAGGATGTGTTCGCGCTCGGCCGGCCCGGCATCGGGCGGCACCGGCACCACCGGCACACCGGCAGCTAGCCCGGCCACCACGGCCACCACGGTAGACAGGTGCGCCGTGGCATCCACCGCCACAGCACTCATCCCGACGATGCGTGCCGCGGTCGCGTTCGCCGCTGCCGCGAGTTCGGCCCATGAGACACGTTCGCCAGCCACTTCGACAGCGCCCGCGCCGTCACCCAACGTGCCGTGCAACGACGGCAGCAGGAACCCCACTCGACTCACCGGCGTTGCGAGGCGACAGACCGCTCGAGGCGGGAGATGAACTCGTTGAAGGATGCGGTGATGCGCTTGCGGTCGCCCGTGGCGACGAGGTCCATCACGATGCCGGTGAACGTTGCCTTGGCCAGCGAGGCCTCCATCGCTGCCGCCGAGGGCGACAGACCGTCCATGAACAGGCGGTGCTCGATGTCGTGGCGCCAAACACCGATCTGGTCGGCGCGCACGTCGCCGGCAAGTCCGCTGACCTCAGGGTTCAGCGCTGCCGCTTCGTAGTTCAACCGCACGAGCGCCAGATTGGCCGGCGAGGCGTTCATCCACTTCCACCACTTGCCGAAGATGTCGCACATCGACAGCCGAGGCGAGCGCTGCAGCCACTTCTCCTGCACCTCGATCTGCTGGTCGATCGCTCGCAACAGCGCAGCCGTCAGCAGTTCTTCCTTCGAGCCGAAGTGGTGCACGAGGCGGTTGATGCTGACGTCGAGGGTCGCCGCCATCGGACGCAGAGTGGCCTGGGCCAAGCCATGCTCGGCCAGATAGTCGACGATCCGGTCCAGCAACTCCTGACGTCGTTCGAGATCGGGAGTCCTGGCCACGGGTGCACCCTAGTGGCTACCCGTCCCATCAGGGGGTGTCCTCAGGGACGATGGCCGTCCTGCGCAGGGACGGTTGCACAGAATTCCGGACAGACCCGCGGCCACCACCGGGTCTCGCGTGGTCGAAATCCACTGGCTGTCGCGTTGACCGGCCACATGAGAGCAGTCACCGATCCCGAGGCGCTTCAATCGAACCAGCACAGTCCGTTGGGGTCGGTCAGCGTCGCCGGGTTGCCGTTGGCGTACAGGTAGGGCGTACTCGTCTTCCCCACCAGCGGGTCGACGCTGGTGAACACACCGAGCGTGGGGTCGTAGTAGCGGTTGTTGAGGTAAGTGAGGCGACGCACGTCACAGCGCGGACGTACCCGGCCCTCGGCCCGACCCCCTCGAGTCCGGCGACGGGACCTGCCGGCGATCAGCTGTCGACCTTCCGCTCGAAACGCTGCCGGGCACCC
>CAFBMT010000006.1_pt1 | contig 173695 bp, 166 predicted proteins | sample 7269051 | NCBI WGS metagenome assembly CAFBMT01 (sample SAMEA6814073, study PRJEB35770) | freshwater metagenome | biome: Freshwater; feature: Freshwater reservoir; material: water | place: Czech Republic | collected 2017-05-23 | depth 30m m | reverse complement strand
GACGCGCGGCAAGGTCGGATAGGGCAAACTCGTGAGTGGTCATCGTGCGGCCTTCTTGTTGGCTTGGTCGCTTACGAGAATCGCACGATGACCACCATCACCCCGACGATGGCCGCTGACTCCTACACCACGTGATGGGACTCACCCGATGGGCAGATACCGCATCAACTCCAGGAGGTAAAGGTCGCGTCCGCACTTGTCCAGCGCGCTCGAAATCCAGGCCGATGCCGGGGTCGGCGAGCGCTGCTCCAGCGGCGCGAGCGGTGGGAGGGCATCGAAGCTGCGACTGACGACGTAAGGGATCGGCAGGTCGCTGTCGAGCCAGTAGGTGGCGACAAGATCGAATTGGGCGACGAACGTGTGGTTGTCGAGCTGGGGGTATTGCGTCGCAGATTCCTGCGACCACAGCACCCACAACTGGTCGTCGTGGGAGCGGCTCTCCGGTAACTCGCCTCGAAGTGTGGGAACTGGGAACACGACAGCATCGGCCACCTGGAGGTCGGCTCGGTCGGTGGAGAGGCGGCAATGGTTGCCTGCCACCGTGCGGGCTTCGTCAACGTCGATCCATGCATCGGACCACAGCAGAATCAGGGGTGTCACCGGTGGCGGATCTCCACCAATGGGAGACCCCAGCAGGTGAGGCCCATATCTGCAGCCATGATGCCGAGGCCCTCGGTTTCGATCTCGCCGAGCTCGGGTCGCCCGATCAGCCGCCGGTCGGTGCGGATCAGCGGGTTGCCCACGCCGTACAGGTAGGGCGGCCAGATCAGCCCGTCTCGGTGCCGGTCGGCTCGTACCAGCAGCATCGTCCCGCCGACGGCGTGCAGCGGTACCAGAAAGCCTGCCTCGCGTAGGTCTTCGAGGTGGAGCCGACCTTGATCGCTCCACGCGTTCAAGTCGAACGTTGGGCCACCCCACTCCCTCACACAGTGCGGCTGGACAAGGTCTTTGCCGAGGGCCGTGAGCAACTCGATGATGTCGGGTCGGTACTCAACGACGTCGGCGTCGAGCCACAGCACCCAGTCGATGTCGTCGGTGAGCGCGTTGAACAGCAGATGGTTGCGGCTGAGCGCCAGGACGCGCCGCCGTTCGAGCTGGCTAGGGGGATGCCATCTCGGCAGACCTTCGGGCAGTCGGTAGCCGAAGTCGCGCTTCCATATCTGGGTCGATTTCCATCCGGCTGATTCGAGCCGTGACAGTTCGCGTCCGAACAGCTCGAACGTCCCGTCTGTGGAGTCACTCTCGAGTATGCCGACGGACAGGTGGTCGGCCGGGTAGGTGAGCGCCAGGAGTCGATCGACGTAACCGTCTACTTCGCTCGCGGCATCCTTCACGGGGGTCAGGATCAGCAACCGGTCGGTCATCTCAATGGCCCAATAACGAAGCGATTCGGGCGCCGACGGCATTCGGCGAATAGGTCTGCCGGATGCGATTGGCGAGCGCGGGCGCCGCAGTGATGATCGGGCTGGTGCCGTCGTGCACAGCGCGCATCATCGCCGCTGCTGCATCGAAGTCGGGGAGTGCCCATTCCATGTCGGGCTCGAGATGCGGCGAGTTCAGCGTCGGTCCGATCGGAATGCTGCGGTAGGGGACGAGTCCAGGGTGCGCGACCCCGAGATACTCGAGGTGACCGCCGAACCCGGTGCTGATGACCGGCGTGCCGAGTGTCGCCGCATCGAACAGACCGAGGCCCCAACCTTCCGAGGCTGACAGCGAGAGGTAGCAGTCGGTGCGCGCCAGCAGCCCGTTGATTTCGGCATCGGTGAAGTCATCGTTCACGAGCACCACAGGTGGTGCATCGGGAAAGCGCTTGATCAACTTCATCAACTGGAACCACGTCATTCGTTCGACGTCGTCGGCATCCTCCGGGATCCACGATGCGTCCACCAGCGGTGGGGTCTTAATGATCAGCATCACGGGGTCGTCCTTGGTGAACGCTCTGGCAAAGGCTTCGACCGACCAGTCTGGGCGCTTGCGCGGATGCCATGTGGCGATCGTGGTGAAGACGGTGACGCCGTCGGGGATGTGCATCGGGGGCGGCGCGATTGGATCCACGCTGATGACGTGTGGGACCACTTGCACCTCGCGGCGCAGGTTGTCGGCGAGGAACGTAGTGCGATTCCATTCTGTGGGAACCCAGACCTGGTCGGCGGCGTGAATCGAGCCGCGCCACGCTGCCGGCAGTCGCGTCAGTTCCCACACCGTGTGTCCAGTGAACGTGCCCGGGCCGAATTGGTGACGTATCGGTACCCAGTACTCGGGGGCGGTGTGCATGATGGTGTGGTCAGTCTTCACACCCGGGCGGTAGCGCTCGGCGAGCACGCTCGGGGTGTTCCGCCCAGGGGAGACGCGACCCGAATTTGGATGCGCCGCTCTTGGTTCCCAGACGACGTCGATGCCGGCCTCGATCATCGCCCCGACGCATCGGCGGCCAGCGACTGCGATCCCGCTGTTGTCGCTGAGGGACACGTAGCGCACCACTGCTGTCTGGGTTGGTCGGCGGTGAGGCGTTCGTTCCTGGGGCAGCTCGAAGCCGAGCCGCGCCATCACGGACCCTGCTTCCCGTTGCAGAAGCTCGAGTGAGGCATCGGACCAATAGTCGGTTGCCGGGGTGGGGAGTGCCTTGGATGGCGCGTGCCCGACGAGTTCGTCGCGAGTGATCACCCTGATCTCTGCGGGCATTTCCAACTGGGCATGCGTTGCGACGCGGATGAGTTGGGCCACCGGGTCGGCCACGAGTTGCTCGTAGTGCACGATCAGCCCGTGGTCGACGGAGCTGAGGTACGACTCGACATGGTCGGCCCAGAAACGGATCGGCTGGTAGAACATTCCACGGCTTTCGCGGAGGCTCTCCAACATCGGGTTACGGCGAAAGTCGTCGAACCCTGTCATTGGGCCACCGTCACCGCGAAGGTACTGCTCAAAGCTGAGACCCTTCAGGGCGGCAGCAATCAGTGGATTCGAGCTCTGGCCCTCAACGAACCAACGGTAGGTCGACCAGAGCGTCTCACACGGATTGCGTACCATGTACACGGTCGGTTGTGTGGGCGTTTCCTCCGCGAACTCGTGGGTCTTGCGCGCTGTAACCCCGAACTCGCGGTCGAGGTATTCGAGCATCAGGTGGGTGCCGCTGCGGCGATGGGAGGCGACGGTCACGCTGAGCCCGTTCGGTTCCATCGAGTTGTTGTGCTGCAGGTTCATGCGAGCAACTCCGTCATCAGCTGGCCGATCGCTTGCTCGGAATACCGATCAGCGAGCTGACCGGCCAGGACCGGACCGACGTCGATGATGGGTGATGACCGATGAAACACCGCTCGCATCATGTCAGCCGCAGCATCGACATCGGCGATCGCCCAAACCATCCCGAGTTCAAACATCGAGGTGTCCGGATGGTCGGCCGGAACCAGCTGGAACGGCACCAGTCCGGGATGTTCGGTGCCGAGCCACTCGGTCTGACCTCCGTGCCCAGTCATGATCACCGGTACCCCGGCGGTGGCGGCGTCGAATGCTCCCAGCCCCCAACCCTCAGAACAGGTCAGCGACACGTAGCAATCTGCAGCGGCCGTCATTCCCACCATCTGCGCGTCGGTCCACTCGTCCGTGACCAGGATCACCTCTGCTGGGTTGGGATACTGGCGCACAACGTTCATCACCTGCCACCAGGTGTGTGTTTCCACCGCCGTGTCGCAGTTCCATGCGTGAACCCGGGCACCGGTCTTGACGACGAGCGAAACCGGGTCGTCGGCGGTGAATGCCCGCAGGTACGCGTGGAGTGTGAGATCGGGTCGTTTGCGCCAGTCCCACGTGCTCGTCGTCAGCAACACGAACCTGGATGGGTCGAGTGCGACCGGCGGTGGGGCCGCAGCGAGAGTCTGGACGACGTGTGGCACGACGTGGATGGGTACCGTGATCCCGCTGGCAGCCAGCACTTCGGCATTCCAGCGTGTCGGTACCCAGAGTTCATCGGCTGGGGCGAGCTCCTCGTGCCAGCGAGTCGGAATCGGATCGGCTTCCCAAACCGTCTGGCCGATGAAACGCCCCTGCGGGTACGCCGTGCGCATCGCCGGCCAGCTCTGCGGCATGCAATGCCACACGGTCGGCGAACCGGCGATGGTCTGACGTGGGAGTGCCTTCATCGTTTCCGGCGCCGTGCCAGCGTCGGAGGCAGGGACTCGACCGTGCATCGTGTTGCGGAGCGGCAGCCACGCGACGTCGTGCCCGACCGCGCCGAAGGCCCGCAGGTATCGCTTTGCCGCGGCGGCGTATCCCGACCGGTCGAACTCGCAGGCGTACACAAGTTCAGGAACGCCCAGCACATCGACACAGTAGATGACTCGCAGCCGCAGGCTCTCAGCTTCCTCCCCTATGCTCGCACCCGTGAGTGACAAGCCCCGCCAATCTCCTGCATTGGACATCACAGAGGTCGATGACGGACTCGTGGTCTTCGAGTCCAGTACCCGTCGCGTTCATCACCTGAACGTCACCGCGACGCTCGTCTTCGAGTTATGCACTGGAGACAACGATGTCAATGACATCGCGTCTGTGGTGCGCACCGGCTTCGGCCTCGATCACGATCCGATCGCGGAGGTCACGACGGTGCTGGACAAGTTGCGCGCTGAATCACTGGTGTCGTGACGCCAGCCCGCGGCAGGCGACGATCTTCGTGCGCATCTCCAGAGCCCCGGCGCCGTAGCTCTGTGAGCGCTCGTATGCGTCCGCCGCCTCGGCGTAACGACCTTCCTCGAACAGACAGTTGCCCAACATCTCCCACGGCAGGCGAGTGAAGATCGAACGGTCGTAGGCGAGTACCGACTGGTGCACTTTGCCTTCACCTGCGGCGATCAGCCCGCGCAGAACGCGTGCGGCCGACTCCCATTCTCCACTGCGGATTCGACGGTGCGCGTCGGCGAGGTGCAGCGTGTAGTAGTCGGGGCCGAGGCTGAGACCTTCATCGATGATGTCGTCGGCCGGGCGGCCGTTGCGGATGAGGAAGAGCGAGAGCGCGCCGTAGACGAGGAGGTCGACCTGCTCCTGTAGTCCGAACTGGCGAACCACCTCGACGCCGTGGCGCCACGCGGCCTCCGCTTCGATCGTGTTCCCGAGCGCCTCGTGGATGCGACCCAGGTGGTTCCACAAGTACACCCGACGAGGAGACAACTCCACCTGCTCGATCAACAACGGCAGATTGCGCTGGTGCTTCGCAGTTTGGTCGCCCTCGTAGCCGTAGTGCTGGAGGAACATGTCGAGTTGCTCGAAGCGCTGACCCGCCTCGCGCACGAGCCGGCGCAGGTCGGGCACGATCGTCTCATGGATCCGTCCGCGAAACCGCACGTCGTCTCGGTGGCGCCAGACACGGTGCTCCCAGTAGGGCGTCCAACCCACATGTGATGCAAAGCTGACGAGGAACCCGGCGACCCCGTCGGCCGTGGCGAGTGCAGTGCGGACCCCAGGTGTATCGAGTTGCTGCGCCTCCTCATCGGCGTCGATGTAGAGGATCCAGTCGGCGCTGATGTGGTCGAGGCCAAGATTCCGGGCGGCGGAGAAGTCGCCGTCCCATGGTCGATGCAGCACCACGGCGCCGTGCGCCTGTGCGACCGCGACAGAGTCATCGCTGCTGCCCGTATCGACGACGACGATCTCGTCGCAGAGATCGCGGATCGACGCGAGGCAGCGACGAAGATGCTCTGCTTCGTCCTTGACGATGATGGCCGCTCCGATGAGCGGCCGATCGCTGGTCACAGCGTGGCAGGAATACCGGCGTAGCTGCCGCCGTCGGTGGTGTTGGATCCGCCGTCGGTGGTGTTGGATCCGCCGTCGGTGGTGTTGGATCCGCCGTCGCCGGCGTTCGCTCCGGCATCGAGCGGGCTGCGCTTGGGGGTGCTGGTGCCACCGATGGCGAATGAGGCAATCACTGGAGTGGCGAACACCGAACCGGCGAGCAGGCGCACGAGAAACTGTCGGCGGCTCGAGCCAGCGTGCGATGCCACATATTCAATGATGTCTTCGGACATTGTCTGTCTCCCCTATTTCGTCGGGAGGTTACCAGATCTGTGTGCCGCTCACGGGTTCGCACGCACCACCTGGGTCGTGTAGCGGTTGGTGGCCGCGGCGTCGGGATGCTCCAGCGTCAGGTCGAGCCACACCTCGCCGGCCATGTCGGGAACCACGAACTGCAACGTGCCGACGCGTACACACGAGTCGGGCGGCACGTCACCGCTCCACTCCCAACGATGGCCGCCACCTGTCCAGCGCAGTGTGGCGGTGCACGACACCGACTGCAGCGCCGTCCGCAGGTCGCTGACGACGTGTACGTCCATCGCCAATGCTGCGCCCGGGCCCACCGTGGGCGGTAGATGATCGGCGACCACGATCACCGGTCGGCAGGCCTCGACTACGGCGGCATATGCCGGCTTCGGGTGGCGTTCGTGGTCGAGCACTCCCCACGACACCGACGGGGCGGGGTCGTTGAGTGAGAGGAAGCAGAAGCCGCCGGTGGGCTGGTACTTCAAACGGCGCAGCGTCTCTATCTGGTGCCGCAGCACGTTCGCCTGATGTTGTTGTGTGGCTACCTTCCACGATTCGAACGTGGCGTGGTCGGTGGGGGGTACGTGACGTTCGATCGGCTCGGACTGCAGACCATGCTGCACTGCGAGACCGTGCCAGTCGAGGGCGGGCCAGCGCTCAGGGTGCATGAACTCGTTGCTGTCGGGCACCGACTGTGCACCGAACTCGCTGACGAACCGCACCATGCGCGGCATCGCTGCAGCGAACCCGTCGAGGTCGCGCGACTCGCCGTGGTACCAACCGAAGAACAGGTGGCTGTCGGTGCCATCGAACTGTGGCGGGTGTGGGGCGACGCCGCTGTGGGCGATCACCGAGCGGGTCTCGTCGGCCGCTTCGAACGCACGCTTCACCCACCGGTCGAGGATCGACTTGTTCCATGACGGGATCTGCTGCTGCAGCACGTTGCGCACGATCGTCGGCGCAGCACCGTGGGATCGTGAGTTGGTGGTGCTCGCAGGTTCGTTGTGAGCACACCACACCACGATGCTGGGGTGGTGCCCCAACAGATCGACCGCCTCGCGCGCCTGACGTACGGCTTCCTTGCGAATGGTGCGCGCGTAACTCCACTGCAGCGGGAAGTCCTGCCACACGAGCATGCCCAACTCGTCGGCTGCCTCGTACAGCTCGGGCCGGGCGATGTGCCCGTTCACGCGCACCAGGTCGAGCCCCGCATCACGTGCCAGTTCGACATCGCGCCGCACTTGCTGGGGTGTGGCCTCCGCCAGCGCAGCGCACGTGGGGGCAAGGTTGGCGCCCTTGGTGAACAGGCGCTCGCCGTTGACGGAGAAGACCCAGTCCTGCATGGCAACTTCCCGAAGCCCGGTACGCAGAGCTCGGCGATCGCTCTGCTCTCCGTCGACGACCACTTCCACCACCACATCGGTGAGGTGCTGCTCGCCGAGGCTCCATGGCCACCAGAGTGCTGGGTGGCGCACATCGAGCGTCCAGTCAACCTCGTTCATACCGCGGGCAATGGAGCGGGTTTCCTCCCACAGCACCTTGCCGTCGACTGATGTGCGGAGCAGGACCGAGCGTGAGTGGTCGGCGTCGAGTCGGGCGTGTAGCCGGAGGTGAGCACGAGCATCGTTCGCATCGCGGCACAGTACGCGCAGGCGGTCGATGCGCACCGGGCCTGTGTCATCGACCCGCACGGGGCGCCACAGGCCGCCGGGATTCCATGCCGGGTCGAGCACATCGGAGTGTTGCAACGTGCCGGTGATGTTCCGCTTCGACGTGCCCTGTTTCTGCGGTGAGCACGACACCTCGATCGCCACCACATGTTCGACCCCAAGTCGAGAAAGGTCGGTGATGTCGAACGAGTGCGGGAAGAAGTAGCCCTCTGGGTCGCCGAGATAGGCGCCATCGAGCCACACATCGGCTTGGTAGAACACGCCTTCCAGCGTGATGAACCGTCGGCGGCCGTCGGCGGGTAACGGCACGTCAAACCGGTGGCGGTAGACCAGCGGCTCATCGTTGGTGACGAACGCAGGTGTGCGCTGCCAGTGGCCGGGCACGGGCACGATCGGCCATGTCGAGTCGTCGAAGTCGAGGCCGACTCCCTCTCGCCGTACATCGTCGTCGGCAGTGTTCGCATGCCACGGTCCCGACAACTCCACAGTGGGATCGTAGAGCGCCGGTCGGGTATCGTCCACGCATGGTTGACAGCGCGACACGCCCCACCCCGACGACACTTCGAGCGCTGAAGGAGTCTGGTTGGGAGTCGCTGCCGGTGAAGGAGGAGATCCGTCGCAACGCGGTCGTCCGAATCGCCGCAGGTCAGCCACTGTTCGCCGGAGTGCTGGGGTACGAGCACACCGTCATGCCGCAACTGGAGAACGCATTGCTCGCAGGGCACGACGTGATCTTCCTCGGCGAGCGTGGCCAGGCCAAGACGCGCATGATCCGATCGCTGACCGGTCTGCTCGATGAATGGCTGCCCATCGTCGCCGGCAGCGAGATCAACGACGATCCGTACCACCCGGCCAGCAAGCACGCACGCGACCTGGTGGCCGAGATGGGCGACGAGACCCCGATCGACTGGGTGCACCGCGACACTCGTTACGGCGAGAAGCTGGCCACCCCGGACACGTCGATCGCCGACCTCATCGGCGAGGTCGACCCGATCAAGGTGGCCGAGGGTCGTTATCTCTCGGACGAGCTCACACTGCACTACGGCCTCGTGCCGCGCACGAACCGTGGCATCTTCGCGATCAACGAGATCCCCGACCTCGCCGAGCGCATCCAGGTCGGTCTGCTCAACGTGCTCGAAGAGCGCGACGTGCAGATTCGTGGTTACAAGATCCGTCTGCCACTCGACGTGTTGCTGGTCGCCAGCGCAAACCCTGAGGACTACACCAACCGTGGCCGCATCATCACCCCGTTGAAGGATCGCTTCGGCAGTCAGATCCGCACGCACTACCCGCTGGAGACCGAGACCGAAGTGGCGATCATGCGCCAGGAGGCTCGTCCGGCGTCGGTCGGTTCGGTCACGGTGAACATGCCGCATTACATGGAGCAAGTGGTCGCTACGTTCAGCCATCTCGCACGCGGTAGCAACCAGGTCAACCAGCGCAGCGGCGTCAGCGTGCGTCTGTCGGTCAGCAATCTCGAGGTGCTCGGTGCCAACGCGTTGCGGCGTGGTCTTCGTGCTGGCGAGCAGGTCGTCGTGCCGCGCGTGTGCGACCTCGGCTCGCTCGCCGCCAGTAGCAGCGGCAAGATCGAGATCGAATCGATGGAGGACGGTCGCGAAGGTCTCATTCTCGAGAACTTGGTGAAGGCCGCAGTGCTCACCGTGTTCAAGGAAGAGCTGTCGTTCGAGCAGGTGCGCGATGTGCTCGCCGCGTTCGAGGAGGGTGCCATCGTGCACACCGGCGACGATGTGCCGTCGGCCGACCTGGCCCGCCTTGTGGCGGAAGTGCCCGCGTTGCAGGCACCCGTCGCCCGGTTGTGCGGCGGCGACGAATCACCTGCCGCGCTCGCTGCCGCGGTCGAGTTTGTCCTTGAAGGTCTGCACCTCTCCAAGCGCCTGAACAAGGACATCACGTCCGGCTCTGGTGCCGCCACCTACCGCGGCCGCAGCTAGTCGGCCCGGCATCCCCACCCAGCGTTCGTGTCACACACTGGCCACGGAGCCCCGTGGTGTGAAAGCGACCGGGGTGGGAGGTTCAGCCGGCAAGGAAGGCTTCACCGGCGTCCTTGAGGCGACGTTCGGCGGTGGCGATGCCGAGGCGGCCTGGGCCATCGAGCAGGGGAGTGATCGTCACGGACGTGATGTCGTAGCTGCGTGCGGCAGTACGTACGTCGCTCCACATGGTGGCGATGGAATCTGCGCGGGCCGTGTCGGTGTCGCCGCTGGGACGGAACATGATCGCCAATGGACGCTCGGGGCCTTGGTCGGCTGCGCGGTCGAGCATGTTGGCCACGTCGCCACGTACGGCGAGGCCGAGGATGTCGCAGGAACCGGCGAGGTCGGGCACCTCGCGGTCGTAGCGCCCGGGGATACGTACGTTGCCGTGTGACAGGCCGTCGAGCCACAGTCCCCAGCGCAGTTGATCGCGTCGACGGGACTCGTCGAGGTCGCGCTGCGACGGTCCGGTCGGTCGCTCGGTCAAGACGTCCAGCGAGGTGGCCACTGGTGGGCCGCCACGCAGGATGCGCCAGGCGTCGCGCCACGCGATCACCAGGTTGTGCATGACGTCGCCGTGTTTGCGTGGGTCGTCGGGTTTGATGCGCTTGGCCATCGCGAACGGCGCCTCGAACGGCACCCAACCGGCGGCCACTTCGCCGAGGTGATCGGCAACTGCCTCCACCCAACGTGGCCACCACAGCCCGGCAGTGCGGTCGTCGGCGAAGCCACCTTCGTCGTCGAACCAGTGGGGCACATCGGCTTGCATCAGACGGAACCACGGCTGGAGGCCAGCGGCGCGGGCTGCGAGCGCCGCTGCGTGCAGCGACTCCATCACACCTCCGTCGATCCGACCTTCCTTCGGTTGCGCCGCAGCCCACGGCACATCCAAGCGCACGTGTGTGAGGCCCAGTTCCGCAGCGAAGGCGAGGTCGTCGTGCAGACGTTCGCCGTCTCGCGCGCCATCGGAGGAAACAACGACACCACGTGCAATCGACGGCGTCGGGGTGTCCTCGGCTGGCGTGGGTTCGGGTTCGGCTGCCCGCTCAGTGATGAACAGGCCGTTGAGGGACGGAACGGTCAGGACAGAAACGGGCTGCGGGTCCACAACTCACCCGTGTCGGTACCGCTGGAGAGGACCGGGCGGCCACTGAGTTCGACGACCGAGATCGGGCCGGGGAAGCCACGCAGTTCGAGGTCGCCGTGAGAGTGGGCAGTGATGCCCTCCGGCAGCCGCTCAATCTGCATCGTGGGCAGCAGCACCTCGAACGGGCCCGCGGCATCGCACAGACGGGCGGCCATATTGACCGCTGAGCCGATGTAGTCGTCGCCTTCGAAGAGCAATGCGTGGCCGGTGGCGATACCGATCCGCAGCGATAGGGGAGCGCACACCTCGGAGGCGCGGGCCTCGAGTTCCAGCGCGAAGGCAATGCAGGCCATCTGATCCACTGACACGATCATGCAACCGTCACCCAGCCACTTCGCGATGCGCACGCCGCGCTCGCTCGCGATCTCCCGGGTCAGGGTGCGAAACGCGCTGAGGATCCGCCCTGCGGCATCGTCGCCGAATGCTGCCGTGTAGTTCGTGAACCCGGTGAGGTCAGTGAACGCAAAGGTTCGGGGGACGCGCATCGGTGCGGATTCTAGCAGTGGCGGTGCTTTCTCGTGATCCCATTCACAAAGGTGTCATCGGGTGTTCACCGTCGGACCGACGGCCCGTGGTGCGGTGTAGCTTGCACGAATGGTCAGTCGCTTCACCTATTCGCGCTGGGATGGCTCGCAGAAGGGATTCGATCTCGATGCGGACACCCTGTTCGACTCGTTGACAGACGATCTGCTGTACCACGGCGATGTGAACGCTGCCCTGCGCAAGATGATGCAGCAGGGTATGAACGATCGCAACGGCGAACGCGTGCAGGGTCTGCGCGAGATGCTCGACAAATTGCGCAAGGAACGTCAGGAGCGCCTCGACAAGCACGACCTCGGCGGTGTCTACAAGGAGATCGCCGACGCGCTCGACGACATTGTCGATGAAGAGCGCCACGCAGTCGAGCAAGCAACTGCGGACGCCGAGCGGAGCGGCGACGAACGGCGCGCCCAGTCGGCCCGCGATGCCTCGGCCGAGCGCAACTTCCGCCTCGACATGCTGCCGAACGATCTGGCTGGCAAGGTGCGCGAACTGCAGTCCTACGACTTCGAGAGTGGCGAGGCGCAGCAGCGCTTCGAGGAGTTGATGGACAAACTGCGCCAGCAACTGATGCAGCAGGCCGTCGACCAGATGTCGTCCGCTATGCAGAACATGTCGCCCGAGGACATGCAGCGCACGAAGGACATGATGGCCGCGCTGAACGAGATGCTGGAGAAGCAGCAACGCGGCGAGGAGCCAGGCTTCGACGAGTTCATGCAGCAGTACGGCGACTTCTTCCCGGAGAACCCGCAGACGCTGGAAGAGTTGCTGGAGAACATGGCCCAGCGCATGGCGGCCATGCAGCAGATGATGAACTCGATGTCGCCCGAGCAGCGCTCACAGCTGCAGCAACTCAGCGATCAGCTGATGGACGACATGGACCTGCGCTGGCAGATGGACCAACTGGGCCGCAACCTGCAGGGCATGTTCCCGCAGATGGGCTGGGGCGAGTCGCGCGAGTTCCGTGGAGAACAGGGCATGGGCATGGGCGAGGCGATGCAGCAGATGCAAGACCTCAGCGATCTCGATCAGCTCGAGCAGTTGTTGCGCAACGCGAACAGCCCAGCGCAGTTGGCCGAGGCCGACATGGACCGTGTGCGCGACCTGATGGGCGACGACGCGGCCAAGTCGCTGGAACGTCTCGCCGAGCTCACCAAGATGCTCGAGGATGCGGGGCTGATCCAGAATAAGGACGGCAAGCTGGAACTCACGCCGAAGGGTCTACGCAAGATCGGGAACAACGCGCTGCGCGACCTGTTCGCCAAGCTGGCCAAGGACAAGTCGGGGCAGCACGCCTCGAACCGCATCGGGCAGGGTCACGAGCGCAACTACGACACCAAGCCGTACGAGTACGGCGACCCGTTCAACCTTGATCTCGAGCGCACCATCCGCAACGCGATCTCGCGCAACGGCACCGGCACCCCGGTGAAGTTGTCACCCGAAGACTTCGAGATCGAGCGCACCGAGCACCTCACCCGCTCGTCCACGGTGCTGATGCTCGACCTGTCGATGAGCATGCCGATGCGCGACAACTTCCTGCCGGCGAAGAAGGTCGCGATGGCGCTGCACTCGCTGATCACGTCGCAGTTCCCGCGCGACTTCATGGGCATCGTCGGTTTCAGCGAGACGGCCTACGTGCTGACCGCGCAGCAACTGCCCGAGGTCAGCTGGGACTTCGCCTACGGCACCAACATGCACCACGGGTTCACGCTGGCCCGTCAGATGCTGTCGCGCCAGACCGGCACGAAGCAGATCATCATGATCACCGACGGCGAACCGACGGCGCACATCACACCCGACGGGTATCCGTTCTTCAACTACCCGCCGGTGCAAGAGACGGTGGAGGCCACGCTGCGCGAAGTCGTACGCTGCACGCGCGACGGCATCCGGATCAACACGTTCATGCTCGACGCCGATCGTGGGCTGCAGCACTTCGTCGAACAGCTCACGTCCATCAACCGCGGCCGAGCCTTCTTCACGAACCACGAGAACCTCGGCGACTACGTGCTCGTCGACTTCATCGAGCACAAGAAGAGCCTGGCCAGAGGTAGCGGCCGCGGCCGCCGCGCCGGCTGACCGCCAGGTGCGAGTGCGTCGTCCCCGGTGCGAGTGCCAGCCCGCCACCCCGAGTTGCACGTGTGCACCCGAGTGCATGGCGGCACCCGGGGTGCAACGTGGCACTCGAAAGACTTGGGAACCGAATGGGGGAGTGAGGGCTCTTTAGGGGTATGAGCGCCCACATCGACCCCCTGATCGCGGCACCCCCCGCCGCGGCCCGGCCGGTCGCCCCGCGCTCCGCCCGTCCCACCTCGCGCCACACCGCGTTTGAAGCCGAAACCGGGGCGGGTGCGGCCAAGCCTTCAAACGCTGCGCCCCGCCACACCGCGTTTGAAGCCGAAACCGCACAGGGTGCGGGCCAGCCTTCAAACGCGATGGAAGTGGTGGGTGCGTCGGTCGTGTTCGTGGTGGAGGACGTGGAGGCCGTGTACCGGCGGATGTACCCCGGGCTGGTGCGGATGGCGTACCTGTTGGTCGACACGCAGGAGGCGGCCGAGGAGGCCGTGCAGGACGCGTTCGCCAAGGCGTACTCGAAGTGGTCGCGCGTGCAGACACCCGAGGCGTACATGCGCACGTGTGTGATCAACGCCTGCCGCCGTGTGCAGCGCCGCCGGCGAATGGTGCGGCGCCAGCCAGACCCGTCAATCGAGCACGGCGAGATGTACGCCGACCACATCGCCGATGTCGTGCGCACCCTGCGTTCGCCGATGAAGGAAGCAGTCGTGCTGCGGTACTACCTGCAGCTGTCCGACCAAGAGATCGCGGAGGCCCTCGGCATCGCCGTCGGCACCGTCAAGTCCACGTTGCACCGTGCGCGTGCCCTGTTGAAGAAGGAGTTGTCATGAGTGACGAACTGGAGTCCATCCTCACCGAGAGCTTGCAGCAGCGGGCGCAACAGGTCGGCGTGCGCACGCACGGCTTCGGCGATGTGCGCCGCCGTGTGCGTCGCCACCGGCAGCGCCAGATGGCCGCCGGCCTGCTGCCCGCCGTCGCCGGCTTCGGCTTCATCGTCACCCGCCAGGTCGCTCACGACCCGCTGAGTCCCGGTGGTGCAGCCGGATGTGACACCCCGCAAACGACGACGAGCTGGCTGGACGGCACCCCAGGGTCGAGCACCGTGGCCCCACCCCCGTGGACCGGTGAACCTACGACGCTGCCGATGGATGCCCCTTACGTCACCGACGCCAAGGGCAGGGTGTACTACCTCGATGCCAACGGCAACGTGGTGCTCGACGCCGACGGTAACCCCGTGCCCGTGTCAGAGCCCGTCGGCACGACGACGACGTACTTCCGCCAGGAGGCGACCACCACAGAGGTCGACGGCTTCGGCAACCCGGTGCCGACGACCTACACGACCGACGCCAATGGCTACCCCGCCACCACGATCGCGTACGACCCGCAGCGTGACGGCACCACGACCACCGTCGACCCTCGCGTCGAGTCCACCACCGGCAACGTGATGGAGACCTCGACCACGATCGCGTGTGAGGTCCCGACCACTGATCCACTCGCCACGGGTCCGGCCGACACGACGCCCGCCGCAGTGGGTGACAGCACGACCTCCAGCCCGACGCTCACCGAGAACCAGGACTATTCGTTCGTCGTGTTCGTCAACGCCAGCACGGTCAATGATGCGGGGGCGCTGTACGCCGCAGGTTTGGCAGGTTCGAAGTACACGCCATTGCATGCACCAGTTTCGATGACGGTGCAGACCAGCTACGTGATGGCGGCCGTCGGCTCTGAGTCCGCAGCGCAATCGATCGCCCGCACGCTGGGTATCGCCGACGTGCGAACCGGCATCGACACGTCGGTGGTTTCCGGTAAGGACCTGTCCGGCATCACGGTCGTTGTCGTGATCGGCGAGAACCACGCGAGCGCTCTGACGTCTCCCACCACGACGGCACCCCAGTCGATTACCAGCAGCGCCGGCTGACCCGCGGTCGCACTTTCGAGTGGCACATCGCGCCCATGGCGCGACGTGCCACTCGGGCGCGCCCGTGGCACTCGGGCCGGCGTCCACCCACTCGCACTGGTGGGCAGGCACTCGCACTTCGGAAGCGAGGGAAATCGCGGAGAATGGTCACGCTGAGCGCGACGGCCGCCACCCAAAATCGGAGGGTGGCGTCGATGCGCGCGGCTTCACGCGAAACACCCGCTCAGAACTATTCCGAAATCCCCCCTTGCGCGAAGGGGTTGTGGTAGGCGAGAATAACAACCATGTAATTACAGGGGTGTCGAGTGACACCCCAGCAAGGCCTGACGAGCAGGGGGGCCACATCGCATGCACATCGAACTCACATCCGAAATCAAAGGCAACTGGCAGGATCAGGCAAACTGCCTCGGCGTTGACCCCGACCTCTTCTTCCCCGAACGCGGTGCATCCACCCGCGAGGCGAAGGAAGTGTGTCGTGGCTGCGTCGTGCGCAACGACTGTCTGGAATACGCACTCGTCAACGGCGAGAAGTTTGGTATCTGGGGAGGGCTGTCCGAGCGCGAGCGTCGCCGCTTGCGCCGTCAGCGTGCCCAGGCCAACCGCAAGGTCGGCTGAAGCTGGACTGAACGTCCGACTGCCGCACGCCAGCCCGACCTGATAGCGTCCCTGCAATGCTGCTGATGCTCGATCCGCCTGAAATCGTCCTCATCCTCGTCGTTGTCCTCGTGCTGTTCGGTGGCTCGCAGCTGCCGAAGCTAGCGAAGAACCTGGGCAAGGCGCAGAAGGAATTCAAGGAAGGTCTGGCCGACGGTCAGAAGGAAGCGACGAAGGCCGCCGAGGCCAAGAAGGCCGAGAAGGCCGAGAAGGCCGAGAAGGCCGAGACCTCCGACGAGGCCTGATTGAGCGGGTTTGATCAGCACGCGCTGATCAAAACAGTTCCGAACGCGACACGACGCCGGCGCCCTTGGGCCACCGGCGTCGTGCACGTTTTCGATGCAGGTGTCTAGCGGGCAGAAACCTCGACGCGGCGACGCTTCAGAATGCGACGGCGCTCACGTTCGCTGCACCCACCCCACACACCGTGCTCGATGCGTTGGTCGAGGGCGTACTCCAGACATGTGTCGAGCACCGGGCATCCGCTGCAGATCTTCCGAGCCCGGTCGACGCCGACCCCATCACTGGGGAAGAACGTTGCCGGCGGATAGTTACGGCAGTTGCCGAGGTTCATCCACGCTGAGGTGGAGTCGCTGTCAGCCGAGGGGGAAATGGATTGCATGCGCCTCTCCTTCTTGGCCGTGAAGGGGGGTTTCACGGCTTATTGGTGCGCCCGCACATAGCCCTGCGACTCGTGTGACACACCGCGTTCACTGGGTTTGACGTTCCAGCGGGCGATGTGGTTCCTGAATCAATAGTGGGTCTAGCACGGGCGGCAGGCCCGATGAACCCATTGTGACCCATGCCCCACGGCACTGGCTGAAGCTCAGCTGAAGCGGCGAGCTGCCCGCTGAAGCCCCGCTGAAGGCCCGATGTGCCCGTCACGGTGCGCAGATGCGCCGCTAGACTCCTTGAGCCGTCGCCCGACAGGGCTCCACACCGGCAGGAGAGCGTCATGACCGACATCGCCATCGAGTCGCCGCGGGCTCACGCCCGCATCGTGTACCTCGGGCCCGTGTCGCCCCACTGGGAGATCTACTTCGACCACGGCGACCGCACCGTGATCGAAGAGTTCCGCGCCCGTGCGCTGGCCCGTCTGGTGCTGCTGCCGCGTGACGACCCGCAGTTCCGTCGCAACCGCGAACGCATCGTGCGCGATGCCGAGCGCGAGCGCATCAGTTTGGAATGGGACCTCGGCCTGGCCGAGGCCGGCTGACACAGCCACATGTCACGGCGGCTCGTCAACCGTGAGCTGAGTTGGCTGGCGTTCAATCGACGAGTTTTGTCGCTGGCCGAGGAGCGCGGCATCCCCGTGCTCGAGCGGTTGAAGTTCACCGCGATCTGCTCGGCCAACCTCGACGAATTCTTTCAGGTGCGCGTTGCCGCGCTCAAAGATCAGGTGGCCGCTGGCTTCACCCACCCGGCGCCCGATGGTCTCAGCCCGCAGGTGCAACTGCATGAGATTGCCGAGGCCGCGGATCGATTCGTCGTCGATCAGGAGTCCGTGCTCGACCGACTGCTGGTGGAACTCAACGGCCATGGTGTGCGGTTGGTCGACTGGAAGTCGCTCAGCCTGACCGACCATTCATATCTGGTGCGCCTGTTCGACGAACGTATCTTCCCGGTGCTCACCCCACTGGCGGTCGATCCTGCGCACCCGTTCCCCTACATCTCCAACCTGGCACTCAACCTGGCGGCAATGGTCAGCGACCCCGACACGGGCGAGCGCCGCTTTGCCCGCGTGAAGGTACCCAATCTGCTGCCGCGCCTGATCGCGTTGCCCGACGGTGAGCGGTTCGTGCCCGTCGAGCAGATCATCGCCGCGCAGTTGCACACGTTGTTCAACGGAATGGTCGTGGAAGAACACGCCGTCTTCCGTGTCACGCGCAACGCCGACCTCACGCTGGAAGAGGAAGAGGCCGACGATCTGCTGGCGGCAGTGGAGATGGAGCTGCGTCGGCGCCGCTTCGGTCGCGCCGTGCGCCTGGAAGTGCAGCAGGGCATCAGCCCGGAGATGCTGGATCTGCTGGTGCGTGAGCTCGACCTGGCCCACGCCGACGTGACGGTGCACCGCAATGCACTCGACCTGACGTGCTTGTTCCAGCTCCACGCGCTCGACCTGCCGGAGTTGAAGGACGAAGCCTGGCCACCGATGACGGCAGGCCGCATCTTGCGCGCCGAGGGTCAGGATCGCAGCATCTTCTCCGTCATCCGCGAGCGGGCGCTGATGGTGCACCATCCGTACGAGAGCTTCGCCAGCAGCGTCGAGAACTTCATCGCGCAGGCGGCCGACGACCCGAAGGTGCAGAGCATCAAGATGACGCTCTACCGCGCTGGCGGCGACAGCCCCATCGCTCGCAGCCTGATGCGGGCCGCCGAACGCGGTGTGCAGGTGGCCGTCCTGGTGGAGTTGAAGGCTCGTTTCGACGAGGCCACCAATGTTGGCTGGGCCAAGGCACTGGAACGCTCCGGCGTCCACGTGGTGTACGGCCTGGTGGGCCTCAAGACGCACGCCAAGTGTGTACTCGTGGTGCGCAACGACGACGATGGCCTGCGCCGCTACTGCCACATCGGCACGGGCAACTACAACTCGAAGACGGCCCGCACCTACGAGGACGTGGGCTTTCTGACGTGCGACCAGTCGGTCGGCGCTGACGTCACCAGCTTGTTCAACCACCTCACCGGTTACAGCCGTGCGGTCGAGTTCCAGTCGCTGCTGGTGGCGCCGAACGATCTGCGCACCCAGTTGCTCGACCTGATCGAGAACGAGACCCAGTTCGGCGCCGAAGGACGCATCGTCGCCAAGCTGAACTCGATTGCCGACGAGGAGATGATCGACGCGCTCTACCGAGCCAGCAGTGCTGGGGTGAAGGTCGAACTGCTGATCCGTGGGTTGTGCTGTCTGAAGCCAGGTGTGCCGGGCCTCAGCGAGAACATCACCGTGCGCAGCATCCTTGGCCGCTACCTGGAGCATTCGCGTATTGTTCGCTTCGAGCATGGAGAGGGCGACGTACCGCTGTTCCTCATCGGCAGCGCCGACTGGATGGGCCGTAACCTCGATCGTCGTATCGAGGTGCTCGTGCCCGTGGTGCACCCCAAACACCGTGCGTGGCTCGATCAGGTGATCGAGTTCGATCTCGCCGACGACATCGTGCGCCACGAGTTGGACGCAGATGGCGTGTGGCATCGGGTGGGACCGGAGTCGTTCGACGATGGCGACGCGCAGTCTCGGTTGTACCAGTGGGTGAACGAGCGCCAACGGGCGTAGACCCATGATGAGTAGGGGCGGCGTCGCGAGTTCTGTCGCTGTTCACTTGTCGTTCACCTGATCACGGGAAGCGCGTCACGTTGGTTGTTTACCGTCTGTACACGTTGACACCCCAACAACAGGAGAACAACACGTGAACACCAACAAGCGGCGATTCGTACTCGCCAGTCTCGTTTCCCTCTCGATCGTTGCAGTGGCCTGCAGCGACGACAAGACGGCAGAGACGACCACCACACCCGCAGCCTCGTCGACCGACGCTCCCGTCGTCACCGAGGCCCCGATGAAGCTCGAGGCCACCCTCGATGCCTCCGGCGCCACCTTCCCCAAGACGTACTACGAAGAGGCCATCGCCGCCTTCACCGACGCCAACAGCGGCGTCACGATCAACTACGCCGGCGGCGGCTCCGGTAAGGGACGTCAGGACCTGGCCGACGGCATCGTCGCCTTCGCCGGTACCGACGGCACCATCAAGGACGCCGACATCGCCGGTTACAAGGGCGGCGAAGTGCTGTACTTCCCGACCGTCGTTGCCCCCATCACGGTGAGCTACAACCTCAGCGGCGTTGACGGTCTGCAGCTCAGCCCGACCACGATCGCCAAGATCTTCCAGCGTCAGATCACCAAGTGGAACGACGCGGCCATCGCCGCCGAGAACTCCGGCGTGACCCTGCCCGACACGGCGATCACCGTCGTGCACCGCAGCGACTCGAGCGGCACCACCGGCAACTTCACCAAGTTCCTGGAGAAGTCGGTCGGCAAGGACAAGGGCGCCATCTGGACGCTCGGCACCGACTCCACCGTGCAGTGGGCTGCTGACACCCAGGCCGGTGAGGGCAACGCTGGCGTGGCCCAGATCGTGAAGAGCACCGACGGCGCCATCGGCTACGTCGACTTCTCGGATGCCACCGACGGTGGCCTGCAGATGGCCGCCATCGAGAACGCCGCTGGCAAGTTCGTCGCCCCGTCGCTCGAGGGTGCCTCGGCTGCTGCCGCAGGAGCCAAGATCGCCGACAACCTGACCTACAGCGCCATCTGGGCCGACGGCGACGCCGCGTACCCGATCACTGCTCAGACGTGGATCATTGCCTACAAGGTGCAGACCGATGCCGCCAAGGGCGAAGCCCTCAAGGCGTTCCTGAAGTTCATCCTCACCGATGGCCAGACCCTCGCCCCGACGGTGAACTATGCACCGTTGTCGGCCGACCTGGCCGCCAAGGCCCTTGCTCAGCTCGACATGCTGCAGATCGGCTGAACGAAGACATCCTGACAGCGTGGGGCGGGTGGCCGGGCGTAACGCCTGGCCACCCGTCCTGTACTGTGCTCACGAGGGCTCCACGAACCCATGACAGCGATCAACACTTCCCCGCCTTCTCCGGCCATGTCGTCGGCGAACAGCACCGACATCGCCACCCTCGAGCGCGGCTTGCACGCCTCGGGTGGAAGCGCCGACCGGGCGTTCAGGTCCACTGCGTACCTCGCCGGTGGGCTCGTGTTGCTGGTGCTCGGCCTCGTCACCTACACGATGGTGAATCGCAGCACCGATGCATGGTCGCACATGGGGCTCGACTTCTTCACCAGCCGCACCTGGAATCCGCCCGAGCAGTTCTACGGCATCCTGTCGTACGTCTTCGGCACGGTCTACACGGCATGTATTGCGCTGGCGATCTCCGTGCCGCTCAGCCTGGGCATTGCGCTGTTCATCACTCAGGTAGCGCCTCGCTGGCTGCAGCGCACCATGACCTATGTGATCGACCTACTGGCCGTCGTGCCGTCGGTCGTGTTCGGGTTGTGGGGTGTGCTGGTGCTCTCGGTGCACATCAAAGGTTTCTACAAGTGGATGTCGTCCACGTTCGACGGTGTCCCGGTCCTTGGCTCGGTGTTCGGTCCGAACCCGCAAGGTCGCTCGTTCTTCACTGCCGGAATCATCCTTGCAGTGATGATCACGCCGATCATCGTGTCGCTCTCGCGTGAGGTCATTCAGACCACTCCGCAGAACGAGAAGGAAGCTGCCCTGGCCCTCGGAGCCACCCGCTGGGAGATGATCCGTGGGGCGGTGCTGCCGCACTCCAAGGGCGGACTCGTCGGTGCGGTCATGCTCGGTCTCGGACGGGCGATGGGCGAGACGATTGCCGTCGCCCTCGTCATCGGTAGCGCAACCGGCCGCATCGGGCTGAACGTGTTTGCCGGTGGCAACTCGATGCCGGCGGTTATCACCGCCGAATGGGGTGAGGCCGACGCACTCAAGAAGTCGGCGCTGATCGCAATGGCTGTCACGCTGTTCGTGATGACGATCCTGGTGAACGTCATCGCCACCACAGTCGTCAATCGCTCGATGAAGAAGACGAGGGGCGTATGAGCGTCGCTGTCGACCAGTTCGACACCGAGCACCTGGCGATCGACCTGCGCACCAAGCGTTCATGGCGGTCGATCAAGAGCCACGTCATGGTGTCGCTGATGTTCCTCGCGTTCATCGTCATTCTGATCCCGCTGATCGCCGTCATCGGAACGGTGGTGTCCAAGGGTGCCGGCATTGTGTTCCGCGACTTCCCGGCGTGGTTCACCAAAGGCATTCCCGGACGCACACGCGTGGTGGGCCCGGGTATGGGCCCGGCCATCATCGGCACGTTGGTGATCACCGGTGCAGCGTCGCTGCTGGCGATTCCACTGGGCATCCTCGGTGCGGTCTACTTGCACGAGTACGGACGCCAGAGCAAGCCAGCGAAGGTAGTGCGTTTCCTCGCCAACGTGATGACGGGTGTGCCCAGCATCGTGATGGGTCTGTTCGTCTACGTGGTCTTCACGCTGAGGTTCGGACTGTCTGGCGTAGGTGGCTCGCTGGCGCTCGCGTGTTTGATGCTGCCAGTGGTCATTCGCTCCACGGAAGAGATGCTGCGGCTCGTTCCCGATGACTTGCGCGAAGCCAGCTATGCGCTCGGGACACGCAAGGGGCGCACGGTGCTCACCATCGTGCTGCCCTCGGCGTTGCCCGGCGTCGTCAGCGGATGCCTGCTTGCAGTAGCACGCGCCGCCGGCGAGACAGCACCGCTGCTGTTCACGATCGGCCTGATCACGAAGAAGGCCAACCTGAACATCTTCAGCGGGGCCAACACCACCCTCTCGGCACAGATCTTCCGCAATGCAGGGGAAGTACTGCCCGGCCCTCAAGAGCGCGGGTGGGGCGCCGCCTTCACGCTCGTCGCCATCGCATTCCTCTTCACGATCATCGCCCGACTGGTCACCAGCGCCTACCAGAAGCGGCGCTGAGATGGCTACGTCAAACAACATCGCATCCACCCAGGAGGCCCAGATGGCGGTCGAACCCGACCCCGCATCTCACGCCGGCAGACCGGTTTCACCGGGAGTCGTCTTCGAGCTCAACGATCTCGACGTGCACTACGGCGCGTTCCGCGCCGTGCGCAACGTCACGATGGAGATCCGCAAGAACGAGATCACGTCCTTCATCGGACCGTCTGGTTGCGGGAAGACAACGGTGCTGCGCTGCCTGAACCGGATGAACGACGAGATCGCATCGGCCAAGGTGGGCGGCGAGGTGCTGTATCACGGTGTCAATCTGTATGGCGCCGATGTGTCGGCCACCGAGGTGCGACGCCGCATCGGCATGGTATTCCAGCGCCCGAACCCGTTCCCGAAGAGCATCTACGACAACGTTGCGTTCGGCCCGCGAGTGAACGGCATCAAGAGCAAGAGCGAGCTCGATGACATCGTCGAAGAATCGCTGCGCGGCGCGGCGCTGTGGGATGAAGTACACAATCGGCTGAAGTCGTCGGCGCTCGGCATGTCGGGTGGCCAGCAGCAGCGCCTGTGTATCGCCCGCGCCATCGCGGTCAAGCCGGAAGTGATTCTGATGGACGAACCGTGCTCGGCACTCGACCCCATCGCCACGGCTCGCATCGAAGATCTGATGCGCGACATCAAGGATCGATTCACGATCATCATCGTCACGCACAACATGCAGCAGGCGGGTCGCGTCAGCGATCGCACCGCCTTCTTCACCACCGAGGTCAACTCACAGAGCGATCGCCGTACCGGTGTGCTCGTCGAGTACGACCAGACGGCCACCATCTTCTCGATGCCCAAGGATGAGCGCACCGAGGCCTACGTATCAGGGAGGTTCGGCTGATGGACGAGCTACGCAAGGGTTTTCACAACGATCTCGAGGCGGCTCGCGCCGAACTTGCACGGCTCGCAGCGCTGGTGGCCGAGTTGGTGCCGCGCGCGACTGCAGTGCTGCTCGACGGTGATCTGGAGGGCGCCGAGTTGTTGATCCGCGGCGATGCCGAGATCGACCAGCGCTGCGTTGATCTAGAAGAGCACTGCATCCGCATCCTTGCGCTCCAGGCTCCGGTTGCCACCGAACTTCGCCAGGTGGTCGCGTTACTGAAGATGATCGCCGAAGTCGAGCGCAGCGCCGATCTTGCCGGCAGCATCTGCAAGGTTGCTCGCCGTATCTACGGTCACGCGCTCGACCCCAAGTTGCGCGGTCTGATCAGCCGGATGGGCGAGCAGGCGCAGCAGCTGTGGACGTCGGCGATCGAGGCGTTCGTCGAGAACGATGAGGCCAAAGCCGCAGCCGTGGTCGACATGGATGCCTTTCTCGACGCGCTGCAGAAGCAGTTCATCCAGGCGATCTTCGAGACCCAGTCGCAGACGTCCGGCTCGGCCGATCTGCAGCTGGCGATGCAGCTGGCCTATGTGGCTCGCTTCTACGAGCGCATCGGCGATCATGCCGTGAACATCGCCGAGCGGGTGCGCTTCGTCGTCACCGGCTGGGTGCCCGACCATCGCAAGCCGGAACGGGTCGGCGTCGACGAGACCGGCAGTTTGTTCGTGCCCGCCCCCCGTGATGTGTCTGAGGATTCGTGAGCCGCTTCCGCGGTGGAGAAACCGATCGCGCTCAGCGCGAGCTGGAGAAGGAACAGTCCCGGCGGGAAGCGGCGGAGCGTGAAGTCGAGCGCCTTACCGCAAGCCTCAACGCAGTGCCGACCGGCATCGTGTTGGCCGATGCGCAGGGTGCAACCATCCTTCGCAATCGTTCCGCAGCAGTCGGCGGTCACAGTGATGTGCTCGTCGACGAAGCGGTCCAGCGACTCTTGGCTGCAGCCATCGCCGGGAAACCTGGAGAGCAGCGGCTGGAGTTGTTCGGCCCGCCACCGCGGGTGCTCCTCATTCGTGCGATCCCGCTGAATGGCGCTGGAGCGATGGCCATTGTCGATGACCTCAGCGAGCGGGCCCGGCTGGATGCAGTGCGCACTGACTTCGTGGCCAATATCAGCCACGAGTTGAAGACGCCGGTGGGTGCGCTGGCTGTGTTGGCGGAGGCGTTGGCTGACAGCGACGACGCCGAGGTCAACCGTCATTTGGCGGAGAAGTTGGTCGAGGAAGCGCATCGAGCGTCGCGGACTATCGACGATCTGCTGGAGCTGTCGCGTATTGAACTCGGCGGTCGTGGTGAGCCCGAGACGGTCAGCCTTGCCGCAGTGTTGGGCGAGGTCGCTGCTCGTCATCGCCTCACCGCCGAGACCGCCGACGTGCGCCTCGACGTGGCGCCGACGAATGGTCAGACAGTCACCGGCGATCGGTTGCAGGTGGTCTCGGCAATCAGCAACTTGGTCGACAACGCCATCAAGTACACCAACCCGGGCGGCACGGTGAAGGTGTCATCGAACATCTCAGCCGGCTGGGTGGAGATCGAAGTCAGCGATGACGGCGTGGGCATTCCTGCCCGCGATCTCGACCGTGTCTTCGAGCGCTTCTACCGCGTCGACCGGGCTCGCAGCCGCGAGACCGGCGGCACCGGTTTGGGCCTCGCAATCGTCCGCCATGTGGCCAACAACCACGGTGGCGAGGTTTCAGTCCGCAGCCGCGAGGGCGAAGGCTCGACGTTCACGCTCAAGATCCCTGCACACGAGGAGACATAAATGTCGACGACCAATCGCCCAACGGTGTTGGTGGTGGAGGACGAAGCCAGTTATGTCGAAGCACTGACGATCGGCCTCACCCGCGAAGGTTTCCGCGTGGAAGTGGCGGTCGACGGTGTCGAAGCTCTGCAGCGCTTCGACACCGTGAACCCCGACGTCGTGCTGTTGGACGTGATGCTGCCCAAGATCAGTGGCATCGACGTGTGCCGGCAACTGCGCAAGTACAGCCAGGTGCCGATCATCATGGTGACGGCCAAGGGTGCGGAAATCGACACTGTGGTGGGCCTCGAAGTCGGCGCCGACGACTACGTGACCAAGCCGTACCGCATACGCGAGCTCGTTGCCCGCATGCGCGCGGTGATGCGTCGCCAGGGTGCGGGAACGGACTTTCCGGCACCGGCGTCCGAGGGCGCGATCGTGGTGGGCGAGGTCAGTCTCGACCCCGAGGAGCATCGCGTCGCCATCAGCGGAGTCGAAGTGCAGATGCCGCTGAAGGAGTTCGAACTGTTGCACCTGCTGTTGATCAACGCCGGCCGCGTGCTCTCGCGCGACATGCTGATCGACCGCATCTGGGGTGGCGACTATGTGGGCGACACGAAGACTCTCGACGTGCACGTGAAGCGCTTGCGGGCCAAGGTCGAGCCCGACCCGGCGAACCCCACCCGCATCACCACGATTCGCGGCCTGGGTTACAAGTTCGAGCGCCAGAAGGCGTGACAGCACACCCGCATCGGAAGCTGACGAGCCTCTACGATGCGAACGTGACTTCCGAGCGTGCGCGGCATTCCTCAGCCCCACGCGCTCCGGCGCGGCAACCACGGCGACCGGTGAACCGCCAGTCACCGTTCCGCAAACTGGCGCGCACGCACGCGCTGATGGCGATGGGCGATGTGGCGATGTACGGCGCGCTCGCTGGCTCGGTGTTGTTCAGCCTCCCGGCCGACGCGCAACGCGACAAGGTCTTGCTGTATCTACTGGTGTCGGTCGCGCCATTCGCCGTGGTGGCGCCGGCCATCGGACCGACGGTCGACCGCATTCCCGGTGGCCGCCGGATGGTGATGCAGATCACGTCGATGACCCGCGCGCTGCTCTACGTGGTGATGGCGTTCCACACCGGCGACCTGTTGCTCTACCCGCTGATCTTCGGCGCAATGGTGATGCAAAAGACGTACACCGTGTCGAAATCTGCGCTGGTTCCGAGTGTGGTGCGCAGCGACGCGGAACTGGTGGAGGCGAACTCCAAGCTCGGCTTGATCTCCGCCATCGTGGGGGCCGTCGCGATCGGGCCATTGGCCGGTATCGGCAAGTTCAGCCCGGCATTCGCGCTGTTCGCCGGTGCCGGTCTGTTCGGTGCCGCAACCATCGCTGCCCGCAAGTTGCCTCCCGACGTGGTGGCCGCCAAGCCAGTGGAGCAGGAAGAACGGAACGAACTCCGTTCGGCGGGTGTGGTACTGGCCACCGCAGCGATGGCGCTCATCCGTTCCACCGTCGGCTTTCTCACGTTTCACCTGTTCTTCTGGCTGAACCAGGATTACGGCCTGGTGCAGTTCGGCCTTGCGGCAGGTGCCAGCACGCTCGGTTCGATGGCCGGCAACGTCAGCGCCCCGCTCCTGCGACGGTCGATCCGTGAGGAGATGATGCTCACCATCGCGCTCTTCGTGATCGCTGGTATGGGCATTGGCGCCGCCACCACCGGTGGCCTGGGCACTGCCATCGTGCTGGCGTTCGTGGTGAACTTCAGCTGTGCGATCGGACGATTGGCGTTCGACTCAATCGTGCAGCGCGATGCACCCGACGCGAACCAGGGACGAGCGTTCGCCCGCTTTGAAACGCGGTTCCAGCTGGCGTGGGTGCTGGCCGGGTTGCCGCCGGTGTTCTTCACGTTGCCCGGCGAGGTTGGGTTCCTGGTGGTGGGCCTGATCGGGGCCTTCGCCGGTGCCAGCTACTTGTTGGGTTCCCGAGCGGTGCGGGCCGGCAAGCCCTTGCCAATGTCGCTGACCGAGCGGGCCAGGCGGGGGTTCAAGGCGAACGTCGCCAAGCGACGTGGCGACACCGCTGAGCAGGGGCTACAGCGCCCGCGGCCGAACAACACTCCGCCGCCGCGGCCCCCGAGCCGTCCACCCGCAACGCGTCGACCGACGCGCTGAATCTGGGTTAGCGGTTGAGTGCTGCCGCCAGCGAAGTGCCGGCCAGAGCGATCGCTGCCCGACCATCATCGAGGAAATCGGCAAATGACAAGAACCCGTGGATCATGCCGTGGAAGTGCACGTGACTCGTGACCACACCGTTCGCACTCAGTCGGTTGGCGTAGTCGACGCCTTCATCGCGGAGTGGGTCGTACTCGGCGGTGATCACCAACGCCGGGGGAGTGGCTGCGAGCACATGATCTGCCGCGAACAACGGCGAGACCCGTGGGTCGTGCAGTTCCGTGCGACCGCCGAGGTAATGGTCGATGAACCAGCCCATACCGTCCTTGGTGAGGAAGTAGCCCTCGGAGTTCTCGTCGTAGCTCGCACGTGAGCGGGTGCAGTCGGTGACCGGGTAGATCAGCAATTGATACACGAGCGGCACGGGTGCCAACTGCGCCACAACTGCTGCGAGGTTCCCACCTGCGGAATCGCCACCGACGGCGATGCGGTCGGCCCGACAGCCCAGCGAGGTGGCGTGTTCGTATGCCCAGCGCGTGGCGGTCAGCGAATCCTCCAGACCGGCGGGGAACGGATGCTCAGGTGCCAGGCGGTATTCGATACTGAGCACAGCGTGTCCGCTGCTGTTCGCCAGTCGACGGCACAGGTCGTCGTGGCCGTCGACATCGCTCAGCACCCACCCGCCGCCGTGGAAGTACACGACGAGGCCGAGGCCGTCGCGATCGTTGGGTCGGTAGAGCCGGGCCGGCACGCCGCCGGCATCGAGGTCGCGCACCTCGTACACCTCTGCCGATGACGGTCGCATCCGTGACTTGCGCAGTGCTTGTGCTGCCGCCGGGGTGGTGTCGACGAGGGGCGGGTCACCGAACGACTCCATCAGCGCGAGCAGACTGGCGACCTGGGTGTGCAATGGCATGTGGGATCTCTCGGGTCAGTGGGCGGCCGGCGCAGCGCCGTCGCCGGTGGGGGCGGCCTTCTTCTTCGGTGCGGGCACCCCGACTGCGGGTGCCTTGTCAGCCCACTCCGGCCAGCGGCGGCGGCTGACGATGCTGAGCGTACGCAACAGCTTCATCGCCACTTCGTCCTCCTGGGCGGGCCGAGCGATGATCACCTTGTCGTTGATCATGCGGTTGATCACTTCCTCACCGAGTTCGGTGCGCACGATCGTGAGGGTCCAGTCGTTGTCTTTGCCGATCCCGCCGGTGGAGATGTCGGCGTGCTCGGCTGCGAAGTCGGGGCAGTTCTTACAACCCTCACGCGTCCACTGGTGGCATTCCTTGAGGTCGATCTCGTGGAACGAGCCGTCCTTCATCCAGATCTGGAACGCGCCCTTGATGTTCATCTTCACCATGTCCTGCTTCTTCAGGCCGTACTTGGCCTCGAAGAGCTCGGGGAAGATCGCGTCGTCGAACGTCTTGCTGCACAGCAGGCCGATGTTGAACAGGAATGGCTTGGACACCTTGCCGGCCTTGCGGTCCCACATCGTGGCGGGGGAACTGGTCTGGCAGCCCATACCGACCAGGGCGAGGCGGGTGATGCCTTCCTCCTTGGCCTGGCGCAGCGCCAGCGGGTTCGCGCAGTAGGTGTAGCGGCTGCCGGCGGTGGCCAGCACCTCTTCCTTATCGTGTGCCAGGACGGGCTTGGCCTTCCACGCATCGTCCTCCTCAACGCCGCTGACCATCGCAGCATCGATGTAGTCGTTGTCCATCAGCCAGCTGAGCATCGCCGTGACGAAACCGCCGTCCTGACCCTTCTGGTGCTGCGTGTCGTCGGCGGCTCGGGTGAGCAGCAACTGACGCCAGATGCCGCCCATCTCGTCGGGTTCGCGCACGCGGCCGAACAGGTGCATGTCGGCGCTCGGCTCCCAGGCGCGAAAGCGCGGGCACGCGCGGGTGCATGTGGTGCAGCCCTTCTCGCCGTGCACGCAGTTGTCGAGGCCTAGTTCCTCTTCGATGTGGAACGGCGTGTACTTCCCCTCTTCGTGCTCGTAGCCGATCACGTCGTGGGGGCAGGTGACCACACAGCCAGCGCAGCCGGTGCATAGACCCGTGGTGATGACCTCGGCGTACAGCTCTTTCCACTGGGCCGTCCAGCGGCCTGCCTGTGCGGGGGTCTGGAGGGTGCCGGTGTCACTCATGCTGTGAGGTTAGGTGACCCGAACGGTTCCGTCCCACCCCGGGCCTTCCCGGTGCGAGTGGGTGGACGCCGGCCCGAGTGCCAGGCGCCACCCGAGTGGGTGGTGGCACCCCGGGGTGCCACCACCCACTCGGGTGCGCACGTGGCACTCGCACCGGGGGTGTGGCACTCGCACCGGTCAGATGGCGTCGTGGCCCTCTTCGCCGGTGCGGATGCGGATCATCCGCTCAACCTCGCTCACCCAGATCTTGCCGTCGCCGATCTTGCCGGTGGCGGCCGACGTGACGATCGTGTCAACGACCTGGTCGACCTGTTCGGAATCGACGACGATCTCCAGGCGCACCTTGGGCACGAAGTCGATGTTGTACTCGGCGCCTCGGTAGGTCTCGGAGTGGCCGCCCTGACGACCGAAGCCGCGCACCTCTGCGACCGTCATTCCCTGCACACCGATGGCCTTCAGCGCGTTCTTCACATCGTCGATCTTGAACGGCTTGATGATGGCGGTGATCAGCTTCATGTTCACATTCTCCCTGATACGTCGTGTGCTGGGCTCACTGGTACGCGGTTTCTGCGTGCTGGCTCTGGTCGAGGCCGACGAGTTCGTCGTCGTCAGCGACGCGCAGGCCGATCGTGCGGTCGAGGATCGTGGCGACGACGTAGGTCACCGTGAAGCTGAACCCAAACGTGACGATCACCGCGAGTCCCTGCTCACCGAGCAGGCGCAGTCCGCCGCCGAGGAACAACCCGTCGGCGCCGAGCGCATTGACACCCTTGTCGGCGAACAGGCCGAGGAGCAGCGATCCGAGAATGCCGCCCACGAGGTGGACGGCGATGACGTCAAGGCTGTCGTCGAACCGAAACTTCTTCTTCAGCGATAACGCTGCGTAGCACCCGACGCCGGCGAGGAGGCCGATGTAGACGGGTGCCATCCCACCGACGAACCCGGCGCATGGGGTGATCGCGACGAGGCCAGCGACGGCACCGGATGCTGCACCGAGTGTGGTGGCGTGTCCAGCGACCGCCTTCTCCACCACCAGCCAGCTGAGCATCGCGGCAGCAGCGGCCAGGTGGGTGTTGACGATGGCCTGGACGGCGAGCCCGTTCGCGGCGAGCGCCGAACCGGCGTTGAACCCGATCCAACCGAACCACAGGATGCCGGTGCCGAGGATCGTGAACGGCAGGTTGTGCGGAGGCATCGTTTCTTGCCCGTAACTGCGCCGCACACCGATGATCAACACCACGGCGAGTGCAGCGGCGCCGGCATTGATGTGGACGACAGCGCCGCCGGCGAAGTCGAGCGCACCGCGTTTGAACAACCAGCCGGTGGGGCTGAACACCCAGTGGGCGATGATCGGGTAGACGATGACCGACCACACGCCGATGAGGATCGCGTAGGCACTGAACTTCAGGCGGTCAGCCGTGGCCCCCGTGATCAGCGCTGGGGTGATGACGGCGAACATCATCTGGTACGCCATGAACAGCAGCGGCGGGATGACCAATGCGAACGCCCCGGTGTAGCCGGGCAGCGAATCCGCTTTGGCAATACCCTTCATCCACGCAAAGTCGAAGTTGCCGATGAACCGGTTCTGGCCGCCGAACGCCAGCGAGAAGCCGACCGCCGCCCAGAGCACGCTGACGAGCCCCATCGAGAACACGTTCTGCATGAGCATGCCGAGGACGTTCTTGCGGCGCACCATGCCGCCATAGAAGAACGCGAGTCCCGGTGTCATGAACAGCACGAGCGCTGTCGCAACGATCACCCACGCGGTGGCGCCGGAGTCAATGGTCATCTGAAGGATCCCTTCGGGTGAGGGCTGGGGAGCGTGGGCAACCTACGAGTGATGCGTTACCCCAGTGTTTCCGATGTGTGAACCCTCAGTGCGATGCCCTGGTCGGGGCACATGCAGCCGACAGCACTGCATTTCAGGTCTGTGCGAGTGGCCGTCGGGAGCGCGGTCGACGAGGGCGACACAGCGCTCACACTCGCAATCGTCCGTTCACAGAGGGGGAACGGCTCGGAAATCGACGCCTCCTATCTTGCTTCCAGGCCCCGACCCCGGGGGTTCGAATGGAGGACATGCGTGAACACGGTCACCCTTGAAAGAGGGACTCTGAAGGCGAGGTTGGCTGACAAAGAGCGTCAGCGCTTCTTCGTCGCCTTCCTCACCGGAAAACTGATCGGCGTGATGGTGGCGATGTACGCCATGATCTCGCTGGGTCCGTGGATCGTCGGCACATTGGCGCACGCAGCGTCGCTCCCCAAGGCCGACGAGATGCAGGACCAACTGACGAACACCGTCAACGGCCTGAACACCGCCTGGACCCTCATCGCAGCCTTCCTCGTGTTCTTCATGCAGGCCGGCTTCATGATGCTCGAGGCGGGTTTCGCCCGTACTCGTGAGGTCGTGAACATCCTGCAGGAGTGCATCGTCGACACATGCCTGTGTGCCCTGTTGTTCTGGGCATTCGGGTTCGCGTTCATGTTCGGCGTGGGCAACAAGTGGATAGGTCACGAGTACTTCTTCCTGAACGGTGCTCCCGCCGCCTACGGCTCGACCGGCGTCGCGTTCATGGCCTTCTTCCTGTTCCAGTTCGCCTTCGCCGATACGTGCTCGACCATCACCTCCGGTGCGATGGTCGGTCGTACCGGTTTCGTCGGCGACCTGCTGTACAGCTTCGTGGTGAGCGGGTTCATCTACCCGATCATCGGTCACTGGATCTGGGGCCCGGGCGGCTGGCTCGCCACGCTGAACGACGGCGCTCGTATCTTCCGCGACTTCGCCGGTTCCACCGTCGTGCACACTGTCGGCGGCATGGTCGCCCTCGCTGGTGCCATCGTCCTCGGACCGCGCCTCGGTCGCAAGTTCAAGCGTGACGGCGGCGGCCTACCCCCGGGCCACGACCTCACCATCGCCGCCATCGGTGGCGTCATCCTGTGGTTCGGCTGGTACGGCTTCAACCCCGGCAGCACGCTGTCGGCGATGGATGCCACCGGAATCGGCCGTGTCGCCACGAACACCACGTTGGCTGCTGCCGCCGGCGGCCTCGCGGCGATGGCACTCATCTACCCCCGTATCAAGAAGTGGGACATGGGCATCACGATCAACGGCTTCCTCGGTGGCCTCGTAGCCATTACGGCACCGTGCTACTGGGTGAACGCATTTGGTGCGATCTGCATCGGCCTCATCGGCGGCATCGTCGTGGTGTACGGAATCGACCTGATCGAGCACTTCCGCATCGATGACCCCATCGGCGCCGTCGCAGTGCACGGCATGGCTGGTATCTGGGGCACCTGGAGCGTCGGACTCTTCGCCACCGGTCAGTACGGCGTCACCGGCCTGTTCTGGGGCAAGGAAGAAGGCCTCAAGCAGCTCTGGATCCAGGTGTGGGGCAACGGTGTGGTCGCGATCGTTGCCTTCGTCTCGGGCTTCGTCCTGTTCAAGGCGGTCGGCCTCACCAAGACGCTCCGTGTGTCCGAAGAAGGCGAACGCGAAGGTATCGACATCCACGAGCACGGCTCGCCGGCCTACCACCCGGAAGCCGCTTACATGGGAAAGGGCCTCTGAAATGCTCGAACTGATCACCGCCATCATCAAGCCGCACAAGGTTGATGACGTGAAAGATGCCCTCCTCGCCAACGGCGTGGAAGGTGTCACCCTCACCGAGGTTCGCGGCTTCGGCCGCCAGCGCGGCAAGACGGAGAACTTCCGTGGCTCCGAATATCACATCGACTTCATCCCCAAGGTGAAGCTGGAAGTGATCGTCCCTGCCGAGAACGCTGAGCGGATCGTGGCCGTCATCGCTGATGCGGCGAGGACGGACAAGATCGGCGACGGGAAGATCTGGACCGTCAGCATCGACAAACTGCTCCGTGTCCGCACGGGCGAGCAAGGCCTCGACGCGGTCTGACGATCGCAACGAAGCTGAGAACAGCGGCATTGCCGTGAAGGGTCCCCGGTTCCGGCCGGGGACCCTTCGGTATGCAACGCCGCCGCGTGATACGGGCTGAATGATTGACTGGGGGAATGGTGGCTACACAGATCGATGCCGCGACGATTCGCCGCGTACGCGCACAACTGATCGGTGATGTCGACCTCGCCGGACGTGCGCTCGCACGACGGCTGTCGCAGATTGCCGACTCGTGGCTGGAAAGTCTTGCAGCGGGACTCCCCGCGGGCTGGGCGCTCGTCGCTACCGGTGGGTATGCGGGTGCGCTGTTGTGCCCCGGCAGCGACATCGATGTCGTGCTGCTGCACCCGCCGAAGGAGAAGGAGGCCGCTGTTCGCGACGTGGCCGAGAAGCTGTGGTATCCGATGTGGGACGCGGGCATCAAGCTCAGCCCGTCGGCGCACACTGTGAAGAGCATGCTGCAGCTCGCGGCCGACGATCTCGATACCGCCACCACGATCCTGCGCTTACGCACATTGGCCGGCGACCCCACGTTGGCGCACCAACTGCAGACCGGCGGGCTGGAGCAGTGGCGACGAAAACCGTTCGTGTGGTTGCAGCGCATGCATGAAGCCGGTCAGGTCCGCTGGACGAAGTGTGGCGATGTGGCGTCGCGTCTCGAACCTGATCTGAAGGATGGGCGCGGCGGTCTGCGCGACTACGACACCATCCGCTGGGCACTTGCGCTCGATCGCCCGGAAATCACGGAGGCGTTGGAGCTGCCGTTCGAGGATCTGGCCGGCCCAGCCGATGTGCTGCTCGCCGCACGTTGTGAGCTGCATCGCGTCACGGGCCGGTTCGCGAACACCTTGTTGCTGCAAGATCAGGACCTCGTGGCCGAGAACATGGGTTTTGCCGACGCCGATGCGTTGATGCTGAACCTCGCCGGTGCGGCGCACTCAGTGGAATGGGCCACCGATCGGTTCTGGCGGCGTATCGACCGGCTGCAGCGAAGAGTAAGCAAGGGCGGTGGCCAATCGCATCACCTTCCCGACGAGGTGCCCGGTGTCATCGTGGTCGATGGAGAGGTGCAACTGACTGCCGATGCAGACGTGGATGAGCAGTCGTTCGTGTTCCGCGCCGCTGCGGCAGCAGCGCATGCTGGCTACCCGATCGGCCCCCGAAGCTTGCGATTGTTGGCCAGCCGCGGTCCGCAGGCTGGCGAGCCCTGGACCGAGCGCACCCGACGTGCGTTCGTCAGCCTGCTGGGGTCCGGGCCGACGCTCGTGTCGGCAGTGGAAGCGCTCGAGCGCTACGACCTCTTCAGTCGGTACCTTCCAGAGTGGCGGCACGTGCGTAGTCTCCCGCAGCGCAATGCGTTCCACACCTACACGGTCGATCGCCACCTGTTGCAGACCGTCGCCAACTGCGCCGAGTTCCTCCGTGTGGTTGCCCGACCCGACCTTCTGCTCGTTGGCGCCATGCTGCACGACATCGGTAAGGGCCACCCTGGTGACCACACCGAAGTCGGTATTCAGTTGGTCGACACGATCGCGCCGCGGATGGGCTTCGAGAGCGACGACGTGCGCGTCATCCGTTCATTGGTGGAGCACCACCTGTTGCTCGCCGAGACGGCGACGCGTCGCGACCTGTCCGACCCGCGCACCGCCGCGATTGTCGCCGAGGCGGTGCTCGACACGTCCACGCTCGAACTGCTGGTCGCGCTCACCGAGGCGGATAGCCGTGCCACTGGCCCGTCGGCGTGGTCGAACTGGAAGGCCGACCTGATCATCGAACTCGCGAACGCAGTTGCCGAAGATCTGCGCGGCGAACTGCGGCTCAGCGAACCGCGTGTCGCGACCGACCGATTCCACGCCTTGATGTCCCAGGTGAACGCCGACGACGCGCTGCATATCGAGCACGAACCATCCGGCGACTTCGACGTACTCCGCATCGTCAGCCGCGACCGCCGTGGCCTGTTTGCGGTGATTGCGGGAACGCTCGCGCTGCACAGTCTCGACGTCGTCGGTGCCAGTGCGCTCACCGACCCAGCGGGGCTGGCCGTCGACGAGTTCCGTATCCTGCGGTCCAGTGGACGCGAGACGAACTGGGCGAAGGTCGAGCATGATTTGCGGAGTGCGCTCGCCGGCGACCTCGACATCGATGCTCGCCTCGAGCAGCGGATCAAGGCGTACGGGCGCACCCACAAGCGGGCGATGGCTGCAGCCGAAGCCCGTCTTGAGGTGCTCGTCTCCAACGACGCCTCCGACGTGACGACGGTGATCGAGGTACGTGCGCCCGACGGCCTGGCGGTGCTGTATCGCTTGTCGCACGCGTTGTCCTTGGCCGGCGTCGACATCCGCTCGGCGAAGGTCGCCACGTTGGGTCACGAAGTGGTCGACGTGTTCTACGTCAGCTCACCTGCCGACGGTGGCAAGATCCCGGCCGCCGGGCACGAAGCCATGCGCGATCAACTGCGGGTTGCGTTGGCCGACTGACCGTTGTGGTCGTAGGTTGCCCCTGGGCCACCGGAGGAACGATGACCCAGGGACGTTGCCCCTACCGAGTTCCGGTGTTGCCGGAACCCTTGCGCGTGGACGGTGCTGACCCGACATGCGAGGGGCCCTCCGTCCAGCCTGGTTGCTCCTCGCCGCTCAACGACCCGCCGTCGGGGGTTGCGGTGAGTATCGCTTCGGCGGTGGTGGTGGCATCCTCGGCGAGCATCCATCCACGGCTGCGGACGGTGACGATCGAGTCGGGCCCGAGCAGGCGGCGTACGCCCACGAGCACGCTGTCGCAGCGGCGGTGATTCAACTCACTGAGGCCGGCCGCGCGCGCCAGTTCTCGGCGCCCAACGACCCGTCGTCGGTTCGCGTAGAGCACAGCCAGCACCGCCCGTTCCTGGCGGCCTTGATGCACCAGGGGGTGCGCATCGAGTCGCTGAGCAGGAGCGGGGCTGGCCATGACAGTACGGTACGTCCGCTCGGTTTCGCGTCTGTTTGGCGCATGTGAACGGCGTGTAAACCGGGCTCCCGGGCTCACGAGCATCCGACTTCGCAGAACTTGACCCATGGGTCAATACTGGCGGAATGGACCTGACCTACACCCCCGAGGCCGAAGCGTTCCGAGTCGAGATCCGCGCCTGGTTGCGTCACAACCTGCCAGCGGGCTGGTGTGAGGCACACGAGGCGGGCGGCACGTTCGACATGCCGCCCCTGGAGCGCACGGCGTTCAACGAGGGGTGGCCGGCCAAGTTGTACGGCGGCGGCTGGATCTGCGCCACCTGGCCCAAGGAGTACGGCGGCAAGGGCCTCTCCACCATGGAGGGCGTCGTGCTGGCCGAGGAGTTCGCCCGCGTCAAGGCTCCGCTGCGTGCCGACTTCTTCGGCGACACATTGGTCGGCCCGACGATCTTGCAGTGGGGTACCGAGGAGCAGAAGCAGGACTTCCTGCCGCGCATCCTCAATGGTTCGATGCGCTGGTGTCAGGGCTTCAGTGAGCCGAACAGCGGCTCCGATCTCGCATCGTTGAAGACGTCAGCGGTACTGGATGGCGATGAGTGGATCATCAACGGCCAGAAGGTGTGGACGACCGGCGGTCACCACGCCGACTACTGCTTCCTGCTCACTCGCACCGACCCAGACTCGCCCAAGCACAAGGGCATCAGCTATCTGTTGGTGCCAATGCACCAGCCCGGTGTGGAGGTGCGCGGCATCACCCAGCCCGACGGTACGGCCGAATTCTGCGAGGTGTTCTTCACCGATGCCCGTTGCCCGAAGGACAACGTCGTCGGCGGTGTGAACAATGGCTGGAAGGTCGCGAACAGCACGCTCGCGTTCGAGCGCGGTATGAGCGCCACCACCGGCTACCGGCGTTTCGAGGAGGAGTACAAGCTGATGCTCGCCGCAGCGCAGGAGAACGGCGCGATCCATGAACCCACCATCCGCCAGCGGCTGATGGAGTTCTACACGAAGATCACGATCCTGCGGGTCAACGGCTTGCGCTCACTCTCCACTGCACTTGCCGGCCAGAAGGATCCTGGCATCGCCGCGCTCGGGGTCAGTAACAAGATGTTCTGGAGCGAGATGCACAAGGCGGCGATGGAACTCGCCCTCGATATCCACGGTGCTGCCTCGATGTTGGTCGACACTGGTTCCGCTGCTGGATCGTGGCCGGGTACCGCCCGCGAACGGCGCCGTCCGGGCTACCCGGTCAGCGCCATGATGAGCGCGTTCTTCTTCAGCCGCAGCGAGACGATCTGGGGTGGCACCAGCCAGATCCAGCGCAACATTGTCGGCGAGCGCGTGTTAGGCCTCCCGAAGGAACCGCAGATCCTGTCGTAGGCGACCCACCAACTCCCGTTCGTGTCGCGCTCCGACCACGGATATCCGTGGAAGATGTGTGACCGGGGTGGGGTGGAACGCACTCAGGCGAATCTGTGCGTTGCGCATGGGGGAGCAGATGGCCACCACCTTGGGCGACCAGCATCGGCCTCGGTACGCTCACCACGAGGGGTGGGAATGCCGCAGCACATGACGCCGATGAGCGACGCTCGCCGATGGCTTGCGGTCGCCGTTGCTGTTGGATCGGTGATGGTCGCAGTCATCGACGGCACGATCCTCAACCTCGCCCTGCCCTCGCTGGTCCGCGACCTCGGCGCGTCGAACTCGGATCTGCAATGGATCGTGGACGCGTACGTGCTGGTGTTCGCCGGGTTCATGCTCACCGGGGGCAGCCTTGCCGACCGTTTCGGCCGCGTGCGGATGATGCGGATCGGGATGACGCTGTTCGGCGTCGGCTCGCTGGTCGCGTCGTTCACCGACACTGTCGGAGGGCTGACCGCAGCACGTGCGGTGATGGGTATCGGCGCGGCGATCATCTCGCCGGCGACGCTGTCGATCGTCACCAGTCTGTTCGACGATCAGGCGGGAAAGGCGAAGGCGATCGGGATCTGGGCAGGCGGGTCCATGGCGGGGATCGTCATCGGGCCGATCGCTGGCGGCCTGTTGCTCAGTCATTTCTGGTGGGGTTCGGTGTTCCTGGTGAACCTCCCGATCGTCGCGATCTCCGTCCCGTTGCTGGGGGCACTCGTTCCCGAGTCGAAGAACCCGGCCGCGGCGCGGCTCGACGTCGTGGGCATGGTGCTGTCCACCGCAGCGCTCGCCACGGTGTTGTGGGCGACGATCAGCGCCCCTGAACATGGGTGGACGAGCGTCACGACGCTGGGAACCTATGCGGCCGGCGCGGTGCTGTTGGTCGTGTTCGTTGCCTTCGAACTGCGCAACCCGCTGCCCTTGCTGGATGTGCGGTTCTTCGCCGAGCGGTCGTTCGTCGTGCCCACGATCGTCTGCACCGCAGTGATCTTCATGACCTCCGGCTTCAGCTTCGTGCTGACCCAGCTGCTGCAGTTCGTGCATGGCTACACGCCAATCCAAGCGGGTGTGCGCATGTTGCCGATGGCATTCGTGCTGATCTCCGGCAGTGTTCTGGCCCCGAGGCTGGCGGATCGCTTCGGCGTGCGCAGGATCATCGTGCTGGGCCTGCTGTTGCAAGGTGGCGGAGGTGTGCTGCTGACGCGACCAGGTCCGCACGGGGCATACCTGCTGTTGATGATCGGCATGGTGGTGCACGGCGCCGGTCAGGCGATCGGGTTCTCGCCGGCGACCGCCTTGGCAATGGCGTCGGTACAGAAGGAGCGATCGGGTGTCGCCGCGGGTACGAACGCGACGGCTCGTATGTCTGGTTCCGCGCTGGGGGTGGCCGTGGTCGGCAGCATCCTGGTGTCCGCCTACGGCAGCGATCTGCGCAGCCACATCGCTGGGCTGGGTCTCCCATCTGCTGTCGCTGCACGCGCCCAGGAGTCGATCGGGACAGCGCTCGGCGAGAGCGCGAAGCTGTCAGCCGCGGCGGGGCGCGGTCTGGCCAGCGCCGCTCGCGAGTCGTTCGTGGTGGGGGCCAGTCAGGCGTTGATGGTGAACGCCGGGTTGTGCATCGTTGCCGCCACGATTTTCGCGTTCCTCGCGCGGATTCCCGCTGCGACGAAGTTGCCGTCGGACAGGCACGCGATCGTCGGCGAGTGACCCGCCTCAGGCGGTGATGCGGTCAAGGACAGGGGTCTGTGCGGTCGCTGGCTTGCCGGTGAGGTGGTACGCGGCACGCAACAACTGCGTGGCCTGCTGCACCTGCGCGTCGTTGCGAGCGTGCACGATGCCCAACGGGCGGTCGGGACCGACGTGGTCACCCAGCCCTGCAAGCCAGGTGAGGCCGACCGCGTGATCAACGGCATCCTGCGGGCGGCTGCGGCCGCCGCCGAGTGCCACCACCACCATGCCCACAGCGCGGGTGTCGATGCGCTGCACCGTTCCAGCCCGCTCGGGGTGGATCGCCACCGTCAGCGGGGCGACCTCCATGTGCTGCCACGGATTGTCGACGAACTTCTTCGGCCCGCCGAGAGCAGCGACCATTTTGGCGAACTTCTCAGCGGCGGCCCCCGAGTCGAGCGCCTGTTGTAGCAGCACACGGGCGGCCTTGGTGGTGCGGGCCAACTTGCCTGCAACCAGCATCTCGGCGCACAGCGCCATCGTCACCTCGTGCATGCGCGGTTCGCGACGAACGCCGGTGAGATATTCGACCGCGTAGGCCATCTCGACCGCGTTTCCTGCTGCATCGGCGAGCGGACGGTCCATGTCGGTGATGAGCGCGACGGTGGGCAGGCCCGCACCAGTGGCCACCGAGGCGATGCTCTGCGCGAGTTCGCGTGCCTTGGGCAGCGTGGGCATGAACGCACCATTGCCACACTTGACGTCCATCGCCAGACCATCGAGCCCGGCGGCCAGCTTCTTCGACAGGATCGATGCTGTGATCAGCCCGATGCTTTCCACCGTGGCGGTGACATCGCGGATGCCGTACAGCCGCTTGTCGGCCGGGGCGAGGTCGGCGGTCTGACCGATGACCGCGCAGCCGACCTTGCCGACAACCGAGCGGAACTTGGCCATCGTCGGTACTGCGACGTACCCGGGGATCGATTCGAACTTGTCGTACGTGCCACCGGTGTGGCCCAGGCCGCGCCCCGAGATCATCGGTACGTACCCGCCGCACGCAGCCACCATCGGGGCGAGCATCAGGCTGACCGTGTCGCCCACGCCACCCGTGGAGTGTTTGTCGACAACGGGGCCGGGCAGGTCCCAGCGCAACGTGACGCCACTGTTCGTCATCGCCTTCGTCAGCGCGACGCGCTCGGCGATGTTCATACCTTTGAAGTACACAGCCATCGCGAAGGCAGCTGCTTGGCCCTCGGTGACGGCGCCGTTCGTGAGGCCGGCGATGAACGTCGCGATGTCGCTATCAACAAGCACCTTGCCGTCGCGCTTGGCGCGGATGATCTCCTGGGGAAGCATCAGTAGGTCTCCGTCGTGCTGGTGGGTTCGCTGGCACCGTCGATCGCCGCTTCGAGCGCAGTGAGTAGGCCGCTGGCGCCGAACCGGAACGTGGTGGGTGTCGCCCATCCGGCGCCCATGATGCGGTCGGCCTGGTCGAGGTATTCAGTCGCGTCGTCGAGTGTGCGAATGCCGCCGCTTGGCTTCAGGCCGACCGGTCGACTCGCAGTGCGGATGACCTCGAGCATCACCTCGGTGGCCTCCAGCGATGCGCTGCGCGGGGTCTTGCCGGTGGACGTCTTGATGAAGTCGGCGCCCAGGCGGATCGCGGTCTCGGATGCAGCGCGGATGGTGTCGTACGACACCAGTTCGCCCGTCTCCAGGATCACTTTCAGCCGCTGCGGCGTAGGTACCGAGTCGCGCACAGCCTGGATCATCGCTTCCGCCGCGGCGCGGTCGCCGGAGAGGAATGCTCGGTATGGCAGTACGAGGTCGATCTCGTCGGCGCCGTCGGCGAGTGCCTCCGTGGTGAGCGCGACGACATCGTCGATCGCGTCGTTGCCCGAGGGAAAGTTGACGACGGTCGCAATCCGCACACCCTTGCCGATCAGCAGTTGCACGGCCATCGAGACGTGCCGCGGCCACACGCACACTGCGGCCACCGTGCCGTGTCGGCCGACGGCTCGTGCGCACAACGCGGTGACGTCGTCGGGGGTGGCCTCGTCGCCGAGTTCGGTGAGGTCGAGCAGGGTGATCGCGCGGCGCGCGACATCGATGGGTGAGGCGGTGCTCATGCCATCACCCTAACGACGCTGGCCGATCGTCGACAGGGACGGCAGACTCTTGTGTGTGACCGAACTGCTCTATCTCCGCGACGCGTACGCCACCCACTTCACTGCCACCGTGACGGCAGTTCGTGAGGGTGCCATCGCGCTCGATCGCACACTCTTCTATCCGACAGGTGGCGGTCAGCCGCACGACACCGGCAACCTCGCCGGGCTGACTGTCAGCGATGTGCGCAAAGAAGGTCTCGACGTGTGGCACACCGTCGGCGAGGGCGCACTGCCCGCGGTGGGCGACACGGTGGACGGCGTTGTCGACTGGGATCGACGCCATCAGCTGATGCGCACCCACACGGCGTTGCACGTGTTGTGCGGTGTGATCTGGAACGAGTGGCACGTGCCGGTGACTGGCGGGAACATGGAGCCCCTCGCGGCCCGGATGGACTTCGAGTTCGACCCTCTGCCCGAGGGGTTCGCGGTGCGGATCGAGGAGTTGGTGAACGGCGCGCTCGCTGCCGATCACCCGATCGAAGTCGGGTTCTTGCCCCGCGATACCGCAGTGCACGATGCGGATCTGATCCGCACGAAGGTGAGCCTGATCCCCGAGAGTGTCACCGAGATCCGCGTCGTCGACATCGTCGGGCTCGACAAGCAGGCCGACGGTGGCACACACGTCCGCAGCACTGCGGAGGTCGGTCGACTTCGTGTGCTCAAGTTGGAGAGCAAGGGCAAGGGCAACAAGCGCGTGCGCGTGGAGATCGTCGACGCCTGAGTGCCAGGCCTGCCCCGAGAAAAGGGTGACCCCGGCGCGGTTACAAATCGCCCGGGGTCGTGGCCGCAACCCGTGGAGGCTCCGGCGAGATCAGGGTATCGCACCGGGGCGCGGAAGAGCCCGGGGCGAACCCCGGGCTCTTCGTCTCGCTCCGCCGCGAGGGGGTGTCGGTGGGTGTCAGTTGCCGGCGACGAGCGCAGCGTCGTAGCGACGCTTGAACTCGGCCTTCGACGTCTCGCTGACGTCGACGCCCGCAGCCTTGGCTTTGGCGCGCAGGGCGCCGACCGTTGCATCTTGCTTCTTGATGTGCTGGAACGGGTCGTAGTCGAAGAACGTGGCGACGTTCTTCCAGCTGATCGCGTCGATGTCCTCGTCCGAGCAGCCAGCGGCGTTGAACTCCTCGAGCAGCAGTTCCGGGGAGTTCGGCCACGTGCTGTCGGAGTGCGGGTAGTCGCACTCCCAGGCCAACGTGTTCACGCCGATGCGATCGCGCAGGTGGAGCGCCGACGGATCGGTGATGAAGCACGCGAGGAAGTGCTCCTTCCAAGTCTCCGTCGGGGTTTTGCCGGCGGGCAGTTTGTCGAGGTGGGTCCACGACTGATTCGTCATGTGACGGTCCATGCGGTCGAGGAAGAACGAGACCCAGCCGATGCCACCCTCGGAGAGGGCAAACTTCAGCGTCGGGAAGCGCTGCAGCAGGCCGCCGAGGATGATGTCCGTGGTGGTGATCGCCATCACCTGCGGGGCGAGGATGATGATGTCGTCCACGCCCGCCTCGGCCGGACGCTTGACCAGGCCAAAACCGCCACCGATGTGCATGCACGGCGTGACGCCCGCGTCGAGCATCGCCGCGAACACGGGATCCCAGTGGCCCGACGCGAAGCTGGGCAGGCCGACACCGTAGGGAGTTTCGGGCATGCTGATCGCCTTGCAGCCCTTGGCGGCCACACGGTGGACTTCCTTGACCGCCGTGTCGATATCCCACTGCTGCAGGATGGCCAGCGGGATGAAGCGACCGGGATGCGAGCCAGCAACTTCATCGATCGCCCAATCGTTGTACGCGCTGATCGCGGCGTTCGTGAGGGCCTTGTCGGGCATCTTCGCCAGATGGGTACCGGCGAAGCCGGCGAACGTGGGGAAGTTCATGCCCGCCAACATGCCGTTCGCGTCCATGTCCTTCACGCGCTCGGCCACGTTGTAGCAACCAGGACGCATCTCGGACAGGTCGGTGGGGTCGAAACCCCACTCGCTCTTGGGCCACGAGGCGACGGCGGCGAGTCCGGGCACGCCGATCGACTCGCCCTGGAAGATCCAGTGGTCCTTGCCGTTGATCGTCGTCAGCTTCGGCGCCTGATCCTTGAACGATGCCGGCATGTGCTGCTCGAACATGTCTGGCGGTTCGATCATGTGATCGTCGATGCTCAACAAGATCATGTCGTTGACATTCACTGTGCCTCCTCAGGCGGGTCGTCGGGTTCCGGCCCCTCAGCTCGGATTGGCAGAGTCTGACATTCGTTCGAGGAGGGAGACAGGGACCAAAGACCATTTGTGACGTCACCGATTGGGCGTACCGACCGGCCCTGGGGTCTCAGGCAGTGGCGATCCGCAGCACGACCGCAGCGATCGCGAGCAGCATCGGCAGCATCGGCGTGGCGATGCCCTTCATGTCCTTCACTCGGATGTGGGCGATGATCGCGCCCAGCATGTACAGCGCTGCGCCGATACCCGCCGCTGCGCCGAGTGGTGCAACAGCGAGTCCGACCAGCAACCCAACAGCACCAGCGAATTCGAGCACGGCCAGTACGGGGATGTATCGCAGCGGGAAGCCCACGACTCCGTTGATGTTCTCGATCACCTTCGGGTCCTTCTTGAGCTTCATCGCTGCCGACGCGAGCAGCATGAGAGCAGTGGTGAGTGTGACAACGAGGCAGGCGATGAACATGCGGCTGAGGCTATGGGTCGCCGATCGTGTTGGACGTGCGCTGTCTGAAAACCGCTAGTCAGCGGTTCACCGCTCGGGCACACTGGCACCGTGCTCCTCGACGACGATCAGTGCTACCGGGCGATCCAGAGCCGCGACGCTCGGTTCGACGGGTGGTTCGTGATGGCAGTACGTACGACCGGTATCTACTGTCGCCCGTCGTGCCCGGCGATCACGCCGAAGCGACACAACGTCGAGTTCTTCAAGGCGGCGGCCACTGCGCAGGCCCACGCGTACCGAGCGTGTAAACGGTGCCGCCCCGATGCATCGCCCGGCTCGCCGGAATGGAGCATGCGCGCCGACCTCGTCGGCAGGGCGATGCGGTTGATCGCCGATGGACTTGTTGATCGTGAGGGCGTCGGCGCGCTCGCATCCCGCCTCGGGTACAGCGAGCGTCAGGTGCATCGAGTGCTCGTCGCTGAGGTCGGCTCCAGCCCCCTCGCACTTGCGCGTGCCCAGCGTGCGCAGACGGCGCGCATCCTGATCGAGACGACCAGAATGCCGATCACGGATGTCGCGTTCGCTGCTGGCTTCCAGAGCGTGCGGCAGTTCAACGACACCGTGCGCAATGTGTACGCCGCGTCGCCTTCGCAGCTGCGCTCGGCCAACGCGCCCGCAGGTGCGAGCGGTCAGTTGACCGTTCGTCTCGCATGCCGCGAGCCCTTCGACGGGGGCCATCTGCTCGCCTTCCTGGCGGCGCGCGCTGTGCCAGGTGTGGAGTCGGTGGACGGCACCACGTATCGCCGCTCGTTGCGCCTCGCCCACGGTGCAGGGGTCGTGTCCATCGACCTCGCCGGGCCGACCGTGACGTGTGCGCTCACGCTCGACGACCTCGCCGATGTTCAGGCGGCTGTGCAGCGCACCCGGCGGCTCCTCGACCTCGATTGCGATCCGGTGTCCGTTCGCGACCAACTTGGCAGTGATCCACTACTCGGTCCGCTGGTTGCTGCTCGGCCCGGTCTCCGTGCGCCGGGGCATCCCGACGGCACGGAACTGCTGGTGCGCGCGATCTTGGGCCAGCAGGTCAGTGTTGCCGGTGCTCGTACTCTCGCTCGGCGCATCGTCGAGCAGCACGGTGAACCGCTCGGGGAGGTGGTGGGTGACGTGACGCACTTGTTCCCGGATGCCGCGAGCATCGCGGCACTTCCACCGGACGGGGCATGCACGCCACGCGCTCGCTGGGCGGCCTTGGTGGAGGCGTGTGCGCACGTCGCCGACGGTCGCATCGTGCTCGACGCGGGCAGCGACCGAGCGGAGGCAGTCGACGCGCTACGGCGTGTGAAGGGAATCGGACCCTGGACCGCTGGGTATGTCGCGATGCGTGCGCTCGGTGATCCCGATGTGTTCCTGCCCACCGATCTTGGCGTGCGACACGCACTCGCTGCGTTGGGCGCCGACACGTCGGAGAAGAGTGTCACCGCATTGGCTGAGCGTTGGCGACCGTGGCGTTCGTATGCGCTGCACCATCTGTGGGCAAGCTTGTGAAGGAGAACTCGATGCACCGAACCACCAACATCCCGCCGCTGGGCGACCACTCGACGCTCGTGCGCACATCAATGTCGACGCCCGTCGGCGAGCTCACGCTCATCGCCAGCCAACGCGGTCTGCGAGCAGTGTTGTGGCACGGCGAGTTGCCGGCGGACAGCGATATCGCTGCGTCGGCGGGGAAGGGTCGTGGCGCCGCGATCCTGTCCGAGGCTGCGCTGCAGCTCGACGAGTACTTCGCGGGGAAGCGCACCGAGTTCGATCTGCCACTCGATCCGGTCGGCACCGAGTTTCAAGCGGCAGCGTGGGCTGAACTTCGCAAGATCCCGTTCGGCGAGACGATCTCCTACGGCGAGCAGGCGCGTCGCCTTGGTGATGTGAACAAGTCACGCGCCGTAGGCGCCGCGAACGGTCGCAACCCGATCAGCATCATCGTCCCGTGTCACCGGGTCATCGGCGCGAACGGCGCGCTCACCGGCTTCGCCGCCGGCGTTGATGTGAAGCAGTGGCTATTACGCCACGAACAGCACGGCGCTGGTCAACTGTCACTCATCTGACCTTTCGAGTGGGTCGTGACACCCTGGGTGTCGCTCCCCACTCGGGTGCGTTCCTGGCACTCGGGCCGGCGCGCTGGCACTCGGATCAGCGGTGGAGGGCCTTTTGCTGCTGGGAGCGGCGAGCGGCGGAATCCGCCTGCTTCTTCTCCTTCGCGGCCTTGCGCTTGGCCTTCGTCTCGTCGTCCGCGGTGCGGGCGGGCAGCACCTCGATATCGACCTTCGTGGCCGGCGGGAGGGCGAGCACTTCATCGTGCTTGAGTACATCGATGAGCATCGCCGAGGCGGTGGCCTCGCCAGCGATCGACGACGCGAGCATCATTCGCACGGTGCCGAGACCGAACTCCTCGATGAGCGCAGGAGCGATCTCCTGGAGGTTGTCGTGCGACGGGTTGTCGCTGTTGTCGCCGAGCAACTCGATGCACTTCGCGAGGCACGGATCGGTGGCCAATGTGGCCACTTGCTCGAGGCCGCCGTTCACGCGACCGCGTGCGGCGGTGGCGCGCATGGCCAGCGTGCGGGCGGCGACGTCGGTGAAACCGCCTTCCTTCGCGCCGCAGACTTCGTCGATCGCCTCGCGGTGGTCGTCGGGCAGCGTTGCCACGAGGGCAGCGAGTTCGTCGTCGGTCAGTGCGTTGAACGCACGATCCAGCAACGTGAGGGCGTGCAGGCGGTCTGTGATCTTGCTCATCGGGCTGAAAGGCTACCGGAACACAGGCCGTCGAGGGCCGGTTAGGCCGTTTGCACCAACTCGCGTAAGAACCCGGACAGGAACAGCGCGGCGTCGACGCCACGCTTCAAGGGCACCACGAGCTGCCGCTGATCCTCCTTGTAGATCGCAGTGCGGCTGAGGCGGCGTAGGCGCATCTCCTCGCTGACCTTCAACTCCAGCGGGCCGAGGCGCGCCTGGTCGCCCACAATCTGGACGTCCTTGAGGCCCAGGCGGTGGCACTCGGCGCGCAACGCACCGACGGCGAGCAACGCGTCGGCCGGCTTGGGCACCGGGCCGTAGCGGTCTTCCCACTCGGCGCGAATATCGTCGACCTCGGCCGCGCTGGTGACGCCAGCGAGGCGGCGGTAGGCCTCCAACCGCAGCTCTTCCTTGGCCACGTAGTCGGTGGGCAGGAACGCATCGGTGGGCACGTCGAGCTTCACTTCGCTCGGGGCCTTGATCGGCTCACCCTTCATCTCGCCGACAGCCTCGGTGACCATCTGGCAGTAGAGGTCGTAGCCGACTGCGGCGATGTGTCCGCTCTGTGCTTCGCCCAACAGGTTGCCGGCACCGCGGATTTCGAGGTCGCGCATCGCGATCTTGAAGCCGCTGCCAAGTTCGGTGGCCTCGCCGATCGTGCGCAGGCGCTCGTACGCGTCCTCGCTGAGACGCGCCTCGGGCGGGTGGAACAGGTACGCATACGCACGCGAGCCGCTGCGTCCCACACGACCGCGCAGCTGGTGCATCTGGCCAAGGCCCAGCAGGTCGGCGCGTTCGACCACGAGCGTGTTCACCGTGGGCATGTCGATACCGCTCTCGATGATCGTGGTGCACACGAGCACGTCGTAGCGGCCCTCCCAGAAGTCGACGACGACCTGCTCGAGCGAACCTTCGTCCATCTGGCCGTGAGCGATCGCGACCCGCGCTTCGGGAACGAGTTCGCGCAGACGCGAGGCGGCGGTGTCGATCGACTGCACCCGGTTGTGCACCCAGAAGACCTGGCCCTCGCGCAACAGCTCGCGACGGATCGCCTCCACAGCAACTCGCTCGTCATAACCGCCGACGAACGTGAGGATCGGCTGGCGATCGGCCGGAGGGGTCTGCAACAGCGACAGGTCGCGAATGCCGACGAGGCTCATCTCCAGCGTGCGGGGAATAGGCGTGGCGGACAGCGTCAGCACGTCGACGTTGTGCTTCATCTGCTTCATCGCCTCCTTCGCCTGCACGCCGAAGCGCTGTTCCTCGTCGACGACGAGTAAGCCGAGGTCCTTGAACCTCACGCTCTCCTGCAGCAGTCGGTGCGTGCCGATCACGCAGTCGATCTCGCCGCTCGCGAGGCCCTCGATGACCTTCTTCGCTTCCTTCGCAGTGAGGAAGCGGCTGAGCACTTCCACGCGGATCGGGTAGCCGGCGAAACGGTCGGCGAACGTGTTGCCATGCTGCGTCGCGAGGAGTGTCGTCGGCGCGAGCACCGCGACCTGCTTGCCGTCCTGGATGGCTTTGAATGCGGCACGGATGGCGACCTCGGTCTTGCCGAAGCCGACGTCGCCGCACACGAGGCGGTCCATCGGGTACTCGCGCTCCATATCGGCCTTGATCGACTCGATTGCGGTGCGCTGGTCGGGTGTCTCGACGAACGGGAACGCCTGCTCCATCTCGTGCTGCCACGGCGTGTCCATGCCGAACGCGTGACCCCGGGCGGTCACGCGCTTCTGATAGAGCACGACGAGTTCCTGTGCGATCTCGCGAACTGCGCTGCGAACCTTGTTCTTCGCTTTCGCGAAATCGGCTCCGCCCATACGGTTCAGCACCGGCGTCTCGCCGCCGACGTACTGCCGCAGCGTGTCGATCTGGTCGCTGGGTACGTACAGCTTGTCGCCGCCCTTGTAGGCCAGCAGCAGGTAGTCGCGCTCGACGCCACCGATCGTGCGCTTCACCATGCCCTGGTATTGGCCGACACCGTGCTGGCTGTGCACGACGTAGTTGCCGGCCTTGAGGTCTTCGAACAGCCCGACGCCCTGGCGCTTGCGTGGCCGCGCCTGGCGGTGTGCGCGGCGGCGACCGGTGAGGTCGGCCTCGGCGAGGACCGCCACCTTGGCGAGCGGGATGCTGCAGCCGCGGTGCAGTGGGGACGTGACGACGTAGCCGCCCGGCTTCGTGAGATCCGCGCCCTCGCTGACGATCGGGAACGACAGCCCACGATCGAGCATCAGGCTGGACATGCGTTGTGCAGAACCCTCACCGTCGGCAGCGACGACCACCCGGTAGCCGTCGGCGAGCAACGTGCGCAGGCGGTCGGCCAGGCCCTCGCCATCGCCCACGACCGGACCCCAGCCCATCGCTCCGACGAACGGCGAGTCAGGTGTCTCGGGCACGCTGCTGATCGTCCACATCGGCTGCTCGGTGGCCAGCAGACGCTCGGTGGGTGCGTGCAGGCGCGGGAACTGCAGATCGGGGTTGCGGGCCCACGTACCGGCGAGCGCGCGAGCGAGATCGGCCTCTTCATCCAACAAGTCCTTCGCACGGTCGAGCATGCGGCGCGGTTCGATCAGCGCCACCTTCGCTCGCGCCGGAAGGATGTCGGTGAGCAGTTGCTCGCTGCCGGCATCCACGAGCCACGGCAGCCACGACTCCATACCGTCGAACAACGTGCCTTCGGCGAGTCGCTCCCACTGCTCGCGGCCCCACGGCTCGCTGGCGACCAACGCCGCGGCGCGCTCGCGCACTTCCTCGGAGGGGATCAGTTCGCGTGCCGGGAACACCCACGCCTCGTCGAGGTCGTCGGTGCTGCGTTGGTCGTTGACCGCGAACTCGGTGAGGCGATCGACCTCATCGCCCCAAAGGTCGATACGGATCGGGGACTCGGCAGTCGAGGGGAAGATGTCGATGATCGCGCCGCGCTGGGCGACTTCGCCTCGGTGTTCGACGAGTTCCTCGCGTCGGTAGCCGTAGTGCACGAGCTGCGCCATCAACGCATCGGCGTCGAGGATCGCACCCTTCGCAAGGTGTATGGGGTCGACCGTGGTGGTTCCCGGTCCGAGACGCTGCAACAGCGCGCGCACGCCGGTGACCACGATCGCCGGGCAGCGTTCCGGATCGCGTAGGCGCCACATCACTTGCATGCGGCGGCCCATCGTCTCCACGCTCGGACTGACCCGCTCGAACGGCAGCGTTTCCCACGCTGGGAACAGCACTACTTCTCCGGCGGGCATGTACGAGCACAGGTCGTCGTAGGTCTGGCCGGCGTCGGTGCCGGTGGGGCACACGACCACGAGCGGCCGGTTGCCGCCCAACTGCGCCAGCGCTGCCAGTGCGAGCGCACGGGCCGATTCGGGCACGGCGACGAACCCGCTGGGGTCGCCCAACGCCTGTGTGAGCGCGGGCTCGTTGCGGAGCAACCGGGGGAGCGAGGCGAGCGACATGGCGGCAAGCCAGGGTATCGGCGCCCTCCCTTTCCCCCGTCTGTGTCGCGGCCATGACCACCAAGGATCGTGGTCATGGCCGCGACGTGGACGGGGGTGCCGCGGACCTGGCGTGTGCGAGGTTTGGCGTCTGTGTCGCGCCTGTGACCACCAAGGATGGTGGTCATGGCCGCGACACAGAGACGGGAAGTGCTGGTGCGGGGTCGGCTCGGCGGGAACGACGGACGGGGGGCGGCTACAGGCCGTTGAAGCGCGCCATCGCGGCGTCGATACCTTCGGCCAGGATCATCTCCACGGCATCAGCCGCACGTTGGACCATCACGTCGAGCAGCTCGCGGTCGGCTTTGTTCACCTTCGACAGCACGTGGTCGGCGCCGTGCTCCTTCGAGCGTGGCTTACCGACACCGATGCGCACGCGGATGTAGTCCTGTGTGTGCAGGTGCTGGGTGATGCTCTTCAGCCCGTTGTGGCCAGCGAGGCCTCCGCCCACCTTGAGTTTCATCACACCCGGCTCGAGATCCAGCTCGTCGTGAATGATGATCAGTTGCGCCGGCTCGACCACCCGGTGGCGGCGCATGAGTGCGCCGACGGCCTGACCGCTCTCGTTCATGTACGTCGTGGGGAACGCCAACACGACCTGCTTGCCGGCCAGGCGCGCCTCAGCCACGATCGCCTTGTCGCGCCCGGACTTCAACGTTTGACCGGCTCGTTTGGCGAGCAGCATGGCCGTTTCCTCGCCGACGTTGTGACGAGTGCGGGCGTATTCCTTGCCGGGGTTCCCGAGGCCGACGATGATCGCGTCGATCACGGCAGCATCAGGCCCGGCGCTGGATCACTCTGCGGCGGGAGCAGCCCCGGCAGCCGGGGCCTCGCCGCCGTCGGCGGCGGCGGTGGCGGCGGCCGTGACCATCACTGTGACGATCGGCATGTCGGGGTCGCCCAGCGCAGTGACGCCCTTGGGCATCTTCAGGTCGCTGAGGCGGATGACCTCGTGCGAGTGCATGTTGCTGATGTCGACAACGAACTCGTTCGGCACGTTGCCCGGGGTGCAGCTGACCTCGATGGTGTCGACGGACGGGTCGACCAGGCCACCATCGGCGATGACGGCCTTGGCCTCACCGGTGATGTGCAACGGCACGTGAACGGTGATTTCCTCGTTCATGTTGACCTGCAGGAAGTCGATGTGGCTCACCGTGCGCTTGATCGGGTGACGCTGCATCTCCTTGATGACGGCCGGGTACGTCGTGCCGTTGATCTCAAGGGCCAACACGGTGTTTGAGCCGGCGGCGCCGCTGAGGGCGAGGCGCAGTTCGCGGCGCTCGACCGTGAGGCTGAGCGGAGCCATGCCCTGGCCGTAGATGACGCCGGGGATGTGATCCGCGGCGCGCAGGCGACGGGCAGCGGGCGAACCCGTGATGCTGCGGGGCTGGGCGACGAGCTTGGTATTGGACATGGCGAGGCCTCAATCAATGCGTTACAGAACGGCTCGGAATCCTACCGGGGCGCGCGCCGGATCGGCACCCGCTCTCGGTTAGGACTGGTTCTCTCCGCCAAAGATCTCGCTGACGCTGGTGTCGTCGAAGACAGCGTTCAGGGCGTCGGCGATCAGCGGGGCGATGGAGAGCACCTCGACCTTGGCGAACATCTTCTCCGCCGGGATCGGCAGCGTGTTGGTGAGCACGACCTTGGTGATCACCGACTTGCTCAGCCGCTCGACCGCTGGGCCGGACAGCACCGCGTGCGTCGCCATCGCCCAGACTTCCTTGGCACCACGGGCCATGAGCACGTCGGCGGCACTGCAGATGGTGCCGCCAGAGTCGATCATGTCGTCAGTGAGGATGCACAGACGACCGGTGACATCGCCCATGACTTCCTTGGCCTCCGCCACATTGGTGGTGCCCTTCGGGCGGCGCTTGTAGATGAACGCCAGGTCGGCACCCTTGTCGCTGAGGTGCTGGGCCATGCGCTCGGCGACCTTGATGCGGCCGGCGTCGGGAGCCACGATCACGGGGGCTTCAGCGTTCTTGCGCAGGTAGTTCTCCAGCACGGGCATCGCCGTGAGGTGATCGACGGGTCCCTCGAAGAAGCCCTGGATCTGGCCGCTGTGCAGGTCGATGCTGACCATGCGCTTGGCACCGGCGGCCTTGAACAGGTCGGCCACGAGGCGGGCGGTGATCGGCTCGCGACCCTCGGCCTTGCGGTCCTGGCGGGCGTAGCCGTAGAACGGGCAGACGGCGGTGATGCGCTTGGCCGACGCGCGGTAGGCGGCGTCGATCATGATCAGCTGTTCCATGATCGAGTCGTTGATGCTTCGCTCTTCACTACCGCAATGGGTCTGCATGATGAACACGTCGCTGCCGCGGATGCTCTCGCCGAAACGGGGGCGGATCTCGCCGTTCGCGAACTGCACGAGGTTGGGTGAACCCAACTCAATCCCTAGGTGCTCGGCCACTTCCTGTGCCAAGGCGGGATGCGTACGCCCCGAGTAGAGCGACATCCGCTTGGTCGTGACCTTCTCCATGGTGCTCCAGTTTCGCTGTCGATTGGTCTGCTCAACCGCCGGTCGCAGTGTAGAACGCGCCGGTGACGCAGCCCGCAACGACGGCGCTTCCTTCCGGCAGGAAGGCGAAGGGGCCAACCTGGGCCTCCTCGCCGACGGCACTGTCGCGGCCGACGGTGTGCTCGACGCGGGCACCGTCGCCGACGGTGCAATCCGCCAGGCGCGTATCGGGGCCGACCTCGCAGCCGTTGCCAATCACGGTGCTGCCCTGCAGGATCGTCCCCGGGTAGAGAGTGACATCGCGACCGAGTCGCACGGTGACGTCGACGAATGTCTGGCGCGGATCGAGCATCGTCACACCGTTGAGCAACCAGTGGCGGTTCGTGCGAGCACGAAGTTCGCGCTCGGCCAATGCGAGTTGCCAGCGGTCGTTGACGCCCTGTGTCTCGGCGGCGGGCGCTTGCACGCAGCCAACCCGATGGCCCATGGCGGCGAGCGAGCCGACGACGTCGGTGAGGTAATACTCGCCCTGCGCGTTGTCGGGGCTGAGCCGTCGCAGCGCTGGCCCGAGTAGGTCGCGGCGGAACGCGTACATGCTGGTGCACACTTCGTTGATCGCCAGCTGCTCGGGGTTGGCGTCGCGCTGTTCGACGATGCGCAGCACCCTGCCGTCGCCGGTCTTGGACGGGGCGCGGACGACCCGGCCGTAGCCAGTTGGATCGTCGAGTACCGATGTGATGAGCGTGGCCGCGTACTCGTTCGCATTGTGTGCCGCCACCAGTGCCTCGAGTGTCGCCGGCTGCAGCAGCGGTGTGTCGCCGGGAAGCACGACCACAGTGGACGTGTCGTCGAGGTCGTCTCCGGGGAACGCCGATAGGCCGACCATCGCTGCATCGCCGGTGCCGCGCTGCACCGTCTGCTCGACGAACGTCACGTTCGCCCATTCGGGCGATTGCTCCTGGACCTTCTTGGTCACTCGGTCGGCGCCATGGCCGACGACGACGACCGTGCGTTCGGGTTGCAGGTCGTGCACCGCGTAGATGACGTGCATCACCATTGGACGACCGCAGATGAGGTGCAGTGGTTTCGGACGCGCTGACCGCATCCGCGAACCTTCACCCGCTGCCAGCACGATCACCGAAACTGTCATGGCTTCGTTCTATCTGATGCGTCGGGTCCGCCGGGGTGTGGCACGGCTCGGATGGCAGCGGGCCCGAACGTCGTGGCACACGTGCGGCACCAGAAGGCTTGTTCGAACTCCACGCCGCAGGGTCCGTGGACGAGCAGCACTGGCGACTCGCTGTCGCCCATGTGGTGCTCGCCCCAGCGGATGAGGGCGACAAGTGCGGGCGACAGGTTGATGCCGGCAGGAGTGAGTCGGTACTCGTAGCGCGGCGGATGTTCCTGGTAGAGATCCTTGGCCATCACGCCGCCGTCAACGAGACGTAGCAGGCGCTTCGTCAGGATCGGTCGGGCGATGCCGAGATCGGCGGCAAAATCGTCAAAGCGTCGGATTCCACGCAGTGCGGCCCTGATGATCAGGATGCTCCACCGGTCGCCGACGAGTTGCAGCGTTCGCTCCAGCGACGTGGGGTCCGACTCGTTCACCATCTGAGGCGGAGCGTACCCCGCCCAGGCTCACGCCCATTCCCCATCGTTCTCCCGTTCATGTCGCGGGGTTGACCGCAGATCTCACGGGTACGGCCGCGACGTGGAGGGGAAGCGGGGCGGGTTCTGTTTTGGTACTGACCGAGGTTAGGGTGCTGAAATGGAACTCACTATCGAGGCGCGGGAACTACTCGAGCTTCCGCTGCCCGAACTGCTGTCTCGGGCTCGGGCCGTGCGCGATGCGGCGCACGGCACGCGGATCACGTATTCGCCCAAGGTGTTCATCCCGCTGACGATGTTGTGCCGCGACAAATGCGGGTATTGCACGTTCGCCCAACCTCCGGCGCGGCTGGAGTCGCCCTACCTGACGCCTGAGCAGGTGCTGCGCATCGCCAAGGACGGTGCTCGGATGGGGTGCCACGAGGCCCTGTTCACGCTCGGCGAGGCTCCCGAGGACCGCTACGAGGTGGCCCGCGAGTGGCTCCGTTCGAACGGCTACGACAGCACGGTTCACTACGTGCACGCCATGGGAAAGCTCGTGCTCACCGAGACCGGCTTGCTGCCGCACGCGAACGCGGGTGCACTTTCTGAGGACGAACTGCGACTGCTGGCCGAGGTGGCGCCGAGCCAGGGGATGATGCTGGAGACGCTGCGTGGCGACCTGCCGTGCCACCGCGGTGCGCCTGACAAGACGCCCGAACGTCGCTTGGCGACGCTGGAAGCCGCTGGTCTTGCGGGTGTGCCGTTCACCACCGGGATCCTCGTTGGTATCGGCGAGACACGCGAGGACCGCCTTGTCGCGCTGGAAGCGATCGTCGCTGCCCATGCCCGCCACGGTCATGTGCAGGAGGTCATCGTCCAGAACTTCATGCCGAAACCAGGCACCGGGATGCAGCACGAACCGCCCTGCCCGCAGGACGAGTTCCTATGGTCGATCGCCGCCGCCCGACTGCTGTTGCCCAGTGGAGTGCACCTGCAAGCGCCACCGAACCTCAGCGACGACTTCGGTGTGCTGCTGGACGCCGGCATCGACGACTGGGGTGGTGTCTCGCCGGTGACGCTGGACCATGTGAACCCCGAGCGGCCGTGGCCCGCGCTCGACCGTCTGCGCGACGTCACCGAGGACCGCGGGTTTGTGCTCGCTCCACGGCTGACGATCTACCCCGAGTACGCGCGTGATCCGCAGCGTTGGCTACACCCGTCGCTGCGGTTCCCGGTGCTCGACCGTAGCGATGCGGAGTGCATGGGCCGCGACGACCCGGGCGCCGTGTGGCCGGAGAAGGTGACCGCCGCCGATGTGGTGCAGGATGGCGCGGAAGTGGTGCTGGTGGGGCATCGCAGCACTGCGTGGTATTCGGGGGCGACGAACCCCCCGCCGACGCTGATGCCCGCGTCGCGTAGCGCGCAGATACGCGGCCAGGTCGCCGAGGTCCTAAAGGGTGTTGAGGCCGGCCAGGAAGTCGGTTTCGATGAGATCGTCGCACTGTTCCGCGCCCGCGGACCCGAGGTGACGGCGGTGGCCGACCTTGCCGATCGTCTGCGTCACGAAGCCGTCGGCGACCGCATCACCTGGGTGCACAACCGCAACATCAACTACACGAACGTGTGCACGTTCAAGTGCAGGTTCTGCGGGTTCTCCAAGGGTCCGCTGTCATTGAACCTGCGCGGAACGCCGTATCTGCTGACGCTGGACGACATCGCCCAACGTGCCCGTGAGGCGTGGGACATGGGTGCCACCGAGGTGACGCTGCAGGGTGGTATTCACCCCAACTTCGACGGTGACTATTACATCGACGTGACGCGGGCGGTGAAGGAGGCGGTACCTGACATGCACGTGCACGGGTTCACCGCGCTGGAAGTCACCGAGGGCGCCCGCCGCCTCGGTGAGGATCTACACACGTACCTGCGACGCTTGCAGGACGCCGGTCTGGCATCGCTACCCGGCACTGCCGCGGAGATCCTCGACGACTCGATTCGCGCGGTGCTGTGCCCCGACAAGATCTCGACCGACGAGTGGCTGGACTGCCATGCGGCGGCCCATGAGATTGGGCTGCGTTCGAACATCACGATCATGTTCGGCTCGATTGAGCACACCGACTCATGGGCGCGGCACATGCTGCGCACGCGTGCGCTGCAGAAGGTGACGGGCGGGTTCACCGAGTTCGTGGGGCTGCCATTCGTGCACATGGCGTCACCGATCTATCTGCAGAAGGCGGCGCGCCGCGGACCGACATTCCGCGAGACGCTGCTCATGCACGCCGTCGCACGCATCGTGTACCGAGGAGTGATCGACAACATCCAGTTGTCGTGGGTGAAGATCGGCGAGGCGGGCGCAGCGCAGATGTTGCGCGCCGGATGCAACGATCTCGGGGGCACGTTGATGGACGAAAACATTTCCCGCTCGGCCGGCGCCGCGCACGGACAGGGGATGACGAAGGATCGCTTCGAAGCACTCGTCGCTCCGTTGGGTCGAGGGTTGGCGCAACGCACCACCACGTACGAGTTGGTTGATTCGCTGCGAGGCTGATCACCATGAACGCAGGCATGACGGACGCTCGGTGGGAACCGGGTCACGTTCGTCTCGACGACATCGTCCGCGGGGTCGGTTACGAGTTCTCCGGCCGGTGCACGACCGCGATCGCTGAGCGACCTGATGATGTCCCAGCGCTGCTCGCCGCGGCCGAGACCGAGGCTGGCCTCGGGCGGTGGGTGGTGTGCTTCGTCTGTTACGAGGCTGGCGAGGCGTTCGAACCGGCCGTGGCCACGGGTCGGCTCCATCCGTTGCTGCCATTGGCATGGTTCACGTCGTACTCCGAGCGGTGCGTGGTTCCGGCGGTGGAGCCACCAGACAGCGGGCGACTCGTCGACAATGTGACTCGGGCACACGGCGGGGCCTGGTACCAGCAGGGAGTCGAGCGGGTCCGCACCGCGATCGAGGCGGGCGACGTGTACCAGGTGAATCTCACCGATCGCGTGCGTTGTGTGCTGGCTGCTCCGGTCGTCGACCTGTATCGAGCGATGGCCACCACGCAGGGCGGGTCGTACAACGCGTTGATCGAGTTCGGTCACGCGGCGATCGTTAGCGCCAGCCCGGAGCTCTTCGTCCGTCTGGAGGGGGACACGATCACGACGCGACCGATGAAGGGGACGCGTCGGCGCCATGGCCGCCCGGAAGCGGATCGGCTCGTCGCTGAGGAACTCCTGACCTCGGAGAAGGACTGCGCGGAGAATGTGATGATCGTCGACTTGCTCCGCAACGACCTCTCGCGGCTGTCGGTACCGGGCGGTGTGTCGACGCCCGAGTTGTTCCAAGTCGAGCGTTACGAGACGGTGTGGCAGATGACATCGACGGTGAAGGCGCGGTTGCGGCCCGACATCGGGCTCGTCGATGTGTTCTCGGCGGCGTTTCCGTGCGGCTCCGTCACTGGTGCGCCGAAGATCGCCGCGATGCATGCCATCGCTGCGCTGGAACCGACACCGCGGGGCCTGTACTGCGGCACCATCGGGTTGCTCGAACCAGCGACCCCGGGCGGACGTGGCAGCTCCACTTGGAGCGTCGCGATCCGCACTGCGGTGGTGGATGCAACGACAGGAGCGGTGGAGTTCGGCGCCGGCGGGGGCATCACGTACGACTCCGACCCAGCAGCGGAGGACGACGAACTGGAGTCCAAGACGGCCGTGCTGCGCGGGGCCCGCCTGGCCTTCTCATTGTTCGAAACGCTGCGGCTCGACGCCGCTGGAGTGCACGAACTCGACCGTCACCTGAATCGGCTGACGACGTCGGCGGAGTTCTTCGGCTACCCATGCGATGCAGCAGCGATTGCGCAAAAGGTGGCGCTGCTTGCGCCGACATCGACATTGCATCGCTTGCGAATCACACTGGATCGTGCCGGCCGCGTGCTGCTGGAGGCATTCGCAGTCGACGCCGCGGCGTCACCGGTACGCCTCGCCGTGGCCGAGTCGACGATACGTTCCGATGACCCGTTCCTGTGCCACAAGACCACGAACCGGACGGTCTATGACGCCGCTCGCGCGGCTCATCCGCAGGCTGACGACGTACTGCTGGTGAACGAGCGGGGTGAGGTGGTGGAAACCACGATTGCGAACGTGCTGTACCGCCTTGGCGGCCGCTGGTACACGCCGCCCCTCACCAGCGGCGGCCTGCCGGGTATCGGCCGCGAGGTCTTGGTCGAGCGCGGAGTGGTCACTGAGCGAGTGCTGCTGGCCCACCAACTCGACGAGTGCGACGAACTCGAGGTGGTCAGTGCGCTCCGCGGTCGTCGCCGAGCGGAGAGACTGTTGGGATGAACCCCGACCAGTTCCTCACCGCACTCGCTGGCGACACCGTGCTGCTCATGGGGGTGCTCAACGTGACCCCCGACTCGTTCTCCGACGGGGGCCGCTACTACGAGCTGAGTGATGCCGTTGGTTGCGGGCTACGACTGGTCGCCGAGGGTGCCGACATCGTGGACGTCGGTGGCGAGAGCACCCGGCCCGGCGCTGACCCAGTGACTGCGGAGGAGGAACTTCGCCGTGTGTTGCCGGTCGTGCGCGATCTTGCGGCAGCAGGTGTGGCCGTCAGCGTCGACACCCGGCACGCCGACGTTGCCGACGCCGCAGTTGCTGCCGGCGCGGTGCTCGTCAACGATGTCTCCGGCCTGCGCGACCCGTCCATGCGAGCTGTGGCGGCGCGACACCGTGTGCCCGCGGTCGCGATGCACATGTCGGTCCCCGATCCGGCGCTGATGCAGCAGTTCACCGACTACGGCGATGTGGTGACCGAGGTGGTGGCGTTCCTGCTGGCGCAGGCCGAGCTGGCACTCGCAGAAGGTGTGCCGATGGTGATCCTCGATCCAGGGATCGGCTTCGGCAAGACCGTGCCGCAGAACGTGGAGTTGATCCGCCGTCTCGACGAACTGGCGGCGCTTGGCCATCCGGTGCTCGTCGGTGCGTCGCGCAAACGGTTCATCGGCGTGCTCACCGGAATCGAACAAGCGGACGATCGGCTAGGCGGATCGTTGGCAGCGCATCTGGCGGCCGTCGACCGTGGTGCGCGCCTTGTGCGGGCCCACGATGTGTCGGCGCACCGCCAAGCGCTGACGATGTGGCGCCACCTGGCTCGGTGACCTGACGAACCTCGAGTTCCGGGGAGAGGGCTCGAACCCCTATATGCGGGACCAAAACCCGCTGTCCTACCATTGAACGACCCCGGACGGATGCAGCCCAGAGGCTAGCGGTCGTGTGCCGTCGCGAGACCAGGTTTGGGGAGAGGCCTCGCGCCCGATAGCGTCTCACGAGCTATGGGTTCACTGATCAAGAAGCGCCGCAAGCGCATGCGCAAGAAGAAGCACAAGAAGATGCTCCGCCGTACGCGGCACGCGCGCCAGCGCGGCAAGGGCTGATTCCAGCTTCAACTGCAATGCAACAGAGTCTGTTCATCGACCGCCGGCAGCATGCTGTTGGCGGTCGGTGCGCGTCTGCACCACTATCGCCTCGGGCAGCGCCGCTGCCAGTGAGTGGCGACCCACCAGGAACCACGTCGCGCCACTCCCGGCGAGCGTGGGTGCGATGCCTGCAACCTCACGGATACGGTCGCGCCACCGGGTGAGTTGCGGTTCCACCGCCAGTGCTGCCGGTTCGAGATCGTTTGGCCCGTCGGATCGTGGCGCCCCAAGTTCGTCCCACGCTCTGTAGACCGCTGGGGTGCTGACCGTGAGCGGCGGGATCACGAGCGTGATGTCCATCGCCCGAAACTCCAGTGGTTCGACGATCTCGCCGATGCCACGCACTCGCGCCCGGCCGCCGACGAGGCAGAACGACACATCGGCGCCCAGCTGCGAGGCACCCACGACGTCGGTGTAGCCCGCCCAGCGCAGGACTGCGGCAGCATCGCTGGAGCCGCCGCCCAGACCACCGCCATGCGGAATCACCTTGTGGATGTGCACCGCAGCGGAACGGCCGGCGAGCAGCAACGCCTTCGCGACGAGGTTCGAGTCGTCGAGCGGCATCCCCATTGCGAAGGGTCCATCGGCAGACAACCCCGTGGTGGAGGCGTCGATCGACAGCGTGTCGGCAAACTCCAGTGTCACCATCTCCGAGTCGATGAGGTGGTATCCGTCGGAGCGGACACCGGTGCAGCGCAGCTCCAGCGTCAGCTTCGCGGGGGCGCTGATCCGGTGGAGTTCGTGGCTCATTGGTGGGCTCGCCATGCCTGCGCGAGCCGACCCCATTCGTGGACGTCGAGTTCCTCAGGGCGGCGCTGGTTGTCGATGCCGGCCTCGTCGAACATCTCCGGCGTCACCACCTCGGCAAGTGAGCGCCGCAGCATCTTGCGTCGCTGACCGAACGCAGTGCGGATCAGCGGGAACATGTCGTCGAACGGCGCTGCCGTTGCGGGTTCGCTGCGGCGGCGGATGTCGGCCAACGACGACTCGACGTTCGGACGGGGCACGAACACGCTCGCCGGGACATGACCGACGATGCGCGCCGTGGCCCAGTAGGAGATCTTCACCGTGACGGCGCCGTACTGCGGTGTTCGCGGCGAGGCGCAGAACCGCTCGGCGGCCTCGCGCTGCACCATGACGAGCATCCGGTCGATCATCGGAACGCCATCGAGCAGGTCGCACACGAGCGGCGTGGCAACGTTGTACGGCAGGTTGGCGACCATCACCCAGCCAGGTTCGTCGCCCAGCAACGCGTGCCAGTCGGCTTTCATCGCATCGGCCTCGACGACGGTGACGTTCGCGAGCGGCTCGGTGAGCTCGCGGAGCAGTGGCACGACGCCGCGGTCGATCTCGACCGCCAGCACCTCGGCGCCGGTCTCCGCCAACGCAAGCGTCAGTGAACCGAGGCCGGCACCGATCTCGACGACGCGAGAGCCAGGGCCGATCTCGGCGAGACGGGCGATACGGCGCACGGTGTTCGGGTCGACGACGAAGTTCTGTCCGAGGTCGCGGCGCGGGCTGAGGCCGTTGCTCGAGAGCAACTCGCCGATCGACGCGCGGTTGTGCATCACCAGCTCACACGAACTGGAATGGGGGCATCGGTGACATTGCCGATCTCGGCGAAAATCTCGGTGTGGAGCAGTACCCCGATGCCATCTGGCAATGTCGCTAGCGTCAGCGTGTTGGTGCAGGTGGTGCTTTGGCCGTTGTCGATGTTCGTCACCGTAACGACCGCGCCGTCCGGTGCCTGCAGGACGCTGCATGGCCGCGTGAGCGTGTCGGGGTAGCGGTGGAAGCTGGCCTGGGCACGCATGCTGTTGGCTGGCAGTGTGCTGGGTACGGCGACATCGATCAACGTCGGCCGTTTGGGCGTGTCGGTGCCCCCGACGAACAGCGGTGGACCGGGCTCGTATTTCGTGCTGGGAGGCGCAGTCGCGCGAGAACCATTGCTGCCGCCGTTCTTGTTGGCACTGTCGCTGCTGAAGAACCACAGCGCGGGCAGGGCCACAGCGGTGAAGAGTGAGGCGATGACGACGCGTCGACGGTCGGTGCGGAGCATGGTGTGGTGTCGCTCCCGGACGGTGTCGGCCGGTCGCTGCAGAAAAGGCTAGGGACGCATACCCGGAAAGGCAAGGCGTGCGTTCCCGCTGGTCGCGCTGCGCACCTGCTCGATGGACTCTCCGCGCAACGTGGCGAGGGCTTCAACGACGTGGGTGACGAATGCTGGCTGGTTGGTTCGGCCCCGATGCGGCACCGGCGCGAGGTAGGGACTGTCCGTCTCGGCGAGGATCCGATCGGTAGGGCACAGGCGGGCGGCTTCGTGCAGACCGGTGGCCGTCTTGAACGTGACGATGCCGCTGAAGCTGAGGAACGCCCCGAGCGAGAGACACTGACGCGCTTCGTCCGGCCCGCCAGTGAAGCAATGGAAGATTGTGAGCGGCGGTGTTCCTTCGGCCGCAAGCACATCGAACGTGTCGGCCCACGCATCACGTGTATGGATGATCAGCGGAAGGTCGCGTTCGTGAGCCAATTGGATCTGCGCAGCGAATGCGTCGCGCTGCTGTTCGCGTGGTGAGTGGTCGTAGTAGTAATCCAGCCCGCACTCGCCGACCGCGATGACGCGTGGGTCGTCCAGGTACGGCACGATCGTGTCCACGCCGTGTGTGGCTTCGTGCGGGTGCAGACCGGCAGTGGCAAAGATGCCCTCGTGCCGAGTGGCAACATCGATCGCCTGGGCAGTGCTGGCCGCATCGCAGCCGACGGAGATCATCGTGGTGACGCCTGCAGCGTGCGCCGCAGTGATGATCTCGTCGACGGTGAGGCCAACCGTGCCGTCCTTGCTGCGCTGGTCGTAGAGGTGGCAGTGCGTGTCGACGTAGCCGGCGGTGCGTATCACGGCGTCCTCAGCGACGGGGGAACAGCGGGTCGCCCTTGACCACAGCCGTGCCTCCGGGGTAGCCGCCCCACGCAGCGTTCAGGGGCACACGTTGGTCGCTGACCTGACCGCTGAGACCCAAGCGTTCCCACACGATCTGGCAGGTGTCGGGAATTGCTGGCGAGGCGAGGACGGCCACGATGCGGAGCGCTTCGAGCGCATCGCCCATCACGGCGTCGACCGTTGCGCCGGGTTCGGTCTTCCACGGCTCATTGGCTTCGAGATACGCGTTCGTGGCGCGAATCAGTTGCCACGTCGCGTCGAGGGCTTTGCTGGGCTGAAACGCAGCCCAGCCCTCGGTGGCGCCGGCGAGTGCCGCAGCGGCGGCGGAAGCGAGTGGTGAATCCTGTCGCGGCGCCGGGCCCACCCCGTCGCACTTCTTGCCGACCACGGTGGCGACACGCGACAGCAGGTTGCCGAGGTTGTTGGCAAGGTCGCTGTTGTAGCGCCCGATGAGGCCCTCGTAGGTGAAGTCGCCATCCTGGCCGTATGCCGTCTCGGCGAGCACGTAGTAGCGGAAGCCGTCGAGGCCGATGTCGTCGACCAGATCGAGTGGGTTCACGACGTTGCCGGACGTCTTGCTCATCTTCTCGCCACCGACGAGCAGCCAGCCACCCACCGCGTAACCCGCTGCGGGTTCCAGGCCTGCGCTCATCAGCATCGCCGGCCAGTACACGCAGTGATGGCGGATGATGTCCTTGCCGATCAGGTTGACACCCGGCCACCACTTGCCGAACTCTTCGTCGTCGCTGCCGAAACCGACGGCGGTGATGTAGTTGGCCAGGGCGTCGAACCACACGTAGGCAACGTGCTTGTCGTCCCACGGAAGTGGGATACCCCATTTCAGGCTGGTGCGGCTGACACTGAAGTCGCGCAGACCACCACGGATCAGGCCGAGGGCCTCGTTGCCGCGAAATTCGGGCTGGATCGCGCCGGGGTGTGCGTCGTACCAATCCAGGAGTCGCTGCTGGAACCGGCTGAGGCGGAAGAAGTAGTTCTCTTCTTCGTAGTACTCCACAGGACGCTTGTGGATCTTGCACATGTCGCCCGGGTCGAGTTCGTCATCGGTGTAGTACTCCTCACACGGCACGCAGTACTTGCCCTTGTAGACGTCGAGTTCGATGTCGCCGGCGTCGTAACAGCGCTGCAGCAGTTCGCTGACGCCGATCTTGTGGCGCTGTTCGGTGGTGCGGATGAAGTCGTCGTTGCTGATGTTCAGCTTTTCCCACGCCTCGGCATATAGCGGAGCGATCTCGTCGACGAACTCCTGCGGGCTCTTGCCGGCAGCATCGGCGTACTCCTGCACCTTCTGGCCGTGCTCGTCGGTGCCGGTGAGGAAGTGCACATCCTCACCGAGCAGACGGTGCCAGCGGGCGAGTGCATCGCCGACGATCGTGGTGTACGCGTGGCCCAGGTGGGGCTTCGCTGTCACGTAGTAGATCGGGGTGGTGAAGTACGTGCGGGTCATGGACGGATCCTTTCGGGGAATGGCGGGCTGACGGCTGTTACGAGCCGGGGCACATTCGACGAGGGTTCGGCGTCATGACAGCCAAGGATACGCCCGCCCGTTCGCAGAAGGGCAAGCGCATTGGGTTGAATGGACGGGTGAGCGAGTTCGACGACGCAACCCAGGTGGCCCCCGATGGTTCGGCCACGATCATCGACGGCTGGGACATCAGCGGAAACGCGAACGGTGGCTACTTGATGGCGATGGCCGGCCGGGCGATGCGCAACGCCAGCGGGCGGCCCGACCCCATCTCGGTGACGGCGCACTACCTGGCGCCCGGTAAGCCCGGGCCAGTACAGATCGACTCGACGGTCGTGAAGTCCGGTCGGCGCTTCGCCACCGTCTCGGCGCAGATGCACGCGGGTGGCAAACCGATGATGCAACTGGTCGGCGCGTTCGGCGATCTTGCCGATGTGAAGTCCTACGAGCACAACGCGTCCGGTCCGCCCGACCTACCGCCGTTCGAGGAGTGTTGGCCGCGGCATCGTGAGCAGGGCGAGGCGGACGTCGCGCTCAGCGACCGTATCGATGTGCGTCTCGACCCAGCGCTCCTGGGCTGGTCTCGTGGCGAACGTTCGGGCGATGCGGTGATGTCTGGCTGGTTCGCGTTCCGTGACGGTCGCCCGCTCGACACGCTCGCGTTGCTGATGGTGTGCGATGTGTTCCCGCCGGCGGTGTTCAACCTCGATATGCCCCCCGGGTGGGTGCCCACCGTCGAGTACACGGTGCACGTTCGCGCCGTGCCAGCACCGGGACCATTGATGTGCACGTTCCGCACCCATTTCGTTGGCAGTGGGTTCCTCAACGAGGACGGCGAGGTGTGGGACAGCACCGGTCGTCTGGTGGCCCAGAGCCGCCAACTCGGCCTCACGCCCCTGCTCTAACCCCCGCAGGTGCGAGTGCCACGGCCCCGGTGCGAGTGCCAGCGGCGCGCCCGAGTGGCTGGTGGCACCCAGGGTGCCACCACCCACTCGGGTGGCGCGTGGCACTCGCACCGGTGGCCTGGCACTCGCACGATGAAGGGGTTAGCGCGAGCGGGCCCAGCGGACGCCGCCGGCGAAGGAACCGACGGCCAACCCGGCCGCACCCACCGCCTGCGTCGTGCGGCGGATGACGGCCTTGGTGCGCTTGGAGAACACCACCACCGGCCACCCGCGCTCACCGGCGATTCGCTCGAGTTTGGCGTCGGGGTTGACGGCCACGGGGTGTCCGACGGCCTCCAGCATCGGCATGTCGCTGGCCGAATCGCTGTACGCCCAACACTGGTCGAGGTGGAGCCCCTCCCAGCGTGCCAGTTCCTCGATCGCTTCCACTTTGCCCTGGCCGTAGCAGAACGGGCCGTCGAGTTCACCCGTGTAGGTGCCGTCGACGATGCGACTGCGAGTGCCGATTCCGGCCGACATGCCGAGTGCCTTGGCGAGCGGTTCGACGAGTTCGATCGGCGACGCGGAGACGATGTACGTGGCGCGGCCGGCGTGGCGATGCTGGTCGAGGAGGCGCTTGGCCTCGGGCCGGATGCGTTCCATCAGCTTGGGCACGATCTCGGCGTTGAGCGCAACGAGGTCCTCAAGGCGCACACCCTTGACCGCTCCCAGGATCCGGTCGCGTACGCCGGTGGACGTGTCGTCGCTCGCTCCGGCAACGACGAATGCCAACGCGCTGGCCGCATCGCGCACGAACTGGTGCGTCGGGACAAGTTTGTTGCGCCAGGCGGCGATGCCGAGGACGAACGCGCTCGAACCACTGATGAGCGTGCGGTCGAGATCGAAGAATGCTGCGCTCGGACCGCCGGAGTAGATCGGTGTGTCGGTCATCGGGGGATCTGCAGTGCCAAGTCGTAGACACGACGCTTGGCTGCGCCGGTCTGCGCCATCACCGTAGCGATCGCGGCGCGCCGATCGGCACCGCTTCCCAGCGCAGTGTGCAGTGCGGCAACGATCGCGTCATCGTCGGCCTCCTCGGCTGGCGGTGCACCTTCCAGCACGACCACGTACTCGCCGCGGGGTTCGGTGGTGGCGAGGTGCACCGCGGCATCGGCCAACGTGCCCCGCCACACCTCCTCGAACTTCTTGGTCAACTCGCGGGTGAGTGCCACCCGCCGTTCGGAGCCACACGCCGTGCCGAGATCGGTGACGGTGCGGGCGACGCGGTGCGGTGCTTCGTACAAAATCACGGTGCGGCGTTCGGTGGCGACCTCGGCCAGACGTTCGGTTCGTTCGCGGCCGCTGCGCGGTACGAACCCCTCGAACACGAACCGCGACGTGTCAAACCCGCTGATCACGAGTGCCATGACCAACGCCGCAGGCCCAGGCACTGCGCTGACCACGTAGCCGGCGGCGGCGGCGGCGCGCACCAGTCGCGCCCCGGGGTCGCTGATACCTGGCGTCCCCGCATCCGTGACGATGGCGACGTCGTGACCGCCGGCGAGCAGACCCAGCACTTCGTCCGTACGGGCAACCTCGGTGTGCTCGTTGGCGACGGCGAGGCGCACTCCACTGACCCCCGCGTACGACAGCAGTTTCCCGCTGTGTCGAGTGTCCTCGCAGCAGATGAGTGCGCAGGCCTTCAACGTCTCGACCGCTCGCGGGGGCAGATCGCCGAGGTTGCCGATTGGGGTGCTCACGAGCACCAGGCGGCCGGTCATTCGCGCAACTCCAGTTGGTCGCCCACGTGCAGCCCCCAGCGTTCGAACGCGCCTGCCTCGGCCTCCACCACCGTGTGCGCCTGCCACACCGGCAGACCGATGCGGTTGCGGCGCAAGCGGGCCACCTTCACGACGAAACCGGCACGGTCGAGGAATGCGATGTCGAGGTCGAACTTCATCCCGATCGAGTGCACCGAGCGACAGGGCGTGATCACGAATGCGCCGTCCACGCCGCTACGTCCCAGCAATCCGTGCGCTCGGGCACGCCGGTCGACGGCCCGCTCGGCGCTCGCCAGGACGTGTCCTGCGCTCACCAGCCAACAGGGGTCGGTCGCTGTCATGTCCACAGATTGGCATGCCGAGCAGCGTGCGCCACCTCACGGGCTCGTGAGGTGGCTCCCGAGGCGGTAGAGATGAGGTCATCGATACGACGCCCTACCCTCCAGCACGCAGCTTTCGGCCACGACGCCGCGCGCTGTCACCCACCCGCGCCCTGGCGTATGGACGTCAGTTGCAGGAGTGGTCGTTGGCGGTCGAGGGCGCGCCGCTGAACTGGACTGAACTGTTCGGCACCCTGCCGGTGGTGCTCGAGATCGGTTTCGGCGGCGGTGAGGCGGTGGTGGCGCTCGCTGCTGCCCGCCCGGATGAGGCGATCGTGGGGGTGGACGTGCACACCCCGGGTGTGGCCCACGTGCTCGACGCGGTGGAGGCGAACGGTTGGCGGCACGTGCGCGTCGTGGACGGTGATGTCCTTGAGTTCCTGCCCCGGGTCCCCGCCGGTTCGCTCGAGTCGGTGCGGATGTACTTCCCCGATCCGTGGCCCAAGAACAAACAGCGGCATCGGCGACTGTTCCGCCCGGACGTCGTCAGCGCGCTGGTGGACCGTCTGCGCGTCGGTGGATCCCTGCACGTCGCCACCGACGTCGAGGACTACGCGCGTCAGGTGGTGGAGGTGGCCGAGGCTGACGGTCGGCTGCGCGGCGGCGTGGTGGCCAGGCCTGAGTGGCGGCCGCTGACTCGGTTCGAGCAGCGCGGCCTGGATGCAGGTCGCACACCTCATGACCTGATCTACGAAAGACTGCACTGAGATGAACGCACCGCGCACACCCCATGTGTCAGGCCGCTTCCGTGTCAACACGTGCGGGCTGCTCGGTGTGGTCGCCGGTGCAGCAACCGCGTCGTTCCAGCCATGGCAACTGGCCGTCCTGGTGGGGTGGCTCACGCTGGCGGCATCGCTGCTCGGCTGGATCTGGTACGAGGTCGCCGACTGCGATGCAGAACACACCCGGTTGCGGTCGACGATCGAGGACACCACGCATCTCACTGCCAACGCGGTGGTCGTCGCTGCGAGCACGATCAGCCTGGTGGGGGTGGCTTTTGGGTTGGCCAAGGCGCGCCACGTTGGCCACAACCTGCAGGTGGTGATGACGGTCTGCGCCGTGGCTGCAGTGGTGCTGTCGTGGCTGGTGGTGCATTCGATGTTCACGCTGCGCTTCGCGCACGAGTACTACCGGGACGAATCGGGAGGTCTGGTGTTCCCAGGCGGGGAAGATCCGGACTACGTCGACTTTGCCTACTTCGCGTTCACGATCGGTATGGCGTTCGCGGTCAGCGACGTGCAGATCGCGAGCCGCGTGATGCGCCGCGTCGCGCTGCGCCAGCAATTCATCAGTTACCTGTTCAGCGCAGTGATCGTCGGTCTGGTGATCAACGTGATGGCCAGCTTCGTCCGCTGATCCCGACGTCTCAGGCGGTGAAGTACGGACCCGCCACAGGGTCGGGGCGCCGACCCACGCCACCGTCGCGCATCAACATTCCTGTCAACGTCCGGTCGAGGTGTTGCTGACGCCAGACGAGCATTCGTTGTGCCAAGGGCAGCACGACCGCTGGGTCGGTGACGGTGGTCTGCCACGTCGGGTCGGCGGCGAGGTCGAAGCACAGCCAGTCGCCGTCGCCGATCTGCACGTACGCATGCGTGTCCGTGCGCACCACGGCCAGATTGCGTTGCTCGAGGGTGCGCTGCCACGGCCAGTCCCAGTTGCCGAACGGAATGAGCGCGTCGCGCCAGTCCCATTCGTAGTGGGCCGCACTGCGCCAGTGTGCCGGCCGGTCGCCAGCGAGGAACGGTGTCAGCGGGAGACCGTCGCACTGCAGCGGCACAGGGATGCCCATCGCCTCGCACAGCGTGGGGGCGATGTCGACGTTCTCGGTGAAGTCGTCGATCACGGTGCCGTGCACAGCCGGTTTCGAGGGATCGCGGATGATGCCGATGATGTGGTAGCTGCTCTCGAAGTAGCCACACTTCTGTTGCAGGCCTTGATCGCCGAGTTGTTCGCCATGGTCGGAGGTGATGACGATCAGCGTGCGTTCCCACTCGCCACGGTCTTTCAACGCCTGCACGATGCGGCCGATGTGGTGGTCGACCTCGCTGATCATGCCGTAGTACTGCGACTGCATGTGGGCGACTGCTGCCGGATCGGTCGGCGCCGCCACCCAGTTCACCTGCAACAGCAGGTCGTGCAGTGGGTGCACCGGCTGCGGGATGGGGAGCGGCGGCGGGCAGTCGTCGGGGGAGTACATGGTGGCGTACTGCCCGGCTGCGTCGTAGGGAGGGTGCGGGCGGATGAACGACGTGTGCGCGAACCAGGGCTCGTCCTGTGCGTCGAGCCAGTGGAGGAAGTGGTCGGTGAGGAACTGGGTGACCGAGTGTTCGGCCGGGCGCTCGTGTTCGGTGGCGAGTGCGACGTCGGGGTCGGTGCTGGCGTCGCCCGTGTAGCCGAGTTCGCGCAGCCAGGCGAGCCACGGCTCGTGCCGCTCGTCGAGGCAGAGCAACTCTTCGAAACCGGGGAGCACACCTTCCCAGTTCCACAGGCGTGGGTCATCGGGGTCGTTGATCTCGCGTGGATCGGCGGCCTGGTCGGTGTAGCCGAACATCACCGGGTGATATCCGGCACGAAGACCCATGCGCGCGACGTTGTCGAGGCGAGCATCGAGTGGGGAGCCGTTCGCCACGACACGGTTGTTCATCTGGTAGGTGCCGGTGTACAGCGCCGCTCGCCCCGGTGCACATGGCGCAGCCTGCGAGTAATGGCGGGCGAAGCGCACCCCTGCGGCCGCCAGTGCATCCAAGTTCGGTGTGCGTACCAGCGGGTGGCCGGCGCAGGACAGCGAGTCGGCCCGGAACTGATCGAGCGTGACGAGGAGGATGTTGGGCCGCATGCCCAATCCAGCGTACGCGCCCCAGCCTCCCCTCCCCTCCCGGTCCTACACCCGCCATGCCCTGCCCTAGCCCTGCTGCTCATGTCGCGGTGCTGACCGCAGCCGTGCGGTCAACGCCGCGACGTGAACCGAGGAAATGAAGGGGGATAGGGACGCGCGGGCGGCGGCGGGACGGGCGGCGGCGGCGGGCGGGAGATCGCAAAGTCGGGTCCAAAGGACCTGGAACACCGATGGAAGTCCCTGGCGTCAGCGGCTCAAGAGGAACACGCTGCAGTCAGATCGGACGTGCCATTGAGTCCGTCATCGGGCGAGGAGGGCGTCATGCGACGCATCGTGATCATGGGCGCCGGGGGACGCGACTTCCACAACTTCAACGTCGTCTATCGCGGGGACGAGCACACCCGGGTGGTGGCCTTCACTGCCGCGCAGATCCCGGGGATCGACGACCGGTGTTACCCGGCAGGGCTGGCGGGTGGCATGTACCCCGATGGCATCCCCATCCGACCCGAGGCGGAACTGCCGAAGTTGATCGCCGAGCAGGAGGTGGACGAGGTGGTGTTCGCCTACAGCGACCTGTCCTACGACCAGGTGATGCGCAAGGCCGCGATCGTGCAGGCTGCGGGGGCGAGCTTCACGATGCTCGGCCCAGTGGCGACGATGCTCTGGTCGAGTTGCCCGGTTGTCGCTGTGGTCGCGGCGCGCACGGGGTGCGGGAAGAGTCAGACCAGTCGGCGGGTCGCCACGTTGTTGCGCGACTCCGGGCTGCGGGTGGCGATGGTGCGACACCCGATGCCCTACGGCGACCTGATGGCAATGCGCGTGCAGCGGTTCGCGACACAGGCCGATATTGACGCATCCAACCCGACGATCGAAGAGCGCGAGGAGTACGAGGAGCCGGTGCGGATGGGGCTGATCATGTACGCCGGCGTGGACTACGAAGCGATCCTGCGTCTGGCGGAACAGGAGGCCGACGTGATCGTGTGGGACGGCGGCAACAACGACTTCTCCTTCTTCCGTCCCGACCTCACCATCACGGTGGTCGACCCGCTGCGACCTGGCCACGAACTGCAGTACCAGCCTGGCGAGGTCAATGTCCGGTTGGCCGATGTGATCGTCGTGAACAAGGTCGACTCGGCCACGAGTGAAGCCGTCGCCCAGGTCATCGAGAACGTCCGCTCGGTAAACGCCACCGCCACGATCGTGCGCGCTCAGTCGCCAGTGGTACTTGCTGGTGAGGGGTCGCTCGTGGGCCAGAAGGTGCTCGTCGTCGAGGACGGCCCCACCATCACCCACGGCGGGATGCCGTTCGGTGCCGGCACAGTGGCGGCGCATCACGCAGGTGCCAGCGAGTTCGTGGATCCGCGTCCGGTGGCGGTGGGCACGATCGCCGACACATATCGCAAGTACCCACACATCGGGCCAGTCCTGCCGGCGATGGGGTACGGCGATGCACAGCTCGCCGACCTCACTGCCACGATTCGCGCCTCACGATGTGACGTCGTAGTGAACGGCAGTCCGTTCGCGCTGTCTCGCCTGCTGCATATCGACGTGCCGATCCGTGATGCGACCTACTCTCTGCAGGAAGTTGATTCGCCGGGTCTCTCCGAGATTCTGTCCCCATGGATCGACCGTTGGAGGCGTGCATCGTGACGACCGCAGTTCCGCACCACCCGTGTCTGGTGGTGGCTATCGGTGGCAATGCACTGCTGCACAGAGGCGAGGCACCCAGCATCGCCAATCAGCGAGCCAACGTCGGCGGCGCCGCTCGGGTGTTGGCCGAGTTATCGCGCGACCGGGGTCTGGTGGTCACCCACGGCAACGGCCCCCAGGTCGGCCTGCTGGCTCGCCAGAGCGAGGCGCTCAGTGGCTCCGAGCCGGTGCCGTTCGATGTGCTTGTCGCCGAGAGCGAAGGACTCATCGGCTATCTCATCGCTGAGGAACTCGGGCGCCAGATCGGCGCCGAGCGCGTGGCGGTGCTCCTCACTCGCGTGGTCGTCGATCGCAACGATTTGGCATTTGGCGCGCCGTCGAAACCAATCGGCTCGATGCTCACCGAGGCGGAGGCGCTCGCCGCCAAGGCGCAGCGCGGCTGGAGCGTGATGCAGGACGGCGATGGATGGCGGCGAGCGGTCGCGTCGCCACAACCTGTCGAGATCGTCGACCTGCCAGCGATCCGCACGCTCCTTGCCGCCGGGTATGTGGTCGTGTGCGCAGGCGGTGGTGGCATCCCGGTCGCTCTGAGCGGCGATGGTGTGATGCGTGGCGTAGAGGCCGTGATTGACAAGGACCTTACCAGCGCTCTCCTGGCGATCGAACTGGCGGCCGAGGAACTGTTGATCCTGACGGACGTGCACGAGGTGGTGCGCGGGTGGGGTGGCCCCAACCCGGAGCCGATCCGCGATGTCACGCCCGCTGAGTTGCGGGCCGAGCGCTGGGCGGCTGGATCGATGGGTCCCAAGATCGAGGCCGCATGCCGGTTCGCCGAGCACACCGGACGCCCGGCACGCATCGGCGAACTCGAGCATGGTGTCGAGGTGCTCCAGGGGCTTTCTGGAACGCGGGTCCGCTGAAGTCGGGACTTTGTTCCGTGCTCGCCGCGGCACTCAGGATGGAAGAATGCGGTGACTACCAACAACGGGGGTTCAGGACATGTCGATCGACATCATCATCGAGGTGGAGAACAAGCCGGGTGCGCTGGCTGAGCTCACGGCAGCGGTCAGTGACGCTGGTGTGAACCTCGCTGCGGCGACCTTCACGGGTGGTGGCGAGAAGGCCGAACTGCACATCCTGGTGCCGCATGCTGAGCCCGTGCGTCACGCGCTCGCGCTGACACATCGTGCAGTGATCACGCGTGAGCACGAGGTGGTGGTCGTGGAAGTGCACGACGAGCCGGGCGTGCTGGCCGACCTCACGCGCAAGATTGCGCAGGCCGGTGTCAACATCGACACCGTGTACGTCGCCACCAACAACCGAGTGGTGTTCGGCGCGGCCGACATCGAAGGATTGAAGAAGGCGCTCGGCAAGTCCTGACCCGGCACTGACCGGAAACGGGCGTTGCGTCAACGACAACGCCCGATATGTTGCGCAACATCGGCTGCGAGGCCCGCATCGGACGTGACGTCCCTCCTGTCATCTACTTCCGTCGGAGTCACCATGCGTCGTTCGCATCGCTTCCTTACCGCGCTTGCGGTCTCATCTGCTGTTCTCGTGCCGACTGCTGGCGTCGGTCACGCTCAACGCCGTCTCCCCATCCACACCATGCCCACACGAGCCGCGGCCCCGGCGCACCTCTCGGCGGCCCAGTCCGTGATGAAGTACTACGGCGGCGCAGTGATGACCGGTCACGTCAACGTGTACGTGGTCTGGTACGGCAACTGGCCCACAGCGTCCTCGCGGCGCAAGATCCTCACCGACTTCCTGCAGCACGTTCCGTCGCCCTACTGGGCTATCAACCAGACCTACCCGAACGCCGCGGGAAAGACCGTCGCCAACGACATCTCGCTGGCCGGGCAGACCGACGACCGCTACTCGGTGGGTGCGAGGCAACTCACCGACGACCAGATCGCATCAGTCGTCAGCAAGGCCGTGCACTCGAAGGTGTTGCCCAAGGACACGCACGGCGTGTATCTCGTTCTCACCAGCGCCGATGTGACCAAGGCCGGTTTCCTCACCCAATATTGTGGCTGGCACTCCTACGACACGATCGAGGGTTCCACGTTGAAGTTCTCATTCATCGGCGATCCCAGTGGCCCGAAGGTGAGGCTCTGTTCGGCGGCCAATGGTTCGCCGAACCGCGATCCCGGTGCCGACGCGATGGCCAGCACCATCGCCCACGAACTCGACGAGGCGGTCACCGACCCGACGATGCGCGGCTGGCACACGACGACCGGTGAGGAGAACGCCGACCGGTGTGCGTGGCAGTTCGGTGCGGTGCGCAGCGTCGCAGGGCAGCCGACGAACATGACGCTGGGTTCCCGCAATTACCTCATTCAGGCGAACTGGGTGAACAGTTCCAAGCCGCACTGCGGTCTGTCCTGACGTCCGACTGCGCAACACCTCGACGTCTGGTGTGCCGGCAAACCTGGCACACCAGACGTTGAAGCGGAATGTGGGAGTGCGGTCGATTCATAGCCGCTGACCTGCGACGCTGCAGTTCAGTCGCGTGGTGGAGTTCGCAGAAAGTACGCAGCTCGCTAGACAGGTCGTGCTGCAGTCAGCCCGCCCATGGCTCCGGCCCTTGCACGAGGACGTCTCGAGCGAACGTACCCCCGTCTGATCCAGTAAAAGATCATATGATCTTGTTTCCGATCGTTCTGGGATTAGGATGGCGGCATGGATCTGGGTTCACCTGTTCTTGACGTCGCGCCTGCCGTCCGCGGCGCGCTGTTGCAGGCGTTGGCCCGGCTCGAACAACCCATTACCAGGCGCCAGCTCGCTGCTGCCGCCGGTGTCGCTCCAGGTAACGCCAGCGCCGTCATCAAGGGGCTCATCCAGAGCGGACTGGTGAGCGAGACGGTCGCCGGCCGATCGTCGATGGTTGTGCTGAACCGGAACCACCTTGTCGCTGGACCCGTGTTGGCCCTGGCTGGCCTGCGAGGCGAGCTGATCCGGCGGCTACGCGAACGGCTCTCCGCATGGCCCGACCTCCACGGCGCCTGGCTGTTCGGGTCCGTCGCTCGCGGCGACGCCGACAGCGACTCGGATATTGACCTTCTGATCGTGGTCGACGACCTCCAGTCGGCCGACCTACATGAACGACTGTCGCGCCTTCACGCCGACGTTCATTCCTGGACCGGCAACGACGTGCAGCTTGCCGAACACTCGCCATCGTCGTGGCGCAAGCTCGTTCGGGCGAAGAATCCACTTGTCGAGCAGATCCGGCTCGACGGGATCGCTCTGGCCGGTGTCACCGCTTCATTGCTGGGGCGTGAACGATGAGTCGGGGCAAGGGTGCCCGCAAGCCGTGCGACGTGCAGCAGGCTCGGCAGCGACTCGTCGACGCCCGCCAGTTCCTCGAAGCGGCGGAGCTGCTCGACGCACCCGACGTCGTCGCTACGTGCGCGATCCACGCGGCCATCGCGGCCGCCGACGCAATCACATGCCACGCGCTCGGCGAACGGTCGAGCGACGGCGACCACCTATCAGCCGTCGATCTCCTGCGACAGGTCGACGCCAGCTTGGCGACGGCGCTCAAGCGAGCGCTCGACCGCAAGACGCAGGCGGGCTACGAGAGTGTCGACGTCAGCGCGGCCGACGCGACGAGTTGCGTCCGATGGGCTCGCCAGCTGCTCGCTGCGGCCGAGGCTCGGCTGGAGGCCTGAATCTCAGCTGTGCGTGCCTCGCAGCTCGTCGGGGCGCAAGATGCGGCCGATGGCGTCGCAGACGCGGTCTTCCACGCGGTGCCAGAGGGGCCCGGAGCCGACGAGTCCGTTGCCCGTTCTCGTCGAGCTCCTTGATCGGGCAACCTTCATGGGCCTCTCTCCGCTTTGTACCCCGGCCATCCCTGCTGATGCGCGAACCGCGGATGTGACCGGCTAGAGACACCAGTGGAGGACGCACCTGCATCCGGTGGCTGTCGCAGTGGCACGCCCGCTTCGGAAGCTGATTCCGTACACCGAAAGTGCGGCGGGTATGCGAGCATGATCACGTGGGCGCGTCAGGCGGTTGGTTCGCTGCGGACACCGCCTCGTTGCGCTACTCCAGGGCCGGTCGAGCTCGTGGAGCTCTGCGGCGCTGGTGGCGATCGGGCGGGTTCCGGATGGTGCAGCTCAACGTCGTGGGGTGGGCGGCGTTGCTGGTCCCTGGGGCCACTCTTGGTCTGGCTACGGCCTGGTTCGGCAGCGCGTCCTTGCTGGCGGGTGCCGCTCTTGGTGCGGCGTTGCCGTGGGCTCTCGCACTCGTCGTTGACACGGTGCGTTGGCGTGCGAGCGACATCTGCTTCAGCTGTCCCGACGTACCCCGAGACGCGCTTGATCGCCTCCTCGGGGATCTACACGTCGTCGGAGTCGACGCATCGATCGAGGTCGACATGCACGGCTCGAACTCCGACAAGACGATCTTCCAGATCCGCAGCCGAATGCGCTTCCGCAGGATCATCGAACGTCGGTTGGCAGAGCCGAAGACCCTCTGAAGGCGGCGTCGCCTGGCGCGCACGCGTTGGCAGTCGCGTGTTCGGCAACAGCTCGCGAGTACGCAGAACGTACGCAGCTTCTGCGGACTCGGTACTACTCGGCGGACAGCAACAGACGCGAACGACCAGGTCAGTGCACTATCGACGCGACTGCCCAGCCCGCGAAAGCCCTGCTAGACGTTGAAGCGGAACTCCATCACGTCGCCGTCGAGGGGGTGGTAGTCCTTGCCCTCGATGCGGATCTTGCCGACGTCCTTGGCCTTGTTCCAGCCACCGATCTCGAGCAGGTCGTCCCAGTGGATGACCTCGGCCTTGATGAAGCCGCGCTGGAAGTCGGTGTGGATGCGGCCAGCGCACTCGGGGGCGCTGCTGCCCGCGTAGAACGTCCAGGCGCGGGTTTCCTTCTCTCCGGTGGTGAAGTACGTGCGCAGGCCAAGCAGGTGGTACGCCGAGCGGACCATGCGGAACAGCGCACCCTCGCCTAGGCCAAAGCCCTCCAACATCTCGGCGCGCTCGACGGGATCGACGATGGAAGCGGCCTCGGCCTCGAGCTGCACGCACATGCCGATGACTTCGACGTTGTCGCCGGCGGAGGTGAACTCCTCACGCACGCGGGCTTCGACCTCGGGGATCTTGTCCAGTTCGTTCTCGCCGACGTTCACCACGGCCAGCACCTGGCGGTTGGTGAGCAGGAAGTACGGCTTCAGCACCTCGCGCAGGTCGGCCTTCATGCCGGCGCGGTAGATCGGCAGACCTTCCGACAGGGCGTCGTACGCGGCCTGCAGGGCCTCCAGCTCGCCGGCTGCACCCTTGTCCAGCTTGGCCTGACGGGTGGCCTGGTTGAGGCGCTTCTCGACGGTCTCGAGGTCGGCCAGCGCCAGCTCGATCTCAACGACGCGTAGGTGTTCGATCGGGTCGGAAGGGCCGGTGACGTCGTCGTCGACGAAGGCCCGCAGCACGAACACGATGGCGTCGACCTCACGGATGTTGGCCAGGAACTTGTTGCCCAAACCCTCACCCTTGGAGGCACCCTCGACGAGGCCGCCGATGTCGACCACTTCCACCGAGGCATGCACGAGCGTCTTGGTCTTGCTCATCACGGCAAGCCGGTCGACACGATCGTCGGGCACCTTGGCCACGCCGATGTTCGGGTCTTTCGTCGCGAACGGATACGGCGCAGCGAGTGCACCGCCACCCGTGAGTGCGTTGTACAACGAGCTCTTGCCCGCGTTGGGGAGACCGACCAGACCGAAGCGTTCCATAGCGGCTTCCCACGCTATCGCCGAGGGCTCGCCGAAGATTCGTGCGCAGCGCCTGCCGGTTCGGCGATCTCGCCGTACCCAGTGCGGGTATGCCACCCATCCTCACGACTCGCCGCTCCCTCCTCCTCTGCGTGGCGGCGATTGTGGTGGCGGTGCTGGCCGCGCCGGCCGAGCTTCCTACGGCCGGCGCAGGCCAGCCCACTCCTCGGGCCGCCGACGTGCCCACCGGGTGTGTGCAGCACTCTGGAGATCAGGGAGCCGACTACCGCTGTGCTGGCCGGTTCCTCGCCACGCCGAGCGGTCCACACACCTGGGCGGGGCAATGGTTGTTCGTCGACGAGTCGGGCCGTACTCGGCGAGGCACCTGCACGTACCAACTCGGTACGCACCCGACCACGGCGGTCGCCGCCCACCGGGTGGCTGCGTCGCTGCCGAACGACCCCACCGGTCAGCGCAGTGCATACCTGACGTGGAAGTACGGGCAGACCGATGACGACCTCACCGCGGCGGCGATGTGGGTGGTGGCGCACTACTACTCGCAGGACGAGTCGGCACTCGGCGCCGGCCCACTGATCCCGTCGCTGACCGACAACGCGGTGACGGCCGGGTTTCCCGATCTGCAGCGGCGGGCCGTCGATCTCGATGTTGAAGCCGAACGGATGAGCGGTGAGTGGGTGCTGACTGCGTCGCTCGCGCCCGATGGCATGTTGGCGCTGGAGCTGACGACGTCTGCATCGCCCGACGCCGCACCGAGCCCCGTTCCCGATCAGCCGATCTCCGTGCTCGTCAGCGGCAGCGACCTCCCGTTGGCTGCCACCACGGGTGCGGATGGCACGACCACGGTGGCGGTGCCGATCCCGTCATCCGGCACCGTCACCGTGGTCGCCACTGCAGCAGCGCCTGGCCCGGCCGAGGTGTACCTGGGCGAACCGGCGCTGCCCGACGCCGATGGCGCGCAACCGTTGCTGACCGCTGGGCGCGCTGGCGTGGTGCAAGCGACCGTTCGGCTCGACGTCCCTGAACCGACTGGCCCGACGCCGACCGATCCGACGCCGACCGATCCGCCGCCGACCGATCCGACGCCGACGGATCCGGCGGCCGCGTCGACGCCGCTGCCGCATACGGGAGGTCGTGGCGACGGAGCGGTCGCCTACCTGGCCACCGCCCTGCTGGTGGGCGGAATCGGCCTGTTGGGCACCCTCCGTCGCCGCGAGCCACAGCGCGAACCAGCGTTCGCGTCGCCCCATCTACACTCACATGGGTGACGCCGGTTGCCGCTCTCGAACGTGTGGTGCACTGTCTCGACCGAGCTGAGCAGTCGGGGTTCAAGGCCAAGGCCTTTGTGCGCGCGCTCGACGTTGTGCGCTCGCTGCCGGCAGATGAGCTCGAGCAGCGGGCCGCGGCGGGCACGCTCACCGAACTCGACGGGATCGGTGACAGCTCGTCCAAGGTCATCCAGCAGGCGCTCGCCGGTGGCGACGTCGCGTACCTCATCGAGCTGGAAGCGACGACCGGCGTGTCGATCACGGATGCCGGTGCGGTGTACCGGAACGCACTCCGCGGCGACCTGCACCTGCACAGCCGCTGGAGCGACGGCGCCGCCACGGTCGAGCAGATGGCCCGCACGGCAATCGACCTGGGGCACGAGTACATCGTGCTCACCGACCATTCGCCGCGGCTGACGGTGGCCCACGGTCTCAGCGCTGAACGTCTGCAACAGCAGGTCGCCGAAGTGACCCGGCTGAACGACGTGCTCGCCCCATTCCGCATCCTCACCGGCATCGAGGTCGACATCCTCGAGGACGGCACGCTCGACCACGGCGACGATGTGCTGTCGCAGCTGGACGTGGTGGTCGCCAGCGTCCACAGCAAGTTGCGGATGCCCGAGGGGCCGATGACCGAGCGCATGGTGCGGGCCATCGTGAACCCGCACGTCGACATCCTCGGGCATTGCACTGGTCGGATGATCGGCAAGCGCGACCCGTCGACGTTCGACCAGGACGCGGTCCTCGCGGCGTGCGCGCAACACCGCACGGCGGTGGAGATCAACTGTCGCCCCGAGCGCCTCGACCCGCCACGGGCCATGCTCCGAGCGGCGATCGACCACGGCTGCCACTTCAGCATCGACAGCGATGCGCACGCCACAGGGCAGCTGGAATGGCAGCCCAAGGGGTGCGACCGGGCGGCCGAGGTGGGGGTGCCGCTCGACCGAGTGCTGAACTCGTGGCCGGTAGATGTGCTCATCCGTTGGGTCGCGGGTACCTAGCCCGGTAGCGTGGCAACCTATGTCGAAGAAGACCAAGAAGCGCAAGGCGCGTTTGCGCCGCAGCAAGGCCAACCACGGTAAGCGTCCGAACATGGGGCGTGGCTGACACACCTGTAGCCCCTGTACCCGCCACCCGGCGCGGTACCGAGGCCGACGTCTACCATGGCGTCGAGGTGCCAGATCCGTATCGGTGGCTGGAAGACGGCAATGCTGTCGAGGTCACCGAGTGGGTGGCGGCCCACAACCAGAGAACTCGCGAGGCGCTCGTTGCCAGTCCCGTATGGGCCCGCTGGCACGAGCGCCTTTCCGCGCTCACGGCGCTGCCCACGACGCTGTCGCTCAGCGTGGCTGGTGAGCACCTGTTCGTGATCGAACGCCCGGCCGGCGCCGACCAGTACGTGCTGGTGTTGCGCAGCGCCGTCGACCCCAGCGTTCCTCCGCGCACGTTGCTCGACCCTGCCGCACTCGCCGACGACCATGCTGTGGCGATCGACTGGTTCCACCCGTCGCCGGACGGCACGCTGGTGGCCATCGGCCTCAGCGAAGGTGGCACGGAGAACTCGGTGCTGCACGTGTTGGAGGTCGCCACCGGGCGTGTGCTGCCGCTGCGCATTCCGAATACGCGCGCGGCCAGCGTCGCCTGGCGGCCAGACGGTTCGGGGTTCTGGTACGCCGTGTACCCGTCGGGCGACGAGTACCACCGCCATATCCGCTACCACTCGCTGACTGCGCCCATCGACGGAGCACCTGCGGCCGTCGACCCGGTGGTGTTCGATCGTCTGCCCACTCCTGAGAGTTGGCCCGATGTCAGCATCAGCGACGACGGCCGATACGTGCTCGTGCACGTGATGGCTGGCTGGACACGCATCGACGTCCACATGTTGGAGGTGGCGTCGGGTGAGTGGACCGTCGTGGTCGCAGGGCAGCAGGCGCAGACATCGTTACGGGTGGTGGGCGACGAACTGGTCGGTGTCACCACGCTGGATGCGCCGAACGGCCGCGTGATCCGCGCGGCGTTGACCGACCCCACCACGTGGACCACCGTCGTGGCCGAGCGGCCCGATGTCGTGCTGGGCGCGCACATCAGTTGCGCCGATGAACTGTTGGTGGTTGCCAGCCAGGTGGGAATCGACGTGGTGGAACGCTGGCCCGGTGGCGAGCGCCTCGACCTCGGCGTGGCCAGCGTCGTCGCGCTCGACGCCGCCGACGGCAGGGCGTTCCTCGCCCGGGGCACGTTTGGCGCACCGATCGACGTGCACCGCTTCACTGCGGCCGATGGCGTGCGGTCGTGGGGTGCCGTCCCCGATGCGACGCTGTTGCCGCAACTCAGCGTCACGCAGATCCAGTACCCGTCGCTCGACGGCACGCTGATCCCGATGTTCGTGGCCCACCGCGTGGACATCGTGCCGAGCGCCGACACTCCGTTGATCCTCACCGGCTACGGCGGGTTTGCGATCGCCGAGTCGCCCGTGTGGATGCCGAACCTGGCTGCGTGGTGCGCAGCGGGTGGCGCGTATTGCATCGCCGGCCTGCGCGGTGGTTATGAGTACGGCGAGGCGTGGCACCTGGCCGGTCGTCGCGCGAACAAGCAGCACGTGTTCGACGACTTTCACGCTGCGGCCGACTGGTTGGTGGCCGAGGGCTACACCAGTCGCGATCTGCTGGCGTTACACGGTGGCAGCAACGGTGGTCTGCTGATGGGGGCGGCCGTCACGCAGCGCCCCGATCTCGCGCCGGTGGTGTGGTGCGCCGTGCCGTTGCTCGACATGATCCGTTACCCGCAGTTCCTCATCGCCCGCCTCTGGACCGACGAGTACGGCGACCCCGACGTGGCGGAGGAGTTCGGCTGGTTGCACGCGTACTCGCCGTACCATCACGTGACCGAAGGTCAACCGTACCCGGCGGTGCTGTTCACGACCGCCGAGGGCGACACCCGCGTCGACCCCTGCCATGCGCGCAAAATGGCCGCCGCGCTCACGTGGGCGAGCAGTGGCCAGGACGAACGACCGATCTTGTTGCTGCAGTCCGGCCGCGCCGGGCACGGGGTGGGTAAGCCGGCGTCAATGCGCGTGATGGAGGGTGCCGACGTGCTGGCGTTCTTCTGCCGCCAACTCGGGTTCGAGCCTTCACTGTGATGGCGGTGCCATGACGACGGTCGGCGAGTTGGTGGTGGCGTCAGCGATTGAGCCATGGCAGCGTCTTGGGCTGCACGTGAACGACGGCCGCGCTCGTGTGGGCGGCATCGTGCTGCGCTTCGTCGAACCCGTTGGCGCGAGTGGTGTCTTTGGTTGGGGGCTGGTGGGTGCGCCCGACACATCGGTCACCGACATCGACGGTCTTGCCACGCACCACCTCAACGTGCCGCCAGAGGTGGGTTCGGGTGACGATCTGGGTCTGATCGGCTTCGACCATCAGGTGGTGCTGACCTCATCGCTCGCCCGCACGTGTGGGGCGATCGAGCATGCCACCGGTGCGTCGCTGAAACGGGTGCGTGAGGCCGGCGCCGCACGTCAGGGGTTCCACCGTCTCGGCGAACTGATCGTCGAGGTCGTTGAATCGCCGCAGGTCACGGCACCCACCACATCGTTCTGGGGCTTCGTGTGGAACGTCACCGATCTGTTCGCACTCTGCGAACGGCTCGGCCCGGATGTGGTGAGCGCTCCGAAGCCAGCAGTGCAGCCCGGGCGGCTCATCGCCACGGTTCGCTCCGGTCTTGGCCTGGGGCTACCGGCCGCCCTGATGACCCCTGATGTCAGGCCCTAGGATTGACGGCGTATGTCGGGAAGCCATCGCACTCTCGCACTCGCGCTCGTGGGCGTGATGGTGCTGTTCGGGCTGGCGAAACTGGTCGACGACGAACCCAAGTACAGCGCTGCCTCTGACGTGGCGAACAGCCTGCCAGGCCCGGAGACCACGGACGGTCCGATCACCAGCGACTCGATCACCGACGAGGCCGACGGCGATGCGTCTACCACGACCGCCGCCACCGTCGCTGCTCCGGACTCGACGGCCCCGGTGCTCGCGGTCAACGCCGACTGCCCCGACACGCCACACGCGGCGATTGTCGACCGTGTGAACCAGCGCGGCGCGCTGTGCGACAACGGCGCGATCACCTATACGTTCCCGATCACGACGGCGAACAGCCAGCCCGACCCTGGCACCTACCCGGTGTACGCGAAGGACATCAAGGCCAGCAGTTCCTTCGGCGGGCACTACAGCACGATGACCCACTTCGTTGCGTTCACCCGCGGCAAGTACAAGGGCGCTCGTATCGCATTCCACAGCGTGCCCACGCTGCGCGGCGGTGCCTACGTGCAGACGCTGGAGTCAGTGGGCACGCCGGAGATGCACGGCGAGTCGTCCGGTTGCATTCGCGTCGTGCCCGACGACTCGGTCAAGATCTGGGACTGGCTCGCCATCGGCGACAAGGTCCGCGTCATCTCCTGAGAGGTCGATCATGAACACACAAGGGTTCGAGTTGCGCGGCGCTACCTGCGTCGTCACCGGCGGCGCCAGCGGAATCGGTGCGGCACTGATCGCCGAGGTCGTTCGTCGCGGTGCCGCGGCGGTTGCGGTCGTCGACATCGACGGCCAGCGGGCCGCCGATGCTGCAGCGAGACTCGGCAGCGCTGGAGTCGACGCTGCCGGGTTCGCCTGCGATGTCAGCGATGTGGCGTCTGTCGGACACATGGCGCAGGGGGTGTGCGAACGCTTCGGTACGCCCACGTTCGTCGCCGCGAACGCTGGCGTCTTCCCGCCGGCTGGTCCGGCGTGGGAACTCGATCCGGCTGACGTGGCGTGGACGCTCGGTGTGAACGTCACCGGTGTGTGGCTCACCACCAGTGTCTTCGCCAAGCTGATGGTGGCGTCCGATCGCCCGTCCTGGATCCTAGGCACCGGGAGCGAGCACGCGCTGGGTGTGCCGCACACGGGCAGTGCGATCTACACCGCATCGAAACATGCAGTGGTCGGTCTGCTCGACGTCATGCGCAGTGAGTTGCCGAGTCATGTCGGCGTCAGCGTGATGTGCCCTGGGCTGGTGGCGACCAATCTCTGGAAGGGTGCGGCCGACCGCCCCGACCAGTTCGGCGGGCCCACACGGATCTCGCGCCGTGCAGGCGTGATCATGACCCACGGGATGGACCCCGCACTCGTCGCCGAGCGAGCGATCGACGGCGTACAGGCGGGTCAGTTCCTCGTGGCCACCCACCGACACGTGCAGCAGTACGCGGATGAACGGTACGCGGAGGTGGAGCGAGCGTTTGCTTCGCTGGGGGCAGACGATGGCTCCGAGCAGGCGTACGACGTGGCGTCCGTCGCTGCCGTGGTGAACGCCGAGGATCCTCGCCGCACGGCTGGCTGAGTGCGCACCTGGCTGCGTCTAGCGCGTGGCGCCGAGTGCCCGTAGACAGAAGTCGAACACGAACGCCGCGGCGCCGGCCGCTGGCCGTTGGCCGAGGTTGGGTCCGGCCAGTCCACTCGCGTGGAACACTGCTGCAGCCGCGAAGTCGGTGTCGCTCTCGGGATGATCGCTGGCGAACGTGCCGTCTGCGTTGCCGGCGCGGACGACGTCGAGGAGTGGTGCAAGCAGTAGTGCACGTGCGAGTTGGTGCACCTCTTCGGAGCCCTCTGCGCGGATGGCCAACACCGAGGACATCACGCTCATCCGTTCGGCGCGTGGCCCGATGTGGAAGCTGAACAGCTCATCGATCCAGAACGCGAGTGCCTCCCGCGGGTTCGCTGCCCCGGCGAGCCGTTCAGTGAGGCGGGCGGACGCTCGCTCGCCGTCGCGAAGGTACATCGCGCACAGCAACTCATCCTTCGAACCGAAATGGCGGTAGAACGACCGAGTCGAGACGCCAGCGGCGGTGAGGATGTCGGCAATAGTGAACGACTTGTCGCGGTTGTCGCGCAGCACTCGGTATGCAGCCTTGAAGATCAGTTCGCGTTCGGTGACTTCGTCGTACGTGCGCGGGCGACCGACCGATCGCTTGGGAGTGGCTGGCTCACCAGTGGTGGTCGTCATGGCCCGCCCATCATCGCACGCTGGGCCGACGCGTCGTGAGGACACGTCGACGATGACCTCGGCCACCGCTTCGGCGTTGGCCGCGCGGGTCAGGTCTCGTCGCGTTGAGCTGCGAGGAAGGCGATGCCCTCGGCGCACTCGCCGCGCAGCGGGCACCAGCGGCACGAGAAGCCGGGTCGCTTCACCGGTGGGCGACCTTCAACGGTGAGTTCCACGTGGCGTTCGATGCCCTCCAGTGTGCGCACCAGCGCGGTCTGCAGCGTGCCTTCGGTGACGTCCTCGGCCTCGCTGTCGGAGTAGTCGAGGTAGTAGCTGACCAGCTTGCGCGGCGGCACCGACTGCCGCAGCGTCTGGAGCAGCGCGTAGAAGCGCAGATCGTCGCGGTGATGGTGGGCACGGTTGCCGCTTTTGAAGTCGACGATCAGGAGCCGACTCTCGTTGCCGTTCGGCTTACCGATGGCGAGGTCGACCTTGCCGGAGAACTCGATCGAGCCCGGCGGCCGCCATTTGGAGGCGGCCTCCAGCACCGGTTGCGCGCCGCGCGGGAGTGGCGGGAAGTCCTGCAGGAACTTGGTGGTGCGGTCGATGGCGCGGCTGCGCAGTTCGGCCCAGTCGCCGTCGCTGAGGCCACCTACGAATGCGCCCCGCTGGTCGGCCTGATCGGCCAGGCGGCCGAGGGCTTCGTCGACGACATCGGCCGGCGTAGGTTCGCCGCGCCAGTTGAGCGCCAACTCGATCGCTTTGTGGGCGACGAACCCGGCAGCATTGGCCGCCGTCCACTCGAACTCGTCCGGGTGCAGGTGCTTGGCCTCGCAGCCATGCACGTTGGCCAGGAACCCTTTGCTGACCCACAGCCGCTCTCCACCGAGGCGTTCGGAGAGTTCGGCGATACCGGCCAGCGCCTGCTCAGTGAGGTTGGCGATGAACTCGCGGTCGAACACCAGTGGCTCGCCAGCACGGCGCAGGAGCGCGAGATTTCGCTCCTGCACAGGGGTCAGCGGCGGGTTACTGACCGCCGGGGCGGCAGGTTCGGGTACGGAATCGGACACGGAGCAACCTTGTCACACGCTCCTGTCAGCATGGGGACATGGCAGCCAACCGATCCGCGCTCGACTTCGCCCACGCCGCACGCGTGCTCGGGCGCGAGGCGCGGCGTCGGGGGTTGCAGGCTCCTGGCTTTCGCAGCCCACCGCGCATCGTCGGTGTCGATCGCTCGCTGCGCCGCCTCGAAGGTGGGGGAGCCGTGGTGGCCGTGCAACTGAAGGGCCGCCCGTGGCCAGCAGTGCTGGGCGACATGATCGAAGGGGTCGTGGCCGCCAACTGCCTGCGGTCACCCCACGCTGATCGGTTACGCAACGAACTCTGGGTGGCAGTCGCTGGCGATCTGCCCGTCGTCACCGCCCCCGAGCGCAAGGTGGCCTGAGCCACCCTGCGCCCACGGGCATGAGCTCAGACCGTGCGGCCGAGGAAGCTGAGGAACTCGGTCTGCGTGTCGGTGTCGGCGACGTCGACCCGGGCGCCGAAGAAGCCGGGCCGGCGGATCATCGCGTCCATTGGCTTCATACCCGAGTAGGCCGCGGCGACGGTGGCTGCGTCGAGCGTCTCATCGCCACCGACGGCGCGGGCGAGGTCCCAGGTGTGTACGAGCACGTCGGTGCTGACGAAGCGACCGATCATGTCGATTGCCGGCATTGGCCCCATCGGCCCGGGCAGCGCCGTGGACAGGTCGGCGGTGGGGATCGTGCCGAGGAACGTGTCGCGGGCGTCGTTCCATGCGGCCACGATCTCGGCATCCGCGCTGATCGAGCGGGGCTGCTGACCTGCGAGGCCACAGCCCAGCCTCAGCAGGTTGTCGCCGACGTGGACGACGACGTCGCGGGCGGTCCAGCCTTCACATGGTGAGGCGTTGCCCCATGCGTCGGCGGGTGCTGCCTGCACGCGACTGTCGAACGACTGGACCAGGCTGGTGATGCGGTTGACGATTTCTTGGCTCATACCGGTGGACGGTACACCCCTGCCCGCATACGGGTGCCTCGCGGCCTGCGTCGTACCATGGCCACCATGATCGGTTGGTCGGATTCCCACCTGGAGATGCGCGCTGCGGTGCGACAGTTCGTTGAGCGCGAGATCGTGCCGCTGCGTGAAGAACTCGAGCACGGCAACCTGCCCCCGTACGAGGTGCTGCGCAAGTACGTGCGCACGTTCGGTATCGACGAGATGAATCGCGAGCGCTACGAGCACGAGCGGGCCGGCGGCGCCCGGGTCAGCAACGAGGATCGCTTCGAGCGCGCCGTCATGACCTTGATGCCGATGATCGAGATCTGTAAGCACTCGCCGGGGATGGTGACTGCGATGGGAGTGTCCATGAACCTGGCGGGCAACGCGATCAAGAAGGGCACCCCCGAGCAAGCCGAACGTTGGGCGCTGCCGCTGCTGACACTGGAGAAGGTCGGCGCGTGGGCGATCACCGAACCCGACAGCGGCTCGGATGCGTTCGGCGGTATGCGTTCGACCGCAGTGCGCGACGGTGACGAGTTCGTATTGAACGGGTCGAAGACGTTCATCACCAACGGGCCGTACGCCGACACGACGGTGTTCATCTGCAAACTCGACGACGGGGTCACGCCCTCGCGCGAACGCAAGGTGCTGTCGTTCATCCTCGACCGTGGCATGCCGGGGTTCGAGCAGTCGGCACCGTTGCGCAAGATGGGTATGCATTCGTCGCCGACCGGGCAGTTGTTCGTCACCGACGTGCGTGTCGGTCTCGACCGTCTGATCGGCGGCGAGAAGGCCCTGGATGGCGGCGACGCCAAGCAGACTGGCGGCGACAAGGGTGGCGCTCGTGACGCTGCTCGCGCCACGTTCGCGTCCGAGCGCGCCAGCATGGCGGCGCAGGCGCTGGGCATCATCGAGCAGTGCCTGTCGGTGGCCGTGGACTACGCACGCAACCGCATTCAGTTCGGCAAGCCGATCGGCGAGTTCCAGCTGATCCAGAACAAGCTCGCCGGTATGGAAGTGGCACGCATGAACGTCGAGAACATGCTGTTCCGTTATCTGGAGACGATGCGTGAGGGCAAGTCGTTGTCGTTCGCTGAGGCCTCGGCGATGAAGCTCTACTCGGCCCGAGCGGCCACCGAAGTGGCGCTCGACGCAGTGCAGGTGCTGGGTGGCAACGGCTATATGGCCGAGTACCACGTCGAGCAGTTGGCCCGCGACGCGAAGGTGCTGCAGATCTACGCCGGCACCGACGAACTGCAGATCACCGCGATCGCCAAGGATCTACTGCGTCGCTGAGGCGCTCACTCCGTCACCATTTCGGGTTCGAGTCCTACGTCGGTCACGGGAACCCGTGACCGACGTAGGACAAGAACGGGGTTGCGCGCGGGTTGGAGGGCGGTGGGGTGGGGTGAGGCTCTAACCTGCTGGCACGACGGCATCCAAGCCCGGGTGGCGGAACTGGCAGACGCGGGGGGCTTAAACCCCCCTTCCCGAGAGGGAGTGTGGGTTCGAACCCCACCCCGGGCACCCAGAGGGTCGATCCGCCGATCGTCTGGGCTAGATGCGCAGCGAAGCGGTGCGACAGGGACTACTTTTGAATGGTGCAACGCGCGCGGGTCAGCACGTGACCGCCACCAGAGCCTCCGAGTTCGGCGTATCCGACCTTGATGTCGGTGACTCTTGCGCGCCCGCCCGTCGGCCGCACGCGGCGCCCATCCTCCGAGTGCGGATCGCCAGCATGGCCACCGCCGGAGTGATCTGCCTGGTCTATCTCGTCTACCGCCCGCCGTCGATCGACTACGCCAGCGGCGACTTCCGCGCCAGGCTGTTTCAGCAGGGCGCCTTCGTCTGGAACAACCTCTGGTTCGGTGGCCACCCGCTCCCTGGATACGGCGTGGTTTCACCGATGATCAGCGGCGTCTTCGGCGTGGTGCCAGTTGCCGTTGCCTCCGTGCTGCTCGGCACCTGGTGTTTCATCCTGCTGGCGGAAGGCTGGGCGGCCGCTCACCCCGAACTGCCCGACCCGGTCATCACGGTGATCCTCTTCGCGTGTGGCTGTGGCGTGAACCTGTGGGCCGGTCGCCTCACGTTCACACCTGCAGTCGCATTCGGCGTGGCGTGTCTCCTCGCACGCCAACGCGACCACCGCCGCCTCGCCGTGCTGCTCGCGGCGCTCTGCGGCCTGTCGTCGCCTGTCGGGGCGCTGTCGCTGGCCGTCGTGCTGTCCGCATTGTGGCTCGCCGACTCTGGCTCGCGACGCCATACGTTCTTCGTTGCCGCCGCGGCCGTGATCCCGATCGGCATGCTCATCGTGCTGTTCCCCGAAGGTGGTTGGTACCCGTTCACCGGCGGCAGCTTCTTCCTGCTGTGCGTGGCCTTGGCAGTCATCGGTTGGTGCGGACGCGACATCAAAGTGGTCCGTTGGACCGTTGGTGTCTATGCATTGGTGGCCATCGCCGCGTTCGTGGTGAAGTCGCCACTCGGGGGCAACGTGGTGCGCCTCGGATGGCTGGCGTCTGGGCCGGCTGGAGCGGTCGTCATCCGTCGTCACCGACGCACGCTGCTGCCCGCGTTCGCCGCGTTCAGCCTCATCTGGGGCTGGGCCTACGTGTCGATGAGCATCCAGCGCTCCACACCCACGGCCTCCGCTGCGTATTACGAGTCGCTCGCGTCGTACATCAACGCGCTGCCCGGCGAACAACGAGTGGAAGTGGTGCCCACCGACACGTATCTGCAGGCCGACGTACTGGCCATCGAGATCAACATCGCTCGCGGCTGGGAGACGCAGATCGATCGCGAACTGAACCCCGAGTTCTACGGCAACCAGCTCACCGACGCGAACTTCCATCTCTGGCTGCAGCAGCACGCCGTGCAGTACGTGGCCGTGCCGCTGGTGGGAGTGCATGACAAGTCGATCGACGAAGCAGCGATCATCAATGCTCGGCCGTCGTACCTTCGTCAGGTATGGGCGGATTCCAAGTGGAAGCTGTACCGAGTGCTCGACCCGCTGCCGTTGGCCGACAACAACGCCACGGTCATCGACGTGCAGCCCGAATCGCTCACCATCGATGCCCGCGCAGCTGGGCCGACGACGGTGCGTTTCCGGTTCACCCACATGTACGCGGTCACCTCCGGCGATGCCTGCGTGAGCGCCAACCCCGATGGCTGGATCGCACTCGACGTGCGCCGGCCCGGCATCATTCGCCTCGAGATCTCCGTCGCGAACAGCCTCAGCTTCGGTCACGGACCGACGTGCAGCGCGACCGTGAACTCGGACTCGAACGGGTCGACGCCCGATCCCTGAGCCACTTGCGTGGCGGGTGGTGTCAGCCGAGCAGGTGACGCAGGATGCCCACTGCGAAGTCGGGCATCCCCTGCATGTCGGCCATACGTTCGAGCTCCACACGGAGCAGAGCCGAGCGGTGCGCGTCGAAGCGTTGGAACTGCAGTAGGTCGCCCACGAGGCGCACGGCCGTGCCGGAACTGGTGGGCATCAGCTCACCCAGTTCATCGACGAACACGCGGTAGCCGCGTCCGGACGGGTGGTGGAACACCGAACGGTTGCGGGTGGCGAACGGGAACCACAGCGCCACCACCACCGAGCGGTCGGCGCGGTTGTACAACGGGCTGGAGGCCAGGCGCTGCACACGGTCGATGGTGTCGGCCCGGCGGGCACCGGACTGTGCCCGCATCCAGCGCTCGACCAACATGGGCGCGCCGCTCCAGCGCTGGTACGCCTCGTCTGCCAGGTCGTCGAGGGCGATGGCCTCGGAGTGGGCGAGCTGCGCGAACGAGCGCATCGCGATGGTGGGTTGTGCGCCGCGAAACGCGGACGAGGCGAGTGCGAGCCCTTCGTCGCGTCCGGACCCGATGAGCAGCGCGAGCAGTGGCTCAACGAGCATGCGTTGCGCGATCGCGGCGGGGCCGTCGCCGTGTGCGGCAGTGCCGGCCAGCACGCGGCCCCACACTTCGGTGAGCGTCTCGAACAGCGCCGCACCGAGTCGCCGCCGCAGTTCGTCGAGACCACCGGCGACGCCGTCGACGTCGATGATCGGTTCGCGATCGCCCAGCATGAACTCGTCGGGCACCGCCAGCACCTGTGCCAGCAGCAACGGATCGTCGATAGTGGCGACGGCGATCTGCAGCGCGTCGGTGAGCGCCGCCAGCAGATCGCCGGTGGGCTCGCCGCGCCGGAACGTGTCGACGAAGCGGATCATCAACTCCTCACTGGCCCACCACCGCACGTACGGATCGGTGTCGTGGCGCAAGAGCGTGCTGAGCGCGGCAACCGAATGATCGGTGGCGACGTCGACCGGCGCCGAGTAGGCGCGCAGCGGCGCCAACGTGGCGACCGGTGCCGACAACGTCCATTCGTGCGCCCGATCGGTGAGCAGTAGCAACGCTTGCGTCTCGGCCGGGCCACCGTCGATCGACACAGGGCAGGCAGCACCGTCGGCGTCGAGCAACCCCACGACCACGGGGATGCCGAGCGGCGGGTCGTCGGTGAGTCGGTCGGTGCGCCGGATCGTCACGCGATCGGAGCCGGGTCGGTGCTCGATCACGATGGACGGACGGCCAGCGGTGGTGAACCACCGCGCCACCGCATCGATGGCATCGGCGCGTTCCGGTGCGGCCTGCCGCAGTGCGTCGACGAAGTCGTCGACCCCCGCTGCCCCCAGGTCGTGGTGGTGAATGAAACCGACCATCACCTCGCGCCACCGCTCGTCGCCGACGAGCGTGCGCAACATGTTGAACAGCTCGGCGCCCTTCAGATACGTGGTGCGGTTGTAGAGCGCAGTGGGGTCGCTGACCTCGCCTCGAAGGACGGGCGCGCCGATGGTGATCTCCTCGGGGAACTGCAGTCGGCGCAGGTCGAGCACGTCGAGCACACGTGTGGCCGGACCGAACAGGTGCCGCCGGAACCCGTTCTGTGCGGTGAGGACGGTGAGCCCTTCCTTCAACGCCAGCTGACCCCATGTGCGCACCGTGACCCGGTTGCCACGCACGTGATGCCCGTACTCGTGCGCCACGTTGGCGGCGATGAGCAGCAGATCGTCGTCCGTGTACCCGGTCTGATCGGCAATGAGCAACGTTGGCTCGAAGAACATCAGGCCGTGGTACTCGGTGGCATCGGGGTAGCCCGGGATGGCCACGTAGAGCAGTTCGGCGAGATCGTGTTCGATACCGCCCTGCTGTTCGTCGAAGCGCATCACCTCGTCCATCGCCCACAGTGCGAACTCGCAGCCGTCGATCATGTCCGGCGGCGCGACCACAGTGGTGGTGACCACAGCGCCGGACTGTGTGATGTGCCGCGCTGAACGACGGCCGAGGTGTCCGCCCACCATCGCGAACAGATACGTGGGTTTCGGGATCGGATCGTGGAAGCGGGCGAAGTGGCGGCCCTCGGGAAGTTCGCCCGAATCGACGAGGTTGCCGTTGGAGAGCATGACCGGGAAGTCGGACACCGCGCCCACCAGCGTCACGTCGTACACCGACCGGCTGGATGGCTCATCGAGCGACCAGGTGAGCCGCCGGAACCCCTGCGGCTCGAGGCAGGTGCTGAGCAGCCCTGCGTACGACACGAACCCCTTGTCGCCAGGTGCCCCCACCGATGCGGACACCTTGGTGCTGACCACGTGGCTGCCCGCAGTGAGCGCAAGGGTGAGCGTGCGTCGTTCGATCACCGCATCGGCAGCCGGGGAACCATCGACGCCTACGTCGAGCGTCTGCAGGCCGTGACCGTCGAGCACCAACGGGCCAGGTTGTGCAACCGTGGACTGCACGTGCAGTTCGGCCTCGACCGTGACATTCTCATGGTCGAGTTCGATGCGCAGTCGGATCTCGTCGATCCGCCAGTGCGATCCGGAGCCCAGCGTGGTGCTCATGGGCGGTCAGTGCTGTGCCAGATACTGGCCGACCAGGTCGACGACGCGATCGATCTCTTCAATCGTGTTGTAGTGCGTGGGCCCGATACGCAGTACGCCACCCTTGTCCTGTACTCCCAGGAACTCGATCACCGGCAATGCGTAGGAGTGCCCGTTCCACACGTAGACGCCGTGCTGGTCGAGGAACGTGGCGGCGTCGCCAGGGTCCATTGAAGGGTGGGTGATGCTGACCGTGGGCACACGACGATCGAGCGCAGTGCGGTCGGTGATGCCATGCACACTCACGCCGTTGATCGACTGCAGCCCGGTGATGAGGCGGTCGCTCAACGTCTGCTCGTACTCGACCATCGCGTTCATCGCGCCGTGGATCTCGGCGGTGCGCTGCTTCATCCCGGCGGCGGTGGCCGCAGCGACGTGTGCGGCGCCCATCGTGCTGCCGAGCCAGCGCAGGTAGTCGATGGCGCCGAGGACACCGGCCTGACCTTCGAGCGACTGAGTGCCGGTCTCGAACTTGTCGGGGATGCTGTTGGGCACGACGCGCAGCTTGTAGGCGTCGAGTTGTTCGGTGATCTCGCGGCGGCCGAAGAGGATGCCCTGGTGGGGTCCGTAGAACTTGTACGACGACGACACGAGGAAGTCGCACCCGAGGTCTTGTACGTCGACGGCGCCGTGGGGAGCGAACTGCACCGCATCGACGTATGTCATGGCCCCGGCGGCCTTCAACATCGCCACCATCTGCTTGATCGGGTTGATGGTGCCGAGAATGTTGCTGGCGTAGTTGAGCGACGCGAACCGTGTGCGCGGCGTGATGAGCGCTTCGAGTTCGGCGAGATCGAACTCGTACGTGTCGCGGCTCCAGGGGAGGGTCTTCACCACGAGGCCGCGATCGGCGGCCATGCGGCGCCACGGCGTGTTGTTGCCGTCGTGCTCCATGTGGGTGGTGATGATTTCGTCACCCTCTTGGAACAGCGGCCCGAGCACCCGTGTCATCTGGAACGTGAGGGTCGTCATGTTGGGGCCGAACGTGATCTCGTCGGCCGACGGAGCGTTGTAGAAGTCGGCCATCGCGCAGTGGGCTTCGTGCTCGAGTTCGGTGGCCAGCAGCGTGGTGCGGAACTGACCGTGCATGTTGGCGTTGAACTCGACCATCGCCGTGCGCATCGCGTCGAGCACATGGGTGGGTACCTGGGTTCCCGCCGGGTTGTCGAAGTAGGTGCGGGGCAGGTCGTCGTGCCGCAGTGCGAGCGCCGGAAACTGGGCGCGGATGGTGTCGAGGTCGAAGGTCGTCATGGTCCCCACAGCGTTGCATCTCGTGCGTGCGTGCCATCAGTTCGGCGGTGTAACGGCCGACTTGAGCAGCGCATGCGTTTCTTGTACGGTGTACAAGCATAGCAGGGGGCGACCTGCGGCACGAGGGGGCGAAATGGGTGGCACGGACAGCAGCACCGAACGCCGAGACGCTGTGGCGCGCGGGCTGATGCCCATCGTGCCGATCGTCGACGACCCGACCCGCTGGACCATCGACGAGCGACGCGAGCGCTACGGGTGTCCCGGCGTCGGTGTCGCGGTCATGCGTGACGGGGCGATCGACTGGGTGGACGGCTTCGGGCACCGCACGGCCAACGCCACCGACGGCACACCTGATGGTGCGATCAACGGCGACACCGTGTTCATGGTCGCGTCATGCAGCAAGCCGGTCAGCGCCACGTTGGTACTGCAACAGGTCGCCGCCGGCGCAGTGGATCTCGACACCGATGTGAACCGCTACCTGCGTCGCTGGCAGGTGCCGACGAATGAGTTCACGGCCGATTCGCCGGTCACCCTGCGTCGCATCCTCAGCCATACGGCCGGGCTCACGGTCAACGGCTTCGGCGTCACCCCGCGCGACGGCACCCCGGTACCCGACGAGTTCGATCTGCTCGAAGGTCGCCCCCCGTCGACGATGCCGCCCGTCGTCGTCGACAAGGCCTACGACGGCACCGACCGCTACTCCGGTGGCGGATTCCTCATCGCGCAGTTGCTGCTCGAAGATGTACTGGGCATTCCGTTCGACGTACTGGCCGAGCGCACGCTGTTCGGTCCTGCCGGTATGACCCGGGCCACGTTCCATCATCCACTCGCGGCGCGGTACCTCGACGCGATCGGCGGCGACATCGCCTCGGGCCACGGCGACGACGGTCGGCCGTTCCCGGGTGGTTGGGCGATTTCGTCCGAAAAGGCCGCAGGCGGTTTGTGCTGCAGCGCTCGCGACTACGCCAACTTCCTGCTCGCCATCCACCACGCCTACCACGGCCGACCCGGTGCCATCCTGCCCAAGAGCCTGATCGACGAGATGACGACCACGCAGGGCTCCGGTGCCTTCGGTCTGGGCTTCCGTGTCATCCATGATGCTGGTCAGTTGCGGTTGAACCATGGCGGTTCGAACGACGGCTACCAGACCGAGAGCAACCTGTTTCCCGAGTCGGGTGACGGGGCCGTAGTGTTCACCAACGCCACCTCCGGTCTGTTCTTGTTCCGCGAAGTGTTCAACTCGATCGCCGACACGTATCAGTGGCGCGACTTCGGCCCGGCTCCCAAGCGCGTGGCCACGCTCACCGAGGCACAGCGTCAGCAGTACATCGGTTCGTACCGCATCGTGGCGGGTATCGAGCTGCCGCTCCTCCGCGTGTGGAGCGATGGTGGAAGGTTGTGGAACGAGATTCCCGGTCTCCGCTTCGGTGTGCAGGAAGTGTTCGTCGACGATCATGGAGTGCTGTTCAGCCAGACGGGTCCGTTCGAGACGCACACCGTGCTTGGCGCTGACGGCCGGTGTGCCGAGCTGATCGTGTTCGAGGGTTCGGCCCCCGTGCTGAAGGCGGTACGGGCCGAATGAAGCTGCTTCGGCGCCAGCGTTCCACCGCTCTTGTACATCGTGCAATAATGTCTACCAACAGTCCCAGGGGGGAACTCATGACACACAGCAGGAAGCGGTTGCGGCGTATCACCGCAACCCTGTCGATCGTCGCTCTGGCTGCACTCGCTGCGGCGTGTGGCGGCAACGACCCGAAGAGCACATCCACCACCGGTGTCTCCGACACCCAGGCACCGGTGCTCACCAATGCACCCACCACCACCATCCAGGGTGCAACGCAGGGAGGCACCCTCACGGTGGCCATCGAAGGCGAGTCGTCAGGGTTCAACCCCACGGCCGACCCGTGGTCGAACGCCGGACACAACGTTGCCCGCTCCATCTTCGAGCCGCTCGCCACGTTCGACAGCACCGGCAAGGTTGTGCCGTATCTCGCCGAGTCGATCGAGCCCAACACTGATGCGACGGTCTGGACCATCACTCTGCGCAGCGGTGTGAAGTTTCAGAACGGTGAGCCGCTGAATGCCGAAGCCGTCCGCCTGAACTTCGCGGCGGTGCAGGCCAACGCCAGCTTCAAGGGTCAGCTCGAGCTACTGGCCAGTATGAAGGTGGTCGACGATCTCACGCTCGAGCTCACGATGAGCAAGGCGTGGAGCACCTTCCCGAACACGCTCGTCGGCAACATCGGCAGCCAGGTGGGCTACATGTCCGCCCCGGCGATGTTGGCCTCGGCCGACGGCGGCCGGAACCCGATCGGCACCGGCCCGTTCACGTTCAGTGAATGGGTGCCCGATGATCACCTGACGGTCGTGCGCAACGACAACTATTGGGGCACGCCGGCATGGCTCGACACGATCGTGTTCAAGCCGATCCCCGATTCAACAACGCGCAAGGCGGCGATGGATGCAGGTGACGTCGACGTCTACTACACGGGTAGCTCGAGTGAAATCATCGAGTACCAAGCGTTGCAGAAGGACGGGAAGTTCAACGTCGCCATCGGTGCACCGTCCGAACCCGACATGGTCATGTTCAACACCAAGAGCATGCCGCTCGATGACGTTCGCGTGCGCCGCGCCATCGTGATGGCCACCGACATGAGCCGTGTCTTCGACTACCTCGACGCGACTGGCGTGAAGCAACTCACTCATGGTCCATACGCCGACACGTCGTTCTGGTACGCCAAGAGCAACTACCCCGAGTTCGACATCGCCGGCGCCACAAAGCTCATCGAGGAGTACGTCGCCGAGAAGGGTGCACTGCCCGACATCGAGTTCGCCGGCAACCAGTCGCCGTTCTTGGTCGGTCTGCAGGAGCTGTACCAGTCGATGTGGAAAGATGCCGGCATCAACGTCAAGATCGTGTCGCGGGCTCAGGCCGAGAACATCACAGCGGTCGTCGGTGGCAAGTTCCAGATCATCATGTGGGGCGGTATCGGTGGCGGCGACCCCGACGACGACTACAGCGACTTCCACTCAGGCACTGGGCTCAACTTCAGCCAGTTCAACACCCCGGAGATGGATGCTGCGCTCGACAAGGGCCGCACGCTCGCCGACGCTGACGCCCGCAAGGTGCAGTACGACATCGTGCAGCAGATCCTCGGCGACGGCGTGCCGTTCCTCTGGGCCGGTACGAACCAGTTCGGCGTGATCAGCAAGCCCAGTGTTCAGGCGCTCGGCAGCTTCACCTTGCCCGACGGTTCCGCCGGTCAGGCGATCACGGGTGGTCAGTTCTTCCTGAAGGACGTCTGGCTCAAGCAGTGAGTCTGTTCCGCTCGCGGTTGTTCCGACTGCTCGCTGTCGTCATGGCGGTGACCTTCGCCTCGTACAGCATGGTGTCGCTGTTACCTGGAGATGTGGTCACCGCCGTGCTCGGCGAGCGAGCCACGGAAGCCGACCGCGTGGCGGCCCGTCACGATCTGCACCTCGACGATCCACTGCCCGTCCGTTACGGGCGGTGGGTCGCCGAAGCAGTCACCGGCGACCTCGGCACGTCGTACCGCACCCACCAACCGGTCTCCGAAGCCATCGGACAACGCATCTGGGTCACGTTGGAGCTGGTGTTCCTCTCGCAACTTCTCGCGCTGGCGCTCGCCATACCGATGGCGATCTTCGCTGCATTACGACCAGGGTCGTGGATCGACCGTGTGATGAGCGGACTGCAACTGGGCATGTTGGCGGTGCCCGGCTATCTGGTGGCGATCGTGCTGATGGCCGTGTTCGCAGTGAAGCTCGGGTGGTTCGACACCACGGGCTTCGTCCATTTCACCGACAGTCCGTTCGGCAATATCAAGTCGTTGCTACTCCCATCGGTGGCGCTGGGCTTCGAGCAGGTGGCGCTCTACGCGCGCGTCCTGCGCACCGACCTGGTGAACACCTTCAACCAGGACTTCATCTGGTACGCCAGAGCACGTGGCCTCAGGACCCGTCGCATCGTCACCCACCATGCACTGCGTCCATCGTCGATCGGGCTGGTCACGTTGACGGGAGTTTCCGTGGGGCGCATGATCGGTGGCACAGTGCTCGTCGAGTCGATCTTCGCGCTACCCGGCCTTGGGCGCTACACCATCGATGCCATCAACAATCGCGATTTCCTCGCGCTACAAGGCGCCGTGGTGGTGCTCACCCTCGGCTTCGTGCTCGTCAACTTCGTCGTCGACATCCTTCATGGTGTGATTGATCCGCGTATCCGTGCCGAAGAACGGTTGTGACATGACCACCGCACTCACTGCACCGACGCATACCGAAGTCGTCGAGACCCCGCTCACGCATCGCTACGGCGTGACGGTCTGGATCTCGGTGCTGTGGCTGGCGACGCTCGCCACCACGGCACTCATTGCCCCGCTGCTGCCGCTGTACGACCCCAGCGATACCCGTGCAGGGGTGCCGCTCTCGATCCCCACCGGGCACAACTGGCTCGGCACCGATCAGTTGGGACGCGACCTGCTCTCGCGTACCGTCTATGGAGCGCGGGTCTCGATCGTGGTCGGCGTGGCTGCAGTGTTGGTCTCCGCGATCATCGGCGGCTTCATCGGTCTGGTGGCCGGGTACTTTCAGCGACGGATCGAGATGGTGACGTTGTTCGGCGCCGATGTGCTGATGGCCTTCCCCACGTTGCTGCTCGCAGCATCGATCGTGGCCTTCACCAACTCGCGCGGTCTGCCCACCGTGGTGGGCGTCATCGCCCTCATCTACCTCGGACCCACCATCCGCATCGTGCGCGCACTCACCCTGTCGGTGAGCCACCGCGAGTTCGTGACGGCATCCAGATCGCTGGGCGCCACGAACGGGCGCATCATTCGCCGCGAGGTCATGCCCAACGTGGTGCCCACTTTGATCTCGATGATGATCGTGGCCATCGCCGGTGCGGTGGTCGCTGAGGGCGGCCTCGCCTATCTCAACCTGTCGGTCGCCCCGCCCACCCCCACGTGGGGTTCGATGATCGCCGCTGGCAAGGACAAGATCGACGACAGCCTCTACCCGGTGCTCATCCCTGGTGGAGCATTGTTCCTGACGGTGCTGGCGCTGACCCTCATCGGCGATGCCGTGCAGAAGCGCCAGGGCCGCGATCTCGGGCCGATCTGAGACGAGTTCGGCCGTCGCTACGGGCGCGTGACCGGTAGCCGTGCCGCCAAGCCGTCGATGAGCAACGACATCAGGAAGTCGAACGAGTCGTGGAGCGGGCGATCGACCCCGTTGCTCCAGCGCATGGACAGCGCGTGGTCGCCGAGGCGATCGAACTGAGCCGTGATGTTCGGGAACCGTTCTTCATCGAGGTTGCGCAGATCTGACTCGACATCGCTCTCGGCATCGGGTTCCGAGCGAGGCGACAACTCCAGCAGCACGAAACCGCGTACCGCACCCATGATCGCGTTGTAGGCGTGCACGAGGTCGCGGTCGAGGCCAATCTCGACCAACTTGCCGACGATGGCATCGGGGATCACGAGTGAGTCGACGTTGCGTGCCCGCTCGATGGTGGCCAGGCGCGCCACGTTCGGGTGTGCGAGCGCGTGGGCCCGATATCGGCGGCCGAGTTGCAGCATCCAGTCGCGCCAGTCGGTGCATTCGTCTGGGAGGACGACTTCTTCGATCCAGCGGTGCTCGACGAGGCCCAAGAGACAACTGCGATCGCCCACGTGCCAGTAGAGCGTGGCTGGGAAGACTCCGAGTTCAGCAGCCAGTGAGCGCATGCTGAACGCTTCCAACCCGCGTTCTTCGATGATTCGAAATGCCGTCTCGACGATGGCTTCTTTCGTGATCGGCACCTCGGCGCGGGCACCACGTTTGCGGCCCGCTGGCACAGCGCTCATGGAGGCATCCTACCGTTCCGTCTGGACGACGTACCCGTGCTCGCACAGCCCCGCAACCGTGCGGCCGGTGGCGAACACGTCCGACAACGCAGCACCCACCTGGCGACGGAGAGCGTCGGCCGTCGGGGGATCGGCGACGCGTAACGCGTGGTAGTTCGGCGGGATCGGCACGACGAAGTCGGCGTCGGCGGGTGCGACGAAGTCGCCACCGATCGCTCGGTCGAGACGCCACGACACCTCCACCCGATCGGTGGTGTCGCCAGTGTTGAACGCGTCGCGGCGATCGCCGTAGCAGTGCGGCAGGAAGCCCACCACGCGGGCGCCGAGACGACCGAGGTTGAACCGAGCGTTGCTGAGGAGCATCGGGTCGTACGTCCAGCGCATCTCGGTGATGTCGTGCTCGAGGCACAGCATGCGTTGCGCCAACTTCAACGCGAAGCCCACGCCGGCGCCGCGGTCACCGGCCTGCACACCCACCTGGTGTGAATGGAAGTGCACGCCACCGTCCCAGCCCAGCCAGCCCAACGCGAACCCAATCGGCTGGTCGTGTCGCCAGGCCACGAGCAGGCAGTTGCCGCTGAGCGCCATACCGCGGAGCAGGTTGCGTGGCGGCACGATCTCGGGGCCCCAGATGGACTCCATCGTGCGTTGCAGGTCGTCCAGCTCATCGGGTGTCGACACGGCTGCCACGTGCACGTCGGCGGCTGCTGCGGCGCGTTCGGCGTCGGTGCGTGCCACATCCAGCCAGTTCATGAGTAGCGCTCCGCGTGGGCCGCCAGCACGTCGACGACGGTGTGCGTCACACGGCGCACCGTGGGCAGGTGCAGGAACTCGTTGGGGCCGTGGGCGTTCGAGTCCGGCCCCAGCACGCCAATCAGCAGGAACTGCGTTGCGGGCATCGTCTCGCCGAGCATTCCCATGAACGGGATCGTGCCGCCGACACCGCACGAGGCGGAGGGGAGGCCCCAGTGGCGGCTGCTGGCGCCGTCGACCGCATCGAACAACCACGGCTCGAACGCCGGTGATGCCCATCCTGGGCCGCGTGCCCCCACGTTCGTCCGTACCGATGCGCCGTGCGGCGGGTCGGCCTCGAGCACCGACCGCATCTCCTCGCCCACGGCGTGGACATCAGCGGTGGGCGGGATGCGGAGCGACAACTTCACCGAGAGCCGCGACCGGAACACGTTGCCGGCGTCGGCCACTGCTGGCAGGCCGTCGACGCCGATCACCTCGAGTGCTGGCCGCCAGGTCTCGTTGACCAACTCTTCGGTGGGTGTGGCGCCCATCGGCCGCACACCGGGGACCGGCCGGAACGATGTGGACAATGCTGGGAAGGCTGCGGCCGCCACGGCGGCTTCGTCCAGTCTGTTCGCCGGGATCTCGACGTTCGCCGTCTGCAGCAGCACGCGGCCCGACTGCGAGTCCTCGATGCGATCGAGCAGTTCGCGCAGGATGCGAAACGAGCTGGGCAGGACGCCGCTGGCGCGGCCGCTGTGCGGGTCGTCGGCGCATACGTCGATGTGCAGAACGCCGCCGCACACACCGCGCGTGCTGGTGGTGGTCCAGAGCCGGTCGTAGCTCTCGCAGAACGAGTCGAGCCCGATCACCAGATCGGCGACACCGATACGCGGGAACAGTCGCTCCAGGTGTTGGGCGAGGTGAACGCTGGAGCTCTCCTCACTCGCTTCGATGAGGATGCACACCCGGCCGTGTCGGCGACCCTCCGACTGTGCGCAGGCAACGGCGATGACGGCCGCGAACACGGAGTAGCCGTCGTCGGCGCCGCCACGGCCGTAGAGACGATCGCCACGCAGGACCGGCTTCCACGGTCCGAGACCCTCCGACCAGGGTTCCATTTCGGGCTGCTTGTCGAGGTGCCCGTAGATCAACACGGTTCGTTGCGACAGCGCTGCGTCGGTGGCCGACACTTCGATGAACAGCACAGGTGTGAGCCCGTCGGCCTCGACCAGTTCAACGGTCATCCCGGCGATGGCCTGTGCTGTCGCCCAGTCGCGTAGCAGGACGGCTGCTCGTCGGAGATGCCCGGTCTGCTGCCACTCGGGATCGAACATTGGCGACCGGGCGGGGATCGAGATGTACTCCTGCATCACCGGCAGCGCCAGGTTCCATTCGTGCTCGATGAACGTGGTCATGGTGTCTCCTCCTGGGAGGTGGGTTCGAACGCCATCAATTCGTTGCCGCCCACCATCACGGCCACCCTGGCCACCTTTGCGCCGTCGAGGTGGAACTCCAGTGTGGCTCCCGACTCCTCGTCGAGGAACGTCGTGTCGCCCAATGGGAACATGCGCCGCCGACCGTACGGGGCGGGGCTGAACAGCTCACCGTCGACGAACTCCAGCTTCATGCGGAGATCGAACGGGCCGCTGTAGCGACCTGTGTACGACTGCAGCACCGCCGGGTCGACATCGACCACGTCGAGCTGGATGGTGTCGACCTCACCCCAGTCGTACACGTCGGCGACGCCACGGCGGAACTCGCCGCACAACGTGGTGCCACCGTCGCCGTTGGTCATCATCACCATGCCGCTGCTGCCGTCGAGCAACGCGTCGAGTTGGCTGCGGAAGCCGGCGTTGCTGCCGCCGTGACCGAACCGTCGGTGTGCGCCCGCGCCGGCCATCTCCGGGCCCAGGCCGAACGGGCCGGGTGTCATCTCGGTGGTCATCAGCCTGGCCGTGGCCGGGGAGATCGGGCCGTCCGGTGAACCACCGAGCACACGTTGCATCCCGAGGATCCAACGCGCCAGGTCGGTGGCGGTGGTCCACAACCCGGCGGCCTGCAACTCCGGGTAGTTGTGCCAGCCCCCTGCGATCGGCTGGCCATCGGCGGTGTGGCCGGTTGCCGCTCTCGTTGCGCGATGTGCGCCGATCGGTTGCTCGAACGAGCTGTCGGTCATGCCGAACGGGCGCAGCACGAGGTCGTAGATGACACTGGCGAACTCGCGGCCGGTGACATCGCACACGAGTTGCTGCACGATGGTGGTGCCGCCGCCAGAGTACTGACCAACGGTTCCCGGAGCAGCGAACGACTCGACCCTCGGCGTGTTGGAGGGTGGCCGGCCCGAGAGCACGTCGGTGACGGTCGGCAGGGGAGTGCCGATGGGGTATCCGGGGAATCCGGGAACGGTGGTGCCGGCGGTGTGGCTGAGCAGGTGGCGCAGCGTTACCGGTGTGGTGCGTGTGTGCTCGCTGTCGGGGAACCGCCACGACGTGAGCTGTTCGTTGACGTCGCGGTCGAGGTCGAGGTCGCCGTGTTCCACCAACGCCATGACGCCCACGGCAGCGACGGCCTTGCTGATCGAGGCGGCCTGGAACAACGTGGATGCGGTGACCGGCGCCCCACCTGTTCCGGTTGAGCCGTACTCGGCCGTCCACTCGATGGTGCCGTCGGAGACCACGGCACATGCCGCGCCGGGCACCTGGTAGCGCCGCATGCGATCAGCGATGGGGTGCGTCTCCGCGGGGCGCCCCTTGACCTGTAACGCTGGCATCAGCCGTTGTTCGACGAGGTGCTGCTTCATGTGGCGGTCGCGTTCGCAATAGCGACCAGACCGGCGTCGATCACGGCCTGCACGGTGCCCGTGACGATGCGGTCAGGTCGGCGATCGGCCTGGTTGATGGTGCCGGTGATGGTGAGGCCGGACACGGGATCGATGTGCATCCATGCGCCCCAGTGGCCACGGTGACCGCGCAGCAGCACACCCTCCAGGTTGCGGGCCTCCACACCACACCCGTAGCCGAGATAACCCGGTGAGTGCAGTGCGGGATCGAGTGTGCGGAACTGCCAGGCGAGCAGTTCCTCGAGCCAGCGACCCGTGAGCAGTCGGCCGCCGATCAGACCCTGTGCGAAGCGCGCCAGGTCGTCGAGATCGCTGACCAGTCCGCCGCCCGCCCAGTCGGCGGTGCCGTGGATGGAGGAGGTGTCGATGACACCTTCGTGGGTGTGCGTGAGCGTCGGGCCGCGGTGTGCCTCGTGACCCTCCAGATAGGTGGTGTGCAACTGCAACGGCTCGAGCACACGTGCTCGGTACGCCTCATGGAGTGTCCGCCCGTCGAGGTGTTCGATGATCAGCCCCAGCAGCACGTAGCCGGTGTCGCTGTAGGCATAGCCGTAGCCGCCACCCGGCGGGAAGCGCGGTGTGCCCCACACGATGGAGCCTTCGAGCATCTCGCGTGGGGTCCAGGGTCGCGCCGGGTTCTTGATGATCGTGCCGATGAATCCGTCTGACATGGCGTAGTCGAACAGGCCGGAGGAATGGGTGAGTAACTGGCGAACGGTGATCTGCCCGCCGTAGGACACGCCGTCGAGTATGTGCAGCCGAGGCACGATGTCGAGGTACTCGGCGGGCAGATGCGCCGACATCAGGTCGTCGAGACCAAGGCGACCTTCGCAGGCCAACTGCAGCACGACCACAGCCGTGAAGGTCTTGGTGATGCTGGCGGTGCGGAACGGGGAGTGAACCGTTGCCGGTGCCCCGCCGATCTCGATTCCTCCGGCAGCGTGGTGCCACACACCGGCATTCGGCACCTCGACGCGCAGCAGGCAGGCGGCGCCGTCCACCTGTGCTTCGGTGTCGACCAGTGCTTGCAGGCGGCGACCCAGCAGGTCGTCGGCGGGTGATGTGGTCATCCGCTGCTCCGTTCTCCGTGATGATGTGGAAGGGCATGGCTGCGAAACAGCGCTGCTGCTGCGTCGCGGTCGGCGGTCGACCCCAGCGCGGCCATCGCCAACAGCCGCGCCTTCTGCGCGGTGAGTCCTCCGGCGCCGACACCGCCGAGGAACTCCATTGCTTCGTTACGCGACGTGGGCGTGAACACTCTCGACGCCAGCACGACGAGGAGGCCGCGTTGCCATGCCTCGTGGACAGGACCCCATGCGGCGTTCGGAATGTTGAGGTCGCCGAACCCTTCGACGACCAGGCCGCGGGCACCGGTCGCAGCGCGTTCGATCACCGCCGCATCGATACCTGGATAGCACGAGATGAGGGGTACCTCGTCGGCAAGTGCCGACACCGGCAACCCGCGTGGCGGCACACCGCCACCGTCGATGGAGTTCCCCGATGGCAGCACGCGGCCGACCGGCTCGTACGGGAACGAGTCGAAGGCATCGACCGACGCCGCCGAGCGCTTGCCGACGAACGGCGCAGTGTGCAGCACCCCCTCCATGCACACGAGCACACCGGAGGTGGCCCGCCGCCACGACCGGGCGGTGGCGATTGCGTCGCGCAAGTTCTGCGGACCGTCGGGCTGCGGGTGCGAGTGCACACGCATCGACCCCGTGAAGACGACTGGCCCACGACCAGCGGCCGGATCAAGCAGGTGAGTGACATACGCCGTCAGTTCCATCGTGTCGGTGCCGTGCACCACCACGACGCCGGTGGCCCCACGATCGAATGCACTGCTGACGTGTGCCGCCACGGCCACCATGTCGTCGACGTTGAGGTTCGAACTCGGCCCCGCCGCGGCGTCCACCACGTCCACGTCGGAGTATCCGTCACCGAGTTCATCGATCAGCTGGCGCACCGAGATGCTCAGCCATTCGCCGCCGTCGAAGTGCGACGTGATGGTGCCACCCGTGGCGATGACGACCACACTCATGCTGGCCACCCTGCAAACACTTCGGCGACGGGCTCGAACGTGTCGACCTGGTCGAGTGGAAGGCTTGGCCGCGGAAGGTGTTGCCACTGCACCGTGTGCAGCTCACAGGTGGCCACACCGGGTGCGCCGACCTCGATGATCTGATCGTCGCGGAACAGGTGAGCGAAGCCGGCGCGGAAGTGGCCGCGCGACTTCACCACCACCACGCTGGCCGTGGTGGGATCGAGGCCCACGTGCAGCAGCGTGTCGTCATCGGCGCACTGCACCGGATGCGCAGACATCGCGATGCGCACGCCGCGTGGGCCACCCACGTGCAAGAGCAGTGCACAGCAGCGACTGGTGTGCCGATGACTTCCTGCGTACATACCTTTGGTGGGAACGAGCTGATCGCTGACGAGTGCGAGCACGGTGGCACGTGCTTCGAACGGTACGGCGAGCGGGCGTGTGCTGTCGCGGTTGAACACCACGTCGATCTCTGCGCCGATGCCGGCATCCCACGCTTGCCCGACGACGGCTGCGTCGCAGTGAAGTCCGATCATCACGTCGTCGACACCGGCCGCTGCCAGCGCTGCCAGCACGAACGTAGAGTTGCCGGGTGCCCCGCCACCGGGGTTGTCGGCGACGTCGGCGAGCAACAGTGGTTCGTGGCGGCCCGCCGAGGCCTCGGCGGCCAGGGCCACGGACTCGGCGAGCGGGGTCGTGTGCATGCGGTAGCGATCGCGCAACGACCAGGCGAGTGACGCCAGTTCGTTCACCACGGCGGTGGCCCGCACTGCGTCGTCGGCGGTGACACATACGCACACCCCGGCGTCGGGTGAGTCTCCGAGTGAGAAACCGCCGAAGACACTGACGTTCCACACATCGCCAACGCACATCCGCTCGGCGGCCTGCCGCAGATCTCCCATCGGTTCGCCCTCGGTGGTGAGCTGCGCGATCTGTGGCAGCACCAGCGGTGTGACCGCTTTGGCGATGACGGGTCGTTGCGGGCCGAGCAGTCGGACCATGTGGTCGGCCAACTCCACGAGGCGTTCGGCGATGTCGATGTGTGGGTTGGTGCGGTAGCCCACGAGCACGTCGACCGACGCGCACATCAGGTGCGACACGTTGGCGTGGAAGTCGAGGATGATGCCGATGGGCACGCCGCCGCCCACCTCGGCACGCAGCGCTGCGAGGTACGTGCCGTCGGGGTCGAGATCGTCAGTGGTGCGTCCGGCTCCGTGGCCCAGCACGGCGAGGCCGTCGAGCGGCCCGGCGTCGCGGACGGCCTGCACGGCCTCGGCGACGATGGTGCGGAAGTGCTCACCGTCGAGTGGCCCGGAGGCGCCGAACTCCCACGAGGGCAGGTCGACGACCTCTACCCCTGCGGTCTGCAAGCGGGCGACCAGCGGTGCGGCTTCCCACGACGCGGCGAGGCCACCGGGGGTCTGCGATATTTCCAGACCGTGCCCGCGTGTGATCGGGTCGGCGAACGCATTGACCTCGTGGGCGAACCCGACGATGCCGATCCGAGCGCGTGCCGCAGACGTCATGCGCTGGCCGCTCCGGCGAGCAGTTTCATGCCGGAGTCCATCGCCGCCAGGGTCTCATCGATGTCGTCCTCGGTCATCGGTGTGGAGAGCAACAGCATGCCGTGGGGGATGATCGTCACACCGTGGTTCAGCAGATGCTGGTGCAGTGCATAGATCATCTCTGCCTCCCGACGTCGCAACGGGAGCTCGCGGTAGTTGGAGAACGGGGCGTCGTTGAAGATCATCGCCACCATCGAGGCCACACCGTGCACGCGCCCCGGCAGGCCATTGTCGTGCATCACGCGGCTGATGCCGTCGCGCAGACGCTCACCGAGACCGGCGAGGCGCACGTAGGCCTCGGGTGTCATCTGCTGCATTGCTGCCAGACCTGCGGCCATCGTCATCGGGTTGGCGTTGTAGGTGCCACCGTGCTCCACACGCAACGGCTTCTTCGTTTGGTCGAAGACCTCCATCACATCGGCGCGACCGCCCGTGGCACCCACCGGCAGACCACCACCGATGATCTTGCCCAGCGACGTGATGTCGGGGATGACGCCAACCTCGCCCTGTGCGCCGTGGTATCCCATGCGGAACGAGAACACCTCGTCGAACATCAGCAGGATGCCATGGCGCGCGGTGACCTCGCGGATCATCTCGAGGTACTCGCGTGATGCCTGCACGAACCCCATGCGGGAGACGACCGGGTCGACCACCACGACCGCAAGGTCGTCCTTGTTGGCCTCGAGAATGGCTCGCGTCGCGGCGACGTCGTTGAACGGCAGCACGATGGAATCCTGCAAGACACCGCGCGTGATGCCCTCGGTGGCAGCAACTGTTGCCGGGTGTTGGGCATCGCCCCAGTCGGTGGGTGACGGAGCGACGCTGACCTCGATCGGGTCGGCGTTGCCGTGATAGGCACCCTCCACCTTGGCCACCTTTGGCCGACCGGTGAATGCCTTCGCCGCGCGCAGGCCCATCAACACACCCTCGCTGCCCGAGTTCGAGAAGCGGATCAGGTCGATACCGGGCACGCGCTCGGTGAGCAGCTCGGCGAGTTCGATCTCCACGAGTGTCGGTTGTCCGACTGCCAAGAGTCGTTGCGCCTGGTCGGTGATGGCCGCCAGCACGGCCGGGTTCGAGTGCCCGTGGATGAGCGACGACCAGTTGTTGATGTAGTCGATGCGCTCGACGCCCTCGACGTCGGTGACGCGGCAGCCACGACCCGACGCGGCGTAGATCGGATACGGCTCCATCATCACGCCGACTCGGCTGTTGCCGCCGGGCATCACCTTGCGGCCACGCTCGAACAACTGCGCGGACAGCGAACTCAGATCCGGGAACATCACGTGCTTCCTTCCTGCTGTGGAGCCGCGAAACGCGCTCGCAGCGACTTCTTGTCAACCTTCTCGAGCGTGACCCGTGGAAACTCGTCGACCACGAACACTTCTCGTGGCACCTTGAACGACGCCAGTTGCTGGGCACACGTGTCGATGATCTGTTGTATGAACGCCTCGTGTCCGGCTGGCGGTTCGCCAAAGGGGATCACGAACGCGACCGGTACCTCGTCGAGCATCCGATCGGGCTTGCCGACCACAGCCGATTCCTTCACGCCGGGCACCGTACCGATGACACGTTCCACCTCGGCTGCTGACACGTTCTCGGCGCCGACTCGCATCATGTCCTTGCCGCGGTTGTCGAATCGAATGTGGCCATCGGCGAACGGCGTCACCAGATCGCCGGTGTCGAACCAGCCCTCGTCATCGAACGCGGCGGCTGTCGCCTCTGGGTTGTCGAGGTACTCGAGGAACAGCGATACGCCGGCGACACCGCGGATCTTCAACCAGCCGCTCTCACCGAACGGCACTGCACAACCGTCGTCGTCGACGACCTTCACGTCGTATCCGGCCACCGGTGTGCCCATGGCGCCGGGACGGGCGGGCATGTCGACCTCGCTGAACATCGTGAGTGTGATGGTCTCGGTCATACCGAACCATCCGAGTGTGCGCAGGCCGAACACATCGCGGATGACGCCGATGTCGCTGGCACCGAGGCCCCAGAAGCGCAACTGGTGCGACTCCGGTCGGGGTTGCTCGATCAACGCCCACAACATGAACGGGATGGACGATGTCCAGGTGCACCCGTTGCGCACGACGGCGTCCCAGTAGCGACTGGCGGAGAACTTGGGTTGGATGACCACGGTGCCGCCCGACCACAGGGTGCTGAGCAGCGAGTAGCTGAGCGCGTTGGTGTGGAACAACGGCAGGAACACGAGGGTCGAGTCATTCGGGCCGAGTTGCAGCAGTGTGGCGCCCGTCTTCGCGCCCCACAGTGCGTTGGCGTGGGTCCAGACCACACCCTTGGGGCGTGCTGTGGTGCCGCTGGTGTACTGCACGCTGTTGGGTGCCAGCGCGTCGGATGCGTGCACCGGCGCGCCCGGCAGCGAGTGGCCCGCAGCCAGCACTGCGTCGAACGATTCCCCGACGCGTGGTGCCGCGGCACCCTGATCGGTGTCGGTGGCGATCGCGAAGCCGAACTCGACACCGCAGTCGGTGACCGCCGACCAGAGCGACGGTTGCGTGACGACACCGACGGCCTGCGAGTTCGAGGCGAAGTAGCCGAGTTCCGGTGCAGTGGAGCGAGTGTTGGTGGTGACCGCTACCGCGCCGAGGTGCGAGCACGCGAACCAGGCGATGAGGAACTCGGGGCAGTTGCCGAGGTGGATGAGGACCCGGTCGCCGGAGGTGACACCGCGGGCGCTGAGCGCGGCGGCAAAGGCGTGCACATCGGCACCGAACTCGGCGTACGACCACTGGCGCCGGACGGGCACCTCGGTGTCGAACGGCTCCCACACGATGAAAGGGTGATCGCCACGGGTTGCCACCTGCTGTTCGAGCAGCCAGGGGACGTGACGACCGGTGAACGGGTGCGTTGCCGTGGGTGTGATCGCCGTCGGTGCCACCATAGGGTTCTCCCTGCGTAGGTCGTTCGCCGGTGCTCGGTGCACAGTCGCCGGTCTTGTACAGCGTACAATAGCCGACCATGCCGCTCACCACCGAAGCACTCGCCCAGCCGCCGGTGGCGATCGAACTCGATGTCGACGCCCGCTGGACGATGGCTTACGCCGCCGGTGTACCTGACGAGCGAGCTGAACTGTATGCCACGGACTCCAGCGACCGACCGGGTGGGGTGCAGGTGCATCCAGTTTTCCCGGTGGCTGCCGAATGGCAGTTGATCATCGCTTCAGCAGCGGCAAACACGGGGCTCTCGGCAGACGAAGCTCGGCGCGGTATCCACATCGGGCACGACCTCGTGCTGAGCCGCCCCATCCATGCAGGTGAACGTATCCGACTCGCCGTGCGCACCGTTGGCGTCGGACGACGCCGGGCGGGCGCAACCCAGACCGCCGAGTTCACCGCCACGGTGCGCGACGAGGTCGTATGGCAGACGCGCATGACGTCGCTGTACCTCGGTGTCGACCTGGTGGGTGAAGCCACCGAGCTCGACCACCCATGGGTGGCACCCATCGACCCGACACCGGCGACGTCGCCTCTCGCGGTCGAGACCTCATGGGTGCGGCCGATCGACGCCCACGTGTACTCGGAGTGCGCGCGGATCTGGAACCCGATCCACACCGACCTCGTGGCTGCACGTCGCTCGGGTCTGGCTGCGCCCATCCTGCACGGCACCGCCACACTCGCCCGTTCGGTGTCGATCGCCACCCGACTCGCTGGTGTGGCCCTCGGCGACGTCCGTCGCGTGTCGTGTTGGTTCAGCGGTCAGGTTCCGCTCGGATCATCGTTCGATGTGCGCCTGCTGGCATTCGATGAGCACACGCTCTGGTTCGATGCAGTACTGCCCGACGGCACACTTGCGTTGCGCAACGCAGCACTCACATTCGTCTGACGGTGGCTCCGGCCGACGCCGTCTCTTCCAGCACCAGCGGACGGTCGCCCGACGGTGTGCGATAGCTGAGACCTGCGAGAACGTGAGGCAGTTGCGCGCTGCGCATGACCGCGACGACCGCACCGCCGAACCCTCCGCCGGTCATCCGTGCCCCACCATCGGGGCCGATGAGCGACTGCAGTTCAGCGACCAACTGATCGACCGGCGGGAGGGTGATCTCGAAGTCCACTCGCATCGAGTCGTGCGATGACGCCATGAGCGATCCGAGCGTGACGAGATCGTTGTTGCGGAGGGCATGAGCGGCGGCAAGGGTGCGCTCGTTCTCGGTGATGACATGCCGGGCGCGCTGGAACGTGAGTGGCTGCAGCGTGCTGCGTGCCGCGTCCAACATCGGCACGGTGGCATCGCGCAGCTTCGTCACTCCGAGTCGCTCCGCCGCGTCCTCGCACTGAGCGCGGCGCTCGTTGTAGGCACCGTCGGCCAAGCCGCGCGTGACGCCGGAGTGGACGATGAGGATCGAGGTGTCCGCCGGTATCGGAATGGGAGTGCACACCAGCGATCGGCAGTCGATCAAGACCGCATGTCCGGCCACCCCGCGGGCCGATACCAACTGGTCCATGATCCCGCACTTGGTGCCGACGAAGTCGCACTCGCACGACTGTGCGAGGGTGGCGATGGCGGTGGGGTCGAGCTCAAGTGCGGCCATCGCATCGAATGCCGTCGCGACCGCCACCACCACCGATGCCGAGGACGACAAGCCAGAACCTTGTGGGACGTTGCCGGCGATCACCAGATCGGCGCCTGGTAGCTCGTGACCTGCTGCCCGCATCGCGAACACCACGCCGCGCACGTAGTCCGACCATGGCTGCTCGGGTGACTGAGCGATCGTGCCGTTGGTGGAGAACGAGCTCAGGGCGTCGGCGAAGTCGACCGCCACGACGTTGACCTGCGAGTCGCCGCGCTGTCGCGCCGCGACCAGCGTGTGCGCGCCGATCGCGACTGGCAGCACGAAGCCGTCGTTGTAGTCCGTGTGCTCGCCGATCAGGTTCACCCGGCCGGGTGCTCTGGCGACGAGGTCCGGCGGTCCGCCGAACACCGCGTCGAAGCTGGCTCTAACACGGGGGAACAGCTCGCTCATGCCTGCGTCCGGAAGTGAACGGTGCTGGTGTCGCTCAACAGTTCCGCAGCCTGTTCCGGGGTCAGGTCGCGTTGTGGCTCGGCCAACATCTCGTACCCGACCATGAACTTGCGGACCGAGGCGGAGCGCAACAGCGGTGGGTAGAAGTGGGCGTGCAGCAGCCAGTGCCCGTCATCGTGCTGACCGAACGGTGCTCCGTGCCACCCCATCGAGTACGGGAACGAGCAACTGAACAAATTGTCGTAGCGGGTGGTGAGCGCCTTCAGCACCATCGCCAACTCGCGACGCTGATCGGTCGTGAGATCGGGCAGCCGACGGATGGGGAAGCGGGGGAGGAGCAGCGTCTCGAATGGCCAGGTGGCCCAGTACGGCACGATGGCGAGCCAGTGCTCGGTCTGCACGACCACCCGCGGGCCGTCCGCTTCTCGAGCTGCGAGTGCCGCCAGCAGCGGTGTGCCGTGAGTCGCGAGCCAAGCGGCCTGTGTGGCGTTCTCGGTGGCGAGCGTGTCGGGTACGTACGAAGTCGCCCACACCTGGCCATGCGGGTGTGGGTTCGAGCCGCCCATCATCGCGCCCTTGTTCTCGAACACCTGCACGTTCACGTAGCGCCGACCGAGCTCAGCCGAGTGGTGGCACCAACTGTCGACCACGCCGCTGATCTGGTCGAGTTCCAGTTCGGGCAGGGTCTTGGAGTGATCGGGTGAGAAGCAGATCACCAGTGCCTCACCCTGTGCGCCGTCGGCGCGCAGCAGGTCATCGGTCTCTGTTAGGGCAGGGGTAAGGGCAGGTGCAGGTGCGTCGGGCGTCAGCGCCGCGAAGTCGTTGGCGAACACGTGGGTACCGCGATAGTCGGGGTTGGTCTCGCCGGTGACGCGTGCGTTCCCCGGGCAGAGATAGCAGTCCGCGTCGTGCGCCGGCCGAGGCGAGGTGTTGGGAGGATCCTCGTGTCCGTGCCACGGGCGGTGCGCTCGCTGCGGCGAGACGAGCAGCCACTCGTCCGCAAGCGGGTTGTATCGCCGGTGCGGGTGCTCGGTGGGATCGAACGTCAACGTGCCTGCCTTCGCCTCAGTTGCTCGTGGCGACACTAGGCGGGGTGACACGAGGCGGGTCGACCCGAACTGCCGTGTTCATCCAATCGACTCAGCTGGTGGGTGTGAGGCAGTCGAGTACGGCGTTGGTGAACGCCGTCTTGCCGCCTGCGCTCGGTTCCTTGCCCGCCATCACCAGCTTCAGGTCGCCCGCCGACAGCGATGTGAACAGGGCATCGGCTGCGCAGCCGGCGACCTCTTCGGATACGCCGCCAGACTCGACGATCTGCTTCACCAACTCGTCGCGGGTCGGTGCCTTGGAGGAACTGCTTGATCCGCACGCCGTGAGCGCGAGACCGATCGTGAACAACACTGCAATGCGACGCCGGACCATTGGATGACCTCCGTGTGTATCCACGAACCGGAGTGGCCCGCTCCTGTCGACCGTAGGACCATGGTCATCCGCCGCCTAGGGCCATCTGGCCCTTGATCCCTTCTCTGCGGCGGCATCACGCGACGCAGAGTGGCAGGATCTCCCTATGCCCCGTCTGCTTCCCCCCGGCGCATCACGTGACGCCGTGGTACTGCTGCAGACGCGTGCGGTGCGGGCACTGGGGGATGGGCTGGTCAGCGTGGTGTTGGCCGCGTATCTCACGGCCTTGGGGTTCAGCGCCATACGTATTGGAGTTCTCGTCACGGTCACGCTGTTGGGATCAGCCGCACTGACCCTGGCCGTGGGGTTACGCGCTCACGCGTACCCGCGGCGCCGGTTGTTGCGTCTCGTCTCGCTGTTGATGATCGCCACGGGGGTTGGGTTCGCTGCGTTCACCAGCTTTTGGCCATTGGCGCTCGTCGGGATGATCGGCACCCTCAACCCGAGTGGTGGCGATGTCAGCGTGTTCCTGCCCACCGAGCAGGCGCTGCTGCCGGCCACGATCGGCAGCGAGCACCGCACGGCACTGTTCGCCCGCTACAGCCTGATCGGTGCCCTGGTCGCGGCCGTCGGCGCCTCGTTGGCCGGTGTGCCCGAGTGGGTCGCGCGCCGCGTCCACATCGCTGAGACGACTGCGCTGCGCTCCACGTTCGTGCTCTACGCCGTGCTGGGTGTGGTCGTGCTCGTCCGCTACCGGCATCTCAGCCCGAATGTCGAACCGGCGCCGGGAGCCACCTCCGTCGCTCTCGGACCTTCGAAGCGCACCGTCTACCGGCTGGCCGCGTTGTTCAGCCTCGATGCGCTCGGCGGTGGGTTCGTGATCACTGCGCTGGTGGTGCTCTGGCTGCAGCGCCGGTTCGGTCTGTCGCTCGCAGTCAGCGGAGCGGTGTTCTTCTGGGCCGGGGTCTGCTCGGCCTTCTCGGCGCTGGTTGCCGTGCGTATCGCCAAGCGGATCGGCTTGGTGCGCACGATGGTGTTCACCCATCTGCCAGCAAACGGACTGTTGATCCTCACCGCGTTCATGCCGAATGCTCCACTCGCCGTGGCGTGTCTGCTCGGCCGCTCAGCCTTGTCGCAGATGGACGTGCCGGCGCGTACGTCGTATGTGATGGCCGTGGTGACACCCGAGGAACGGCCAGCCGCCGCCAGCGTCAGCAACGTGCCGCGCAGCCTCGCGTCAGCGTTGCCCCCGGTTGCCGCCGGCTGGATGCTCAGCCATTCGCACTTCGGCTGGCCACTGATCATCGGTGGCTCGCTGAAGGCGATCTACGACCTGTTGCTGTTGCACCAGTTCCGCGACCTGCGGCCGCCGGAGGAGCAGACCTGACCTGCGGTGGTCAGCCACCTGAGGCTTGATCCGGCGGATCGGTCCGCAGCAGGCTAAAACAGGTGACGATTTCATCCTCTGGAGGAGCCACCATGGCCAACAGTGATCTCGTCCTCACCGAACTGGTGGACGGCGTCGGCATTGTCACGTTCAACCGCCCCGATCGACACAACGCGATGGACGACGAGATGTCCGACGTCTCCAAGAAGGCCATGCGTTGGGCGCTGGAGACGCCCGAGGTGCGCACCGTGTTGCTGCGCGGCAACGGGAAGAGCTTCTGCTCGGGTCGTGACACCTCGGTGCTCGGACACCGTGCCGGAGGCGAGAGCGATTACTCGTTCGTGCGCCGCCATCAGACGATTCGCCAGGACACGGTGGACAGCCCGAAGGTGGTCATTGCGGCGCTCAAGGGTGGTGTGATCGGCGGTGGGATGGAGACGGCTCTCGCCGCGGACATTCGTATCTGCGACACGACCGCCAAGTTCGGTCTGCCCGAGGTCGGCTTCGCGCTCGTGCCCGACACCGGGGCCACGCAACTGTTGCCGCGGCTGATCGGCGCTGGCCGAGCGAAGCTGATGATCATCGGTGGTCAGCGCATCGATGCCGCCACCGCTTACGAGTGGGGTCTCGTTGAGCAACTGGTGCAGCCCGAGGAACTCGACGAGGTCGCGCTGACGCTGGCCAAGAAGATCGCCGGCCTGTCGCCGCTCGCCGTCGGCATGGCCAAAGGCCTCATCGACCAGGCGCACGCGGGCTCCTTCCGCGACGGACTCGTCGGCGAACTGAACGCGCAGGTAGCGATGTTCACCAGCGCCGACTACCAGGAATCCAAGGCCGCTCGCCGCGAGGGCCGCACCCCGACGTACGAAGGACGCTGACATGGCCTACCCCGAACCGCTTCCACTCGGCACTCCCGTCTTCGCGCCCACGATCCTCGCCGGATCGGTTGCGTTCGTCACCGGTGGCGGCACCGGCCTCGGCAAGGCAATGGCCACAGAACTTGCGCGCAGTGGCGCGTCGATCGCCATCGCCAGCCGCAAGCCCGAGCACCTCGCCGCCGGTGTCGCGGCGATCGAGGCGGTCGGTGCGAAGGCCATCGCCGTTGCCGTCGACGTGCGCGATCCGGAGGCGATCGCCGCCGCGTTCGACGAGGTCGAGCAGCGCCTCGGCACGGTCGACATCCTGATCAACAACGCGGCTGGCAACTTCCCGCAGCCCGCCGAGGACATGAGCCCGCGTGGCTGGCGAGCCGTCACCGACATCGTGCTCGACGGCACGTTCTTCTGTTCCACCGAGTTCGCCCGTCGGCGCATCGCCCTCGGTGGTGGCGGCTGCATCCTCAACATCGCCGCCACATACTCCTGGACAGGCGGGCCAGGCACGGCGCACTCTGCCGCGGCCAAGGCCGGTGTGGTGAACCTCACGCAGTCGCTGGCCGTCGAATGGGCGCCGCACGGGATCCGTGTGAACGGGCTCGCGCCGGGTCTGTTCCCGCACGAGGACATGCCCGCGCACATGCAGCACGACAAGCTCGCCGCCGACGCTCGCGACCGCACGGTGCCCGCTGGGCGCGTCGGCCGCCTGCACGAACTCGGTTGGGCGGCGGCGTTCATGTGCTCGCCGTTCGCCAGCTACATCAGCGGTCACACGTTGGTATGTGATGGCGCAAACTGGTTGCGCCGCAGCCTGCGGATGCCCGAGTTCGTGGATGTTCGCACGCAGTTCGGGCTGGGTGCGACCGAGGAGTAGTTACAGCTCGAGGCGCGCGATCCACAGCCCGGGAGCGTCGAACTCGGCGGGTGTGGGCAGCGGCGATGGCTTGGCGTACAACTCGCAGAGCCGCTGTTCGCCGACGCGGTCGGCGGCGCCAGCGGTGAACGACTTGCCGCGCTGCACTTGGTCCTGCGTCAGCCGCAGGCCGAGCAGGCGCTGCACGAACAGGTCGTCGGGCGAGGCCTCGACGCGGCGCCGCCGCACGGCCTCGGCAATGCGCAGCGCGTCGCCGCCGATGACTCGTATGGCCACCGAGTCGACCAGGTAATCCACCGTGCCGACAACGGCGGCGACGGCAGCGTCGAGCGACGGTGCGAGCGCCGACTGCTCGGCCGACTGCACTGCGCCCAGCAGCAGGGCCGGGTCGGAGAGCAGCTTCTGCATCGCCTGCATCGGGTCGCCGGCATCGTCCATTTCGAGTTGGCCGAGTTGTTCGGCCACGGCCGACGGATCGGCTCGGAACCCGCCGACGTACTGGCGCACAAGGGCGGTGAACTGCTCGCGCAGCGCGGGGATCGCGAACAGCGTGTGGCCGATCATTTCCTGAGCGAGCACCCACAGCCGCATCTCGTCGACCGGCAGGCTCCACTCGGCGGCGAACGCGTCGATCGACGACGGCACGACCAGTAGCGCGTGATCGTTGCGCGGGATCGGCAGGTCGTACTGGCCGAACGTGCGGGCTGCCATGCGACCGACCATCGAGCCGACCGCCATGCCCATCATCGCCGGCTGCATCATCTGGCTGAGGTTGGCCATCATCGCCATCATCGGGTCGGCGTCACCCAGTTCGTCCATCTCCGAACCCGTCGGCTTGCGGCCCAGCGATGTCGCCATCTCGGTGAACAGTGGGCGATAGGCGTCCAGCGTGCGGCTGGCCCACACACCCTTGGTGACCGGGGTGATCTCGGGGAACGCAGCCTCGAAGCCGGTGAGGTCGCGCACATGCATTTCGACGATGCGGGCCAGGCCCTCCATCGCGATACGTGCTGCGGGATCGACGTTCGGCTCGGAGGCGCCGCCGCTGCTGGAGAGTGCTGCGAACTGCCGTGCGGCATCCCAGTTCAACGGGCCCTGCCCAGCGAGCGCTTTGGCCAGGTCGCCGAACATCGGCAAGTTACCGAACGGATTCGCGGCCGGGTCGAAATCGTCTGCCATGACGGAAGCCTACGGCCGCCCGCCCGCCCCCGCTCGTCGCCCAGCCTTCACCCCTCTGTGTCGCGGCGGGGCCGTCTACCTCTGGTGGTGGCAGCCGCGACACAGACGAGGAGAGCGCCTCAGATCTCCCCCTCTGTGTCGCGGCGGGGCCGTCCACCTCTGGTGGTGGCAGCCGCGACATAGACGAGGAGACCGGGGGTAGAGGGTGCGAGGGGGGCGGGGTAAGGTCGCGGGTATGACCGCGACGACAACGATCGCTGCGCCCGTGTGGGTTGGCGATGGCAGCTCCGGACTGGGGTCGCGGGTCCTGCGATTGTTGGCCAACAGCGACACGGTGCGCGCCGGCAAGGCCGCGGGCTGCGATGTGATGGTGTGGCTCGCGGCCGCCGACGCGGATGCGCGGGCCGCACATCACGAAAGTGCGCTCGCTGGGCTGACGGCGGCGTTGAGCGAGTGCGCGGATGCAACCCATGTGGTGCTGGTGTCGTCGGCGATGGTGTACGGCGCATGGGCCAACAATCCAGTGCCGCTCACTGAAGACGCGCTGCTACGACCCGATGTGGAGTTCCCCTTCGCCCGCCAGTTAGGCGCTGCCGAACAGCTGGTTGATGAGTGGCGCTGCGCCCGGCCGGGGCGCTCGACCACGGTGTTGCGTCCCGCAGTGGCCATGGCCGCCGATGGCACCAGTCGGCTGGCGAGTGCGCTGGCTGCAGGGATGGGGCAGCGCGTGGGCGCAGCCGACCCGCCGGCTCAGTTCCTGCATCTGGATGATCTCGCCAGCGCAGTGCTGCTGTCGGTCGAGCAACGACTCGATGGCGCGTACAACGTGGCCCCGGATGGTTGGATCGAGGGTGAGCGCGTGCGGGCACTGGCCGGTGCCGTACCCAGGGTGCACCTGCCGGATCGCGTGAACGAGTTCGTCAACAATCTGCGCTGGCGTTTCCAACGCGGGCCAATCCCGCCCGGTCTGCGCAGCTACACGCGGTGGCCGTGGCTGGTGGCCAACGACCGGCTGAAGGACGCCGGCTGGCGCCCTACGGTCACCAATGAGCAGGCCTATGTGGAGGGCACCGAGGCGAAATGGTGGACGATGGTGTCCCCCAAGCGACGTCAGGAAATCGCGCTTGCTGGCCTGGGCGCAGCGATCCTGGCGGTGGCCATCCTCATCATCCGCGGCGTGCGCCGCGCCAACGCCCGTCGCCGGTAACTCAGAGCGCTGTCTTCGGTGCCGCCAAGGTCACCGACAGCCGTGTTGTCGTACCGTCGCGGCGGCGCACGGCGAAGGTCACCGTGTCGCCAGGTCGGTGCATGCCGAGGTGAGCGATCAGGGCTCGGCCGTTCGACACGGCGTCAGCATCGAGTGCGAGGATGACGTCGCCTGCGACAAGACCAGCGGCAGCGGCCGGGCCCGACGGGTCGACCGCACCGACACTGAGTTCGCCTGCGGGATCGTCGTTGATGACCACGCCGACCCACACGGTGGCGGCGCCGTGCAGCGCAGACATTGCGTGCTGGATGTCGTCGAGGGGTTCGAGCGTGACGAGGTGATCGTCGGCCACGGTGCTGCTGGGTGCAGTGCGCGGGTTGCCGCTGTTGTCGGGCGCAGCAGGCTGCGCCTCATGTGTGCACAGCGCCACCAACTCGCCGCGCTGATTGACGACGGGTGCGCCCTCGGGCATCGTGGCGTCGTGCGACCACGAGCCGTCGACGCTTCCGTCGTCACCGACGATCACGGACATCGGCTGTTCGCCGACGAACGTCAACTCGTCCCCGGGACGGATGTCGGTGGCGATCGTGAACGCTTCGGTGGACAGCGCGGTGGTCGGCGCCAACACGGCCAGCCCGGAGCGATCGTCGATGAAGAGCACGCGGGCTTCCTCGGTGCTGCCGTCGGGAAGCTCCAGCTGAACCGTGGTCGCGCTTCCGACGGCAGCGGCGGTGGTGATCGCGAGAGTGCCGCCGTTCACCGGCGCGGCGAGAACGATGTGGGCGGTGTTCGGAGCAGAGTCGGGGAGGTTGGTGGCGAGGGAGTGAACCGCCCACGTCGGCATCGGGCCACTGAAGAGACCGCTCGCCGAGCCAGCGGTGTGGGTGCTGGTGTTGGGTGCCAGGTCGGTGGTGTCCGAAGGCGAGGCGGTGGATGCCGATGAGGAGGCCACGGTGGCGACCTCGGTGCTGAAGTCGTTCTTGGTGAGGTTGACGATCGTGGATCGGACCGTGGAGGCTGCGCCTCGGCCAGCTTCGGTGCTGAGCATCGCCCACAGCAACATGACTCCGAGCACGCTGCCGACCACGCCGGTGGCTGCGGTGAGACCACGACCGATCGCGAGCGGCGGCTCGGTCTGTTGCCAGACCTGTTGGCCGATCTCGCTGGGGTGCCGCCATATGCGCTCGTGGGCAGGTAACGGTGCAGGGGGTTCCTGGTCGTCCTGGTTCCAGTCGCTGGGGCTCACGAAGCGGTCAGGTTAGTGAGGATCTGCTCCGATGTGGCGTCGCGCGCTGAGCACAGCAGCATCAGCCATCTGTATGGCCTAGAGCAATGGCCGGTACCACGTGGTGGCGAGTGCAATCACGGCTACCATGGGCAGTTGTGCAACCTCCGGCAAACGGCAACTCATGGTTGGGACTCACCGACCAGGTGCTGCCCATCGCAGCAGCATATGAATGGTGCGTGCTGCCCGGGTGCGGAGCGGTCGTGTTGTTCAGCGGCACGGTGCGCGACCATGCGGTCGACGAGCATGGCGAAACGCGCGACGATGTGCAGTACCTCACCTACGAGGCATACGACGAGCAGGTGGTGCCGGCCTTCGCCGCGATCGAACTGGAACTGCGTCGCCGCTGGCCCGACACCGGGCGCGTGGTGCTGTTGCACCGCACCGGTCGGCTCGGGCTCAGCGAGAGTTCTGTAGTCGCCGTCGTGAGCGCGCCGCACCGCCCGGAAGCGTTTGAGGCCGCGCGCTATGCGATCGACGCGTTGAAGGCCAGCGCTCCCATCTGGAAGCACGAAGTGTGGGCCGATGGCGCCGACTGGGGAACCGGTGCGCACACGCCGGTCTCGCCTACTGCGGTTGCCACTGCCACGGGGAGCGTCCGATGACCTGGGTGTTCATCGCAGTGGTGGTGCTCGCTGCCGTTGGCTTCTATTGGTACGGGCGGCGACGCCATCGGCAGGAGCCAGGTGTCGCCAGCTTCCAACGTCACATCGATGCGCTCTCGTCTGAGCGTCGTCGTGAGTCGTTTGAACGCGTGCGCCCGCAGATGCAGGACGACTACGACGACGAGACGGGAAGCTGACACATGGCCCGCGACCTCGCGATCGACCTCGGCACGGCCAACACACTGGTGTACATGAAGGGGAAGGGCATCGTGCTGAACGAGCCCTCCGTGATTGCGCTCAACCGGCAGACCGGCGAGGTGCTGGCCACCGGCCGTGAAGCGTGGCAGATGATCGGCCGCACTCCCGGCTACATCGTCGCCGTGCGTCCGTTGCGCGGCGGTGCCATCACCGACTTCGAGATCACCGAACGGATGATCCGTCTGCTGCTGCAGCGCGTTGGTGTCAGTCGCTTCACTCGGCCCAAAGTCGTCATCTGCGTGCCCTCGGCCATCACCGAGGTCGAGCGTCGCGCGGTCACCGATGCGGCACGCCGCGCAGGCGCCGCTGATGCGCAGCTCATCGAACAGCCGATGGCCGCCGCGATCGGCGCCGATCTGCCCATCGACGAGCCCGTCGGCAACATGGTGATCGATATCGGCGGCGGTACGAGCGAGACCGCCGTCATCAGTCTTGGTGGCATCGTGGCGCTCGAGGCGGTCCGCGTCGGCAGTTTCGACATCGACGCCGCGATCCAGGCCTATGTGCGTCGCGAGCATGGCATCGCCATCGGCGAACGCACGGCGGAAGAAGTGAAGGTGGCCATCGGCTCGGCCTCACCCACGGAGGACGAAAGCCAGGCCGAGGTGCGCGGACGCGACCTCATGACCGGCCTGCCCAAGACCGTGGTGCTGACGCCCGAGGAAGTGCGTTTCGCGATCGACGACGTGGTCAGCAGTATCACCGCGTCGGTGGTGCGTTGCCTCGCGAAGGCGCCGCCCGAGTTGGCGCAGGACTTCCTCTCTCGGGGCATGTACCTCGTCGGCGGTGGCGGTCTCCTGCGTGGTCTCGCTCAGCGCATCGAGAAGGAAACGAACGTTCCGGTACGCATGTCGAACATGCCACTCGAGGCGGTCGTGATGGGTGCCGGTCACTGCATCGAGCACTACGACGCGCTCAAGGGCATGTTCATGGGTGCCCGCCGGTAGTTCGGCGTCGGGACACACTGTCAGGATGCCGGTATGAGGAGGACTCGCACACGGCTGTGGGTGCGGCGTTTGCGCGTGTGGCGCGCTCGTCGAGCCGGCGTCAGGCGGCGTGAACTCGTTCGCTCCCGTCACCCCAGCGGTATGTCGGCCGGTCGACGCCCTGGGAGCACTCCGCAAACAGTGAAAGCCCCGCAGTATGCGATGCCTTCGGCAATTCCCATGCCGGTGGGTGGCGTGCTCACTTCCGAACATCTCGACTCGCCGACGGCCGATGTGAACGAACTGCTGGAGGTTGCGGACCTGGGTGTTATCGCTGCTGCGCCTGCACCTGACGCGGTGCCCGTCTCGGAACCAGCCGAACAGGAACCAGCCGAACAGGAACCGCCCCCGCCGCCCGTCCCGCCGAAGCCGAGAATCGTGTCGATTTCCACCATGCCGACTGCACCCACGGCGCAGCCCGGTACCAAGGGTCGGCCGGGCCGCGGCGCCCCGCCGAGTTCATCGCCGCCCATGGACCCAGGGTTCAACAAACGATGATGCGCCCCGCCGTTCGGTGAGGTGAGTCAGGTACGTGCAAGGCGAACGACGCGCGAGCCGCCAAGGTCGAGCAGGTAGACATCGCCATCGGGGCCGGATGCCACAGCGCTGATACTTCCCTGTACGCCGAAGTCGACGAGTTCAGCCTCGGTCTGGCCCGGTGCCGTGCGGATCGCTCGCACCTTGCCACTGCAGTAATCGCTGAACACGTACCAACCAGCGAGCGACGGGATCTCCGTTCCGCGGTAGACGGTGCCACCAGAGATGGAGCACCCGTCGTCGCCGTGCGTGTACTCGAACACCGGCGGCGTGACGCCGTCAGCGGGCTGGTCGGGGTTGAACCGCTTGCTGCCTTCGAACGCGCTCCAGCCGAAGTTCAGTCCGCGCCCACCGCCCTCGGTGGCCCACCCGACATCGATCTCTTCGATCTCGTTTTGGCCGACATCGGCGATCCACAGGTCTCCCGTGGCACGGTCGAAGTCGAAGCGCCATGGGTTGCGCAGCCCGTAGGCCCAGATCTCGCCGCGTGCACCGCCGACGCTGGCGAACGGGTTGTCGGCCGGAATGGTGTACGCCTTCGTGCCATCGGGAGTGGGATCGATGCGCAGGATCTTGCCGAGCAGTTCGCTCAGATTCTGCCCTCGTCGCTGCGGGTCATTTGCCGCGCCACCATCGCCGAGGCCGATGTACAGCAGACCGTCGTTGCCGAACAGCAGCTTGCCGCCGTTGTGGTTCGGGTACGGCTGACGAACGGTGAGGACGGTGCGTTCGCTCGCTGTGTCGAACTGGCCGTTTGGTTCCAGCGAGTATTCAGCGATCACTGTGTTGCCATCGACGTCGGTGTAGTCGACGTAGGCCAAGGGCTTGGTGGGGTGGAACGCCATGCCGAGCAGACCCTGTTCGCCACCTCGGGACACGAGGTCGCTGATGTCCAGCACGGGTGTGCCGGTCGTGCCGTTGAGCAACGGCACGATGGTGCCACCCTGCTGCACGATGTAAAGCGCCGGGTCGCCCTCGCGGAACGTGAGGTCGACGGGCCGGTCGAGTCCGATGGCCGCCGTAGTGAAAGTGACCATCGACGCGGCGAGGGGCGCAGTGCTCGGTGGCGGTGGCGGTGTCGGAGCGGTCGAGGCCTCGGTGACCGATGGCGCCGTCGACTCAGGCGTCCTTACGGTGGTACTGGTCGCCAGGCTTGTGTCGCGACTGGTGCCGTCGCTGGAGCAGGCGGCGAGCAGCAGCGCGGCTGCGGTGAGCGAAGCTGCGCCCGTGTGGTGCGTCCCGCCGACGCGCCTCATGGCTGGGCCATTCGCACAAGACCCTCCTGTGACACCGTCACCGCCAGTTGCCCGTCGGCGGTGTAGATGTTGCCGCCGGCCAGACCTCGCGAGCCGTGTGTGGAGATGGGCGACTGGACGTAGAGCAACCATTCGTCGGCGCGGAACGGGCGATGGAACCACATCGCGTGATCGAGGCTGGCCATCTGCATCCCGGGTGTGTCCCACGACATGCCGAACGGCAGGATCGCCGTGTCGAGCAGTGTCATGTCGCTGGCGTAGGTGACGATGCAGGCGTGCAGCACCGGGTCGTCGGGGAGCCGGCCGTCGGCTCGCAGCCACACACGCTGACCGTACGCGGCGAGGCCGTTGCGGGCCATCGGGTCGGTATCCACGAAGCGCACGTCGATCGGCCGCGGGCGGTCGTAGTGCTCGCCGAGCCTGTCCTTGTAGGGCGCCATACGTTCTTTGAAGTCGGGCAGCGTTTCTGGCGCTGGAACTCCCAAGGGGGGAGGCGTCTGATAGTCGAGGCCCGCTTCGGGGATGTGGAAGCTGGCCTGCAGATTGAAGATCGCGCGGCCATTCTGGATGGCGACCACACGCCGGGTGGTGAAACTCTTGCCATCACGAATGCGGTCGACCTCGTAGAGGATCGGCTTGGTGGGGTCGCCGGGCCGCAGGAAGTAGGCGTGCAACGAATGCACCGATCGACCAGGTTCGACCGTGCGGGTGGCAGCGACCAGGGCCTGACCGGCGACCTGGCCGCCGAACACTCGTTGGCGGTTCTCGTCGGGGGAGACGCCGCGGAAAAGGTTGACCTCGATCGCTTCAAGGTCGAGCAGGTTCACGAGTTCATTGAGCGCTGTCATGGCGAGACCCATTCTCGCAGGCGTGGAGGGCTCTTGTGCCAACGGGGGGCACGGCTGCCGCCACAGGTATCGTGCGGCCCATGTCGTCCGTCGAGCCGCTTGATCCAGTCCTGCGTGCTTGCGCATTGGCTGCCATTGGGTTCATGCCCCCCGACGAGGGTGACGCACTCCATGCCGCTGCCGTGGCGGCGGGCGCAGCGGTGCCCGGCCTACCGTTCCTGGAGGTTGGCTCGTACTGCGGCCGTTCCACCGTGTGGTTGGGTGGTGCCGCTCGTACCGCCGACACTGTGCTGTTCGCCGTCGACCACCACCGCGGCAGCGAGGAGAACCAGGCAGGGTGGGAGCACCACGACCCGACGACCGTCGACCCGCGTACCGGGAAGATGGACACCTTGCCCAGGTTTCGCGACACCATCCACGACGCGGGTCTGGAAGCTGTCGTGTTCGCCGTGGTTGGTCAGTCAGCAGCGGTCGCCGCGCACTGGACGTCACCGCTGGCATTCTTGTTCATCGACGGTGGCCATGGCGAGGAACCAGCCCGTCTCGACTATGAGGGCTGGACGCCGCGAGTCGCGCTGGGTGGCACGCTGGCCATCCACGATGTGTTCCCCGACCCGGCCGCTGGTGGCCGCCCGCCGTACGAGCAGATCTTCCGCCCGGCGCTGGAATCCGGCCATTTCGCGCTCGTCAGCGCCACCGGCAGCCTGCGCATCCTCCACCGCGTCGCCTGACCCGCGTTCAAGTCGGCGGTGGGGTCCGGACAGGTCTGTGCTGAACGCCGACTTGGATTAGCCGAACTCGACACCCTGGGCCAACGGCAGTTCGTTGGAGTAGTTGATCGTGTTCGTGGCCCGGCGCATGTAGCCCTTCCACGCGTCGCTGCCGCTCTCGCGGCCGCCACCGGTGGACTTCTCGCCACCGAACGCGCCACCGATCTCGGCACCGCTGGGCCCGATGTTCACGTTGGCGATCCCGCAATCGCTGCCCGCAGCGGACATGAATCGCTCGGCGTCGCGCAGGTCGGTGGTGAAGATGCTGCTGGCCAGACCCTGTGGCACCTCGTTGTGCAGGTGGACCGCCTCATCGAAGGTGTCGTACGCCATCACGTACAGGATCGGGGCGAACGTCTCGGTGTGCACGATGGCCGTCTGTCCGGGCATGGCGACGATCGCCGGGCGCACGTAGGCCGCGTCGGGCATCTGCTCGGCGAAGTGCCGTTCGCCACCGACGACAACGGTGCCACCGTCGGCCTGTGCTGTGTGGATCGCCGCGTGCATGCGATCGAGGCTGCCCACCGTGACGAGTGGGCCCACGAGCGTGGCCTTGTCGAGCGGACTGCCGACCGGCAGGCTGGCGAAGGCGGTGGAGAGGCGACTGACCACCTCATCAAGGCGCGATGTGTGCACGATGAGGCGGCGCAGGCTGGTGCAGCGCTGCCCCGCTGTGCCAGCCGCGGAGAACGTGACACCGCGCACCACTAGTTCGGCGTCGGCGCTGGGCGCGATGATTGCGGCGTTGTTGCCCCCGAGTTCGAGGATGCTGCGACCGAAGCGAGCAGCCACCACCGGACCAACCTTGCGGCCCATCGCCGTACTACCCGTGGCCGACACCAGAGGTACACCTTCGTGGGCCACCAGTTCTGCGCCCACCGTGCCGTCGCCGAGCAGCACCTGGTTCAGGTGGGCCGGCACGTCCAACCCCATCGCAGCTCGCTGCAGCAGTGCGTCGGTGGCGAGGGCGGTGAGCGGGGTGAGTTCGCTGGGCTTCCACAGCACCGGGTTACCGCACACCAACGCGAGCGCTGCATTCCAGGCCCACACCGCGACGGGGAAATTGAACGCGCTGATGACGACCGTCGGGCCGAGCGGCAGCCATTGCTCCATCAGTCGGTGACCGGGGCGTTCGCTGGCAATCGTGAGCCCCTGCAGCTGCCGGCTGAGACCGACGGCGTAGTCGCAGATGTCGATCATCTCCTGCACTTCGCCGAGCGCCTCGCTCTCGATCTTGCCGGCCTCCAGTTGCACGAGTCGGGCGAGGTCGGCCTTGTGAGTTCGTAACTGCTCGCCGAGCCGGCGCACGAGCTCACCGCGCACGGGTGCGGGGGTGGTGCGCCACGTGAGGAACGCCGCGCTCGCACGATCCACCGCGGTGGCCACGCTGACGCTCGCAGCGACGGCCCCGATGATGGTGCCGGTGATCGGTGTGCGGGCCGTGTGCGGCCCGGTACCGAGCGGCGCCGCACCGCATGCACGCAACGAATGGTCGGCGATGGTGTGCAGGGCGTCTGTGGTGGGGAAGTTCACACCTTCATCGTGCCACGAACTGCAAGTGTCGCTGACTCGCGGTTAACGGTGCGCGCTGTGGCCGCGCCCGGCTGCAGCGGCGACGAGGCCAAGGCCGATGAACATGCCGCCCGACACCCAGCGGCGCATGATCGGCAGGGTGCGGCCGCGCAACAGCAGGTGGCGGAAACTGCTCGCCATCAGCGAGTACGTGCTGTTGAACACCGTCGCCAGCAGTACGAAGATCACGCCGAGCACCAACGACTGCATTCCGGCGTGCGGCTCGTCGGCGTGCACGAACTGGGGGAAGATCGACAGGAAGAACAATGCTGTCTTCGGGTTCAGCATGTTCACCAGCACGCCTTGGCGGAACGCAGCCGTCATTGACACGCCGGGCCGGTCGGGGTCGAGTGCCTCTGGCTTGCGCAACAACGTGAGCACACCGGACACGATGAGGTAGATCGCGCCCGCCCACTTCACGACGTTGAACGCTGTGGCCGACGCGGCGAGTACGGCGCTCAGGCCCCCGGCCGCTGCCGAGGCCTGCAGCAGGTCGCCGAGTTCAAGTCCGGCGACGGCGGCCAACCCGACCTCACGTCCGTCGGCGATGCTGCGCTGCAATGTGTAGAGCATCGCCGGCCCGGGGATCATCAACAGGGCAGCAGTTGCCGCGGCGAAGGCGGCGATCGTTGACCAGTTGGGCATGGGGTGATCGTACGATCAGTCGGCCGGGCGAGGCACGAACACGCGACTCGCCGGGCTGGCGCCGGTGATCGCGTCGGCGGCCAGAATGACGGCAGCTCCGGTGTAGGCGCTGGTTTCCTCGGCGGGGAAGCGCACGAGCGAGGGGTAGACGATGCCGGTGTCGTAGGCACCGTCGGGGCGACGGTGTGGGCGGGTCCAGGCCAACAGGTCGGTGGCCGTGACGAGGTCGCCGATGACGGCATAGGCGATCGACGCCTCGGCGGTCTCGCTGGCCGTCACCCACGGTTCGTCGCTGACGCAGCGGATGCCCTTGCCGTCCATCGCGAATGTTGGCCAGCCGTCGGCCAAGCGGGCGAGGGCCCGGTCGCCGGTGAGACACCCCGAGAGCACCGGGTAGTACCAGTCCATCGCCCAGCGTTCCTTCGGTTCGAACGCCTCGGGGTGGTCGTCGATGCACTGTGCCAGAAGGTCGGCTGCTGCCGTCCAGTCGGGGCGCGGCTCGTGGATCAACTCGGCCAGGAGCGCTCCGCTGCGCAGGGCGTGGACGATGCTGGATGAGCCGGTGAGCAGCGCATAGTCCCACGGGGCATCGTCGGCGTTGCGAGCCCACAGGATGGTGCCGTTCGCTCGGCGCATGGACAGCACCCAGTCGAGCGAGCGTTGCACCGTGGGCCACAGATGGTCGACGAAACCTCGGTCCCAGGTGCACAGCCAGTGGTGCCACACGCCGGTGGCGATGTAGGCGCAGACGTTCGTGTCGAGCTTGGCCTCTTCCACCGAACCATCGGGCAGGTAGTAGTTCCACCAACTGCCGTCGGGGAGTTGGATGTCGACCAGCCACTCGTAGGCGCGTTCAGCTGGTGCGTGGAGGCCGGCCACGTCGAGTGCCATCGCCGTCTCAACATGGTTCCACGGGTCGCAGTGACCGCCTGGAAACCACGGGATCATGCCCGTGTCGAGTTGCAGGGCGGCGATCGACTCGGCGGTCTGCACGATCTCGTCGGATGACAACACACCTTCGAGGTGTGGGATGCGCGGACGCGTCACGGTTTGGTTCCGTAGACGATGAGGCTCTTGCCCATCACTGGCGCCAGCGTGCGTTCCAGCAGCGCCATGCCCTTGGGTTGGTTGATGATCTCCCACTCGAGCAACCTGCGGTAGCGGGCCACCAGCGGGTGATCGTCGCGGCGCGGGCCGACCGCACACTTCAGCCACCAGTACGGCGAGTGCAGCGCGTGGGCGTGATGGCTGCCGAGCACGGTGAGGCCGGCGGTGCGCATCTTCGCCTTCAACTCGGTCTCGCTGTAGATGCGCACATGACCGCCCACCGACTTGGGTGCGTGGTACTCGTCGCTGAGCATCCAGTTGATCTTCTCGGGGAACCACGTGGGCACCGTGGCGGCGAACGTGCCGCCGGGTCGCAGCACGCGCACCAGTTCGGCGATCGCGTCGGTGTCGGCCTGGATGTGTTCCAGCACCTCGCTGGTGATCACGCGGTCGAAGGAGTTGTCCGCGAACGGCAGTCGGGTGGCGTCACCTTGCAACGTGCCGACGTAACGCTCTTCGGGAATCTCGCCAGCCTCGGCCATCGCACCGAAGGTGTTGCGCGTGGCCACCATTTCGTCTGCGGAATAGTCGAGGGCGACGACACGCGCGCCCAGGCGGGCGAGTTCGAACGCGTGACGGCCGAAACCGGCTCCGGCGTCGAGCACGAGGTCGCCGGGTTGCACACCCAATCGTCCGAATCGGATGGTCAGCAATTGCTAGATCCGACCGTTCTTGCGCAACTTCAGCACGTTGGCCGGCATCGCCAGCACTTCCCGGTACTGCTCGACGGTGAGCTGCGCGCAGTGCTTCCAGCTCCAGCGCTCGACGACGCGCTCGCGGCCCGCTGCGCCGACCCGTGCACGCAATGCGGCGCCTTCGGGGGAGATGTCGAGACCGCGGCGCAGGGCGGCGAGCAGCGACTCGACATCGCCCGCCTTGCAGCCCAGCACGGTGTCGCCGTCCTTGCCGGTCACCTCGGGCAGTGCGCCGCCATCGGTGGCTACCAGGCAGATGCCGGTGCACATGGCCTCGATCGCCGGCAGCGAGAAGCCCTCGTACAGGCTGGGCACGACGGCCAGTTCCGCTTCGGCGTAGAGCTCGACGATACGTTCATCGGAAACACCCGACACGAAGTCGATGTAGGGCCGCAGGCCGAGCTTGTCGATCAGGTCGTTGCTGGCGCCGGCGCGGGGCTTGCCGATGATGGTGAGGCGGATGTCGTCGCGCTCGGTGCGCAGCTTGGCCATTGCCTCCAGGAGGTAGCTCAGCCCCTTCAACGCGACGTCCGCCGACGCAGTGGTGATCAGGCGGCCGGCCTGTCGTGGCACACCTGGAAGCGCGGTGAACAGATCGGGGTCGACCCCCACGGGCACCAGGCGCATGCGATCGAGGCTGACGCCCATGTCGGCGTTGATGTCCTTGATGCTGTTCTCGCTGACGACCACGACGCGCGGCATACGGCTGGCGACACGGCCCTGCATCTTCACGAAGTTGTACCAACGGCCGATACCGCGTCGCTTGCGACGGTTCTCGGTGTGCTCCATCTCCAACGCCCGGTCGCGGGTGATGGGGTGGTGCAGCGTGACGATCGTGGGGATCATCCGCTCAACGCCGAGGATGCCATAGCCGAGGCACTGGTTGTCGTGCACCAGGTCGAAGTCGCGCTGGCGCTTCTTCAACTGCTCGTAGATGCGCACGCTGAACGCAAGCGGTTCACCGAACGTTCCCTTCAGGTGGCTGAGCGACTCCACCCAGTCGCCCTTGGTCTTGAGTTCCCAGTAGCCAGGCATGCGGCCGGGAAAGTGCTCGTTCCACAGGTCGAGGCTGGGCAGTTCGTGCAGCGGAACGCGCTCGTCGAGCACCGGGTAGGGCTGACCGCTGAACACTTCGACCGTGTGGCCGAGGTCGGCGAGCGCCTTGGTGAGGTGGCGCGTGTACACACCCTGGCCACCCACGTGGGGCTTGCCCCGGTAGGTGAGGTAGGCGATCTTGAGCGGGGCGTTCGGGTCGAGACCCTTGGCGCCGGCCGGCGTGACGGCAGACATGGTGAGCCAGGCTACCGGCGCAGAGTTACCCGTGGGTAGCTGGGACTCTTTGTCCTGGTCAGTGCATCAGCAGGAGCACGTGCCGGTGCCGGTGCCGGTCGCCCAGTGTTCACGGTTCAGTGGCCCATTGGAAGGACATTCGCCGTTGCAGTAGGTCGCCGGGTTCCAGACGAGCGGCGCCGCCGATGTTGAATGCGTCGGGTGGACCGCTCTGCGGCTCGACGCACAGGGCGTCGTCCAGTTCATCGAACACCACCCAATGGTCGCAGTCGCTGGAGACCGTGAGGGTCAGCCCGGGGTAGTGCAGGCGGAGCGGTGCGAGTGGACCGGTGAAGCAGTCGTCCCACGGGTGGGGTACCGGATCGATCAGCACGGGCACCGCGATGTGGTCGAGGTCGCGTCGGTACATCTGGGTGAACTCGAGGTCGGCCGATATCGGCTTCACGAAGCACGGATGCCAGCCGATGACCGCCGGCATCGGCAGTGCGTTCGCGTACACCGTGAGCAGACAGTTGAGGCCGCGTTCGTGGAGATGGATGTGTTGGTGGGCGGTGCCGCCGAATGGCCAGTCGAGCGCCACCTGCAGTTCGCAGTGGTCAAGGCCGGCATCGAGCACTTCCCATTCGGCCATGAAGGTGGTGCCGTGAATGGCGTGTGGGGCCAGGTTGATCGGCAGTCGGTAGTTCAGGCCGTCGAATCGAAACCGCCCATCGCGCACCCGGCCCGCCCACGGGGCCATCGGGAAACTGCCCCAGCCCATCTGCCCGCGCGACGGGTGGTGCTGCAGCAGCGATGTGCCGGCCACCACGAGTCGCCCGAGTCGCCCTCCGTCCTCGGGGTGCACGGTGAGGCGTGCGTCTCCTGCAGCGAGCTCGATCATGAGTCTTGGTCTTATCATTCGCGGCATGCGTGGACTGGTGCAGCGGGTTCGATCGGCGAGTGTGATGGTGGGCGGCGAGACCGTCGGCGAGATCGGCCAGGGTCTGTGCGTGTTGGTGGGCGTGACCCACGACGACACGCCAGCCCACGCTCGCAAATTGGCCGAGAAGTTGTGGAACTTGCGTGTGATGGATGACAACGCGGGTGTGATGAACCTCAGCGTTGCCGACACGACACGCGCGGTGCTCGTGGTCAGTCAGTTCACGCTCTACGGCGATGCCAACGGGGGTCGTCGGCCGAGTTGGATCGCCGCCGCCCGTCCCGAGCACGCCGAACCACTGGTGCGCATGGTGGTCGAGCACCTGCAGTCGCTGGGTGCCACCGTCGCCACCGGCCGGTTCCGCACCGAGATGCTGGTTGACATCCGCAACGACGGCCCGGTCACCGTCATGGTCGAGGTCTGATTCCGGTCAGTCGGTCGGCTTCTGGGAAGGCCCAGTCCCGGTTTCCGGGACGGATCGCGCCCAGAAGCGTCGATGGGAAGATTCCTGCCCAGAAACCGAGCGCCACGTCACGAGGGCCAGGGCGAGGGCGATCAGCACCACCCAGGGCAGGGTGCCGGTGTGTGAGTACCAGGTGCGGCCGCGACCGGCGGTGACCTCGTGGTAAATCACCTTCTGCTCGCTGACGGCGGTGCGGTCGAACACTGCACCGCTGGGCGAGATGAACGCACTGAACCCGGTGGGGGCGGCCTGCACCACCCATCGGTTCTGCTCGATCGCCCGCAACCGTGACGACGCGATCTGCTGGCTCTGCAGCACGGTCCAGGTGTAACTGCTGCCGTTCGTCGGGTTGATGATGAAGGCCCCGCCCGCTTCAACGCCTTCGTTGACGCGGCCACCGAAGAACACCTCCCACGAGATGACGGTGGCGAAGCGGGTGCCATCAGGCAGTTCCAGTACCGCCGGCCCCGTGCCGGCGACAGCGTCGCGGGGCACCAGGTCGGTGGGTGCGCCCAACGCGTGCAGCAGACCGCGCAGCGGCATGTACTCGCCGAACGGAACCCGACGTACCTTGTCGTAGCGACTGGTGACCGTGCCCTCGGGGGTGACGACCACCTGCGCATTGAGGAAGTTGTCGCGGCCGTTGTCCTCGGTGATGCCCACGGCGAAGGGGGCACCGATTCGCGTGGCCTCCGCGGCCACCTCGGCCAGTTCCGGGCTGCCCTCGAAGCGCACCACATCGATCACGTTCTCGGGCCACACCACCAGATCCACGGAACCCGGTGCGATGGTGCGCGTGGCAGCCAGGTGGCGCTGCAGCACTTCGTCGGCGTTGGTGTTCACCGCATGAGTGCCCTGCGGGCCGCCACCCTGCACCGCGGCCACACGCCAAACCTGCATCTTGGCTTCGGTGCCAAACTGACCATCAGCGAACGGTGTGAGTGCCAACCACACGAACAGCGCCACCAGGACACCAAGTGCACCGTGCCACTCGCCCTTGGCGGTGGCGCCGCGCTTGCGCGCCAACTGGGGCACGAACGGCGACGGCCCGGAGAGGGCAAACCCGATCTGGAACACGAACCATGTGAGCAGCACCACGCCGCCCACGCGCACCACGGTGGCGAACGGACCGGCAGCCTGACCGATGGCCAGGCTGGCCAGTGGCACACCGCCGAAGGGGAAGCAGAACCGCAGTGCCTCGGCCAGTGTGTGCGCCAGGGGGCGACCGATCACCCGCCATGGGCCGCGTGGTGCAGCCCACGCCGCGACGGCGTGGAAACCCGCAAACATCGAGGCGGCGAGCAGGTACCCGGGTGCGGTGAGGAACCACATCCAGCACATACCTGGGAACAGCCAGGCGGCGCCGAACAGCCACCCGCGAGCAAGTCGCTGGCGGTTCGTGGTGGCGGCCTCTGCACTGGTCTCGTAGATGGCGATGCCCACGAACGCAAGTGGCCAGAAACCCCACGGGGGCAACGCGGCAGCAACGAATAGTCCGCCAATGACCGCCTTCAGCGCAGCGCGCGACGGCAGGTGGCGGGGGAAGGGAAACCGGCGCGGCATACGAGGGTGACTACTGCAGTTCCAGGGACACCACGATGCGTTCCTTGGTGGAGCCAACCGGGTTGCAGGCGAACAGTGTGGCGGTGTGCGCTGCTGTCTGGTTGATGATCCACACTGAGTCAGGAGTGACGATCCTGGTTCCGGTCACGTGGTAGACGAAACGGCCCTCGGGGGTGGTGAAGATCACTTCGTCACCTGGCACCAGCTTGTCGAGATAGCGGAACGGCCGGTCGTGCGATGTGCGGTGGCCACCAACGACGACATTGCCGGCATGGCCCGGCATTGCCGTTCCCGGCCAGTGACCGGGCCCACGGTTGAGCGTCGTCAGTGAGACACCCTCGAACAGCGACTTGCTGACGTTGATCTTGGGGATCTCGATCGTGCCGAGCTTGTTCGTCGGCTCGGCCGCATGCGGCGCCGGAGGTGCCTGGGGCACTGGCAGTGCCTCGGTCGTGGTGGTCGGTGCGATCGTTGTGCTGGTGGTGCTCGTGGTGCTGGTCGTGGCGGCCGCGATGGTGCTGGACACCGTGGTGGCGGCCGACCCGTGGTCGTCGCTGCACGCCGTGACGAACAGAAGGACCGCAGTGGCGGCGATGAACCCGTGACGCATCGGGTCAGTCTGCCACGGGGAACAGTTGCTCGGTCAGGCGCTCGGCAGCAGATTTCCCTGAACGGATACACGCCGGTACGCCGATGCCGTGGTAGCTGGCGCCAGCCAGTGCCAGGCCGACCGGTAACTGTCCCTCAGCGACGGCAAGGCGCTCGGCATGGTGTGGGCGATATTGAGGGAAGGCACCCTGCCAGCGTGAGACGCGGGCATGGATCGGCTCCAGCGTGAGGCCGATGTGGTGGCCCACTTCCTCGACCGCCGCCGTGAGCAACTGCTCATCGGAGAGGTGCAGCACGGGCAAGCCGTCGCGGCCGAGCGAGATGCGCAGAATCACATGGTCGCCGACCTGCCAGTGCGACCACTTCTGCGAGCCGAATGACGCAGCGGTGACGAGGCGCTGCATCGGCTTGGGCACCAGGTAGCCGCTCATACCGCGCAGGTGTGCCGGCCAGTCGGTCTCGTGGATCGCCAGCGACACCATTGCCACATCGGCCGCGGGAATCTGCGCCAACGTGGCAGCCGTGTCGACTGCGACGTTCGCGAGCAGCAGGGCGGCGGCCTTGGCCGGGCACGCCAACACGACCGCGTCGAAGGCTTCCCCGTCGACGAGCCAGCCAACGCCACCAGCGCCACGTTCGACCGTGCTGACCGGTGCTCCCGTACGCAGTTCGGCGCCGTGTGCGCGAGCGACCTCGGCGGTGGCCTGGATCAATGACCCCATGCCACCAGTCGGTGCGTAGAACACCGGGCCAGCGGTGGGCGACGGCTTGGGCATCGTGCGGCCGGCGATCAGCACGCTTCGCGCCTTGGACGCCAGGTCGTAGATCTGGGGTACCCCGGCAAGGCTGAAGTGGTCGGTGTCGGCCGCATAGATGCTGCCCACGAGTGGGTCGACAAGGCGCAGGTGCACCTGATCGCCGAAGCGTGTGCGCACGTAGCCGCCGAGCGAGTCGTCGGCCAATGAGGTGCGCGGCCGGAATGGTTCGGTGGCGGCCCGGAACTTGCCACCCCAGGTGAGCAGCGTCGACTTCGCCAACTTGAACACATCTGTTGGCATGCCGAGCAGGAGGCCCTCTGGGATCTGGTGTAACCCGTCCCACCACACGGCGGCCTTCCCCGATGTCGGTGCAACGAGTTGGTCGCCGAGGCCGACCGCCTTGGCCAGTGCGGTGCCCCACGGGAGCCGAGCGAGGAACGCATCGGGACCTTCGTCGATCGCGGGGTGGCCAGCGAACGGGCTGGTGAGCACCTTGCCGCCGAGGCGGTGGTCGGCTTCGATGAGTGTGACGTGCAGATCGCCAGCGGCTGCCTGTGCCGAGGTGGCGAGCGTGTGTGCGGCGGACATGCCCGCAGCGCCGGAGCCGATGACCGCGATGCGACGCTGCAGCGTGCTCATCGGGTGGAGGCTTCGATGACCCGACGGGCGAGCGCGGCCATGACGGTGGGGTCGTCGTTCACGCACGCCGTGCGGGCGAACTGTAGGCCGTGCTGCGCAGCGCGCTTGGTGGCCTCGATGTCGAGGTCGTACAGCACCTCGAGGTGATCGGAGACGAACCCGACGGCGCTGACCACGACACCACGAGGTGCGTCGGAATCGTTCTCGGCTGCAGCCAGTTCGTCGATTACTTGCAGAATGTCGGGCCCCAGCCACGGCTCCGGTGTGCGTCCGGCGCTCTGCCACGCGATCGACCATGAGGTCCATTGGCCCAACCCGGCGGCCTCGGCGACCGCCATCGCGGTGGCGCGCAACTCGTCGGGGTAACGGTCGCCGGCGGCGACGATGCGCTCGGGCAGCGAGTGCGCAGTGAACAACACCTTCGTGTTGGTCGGCATGGTGGCAAGCACGGCGCGCAGGCTGGCGGCGATGAACTCCACGAACGCGGGCTCGACAGCCCAGCTCTCGACGCCGTCGACGGTGATGCCGTGCGGTGCTGCCGCAGCGCGTGCCCGGTCGAGGTACTGGCCGACGGAGTACGCCGAATAGTGCGGCGCCAGCACCAGACCGATGGCGTGCGTGAACCCACGTGCGGCGAGTGCGTCGACCGCGGTCTCGATCTTCGGCTCGGCGTGCTTCAGCCCGAGTACTACCTCGTACTGACCAGGAGCGGTGGCGTCGAGCGCCTGCTGCAAGGCCACCCGCTGTGCCTCCGTGCGGGCAGCCAGTGGGCTGGTGCCGCCCAGTGCGTCGTAACGCGCCGTGAGGTCGGCCAGTTGCGCAGGTTCGGGTGGGCGGCCGCGGCGGATGTCGGTGTAGTACGGCAGGATCTCGTCGGGGGTTCGCGGCGTTCCGTACGCCATCAGCAGCACAGCGGTGCGGGTTTCGGTGCTCATCGGGTGGTCCGTTCGTGCACATGGGCGACGATGGCTGTCAGGACACCGGGGTCGGTGTTCGGCTGCACGCCATGGCCGAGGTTGAAGATATGACCCGGATGGCCAGCGTTGTCGGCCAGCACGTCGTCAGCGCCGTGGAGGGCGACGTCGGCGCCGGCCAGCACCAGCGCCGGGTCGAGGTTGCCCTGCACGACCAGATTGGCGCCCATCCGAGCGCGGGCCGACTGGATAGGTGTGCGCCAGTCGAGACCCAGCACCTGCGGGCCAGCCGACAGCATGCTCTCCAAGAGATGGTCGCAGCCGATTCCGAAGTGAATCCCTGGCACATCCGGGTGGCTGGCGCGCAAGGCCGCGAACACCGCCCGGGAGTGGGGCAGCACGAAGTGGTCGTAGTCGGCACGGCTGAGGGCGCCGGCCCACGAGTCGAACAGCTGAAACGCTTTGGCTCCGTTGTCGAGCTGGCTGGCGATGGAGGCCGTGGAGTGCTGCACCAGCGCTGCCATCAACTGATGCCACAGCACTTCGTCGGTGTGCATCAGGGCCTTGGTGTGCTCATAGGTGCGGCTGGGTCGACCTTCGACGAGATAGCTGGCAATGGTGAACGGCGCACCGGCGAACGCCAGGAGCGGAACCTCGGCCGGCAAGGTGGCGGCCAACTGGCGCACGGTCTCGAGCACATAGGGCGTGTCGGTCTCGGGTTCGAACCTGCGGACGCGGGCGAGGTCGGCTGCGCTGCGGAACGGCTGCGCGGCCACCGGGCCGGTACCGGGGGCGACGTCGATGCCAAAGCCGATGGCGTGGGCGGGCACGACGATGTCGCTGTAGAGCACTGCGGCGTCGACACCATGGCGGCGCACTGGCTGCAACGTGATCTCAGTCGAGAGTTCGGGGTTCTTGATCGCGTCGAGGATGCTGCCCTCGCCGCGCACGGCCCGGTACTCGGGCAGGCTGCGCCCGGCCTGGCGCATGAACCACACCGGGGTGCGCGAAGTGGGTGCTCCACGTGCCGCGTCCAGGAAGGGAATCGCGGTCGGGATTGGAGTGGTCGCCATCGCTCGGGCACGCTATCGGGGCAGGCGCAGCGCCTGCTGCTCGCAACCGCACCCGGTTGGCGCGACGCGCAGCACCGATAGAGTTTGACGACCTCGTTTTCCGGCAACTACCGGATTCGGGCCCCCGTCATCATGAGCCAGCACCACCCCGATCTCGCCAATGAGCAGGCCTTCATCGATTTCGCCTACGCGTGTCTGCAACGCACGCGTGACGACGCCTGGCGTATGCGCGGGCTTCACGAAGGCACGCTGGGCGGCACATTTCAGGCCCGTTACGAGCGCGATGTGTTCGATGAAGTGGTGTTCAACCGCATCACGCAACTCGATCTCGGCGACTCGGCGTTGGTGTTCGGTCGCATCGACCGCAACCCTGAGGCCGACGCCCCGGCGAACGCCGGCCCGGAGACGTTCCACATCGGCCGCCTCGCAGTGGCCGACGAGAACAGCGAACCGGTCGTGGTCGACTGGCGGGCACCGATCGCCGAGCCGTTCTACCGCGCCACCGGTCGCGACCCGCTGGGTCTGGTGCGTCGTCGCCACTTCCACGTGCACGGGCGACAGTTGCTCGGCCTGGAGGACGAACTGTTCGGCGACGGCCACCTCGGCATTGGCGCTGAAGACTCCGACACGCAGACCAGCGATCGGCCCGACGGCATCCGTGGCTACAGCACGTTGCTGGCAGCGATCGAACGTGGGCGCACCGGAACGCTCGGCGACATCGTCGCCACCATTCAGGGTGAGCAGGACGAGATCATCCGCTCGCCACAGGCGGGTGTGCTGGTGGTGCAGGGTGGCCCGGGTACCGGCAAGACCGTCGTCGCGCTGCACCGTGCCGCCTATCTGCTGTACACGTACCGCTTCCCGCTCGAGGATCAGGGCGTCCTCGTCATCGGCCCGAACCGCGTGTTCCTGCGCTACATCGAGCGTGTGCTGCCGTCACTGGGCGAAGCCGGTGTTGAGCAGGTGGTGCTCGCCGATCTCGTGCCCGACGTGCAGTGGGCGCGTTACGCGATCGACCGGCCCGATGGTGATCTCACTGCTCGCGTGAAGGGCGACCTGCGCATGGGCATGGTCATCGACAAGGCCGTCACCGACCGCGAGCGTCCGTTGCGCGACGACCTCGTCGTCCCGTTCCGGACCGGCTACTTGCGGCTGCGGGCCGAGGAGTCAAAGCGCATCGTGCGCGCTGCTCAGCGCCGTTTCCGCAAACACAACGCAGCACGCCGTTGGGTGGAGGGCGAAGTCTGGGCGGCGATGGGCAGTACGTGGCACGACGACGCTGTCGGCGCGAACGAGGTACGCGATGCGATCAAGCACCTGCCCGACGTGCGCGCCGCGCTCGAGCGCATGTGGCCTGCGCTCACACCCGCGCAGTTGCTGCACGACTTGTTCGGCAGCAAGGGGTTGTTGAAGCTGGCCGCTGCGCAGCACCTCACCGAGGCCGAGTACCTCTCGCTGTACCGCGAGCGTTCCGCCGAGGCCAGCGAGGTGCGCTGGACCGAGCACGACGTCTCACTGCTCGACGAGGCCCGCAGTTACCTCGGCGTGCGTCCGTCCAAGCACAAGGTGCCCGGCTCGAAGACCGACGATGACGAGATTCGCACGTACGGCCACATCGTGGTCGACGAGGTGCAAGACCTCACCCCGATGCAACTGCGGATGGTGTCGCGTCGTTCGTTGAACGGCAGCATGACTGTGGTGGGCGACCTCGCCCAGGCCACCGGTGCACTCGCGCCGAACGACTGGTCCGATGTGCTGCGGCACCTGCCGGGCCAGAGGCCGTCACGGGTGATCGGGCTCAGCGTCGGATACCGCATCCCGGCGCGCATCATGGAGCTGGCCAACAAGGTGATGATGGCCGCCACCCCCGGTCTGCGGGCGCCGACAAGTGTTCGTTCTGGCGATGAGGCTCCCGAGTTCGTGCGGGTCGGGCGCGACGAGCTGTTGTCGGCTGTCATTGCCGCGACCAAGGAACTCGACGCTGACGTGGGTGAGGGCAATATCGCCGTGGTGGTGCCCGATTCGATGTTCGATGATGTGTCGGGAGCGCTCGCTGCCGCGGGTATCGAGCACGGGAAGGCCACCCGCTCGGGTCTCGAGATGGGTATCACCGTCGTGCCGGTGAGCGTGGTCAAGGGTCTGGAACTCGACGGTGTCATCGTCGTCGAGCCGGCGGCCATCGTGGCCGGTGAACAGCAGGGTCTGCGGGCGCTCTACGTTGCGCTCACGCGCAGCACGAAGCGACTCACCATCGTGCACAGCCAGCCGTTGCCTGCCTCGATGTTCTGAGCGGCCCGAAACCGATCAGCCCAGAACGGCGGTGGCGAGCGCGTCGAGATTCTTCGCCGCGCGGTCGGCGTTCGCCGGGCGGCGGCGGTCGGCGGCATCGCGGCACAGGCGCACCACGAAGTTGAAGTCCTCGACGAGGTCGGGCCAACGCGTGGTGACCTCGGGTGTGAGCGCCGCCCAGTACTGCTCGATGCGAGTGGCCGACTCGCCATCGCCTTTACCGGTGATGACCAGCGCTGACAAACCTGCGACCTCGTGCTGCATGCGCGGCAACAGCTCCTGCAAGGTGCCCGCAGGCAACGTGCTGGACGTCGATGGCGGGAGCGTCGTATCCGCCGACGAGTCGTAGGTCGTGGGGTTACACGCAGCAAGCGTGAGCAACAACGTCGCCGCGAGTGCGGCGCGACGGATCACGCGATCACCAGAATGCGGTTGCTGGCGTATGCGCCAACGCCCACGTGGCGACCCTCGATCTCGATGGTGACGGTGCCGTCGGGTGACGACGCGGTGATCAGCCCACGGTGACCAGGCAGAATGCTGGACTCTTCTAGGTAGTCGAGCAGACCAGCGGTGAACTCGAGTTCCTCGGTGATGCGGGCAACGGTGAACGCTTTACCGACAGGAATCTCGGCCAACGACACGGTGACCGGCGCGGCATAACTGGAGCCGGGGATCGGGTTACCGTGCGGGCAGGTGGTGGGGTAGCCGAGCACGCGGTCGAGTGCCTTCTCGACGTCGCCACTCATGACGTGTTCCCACTTGCCGGCTTCGTGATGGGCGACGGCCCACGACAGCCCCAATACGTCCGCGAGGAAGCGTTCGGCGAGGCGATGGCGGCGGACGGTCTGCTTCGCGAGCGCCATCCCGGTGTCGGTGAGACTGATCGAACCCTCAGTGCTGACGAGACCCTCGGCCTCGAGGCGGCGCACCATCTCGCTGACAGCAGGTCGGCTCACCTGCAGTCGGTCAGCAATCCGCGCTTGGATGACAACGACGTCATCCTCCTGCAGCTCAAAGATGCATTCGCAGTATTCCTCGAAGGCTGGATGGTGTTCACCGACCGCAGGCATGACAACAGGCTAGTGCCAGTGGGGGGAACACCGGGGATGAAGTGCGCATTCGCGCCTGGCAGCAGGGCCAGACCTCGCACTACCGTGCGGACATGGCCTCAGCAGTCCCCAACAAGATCCTGCTCACCGAAGACGAAATGCCGACCCAGTGGTACAACGTCATCCCCGACCTGCCGTCGGCGCCGCCGCCGGCGTTGCACCCGGGAACGCTGCAGCCCGCTGGTCCGGACGACTTCGCCCCGCTGTTCCCGATGGCGCTCATCGAGCAGGAAGTCAGCACCCAGAGCTACATCGACATCCCCGGTGGTGTGCTCGACATCTACCGCCTGTGGCGGCCCAGCCCGTTGTTTCGTGCGCACCGCCTGGAGAAGTTGCTCGGCACACCGGCCCGCATCTATTACAAGTACGAAGGTGTCAGCCCTGCCGGATCGCACAAGCCGAACACGGCCGTGCCGCAGGCGTACTACAACAAGCAGGAAGGGATCCGTAAGCTCACCACCGAGACCGGTGCCGGCCAGTGGGGTACTGCGTTGGCGTTCGCCACCGCGCAGTACGGCCTGGAGTGCGAGGTGTGGCAAGTGGCTGCGTCGTACCGCGCCAAGCCCGGCCGCAAGACGATGATGGAGATCTACGGCGCGACGCTGCATCCCAGCCCGAGCATGGAGACCGAGTACGGCCGCTCGCTGCTGGCACAGGATCCCAACCACCCCGGCAGCCTCGGCATCGCGATCTCCGAGGCTGTGATGATGGCCGTCGCCGATCCCACCGTGCGCTACGCCCTCGGCAGCGTGCTGAACCACGTGCTGCTGCACCAGACGATCATCGGTGAAGAGGCGCTGCTGCAGTTGGCCAAGGTCGGTGAGACACCTGACGTGCTGGTGGGTTGCACCGGCGGCGGCTCGAACTTTGGTGGCCTCGCGTTCCCGTTCCTGCGCGAGAAGTTGGCCGGGAGGATGAACCCCACCATCCGTTGTGTCGAACCGGCCGCCTGCCCCAGCCTCACGAAGGGCGAGTACCGCTACGACTTCGGCGACACTGCCGGGCTCACACCGCTGATGAAGATGCACACATTGGGCCACGGGTTCATCCCCGACCCGATACACGCCGGCGGCCTGCGCTACCACGGTATGTCGCCGCTGGTCAGTCACATCTACGAGCTCGGTCTCGTCGAGGCCATCGCTGTGCCGCAGATCGAGTGCTTCCAGGCGGCGCTGCAGTTCGCTCGCAGCGAGGGCATCGTGCCCGCCCCCGAGCCCACTCACGCTCTGGCGGCGGCGATCCGCGAGGCGCTGGCGTGCAAGGAGTCGGGTGAGGAGAAGGTCATCCTCACTGCGTTGTGCGGCCATGGCCACCTCGACCTCGCCGCCTACGAGAGCTTCCTCGCCGGCAACATGGTCGACCGCGATCTCAGCGATGAGGCCGTTGCCGCCGCCATGGCGCAAGTGCCCGTCATCAACGCCTGATACTGCAACGCCGGATACAGCAACGCTTCAGCGGCGCTTCAACCACTGCTCGGCGTAGCGGATGCGACGTTCCAGTTCGCCGTTCGTCGCACTGCCCACGGACGTGATGCCGGCCAACCGGTTCAGTTCCTTCTGCACCTTCGCGTGTCCGAAGCCGGTGATGTCGACCAGCGTCTTGGCCAGTTCCATGTTGCGCTGGCGGAGCTCTTCCTTACGTTCGGCGATGCTCTTCGCGCCGGTGAGCGGGAAGCCTGCGTCGGTGGGAATCTCGGGAAGGTCGAGCGCGTCGCCAGCACCTGATGCTTCGTCGGGTTCCGGAATCTCGGGCTCGTCATCGAACAACGTGAGGCCTTGTTCGGTGAAAGCGCTGACCGCCATACCGGTGGCGAACGACGAGAGCACGCTGAACAGCGACAACTGCTCGGGGTTCATGTCGAGTTCTTGTTTCGCCGTGTACTCGGAGTCCAACTCAGATGTGAACTCATCGTCGCGTTCGGTGGGTGGCTTCAGCACGTGTCGGCGCGCCTCGGCGATCTGGAACGCGTGTGTGCGCAGTCGAGGATCGTCGGGCAGGTAGACGTACGCCTTCTGGCTGGTGAGCCCACGGGTCCAGCGCACGAAGCGGCCGACGGCCTGACGGAAGAACAGCTCTGTCACCACCGTGCTGGCATAGACGCCGACGCGCAGACGAGGAATGTCGACACCCTCGCTGACCATCCGCACGGCCACCAGCCAGGGTTTGTCGCTCTTGGCGAAGGCGGCGATCTTGTTGCTCGCGTCAGGGTCATCGCTGACCACGACGTCGCACTCCACCTGGTAGCGGTTGCGGATCAGGCGAGCAATGTCGCGGGCGTGATCCTGATCCATGCAGATCGCCAAGCCGCCTGCGTCTGGGTGGGTCTGGCGGATGTACATCAGCCGGTCGTGCGCCTGGCCCATCACCGCTGCCAGCCAGTCGCCCTCCAGGCTGAGTGCGGCGCGCAGTCGGTGGCTGCTGCCGGCCCGGTCGAGTTCATCGTGGAAGTTGGCGCTGAGGATGCTGCCGTCCGGTGCGCTCCACTCCATCAACCCGTCGAAGCGCGGGAAGTACACCGGCCGCACCACGCCGCCGTCGCGTAGTGCATCGGCATAGCCGTAGGTGAAGTCGGGCTGCGCCTCGCCGCCGACGCCGGTCTCCTCGTAGCGCACGAACGGGATGCTGGCCGTGTCGCTGCGGAACGGCGTACCGCTGAGGCACAGGCGACGGTTGGCCAGTTCGAATGCGGTGCGCACGCCGTCGCCCCATGCCCGCTCGTCGCCTGCGTGGTGGATCTCGTCGAGGATCACGAACGCATCGTTGGCCAGACCGCGCAGCTTCTTGGCCGTGTCGGGCATGCTCACCTGCTGGTAGGTGGTGACGATGCCGTGTACGTCTTTCGACATCCCGTCCGCAGGCGACCACTGGTGGTCCAACTCCAGGCCCATGTGGTGCGCTGCCTGCACCCACTGCGTCTTGAGGTGAGTGGTGGGGGCCACCACGATGACCCGGCGACGCTGCTGCGCCAGCACCCAGCGGGCGCAGGCGAGTGCGAACGTGGTCTTGCCGGCGCCGGGGGTGGCGACGGCCAGGTAGTCCTGGTACTCGCTGGCCGCGAACTTGTCGAACGCGGCGCGCTGCCAGGGTCGGAGTTGCACACGCTCGCTCATCGGGGCCTCCAGTGTGCCAAGTCACAACCGCACAACCGCGCCCCCCCCAATGTCGGCGTTTAGATGAGGCAGATGTCGAAGGTGGCGCCGGGGGTGGCGGCCAGCAGTTCAGCCACGGCCTCACGCTGGTCGGGGGTCGGCTCCACCAGGGGTGGGTCGTGAGGGCGGGCGCCGTGGGCGCGAAACCCGATCACCTTCAGACGCATGTGCGGATCGATCGCCGCCAGCCATTCGCCGGTGCGGCGCAGCAGGGCCGGGTCGTCGTTGACGCCTGCCAGCAGCAACAGACGCACCTCGTACAGCTTGCCCATCACGTGCAGCTGGCGGATCGAGGCGAGCACCTCGTCGTTCGGCTGGGCGGTCATCGACAGGTGGATGTCGGGGTCGAGACACTTGAGGTCGATCATCGCCCCGTCCATCACCGGGCCGAGCGTTGCCCACGTGGACGGCGGGCAGGCGCCGTTCGAATCGACGAAGCAGGTCAGACGGCCGAGTTGCGGGTCGGCCTTCACCGCCGTGAACAGGCTGTGCACGAACTCGGCCTGTTGCGTGGCTTCGCCGCCGGACACGGTGATACCGCTGAGGAACGGCGCGGCCTTGCGGATCTTCACCAGCAGGTCGTCGATGGAGGTCTCGAAATGCGTGCCCTCGGCGTGGGGGATGGTCTGTGGGTTGTGGCACGCGACGCAGTCGAAGTTGCAGCCCTGCAGGAAGATCGCGAACCGGTTGCCCGGACCGTCGACGACGCTGAACGTGATGGTGCCGGCGACGAAACCCGTACCTATCACTTCGGCGACAACTCGTGCGCCCGCACTCGCTTCACGGCGCGTTGGGTGAGGTGGTAGCTGGCTTCCGAGCCGGCCGCCAGGTAGTCGCTTCCGTGGCGGGCGCTGCCAGTCGCCGCGATGCCAGCGATATCGCTCTTGCGCACGAGGTAGCCGGTGATGCGGATGAACTCGTTCGAGTCCAGGTTGAACGTGAAGTCGCGCATACCGCTGGCGAAACCGCCGCGGATGATGTCGACCATCGCCTGCGGGTTACGCACGGCGGTCTCGTCGACATGGAAGATGTCGCTGACCCCACTGGCGAAGAGGTGGTGGTGTGGCGCACATGTCGTGATGTGCTCGAGCATGCCCGGCTCGTCGCCGACGGGAATGCGGGTGCCGGCGGTGACGTCGTCGTCGAGGTCGATGCCACTCTGGCTGTGCAGGTAGGCGAAGCCGTTGCCGCCCTCGCAGTACGGCATGGGCCGGGCGGCCACCAGTTCGGCGACACGCTCGACGACTCGGATCGAGAGCGCGTCGGCGTCGGCGTCGTGGCCGTAGCGGGCGTCGGGCCGACCCTGGTGGGCCATCAGCAAGTTCACGCAGTCGGCCAGGCCGAAGATGCCGAACATCGCCGAGAAACGTGTGATGTCGATGAAGCCTTCGACCGCCAACCAGTGGGTCTCGTAGAACTTCTGATCCTCGACGAGCGAACGGATGCGGGCCTCGGCCAATTCGGCGGTCAGTTCCACGTAGCGGGGGAGCGTGTCGGTGAGGAAGCTGTCAACGTCGCCTTGGTGGCGCAGCGTGACTTCTTTGAGGTTCATCCGCACCAACGTGTGGGCGCCGCCGCCGATCTTCAGCGAGTTGTAGCAACTCACCGCGGCGTAGTGCTCGCCATGGTCGCCGACCATCATCGGGTGGTTGACGAAGTGCGGTTTGCCGGTCTCGAACACGGTGCGCACACCGTCCTCGATGAGGTCGTCAGGGGTGATCGCCGGGTCGACTTTCAGCGTGATGTTCGGGACGGCCTGGCGCAGGCTGCGCTCGACGCGGAAGATCGAGCGGGTGATGCGGCTGTCGTGCGGGCCGAGGTCGAGGTGGGCGAACGCGTCGGGCAGGATGCGGTCGATCTGCATCCAGAAGCGGCGCAGCTTCTTGTCCAGTTCCGCGTCGGTGATCTCCGCGTCCGGTCCGCCAGTGGCAAGGAACGGTGCGAGCACCTTGTCGAGATCGCCCAGGTACACCGGGTAGGTGGTGACGGACGGGACGTTGACGTACATGATCATCAGGAACGCGAGGGCGTCGTCGAGATCTTGCGGCGGCGGCATCTCCAGATAGGCGAGGCCCTGCTGGATGGCCTTCTCGTAGTCGGGAAGGATGTAGCGCGCGGTGTAAGGCGCGTGACCCTCGTACATGTCGCAGATGACTCGCTTGGAGAGCGCCTCGGCACAGGCCTCGGAGATGGCGGGATAGGGCAGCGACTCGGTGGCGAGGGAAGCCAGGCGACGCACCTTCTGGTCATAGCCGAGCGATCCGTCCTGCACGAGTGCAGCGGCGCGCGTCTCAAACTCATTCATGTCCACAACATCACGGTACGGGCATGTGTCAAGTGTCCTGTAGGGCATAAGGTCCGGTGTCGTGTTGCACTTCGAACGAGCCGGATCCGGGCCGCCGGTGGTGCTGTTGCACGGGCGAATGCGGTCGTCGGCCGACTGGGTGCGTTACGGCTACGTGGCCGGTCTGGCCGATGCCTTCGAGGTGATCACGGTCGATGTGCTCGGGCACGGGCAGTCGCCGCGGTCTGCTGCGCCGGCGGACTACTCGTTGGCGGCGATGGAGGCCGATGTGCTCGGCGTGTTGGACGCGTGCGGGTTGGCTCGGGCGGCGGTGTTCGGCTACTCAATGGGTGGTCGCATCGGGTTCGGCCTGGCGGCGCATCATCCGCAGCGGGTCACGGCGTTGGTGACGGGTGGTGCCGGCCCGTACGGCCCGCCCGAGGGGCGTGAGGCGGAGCTGCGGTTGGCGGCGACGTTCGACGACGGCATCGGCGCCTACGTCGACGGGTTGGTGGCGATGCTGGGCGGGTCGATCTCCGCTCGCTATCGGGCCGAGTTGGAGGCCAATGATGCGGCATCGATGGCTGCGTTGTCACGCGGGAATGCCGAGTGGGTCGATGTCCGGCCGTCGCCGCACGTGCCGCTGCTGATGTTCGCTGGCACAGCCGACCCGCAGTGGGCACGCATCGCCGCATCGGCCGGCGCGTTGGGTGCCGAGTTGCACGGATTCGCCGGGCTGGGGCACATGGCCGACCTGGCTCGCATCGACTTGGCACTACCGGTGGTGCGCGGGTTCCTACTGCGCCAGTTGCACGCCGACGCTGCGTAGCCGTTCGCTCGCTGCGGCCAGGCACTCCTGCGCGTCCTTGTTGCGGCGCAGGGTGGGGCAGTGGATGGCGTTCACGGCTTCGTCGAGCGCCGCGTCACGGGTGGCGATCGCGTCCTCGGTCGGCTTGGCGAAGATCGGGTGCGGTGTGACCTCGAGGATCACGTCGTGGCCGTCTTCCAGCAGGCGGTCGAGCATCTGCTGGCCGCGCACGGCGTCGATCAGGTTGCGCGACCAGTAGTCGGCATCGAGTGTGGTTCCGTCCAGCGGGGTGGCGGTGACGGCGGAATAGAACGGGATCGTGCCGGATTGTGGCCGAAGGTGGGCCAGGCGCGCCTTCAGCGCTTCGCCCACAGGTGCGAGGAGCGGCGAGTGCGCCGGGTACTCAACCCGCACGCGGGCGGCGAACACGCCACGTTCCTCGCCTCGCCGCAGCAGTTCGGTCAGCGCTGCCTCGTGGCCGGAGAACGTGGTGGTGCCCGGGCCGTTGAAGCCGGCGACGAACGCGGGCGCCGGCAGGTTCTCGAGGAGCTGGTCGGCTTCGCTGGCGTCGACGTTCACCACGATCGTGCCACCCTGGATCTTGTGCTGCTCGAGCAGTTCGCTGCGCCCCAGCACGACCTCCAGCGCGTCGGCCGTGCTGAGGATGCCGGCCACTTGCACGGCGGCCAGTTCACCCAAGCTGGTGCCCGCCACCGAGTCGAAGCGCACGCCGCGCTCGTGCCATACGGCGGCCAGAGCGATCTCGATCGCGAACAGGCTGACCTGCAGGTGCAGGATTCCGCCGATCGTCGAGTGCGCTTCGTCGGCGTTCAGTTCCTCGCGCACGGTCCACCCGAGGCGCGACCCGACGATCGCGTCGACCTCGTCGATCGCGGCCGTGAACCCAGCGGACTCCGTGAGCAGTTGACGCCCCATCCGCACCCACTGCGACCCCTGTCCGGGGAACAATCCGACGATGCGTGTGAGGTTGGTCACTGCCATCCCCTCATCCTTCCACCCCGCTGGTGCGAGTGCCTGCCCGCCGCCCCGAGTGCCACGTTCCACCCGAGTGCCACGTGACACCCCGGGTGTCACGTGGCACTCGGGTGCGCTCGTGGCACTCGCACCGGCGGCGTGGCACTCGCACCGGGGGGCAGGCACTCGCACCTGCGGGGCGGGGGGCGACACCCCTGGCGTAGCCTGCTGGCGTGGCCGACCATCCCGTGCGACATCCCGTCCTCGAAGGCTTCTCGCCGGCGGTGCGTGAGTGGTTCGCGGCCTCGTTCCCCACGCCGACGCCGCCGCAGATCAACGGCTGGCCCTCCATCCGGGCCGGCCAGCACACGCTGGTGTGTGCGCCGACGGGCAGCGGCAAGACGCTCACGGCATTCCTCAGCAGCATCGACCGGCTCGTGTCGCGGCCGGCAGACGCCGAGCCGGTGAAGGGCGTCAAGGTGCTCTACATCTCGCCGCTGCGGGCGCTGGCGTTCGACGTGGAGAAGAACCTGCGCTCGCCGCTGATGGGCATTCGCCTGGCGGCCGAGCGGTTGGGCGTGCCGTTCACCGAACCCAGCGTGGCGATGCGCACGGGCGACACCAGCAGCCGCGAGCGGGCGCAGCTGTCGCGCCGCCCGCCCGACCTGCTGATCACCACGCCCGAGAGCCTGTACCTGATGCTCACCAGTGCGGTGGCCGACACGTTGGCCAGCGTGCACACGGTGATCATCGACGAGATCCACGCGATGGCCACCACCAAGCGTGGCGCGCACCTGATGCTCAGCCTGGAACGGCTGGAGGCGATCACACGCCACGGTTTCCAGCGGATCGGCCTCAGCGCCACGCAACGCCCGTTGGAGGAGATCGCCCGCTTCCTCGGCGGCAACGAGGGCGGAACGGCCCGACCCGTCACCATCATCGACGCCGGTGTGCGCAAGGAGATGGAGATCGAGGTAGTGGTGCCCGTGGAAGACATGGGGGCCACGGCGTCCGAGGGTGGTGTGTGGACCAGCGTCTACCCGCGCATCCTGGCGCAGGTGCTGGAGCATCGCAGCACGATCATCTTCTGCAACGGCCGCCGCCTCACCGAGCGCCTGGCAGCACGGCTCAACGAACTCGCCGCCGAGCAGGGAATTGCCGGCGAGTTCGTCAAGGCGCACCACGGCTCGCTGGCCCGCGAGCAACGGGTGATCATCGAAGATCAGTTGAAGCGCGGTCATCTGCGCGCCATCGTCGCCACCAGCAGCCTCGAGCTGGGCATCGACATGGGTGCGGTCGATCTCGTCATCCAGGTGGAATCGCCGGGTGCGGTGTCGCGGGGGATGCAGCGCATCGGCCGCGCCGGGCACAGCGTGGGCGAGCCCAGCAAGGGCACGCTCTACCCCAAACACCGTGGCGATCTGCTGGAGGCCGCAGTGGTGGCGCAGCGGATGGGCAAGGGCCTCATCGAGACCAGCCGATACCTGCGCAACCCGCTCGACGTGCTGGCTCAGCAGATCGTGGCCCATGTGTGCGTGCACCCCGACATCAGAGTCGCCGACGTTGCTGCCATGGTTCGCGGTGCGGCCGGGTTCGCCGAGCTCAGCGACGACCTGCTGCACAACGTGCTCGACCTGCTGTCGGGTCGTTACCCCAGCGACGAGTTCAATGAACTGCGCCCGCGTCTGGTGTGGGACCGCGTGAACGGCACGCTGCGCGCCCGCGACGGCAGCAAGCGGTTGGCGATCATGAGCGGCGGCACGATCCCCGACCGTGGCCTGTTCGGCGTGTTCCTGCCCGACGGCACGCGGGTGGGTGAGCTCGACGAGGAGATGGTCTATGAGAGCCGCCCGGGCGATGCGTTCCTGTTGGGGGCCAGCACGTGGCGCATCGAGGACATCACGTTCGAGCGTGTGATCGTCACACCCGCGCCGGGTGTGCCGGCGAAGATGCCGTTCTGGCACGGCGACCGGCCGGGACGTCCGCTGGAACTGGGCCGTGCACTGGGTGCCTTCCAACGTGAAGTGCGTGCCCTGCCCGCAGCGACTGCGGCGGCGACGTTGATGGCCGATTACCCGCTCGACGCGTTCGCCGCTGGCAACGTGCTGCGCTACCTGCACGAGCAGGCCGAGGCCACCGGCGCGGTGCCCGACGATCGCACGATCGTTGTCGAGCGCTTCCGCGACGAGATCGGCGACTGGCGGGTGTGCATCCTCAGTCCGTTCGGTGTGCCCGTGCACGCGCCGTGGGCGATGGCCATCGAGCGTCGACTGGTGGAGCGCTACGACATCCCGGTGGAGACGATGTACACCGACGACGGCATCGTGCTGCGCCTGCCGGAAGCGGCGGAGGATCTGCCGCTCGCCGACCTGATCATCGACCCCGACGACATCGACGAGCTGGTGATGTCGGCGCTGCCGCAGACCAGCCTGTTCAGCGCTCGCTTCCGCGAGTGCAGTGCGCGTGCCCTGTTGTTGCCGCGCCGTCGGCCCGATCAGCGCACGCCGTTGTGGCAGCAGCGGCAGCGGGCGGCCGACCTGTTGGCCGTGGCCAGTAAGTACCCCACGTTCCCGATGTTGCTGGAGACGACACGTGAGTGTCTCCAAGATGTGTTCGACGTGCCGGCGCTGCGCGAGGTGCTGACGCAGTTGCGCAGTCGCGCCATCCGCGTCGTCAGCGTCGACACGGCGAAGGCCTCGCCGTTCGCGCAGAGCCTGTTGTTCAACTGGATCGCGGCGTTCATGTACGAGGGCGACAGCCCGTTGGCCGAGCGCCGTGCCGCTGCGTTGTCGCTCGACCGTGATCTGCTGCGCGACCTGCTGGGAGCGGAGGAACTGCGCGAGCTGCTCGACCCGGGGGCGCTTGCCGATCTGGAGCTGGAACTGCAGTTGCTGGCCGACGGACGCCGTGCCCGCAGCGCCGACGAACTGCACGACGTGCTGCGTCGCTTGGGCGACCTGACGGCACAGGAACTCGACCTGCGCGCCGAGGCAGACAGCGGGCCGTGGGTGGCCGAACTGGTGCAGCACCGTCGTGCGGTCAGCGTGTCGGTGGCCGGCGAACAGCGCCTCATCGCCGCCGACGATGCCGCTCGTTACCGCGACGCGCTCGGCTGCAACGTGCCGCTCGGGCTGCCCCGCGAGTTCACCGAACCGGTGCCGCATCCGCTGGAAGCCCTGGTGGTGCGGTATGCGCGCACGCACGGCCCGTTCGTGGTCGAGTCCTTGGCGCAGCGTCTCGGCATCTCGGTTGAGCGCGCCACCGGTGCGCTCAACGCGCTGGAGGCCGAGGGCCGCGTGGTACGCGGCGAGTTCCGCCCCAACGAGAGCGGCCGCGAGTGGTGCGACCAGGACGTGCTGCGCCAGCTGCGTCGCCGCTCGCTGGCCGCGCTGCGACGCGAGGTCGAGCCGGTCGAGCAGCACACCTACGCCCACTTCCTGCAGGGCTGGCAGGGCATCCCCGGCGATCGTCGTGGCCTCGATGGGTTGGTGGAGGCGATCGGGCAGTTGCAGGGCGCGGCGCTGGTGGCCAGCACGTTGGAGACCGATCTGCTGCCGGCCCGTCTGCGCAGCTACCGCCCCGCTGAACTCGACGAGTTGTGCACATCGGGCGAGCTGGTGTGGGTGGGTGCCGGTGCACTGGGTGCCAACGACGGCCGCATTCGCCTGTGCTTCGCCGACCAGCTGCCTGCGCTGGCCGCGGGGTGGGAGGCCGTCGAGCCGCCCGACGGCCCGCTGCACGAGGCACTGCGCACTCACCTGACACAACACGGCGCCAGCTTCTGGAACGGCCTGCGCGCAGCCGCCGCCGATGCCACCGACACCGAACTGCTCACTTCGCTGTGGGATCTTGTGTGGGCCGGCGAGGTCACCAACGACTCACTCGCGCCGCTGCGTGCGCTGCTGCACTCGAAGGGGTCGAAGGCGGCCCGCCCCGCCAGCCCGGTGCGCGGCCGCCCACGGCCCGGTCGCCTCACGCGCATCGGCCCGCCGCTGGGTGCCGGCCGCTGGAGCATGGTGTCACCTCTCTTGTCACCCGTTCCGTCGTCCACGGTCGCCGCGCACACGGCCGCGCTGCAACTGCTCGATCGCTACGGCGTGGTCACCCGCGAGGCCGTGTTGGCCGAGGGTGTGCGCGGTGGGTATGCCGGTGTCTACGGCGTGCTGAAGGTGTTGGAGGAGCGCGGTCAGGCGCGCCGTGGCTACTTCGTCGCCGGCCTCGGCGCCGCGCAGTTCAGCCTGCCCGGCGCGGTGGATCGCCTGCGCTCGCTGCGTGACACCAGCGAGTGGAGCCTGCATCCGGAGACCGCACCTGCGCCCGTCGTGTTGGCCGCCACCGACCCGGCGCAGCCCTACGGCGCCACGCTCGCCTGGCCCGACACAGTCGGTCGTCCGGCGCGTACCGCAGGCGCGCTCGTCGTCAGCCGCGGTGGTGTGCCGTTGGTGTGGTTCGACCGTCGCTCGCACCATGTGGTCACGTTCCCCGAAGCTGCCGCCGATGCCGGGTGGGCCGAGGCGCTGGCAGCGCTGGTGAAGGACGGCAACGCCCGCAGCGTGGAGGTGCGCAAGGTGAACGGCGAGACGGTCGGCCCGAACAGCGAGTGGGCGGCGGCACTGCTGCGGGTCGGCTTCGTCGAGGGCTACAAGGGCTTCACCCTGCGGGCCTGACATGCGCTTCGAAGATCTCTCCACGGCAGCTCAGGTGGCCCGTATACGGCGCACGGCCTTCGCCGCGCTGGCCGACTACCCGCTGGAGGTGGCGCGGCTGCGCCTGCTGAACCACGGTTTCAACACCACCTACCGCGTCGACACCACCGACGGTCGCCGCTTCGCACTTCGCATCAACGTGAACTCGCGGCGCTCGCCGCAGAACCTGGCCGCCGAGGTCGCGTGGCTGACGGCGCTGGCCGCCGACACCGACCTGTGGCTGCCCGCTCCGCAGCCAACGCGCAGCGGGGCGATGACCACGGCGGTGTTCAGCCCCGATCTCGGCCGTTCGCTGCCTGCGGTGCTGTTCTCGTGGCTGCCGGGCAGCAACGTGGGCGACGAGGCCACGGTCGAGCAGATGCAGGCCGTCGGTCGCGCGACGGCTGTGCTGCATCAGCACGCGGAGCACTGGACGCTGCCGCCGGGCGCGGCGCTTCCCGCCATCGACTCGGTGCTGATGGACATGCCCTACCGCCTGGGCGACGACCACCCGTTGCTCACCGACGACGGCCACGCAGTGATCGACGAAGCCTTCACCCGCATCCAGGTGCACTACGACGCGCTGCTCGCCGGGGCGCGGCGACAACCGCTGCACGCCGACCTGCACTTCTGGAACGTGAACTGGTTTCGGGGCCGGCTGATCGTGTTCGACTTCGACGACAGCGGCGTGGGCGTCCCGGCGCAAGACCTGGGGATCAGCGTCTACTACCTGCGCGACAACGCCGCGCAGGAAGCTGCGTTGCTTCACGGCTATCAGCAGGTGCGCCCACTGCCGTCGTTCACGAGCGAGCAGTACGAGGCGATCGTTGCCAGCCGCAACCTGGTGCTGTTGAACGACATCGTCACCACCACCAATGCCGAGTTCCTGGCGATGCTGCCGCGCTACGTGCCGAACTCGGTCACCAAGCTGCGGGCCTATCTCGACACCGGCGTGTTCCGCCACGAGGTGCCGGGCCTCATCCCGGCCGACTGAAACGTTCAGCCGCGGTGGACGGCGCGCAGTCCGGCCCAAGCCATGTCGGCGACCTGCTGGCCGAGCACTTCCGGGTCGAATGCTTCGCCGCGCTCCACGAGGTGGCGACTGGCCCCTTCGGCCAAGCCGACCAGACCGTGGGCGAGCGTGCGCTGATGGTCGCTGTCGATGTCGGCGGCGATGAGCGGTGCGATGGCGTGGGCGGTCTCGGCGGTGATGCGGCGAATGGTGGACACCGATTCCTCGTCGCGGTTGGCGCGTGAACCGAACAGCAGCAAGAACGCGTCGTGGTCGTTGGCCACCCAGCGGAAGTAGGCCTTGAAGCCGAACTCGGTCTGCTCCTTGCCGTTGGTGGCGCTGGCGACGGCCTTGGTCACTGTGTTGCGCAGCCGATTGCCGGCTTCTTCCAGCAGCGCCAGGTAGAGATCTTGCTTGCTGTCGAAGTGCTGGTAGAGCACCGGCTTGGTGACCCCGGCGGCGTCGGCGACGTCGTTCATCGAGGTGGAGTGGAAGCCGTTGCGGGCGAACACCTGCACCGAGACGTCGAGGATCTGCTCCCGTCGTGCTGGGGCTGGTAGGCGCATACTCATAGAGTTACCAAAGGGTAACCAGTCGCGCGGCCGGAGGAAACTCGCCGCCGACGCGCCCTGCGTCAGAGGCCGCGTGCGCGGTCGTCGCGTTCGGCGGCTTTGATGCCGTAGCCGAGGACGATGGCGGGGGCCAGCAGGATCGAGCCGATCACCAGGCTGCCGATGACGACACCTGACACCAGGCCGTTGAAGCTGACCGCGAAGCCGATGACGAACGTCGCGATGGCAACGGCGTAGAAGAGATAGCCGATGCGGTTGGCGAGCAAGGTGTACTTGGCCACCTTCTGGCGCCGGGCGCGAACGAGGTCGGTCATGTCAGAGTCCTGGGGGTAGCAAACGGTTGACGTTCTGGAAGAAGAAGTACAGCACCACCACGAACGGCAGCGCCCCGACGAGGAACGCCACGTACAGCCGCCGCGAGGCCTTGGCCGTGTAGTACGCGCCGAGTGCGATGGCGATCAGCACCAGACCCCAACCGATGGCGTGGGGGATGGCGGTGCGGTCGCCGAACCAGCCCTGCGAGAACGCATCGTCGGCCGTCGCGTTGTCGACGGCGACCGTCGTGGGGGTGTTCGGCGTGGTATCGACGGTCGTGTCGCCGGTGCTGTTCCCCGTGTCGGGTGCACTGTCGCCGGGGATGTCGGTTCCGTCGCTCGCCTGCGTGATCGGGCCGGGGCGCATCACCGGGTCGCTCTCGCCGGGCACCAGCGCGGCGTGGATGATGAGGCGCTGCTTGGCGGTGTAGGCGGGGTGGCAGGTGGCCAGCGTGAGCGTTGCGGTGTTCGGGTCGGTGGTGGGAATGACCTTCGCGTATTGCGACGGGCTGACGACTTCTGTGGACATCACTGCATAGACGAACGTGCCGTCGACGGTGATGGCGGTGATGCGATCGCCCGGCTTCAGTTGGTTCAGCTCGAGGAACGGGTGGCCCCATGTCGTGCGGTGACCGGCGATGGCAGCGTTGCCCAACTGGCCGGGCATGGGTGTCTCGATGAAGTGCCCCGGCCCCAGCTTCAGATCGGTGAGGCGCACACCTTGGACGACATACCAGTCGAGACCGATCTTGGGGATCTTGAGCTGGGCCACCACCTTGCCGTGCTCGACCGCCGGACGGGCAGGCGCGGTGGGAATCGTGGTGGGTGCGCCGTCGGTGGTGGGCGTGGTGTTGGCGACCGTGGTGTCGGCGACCGTGGTGGTGTTCGCAAGCTGTTCGCGGAACTGCTGCTCGAGCTGACTCTGCGACTGAGCGGTCTGGATGCCGGTGCCCCACAACTGGTAACCGACGAACGCAAACATCAGCAGACCGAGGGTGATCAGGCTGCGACCGATGCCGCCGACCAACCAGCGCCAGTCTCGCGGCGCCTTGGGTCGATCGAAGTACGGCACCCGCTTGCGACGCTTGTCCTTCAGCGACAATCGGTTGGGCGTCGGGTTCGACCAGTCGGTGGAATTGCTCGTTGCATCCTCCGAGTTGCTGGTCACGAATCGTGACGCTACCCGCACCGACCTGCTGAAGTGTCGCCGGGGTACCCACTCCGTTAGCGTTCCCTGCTCGTGGAGCCTGTCGTGCGTCTGGTCGATGTCGTGGCAGTGCTGGGTGGTTTCCCTGCACTTGCCGGTGCGTCACTCACGGTGGAACGCGGCGAGATCGTGCTACTGCGTGGACCGAATGGTGCGGGCAAGACGTCGCTGCTGCGGTTGTGCGCCGGGTTGCTGGCCGTCGAACGCGGCCAGGCCACTGTGTTGGGCTGCGACCTGACGCTCGACCGTGCCGCGGTGCGCCGCCGGGTGGGTCTGCTGGGCCACGCCAACGGACTGTACGCGGATTTGACGGTGGGCGACAACGTGCGTTTCTGGGGTGACACCGTCGGCGCCACCGAGCGCGAGATCGCCGCATCGATGGAACGAATGGGCTTGGCCAACCGGCTGATGGATGTGCCGGTCGGTCGGCTGAGCGCCGGCCAGCGGCGGCGAACCGCACTGGCCTGTCTGGTGGCCCGTCGCGCCGAGCTGTGGCTGCTCGACGAACCCCATGCCGGCCTCGACGCTGCCGGCCGCGACGAACTGGACCAGACCCTGCGTGCTGCGGCCGCGGCCGGGGCGACGGTGATGGTTGCCAGCCACGAACTGGAACGGGCCGGCGCGCTCGCCAGCCGAGTCGTGGAAGTGGTCGGCGGTCAGGTTCGAGGTGCCGCATGAATGCCTGGGGTATCGCCCGCCTGGTGGCGGCCAAGGACTTGCGCGTCGAGTGGCGCAGCCGTGTGCTGATCAACCAGGTGCTGCCGTTCGCCACGTTGGTAATGGTGATGTTCGCGTTCGCGCTCGACAACGACCAGACGCTCACCCGCGTGGCCCCCGGTCTGGTGTGGCTGGCCACGATGTTCAGCCTGCTCGTGGTGGTGCAACGCTCGTTCGCGGTCGAGACTGCCGACGGCGCACTCGACGCGCTGCAAGTGGCCGGTGTGCGGCCCGCCGGCATCTTCCTCGGCAAGTCGCTGGCGTTGTTGGCCCAGCTGGCGGTGTTGGAACTGGTGCTGATGGGGGCCGCCGTCGTGCTGTACCGCACCGAGCTGCACGCCGGTGGAGTCGTGCTGTTGGTCACCACCTACGTGGCCGCGACCACCGGGCTGGCATTCGTCGGTACGCTCTACGGAGGTCTCGCCGCTGGGGCCAAAGGGCGCGAAACCTTGCTTCCGCTCCTGATGCTCCCGGTGGTGGCACCCGTTCTGATCGGTGCAACCCGGGCGACCGAAGCAGCGCTCGGCACGGAAGGGGCGACGCCCAGTGACGGTTGGCCGTGGATCGGCCTGCTGATCCTGTTCGCCGCCCTGTTCGGTGTCGGGGGCACGATGGCCTTCGGCTCGTTGATCGACGAATAACCATGAACTTGACTTCTTCTTCCTCTTCTTCGCCCTCTCCCTCTCCCACGTCCACCCGCTTCACCCGCGCGCTCGGTGTCGCCGCGCTGGTCGGCATCGGCTGGCTGGTGCTCTTCGGCCTGTTCCTCTCCCCGAACGATCGGGTGCAGAAGACGGGTGTGCGCATCCTCTACATCCACGTGCCGTCGGCATGGCTGGCCTACCTGGCGTTCGGCGTCACCGGTCTGTCCAGCGCCGCCTACCTGTGGAAGCGCACGCGCAATCTGCAGTGGGATCGCGTGGCAGGTGCCAGCGCCGAGGTGGGGGTGCTGTTCATGGGCATCACCCTCGTCAGCGGCAGCCTGTGGGGCCGCATCTCGTGGGGTCAGTTCTGGACGTGGGATGCACGCCTCACCACGACCGCATTCCTGTTCGTCACCTACATCGGCTACCTCGCCGTGCGCGACCTCGGTGGCACCCACCAGCAGCGGGCCAAGCGCAGCGCAGTCATGGCGCTGTTGGCCGTGCTGGAGGTTCCACTGGTGCACTTCAGCGTGAAGTGGTGGCGGCCGCTGCACCAGAACGAGACCGTGGAGAAGGGCAAGTTGAACGGCCTGATGCTGTTCAGCCTGTTCATCGGTCTGATCTCGTTCACTCTGCTCTACGTGTGGCTGGTGATCCATCGCCAACGTGTACTCGCCCTGAACGACCAGGTCGACGACCGCGGGCTGGATCTCGCGCTCGCCGCTCGCCGGGAGGAGTCCTGATGGTCGCCATGCTCCACGCCCCGTACGTGATCGGCAGCTACGTCGTCACCCTGGGCGGTATCGCGCTGTACACGGTCGGCATGTTTGCCAGAGCGCGCAAGGCGGCCAAGCGTCTCCCCGACGAGGAGCGTCCCTGGTCGTGAGCGAACCGACCGATAGCGATCTGAACCTTGCGCCTCGCGAGGTCGTGCCCACCGCCGCCCGGGGCAAGAAGAAGCCGTGGTTCGCCTACGCAGTGCTGGTGTTGGCGCTGGGTGCCGGCGGTCTGTTCGTCGCCAAGTTCCTCACGAACGCGATCGACTACTACTGCAACGTCGATGAGATCGGGCACAAGAGCGGCTGCGACGTCGGCCGCAACATCCGCATCCAGGGTGTGGTCGACAAGGACTCCATCGAGAAGGCCGGCGCCGTCACCAACTTCGTGGTCACGTTCCACGGTGAATCGATACCGGTCGTGCTCAGCAGCAAGCCCACCGGTCTGTTCCAGGAATGTATTCCGGTGGTGATCACCGGCAAAGTCGTCGACGCCGATGATGGCACGCAGTACTTCGAGGGCAACGAGGTGCTGGTGAAGCACTCGGAGAACTACGACAAGGAGAACAAGGACCGCGTGGCGACGGCCAATGGAGAGGCCGCGGCATGCTCGCAGAAGGGCTGAACGGCCTCCTCGGGCACACGGCGCTGATCGTCGGTTTCGCTGCGTCGCTGTTTGGCGCGCTGGCACTCATCGCCGCCATCCGGCTGGGGAACGCGCGGTTGATCAAGACCGTGATGCCCTACGGGTGGTTGGCGTTGGGCGGTGCCGTGATGGCGGTCGTGGTGATGGAGCGTGGATTGATCACCCGCGACTGGCAGCTGGCCTACGTGCAGAGGGTCGGCTCGCGCGACACGCCGGCGCTGTTCAACTTCACCGCACTGTGGAGCGCGCTCGAGGGCAGCATCCTGCTGTGGCTGCTGCTGCTGGCCGTGTACACGGCGATCATCATGCACCGCTATCGCGCCCGCCTCGCCGACCCGCTGGTGGGATGGGCGCTGGTCGTGATGTTCTTCGTCACGGCGTTCTTCTTCTTTCTCGCGCTCGGCCCCACCGACGCGTTCCGTGCGGGGGTGACGCCCGACTTCACCGCGTGCTGCAAGGGCCCCAACCCGCTGTTGCAGAACCACGTGCTCGTGTTGTTCCACCCGCCGATCCTGTACCTCGGCTACGTCGGCTTCACCGTGCCGTTCGCGTTCGCGATCGCCGCGCTGGTCACCGGCCGCGTCGGTGAAGGCTGGTTGGTGGAGACCCGTCGCTGGGCGCTGTTCGCGTGGGGTTTCCTCACCGTGGGCATCGTGCTCGGCGGATGGTGGAGCTACGAGGTGCTCGGCTGGGGTGGCGTGTGGGGCTGGGACCCCGTGGAGAACGCGAGTTTCCTGCCGTGGCTGACCGGCACTGCCTACATCCACTCGGTGATGGTGCAAGAGCGGCGCGGCATGCTGCGCGTCTGGAACCTCAGCCTGCTGGTGGCCACGTTCTCGCTCACCATCCTGGGAACGTTCCTCACTCGCAGCGGTGTGGTCAACAGCGTGCACGCGTTCAGCGACAGCACCATCGGCCCGTTCCTGCTGGGCGCGTTCGGCGTCGTCGTGCTGGTGTCGTTGGGCCTCATAGCCTGGCGTGGAGATCGTCTGCGTTCACCAGGTGCGATCGACTCGCCGATTTCGCGCGAAGGCGCGTTCCTGGCCAACAACGTCCTGCTCGCGCTGTTCGCGTTCGTGATCCTGCTGGGCACCGTGTTCCCGCTGATCGTGGAGGCCAAGGACAACCGCAAGATCGCCGTCGGCTCGCCGTTCTTCGACACGATGAGCCAGCCGATCGGTCTGGTGTTGCTATTTCTGATGGCCGTTGCCCCGGCACTGCCGTGGCGCAAGGCATCCGGCGAACTGCTGCGCGACCGGCTGTTCTGGCCCGCGTGGTGCGGTGCGGGCACGCTGGCGCTGTCGGTGTTCCTCGGCGCCACGGATCTCGCCCCGCTGCTGGCGTTCACGTTCGCTGGGTTCGCCGGTGGTGCAGCCATCCGCCAGCTGGTGCTGGCCACCCGCCGCCAGGGGTACCGCGGCCTGCTGGGGCGCACGAACGGCGGCATGGTGGTACACCTCGGGGTGATCATCATCGCGGTCGCGCTCGCGGCCTCGAACAGCTACACCCGCTCGGCCGAGTTCACCATGATGAAGGGCGAGACCGTCAGTTTTGCCGGGCACACGTTCAAGGTGCTCGATGTGCTCGACTTCACCACCCCGCGGACGGTGGGCATCAAGGCCGAGATCTCGATCGATGGCGGCCAGGCCTACGCACCGGCGATCAGCAAGTACACGGCGTTCGGGATGGACGTGCCCACGCCGAGCGTGAAGACGTCGCTCGTCCAGGACATCTACCTCACGTTGGAGAACGGTTCGAAGCCCAGTACTGGCGAAGCGAAGATCAAGGTGTTCATCAAGCCGATGGTCGTGTGGCTCTGGATCGGCGGCACCCTGTGCGCGTTCGGCACGCTGCTCGCCGCGTTCCCCGGCAAGAACCGCCGTCGGCCCACCGACGCGGTCAGCGCGCCGATCCCGCTCGACGAGGTGGCCAGTGTCTGACGTCGAAGCCGTCGAGGTCGCATCCGGCCGTCGCCCGGTTGCGCCGTTCATCGCGCTCGCAGTCGCGCTGGTGCTCGGCTCGCTGTTCTGGGTTCTGGCCACCAGCAAGTCCGGCCCCACCGACACGCTCGGTCTGGTCGACAGCCCGCTGATCGGCAAGCCGGCCCCTGCTGTGCGCGGCACCACCGCCGATGGCGCGACATTCGAGCTCTCGCGCCGCAAGGGCAGCTGGGTCGTGGTGAACTTCTTCAACTCGCGCTGTGTGCCGTGCAAGGCCGAGCACCCAGCGTTGGTCGCGTTCGAGCAGCAGCAGACGACGCTGGGTGCGGATGGCGCCGAGTTGTACGCGATCGACCAGCCGCCAGATTCCCCCGCTGAGATCATGGCCTTCTTCGCCGAGCGCGGCGGCAACTGGCCGGTCGTGCTCGATGACGATGGTTTGTTCAACGTGGCGTTCGGTGTGGCCCAGGTGCCCGAGACGTTCATCATCGATCCCGATGGCATCGTGCGCATGCGTTGGGCCGGTGCGATCGACTCGGTCACCCTCGCATTACTGGTGCAGCAACAACGCGACATCTACGGGTTGCAATGAGCGCCGCATCGTCGGTCAAGCGTTGGCCCGGTTGGGTGCTGTTGGCGTTCGTGGTGGCGGGCTGCCTCGCCTACGGCGTCACCCGCGACGCAGGTGCGCGCACACCTGAGGAGCGCGTCGAGGAGATCAGCAAGCAGCTGGCGTGCCCGATCTGCAACGGCGAGACCGTTTACGAATCGCGCAACACGGCGTCGGCGAGCATCCGCGCCGAGATCAAGAACCAGGTGAGCACCACCGACGCCAGTGACGACGCGATCATCGCCTATGTCGTGCAGCAGTTCGGGGCCAAGACCCAGTTGCTGCCTCGGGCCAGTGGGTTCGAGAGCCTGGTGTGGGTGATTCCCGGTGTCGCGCTGGTGTGCGCCGGAGTCGGCCTGTTCTTCTCCTTCCGCAAGTGGCGCACCAACGTCGACACCGTTCCCGATGCCGCAGATCGTGCGCGTGTGGAGGCAGCAATGGCGGCGGAGGACAGCGGTGAATCCTGATCGGTTGGCGGAGCTGGAGGATGAGCGTTCGTTCCTGCTGCGCAGTATTCGCGACATCGAGGCTGAGCACGCGGCTGGCGATGTCGACGAGCACGACTTCACCACGCTGCGCGATGGCTACGTCGCCCGCGCGTCGGCCGTGCTGCAGGAAATCGAGAACGGCCGCAGCTCGCTCGTGCCGAAGCGGCAGCAACCGTGGTGGCGCCGCGTGGCGATCATCGGCGGCACACTCGTGGTCGCCATCGCGCTGGGTGTGTTCGTCGCCAACTCGGCCGGGCAGCGCTTGCCGGGGCAATCGCTGACGGGTGGCAAACCGGCCGACGAGGTGGCCATCCAACTGGCCAATGCGCGCCAGTCGATGGGTGCGGATCCGAAGGCCTCGCTGGAGGCCTACGCCAAGGTGCTGGAAATCGAACCCGACAACGTGGAAGCGATCACCTACGGCGCATGGTTGAAGGTGCTGACCGGCCGTTCGTCGGGTGACGCGCAGATGATGGTCGACGCGTTGCCCGAACTGCGCCACGCGATCGAGATCGACCCCACCTACGCCGACGCGCACTGCTTCCTTGCGGTCGCCTCGGGTCGGTTCCTCGATCCGCCGGACGCGGCCACGGGTGTCAGCGAAGGGGTGGCGTGTCTGAACGCCAACCCGCCAGCGATGTTGAAGGGGCAGATCGAGCAGCTCGTCGCCGAACTGCAACTCGGCAGCCCCACGTCGACGCCGACTACATCGACCACCTGACCGGGACCGCTGCTACAGCAACCGGCGGTGCTACTCAGCCGCGGGTGACGACGCTGTTGGTGAGCTTGTCGTGCCAGGTCTGCTTGCGGCCATCCCACAGCATCCACAGGAAGCCGAGGTAGCAGGGGATCGCCGACAGGTAGCGACCGAAGAACCGACCGACGGCACGGCCGGTGCCAATCGGCTGACCGGTCTGGGCGTCGGCGACGCGGATGCCGACAGCCTGGTGGCCCCAGCTCTGGCCACGACCGACACGGCGGCAGTAGAGCACGGCGTAGGCGATCAGGCTCACCGCGCCAAGCAACACGGCGATAGCCACCGTGCCCGTGTTCGGCACCTCGCACAGGCGCGGCTCGTGGTTGACGGTGCACGCGCCGATGTGCTTCGGCCCGGCCATCAGCACTGCGATGGTGGGAACGGCAAACAAGAAGCCCACGAGCCCGTCGATGATGTACGCGCCCAGGCGTGAACCGAACCCGGCGTACTGCTGCGTCTGGGCGACGGCGTAGGCGGTGTAACCGGGCGGCGGAGGCGGCGGCGGAGGGGGCGGCGGCGGCATCATGTTCATGACGCGAAACTAACGGAGTGGTCAGACCCCATCGGGCATGGGCGCTCAGACGTCCGGTGGCGGCCAGGCGGCAGCGCGGGTGATCGCACCGGAGGCTTCGCGGCCCAGCACCCACACGCTGGCCTTGCGCCACTCAGGCGCTCCCGCGAACGCGCATCCGCGTCGTTCGAGCGCGTTGATGGTGTCGGGGATGACATCGCCGTGGCTGCACAAGACGCTGCCGTCGGGCAGTGTCGACAACAGCGTCAGCGCGCCGGCGAAACCCGTCTCCTCGGCCAAGCGTTCGTCGAGTTCAACAGCGATACCCAGCGTCGCTGCCAACGGCTGCAGCGTCTGGACACAACGTAGATACGGGCTGCTGACCAGCCGTCCGGTGGCCAGCGCGCTCAGGCGGGTGGCGAGCGCATCGGCCTGCAGCCGACCGGCGCCGGTGAGCGGACGCTCGCGGTCGTCGCCCTCCCAGGTGCTGCGGCTTCCCGCCTTCGCGTGACGGACGAGATACAGCACGAGGTGCTCAGGCCTCGCGGATGGCCAGCTTGTGGCGTGCGGTGAACTCGCGCACGAGCAGCATGAACACCACCGATGCGGCGATCGTGAGCGCGCCCGTGAGCCCGACGAAGGTGAGTTTGTCGGTGATGTTCTTGGCGATGTCGTCGCGGGTGCCGTTGGCGCGAACCGGGCTGAGGCCGCCCACACCCATCGCCAGGCCAGCGGCGACAGCGGCCAGCGTGAGCGCAAGGTGCAGTGCGATCAGCGGCGAGAAGAGATTGCGTTTCCAGTTGGGGTCGCCAGCAGCGACCTCAGGATCGGAGGCCTGCCAGAGTTCGCGCCACATGAAGAACGGCAGGATGCCCAGTGTGCATCCGCCGAGGATGTTGATCGCGATGGTGGTGCCGGGACGGAACCGCTGCGGCTGACGACCGAGCACTTCGGCGTTCTTCGCCATCCGCCACGTCCAGATACACAGGATGACGAGCTGTGCCACGCCGATGAGGGTGACAACCAGCCCGACGCCCACGTACGCCGCGAGTTTGGTGTTGAACTGCGACACGTCGCCGTTGGCGAGGAAGTTCTTCGCGGCGGCCTTCAACGAGAACTGCACGAGCACGAGCGCTGCCTGGGCAACGATGCTGACGCCAATCAGGCCGGCGAGCCACTTGCCCAGCGTGCCGACCCGGCGGAAGCTGCCCGTCGCGGCGTTGAAACCGCCGCCGTAGGCCACATAGCCGGGCGGGGGTGACATGTTCGGCGGCGGGGGAGGCAGATCGCTCATGCCTCGTACCTTACGCGGTCGGGTTCCGGCAGACTGCCCCGATGGGATTCTTCGATCGCAACCGCGATGAGCTAGCGGCCAAGGGCTACGACCCGGCGCGGCTGCCGTCGGGTCAGTACCTCACCGACCGCTTTCCGGTGCTCCACGTCGGCGACGTGCCCACCTACGCACCGGGCGAGTGGAACCTCACGATCACCGGTCTCGTCGATGCACCGTTCACAATCGGCCTCGACGATTTGAAGGCGATGCCCGCTGTGACGCTCACCTTCGACATCCACTGCGTCACCAAGTGGAGCAAGTTCGACACCACCTGGACCGGTGTGCGCGTGCGCGATCTGTTCGAACACGCCGAGGTGCAGGCGGGCGCCACGCACGTGATGGAACACGCTGAGTACGGCTACACCACGAACCTGCCGTTGGCCGACATCATCACCGACGAAGCAATCGTCGCCTATGCGTTCGAGGGTGACGACATTGAGCCGATCCACGGTGGCCCGGTGCGCATCGTCGTGCCCCACCTGTACTTCTGGAAGAGCGCCAAGTGGGTGCGTACGCTCGAGCTGCGCTCCTCCGATCAGCCCGGCTTCTGGGAACAGAACGGCTACCACATGTACGGCGACCCGTTCCGCGAACAGCGGCACTGGGGCGACTGACCCAAGTCGGCGCTGAGGTGGGGTACATCCACGTGTCAGCGCCGAAGTTGCGATGACCTACGGGCTTCGGCGTTGAGATGGGGCAGCACGACAGATGAACGCCGAGGCTGGCCTGCGCGGAGTTGCCGATGTGGGCGGTCGTGGCAACGCGACCCGTTCCTCGAGCAGGGCGACTGACCCGATTGGTGGTGGCAGCTAGCGCGCCGCTGACGCGAGCAACTCGGAGATGGTGACGATGCGGTAGCCGCTACGGATGGCAGCGTCCAGCATGCACGGCACCGCTGCGGCGGTGGTCTCGTGGCGGCCGCCACCGTCGTGCGCGAGCACGATCGCTCCGGGACGCAGGCCAGCCTTGAACCGGCCGCAGATCGTCGCCGCCGACGGTCGCCATGTCGCCGCATCACCCGTGAAGATCGAGGCGAAGATGTTGCAGTAGCCGAGGGTGGCGAGACCGTTCTGCAACTCAGCGTTGCTGAGCAGGCCGGGTGCGCGGAACAGTCGGGGAGTCACACCCGTGACGCTGGCGATCAACTGTGCCGCCGGCACGATCTGCGGAAGGATCGTCTTCGCCGTATACGGGTGCGTGACGGTGTGGTTGCCGATCTCGTGGCCCCGTGCTGCGACCGAGCGGCCGATGTCGGGATACTTCAGCAGGTGCACACCGATCATGAAGAATGTCGCCCGAGCTCCGCGTTGCTCGAACGCGCTCATGATTGCGGTCGTGGTGTACGGCCACGGGCCATCGTCGAAACCGAAGGCAACCAGCTTCGCCCCACCGGTGTCAACGGAGTGCACCACCGAGCCCGGAGCGCAACTCAGCGGTAATGCGGACAACGGAATGACTTGCGACCGAGCACCGCGCACCGCCACCGAGAACGAGCCATCCGAAGGGCCCGGTGTGGGGTCGGTGCCGGGACGGACGACCGAGCCGGCGCTGAGCGCAGCCACGACGAGGATGCACGCGGGCACCACCGCTATTCGTCGCCAGCGTTCGTGCGCCACCATGCCCCGATTGTGGCGCGTCACAAAGCGTTTCGCGCTACTACTCGTCGGCGGGCCGCAGGAGGTCCAGGCTGAAGCCCGGTCGGCCGTGCTCTCGGTCCGTCACGTCGCGGATGGCCGCGCGGTGGAAGCCGGCGGGATCGGGTAGCTCGACCAACCACCGGAGTGACTTCGTCGAGTCGTGCTCGATCGCCTCGGCGTACGGGCGCTCGACGAGGTGGTGCACGTGCGGCATCACGCTGTGGGCGATCTCCAAGCAGCGATACAGGTCGTCGGCGATCTGAGTGAGATAGCCATCGCGGTACATGACGGCACGCATCCACGGCCCTTGCTCGGAGAACACACGGTGGTGGCGGTGCGAACGCACCCGTGCCGCATCGAGCCATGCTGCCAACGAGTACGGCTCGGGGACGCGGTTGCTGATGCCCATACCGAATTCGACCAGCGTGTGCCGGGCGGACCGTACATCGTCGTCCGTGGGCCGCGCGCCGGGCCACGGGAAGCGATCCATGTCGAGGAACAGCCGGTCGTCAGTGGCCAACTGCTCGATGAACTCGTGCGCGTCGTGGCGGTGCATCGCACCGCGCCCGGCGCGGGATGCTGCGACCGCTTCGTACGCCACATGTCCAACCATCATCAAGCCCATTCTCACAGATGCTTGTCGTCGGTGTCACGTGCCCACACCGGCGCTGTTATGTGGACCTATTGTGTGCGTCAGACCAGGGGGAAACCAGATGGCGCTCATCGAATGCACGGATCTGACCAAGACCTATCGGCTCGGCGATGACGTGGTGAAGGCACTCGACGGCGTCACACTTACCATCGACGCCGGCGACTTCGTGGCGATCGCCGGACCCTCGGGGTCTGGGAAGTCGACGTTGGCGAACGTGATCGGCGGCCTCGACCGACCGGACTCCGGGCAGGTGATGGTCAATGGCATGAACCTGGCAACCGCTAAGGACAAGCAGTTGTCGGCGTATCGCAACAGCAATGTTGGGTTCGTGTTCCAGTCGTTCAACCTGCAGGTCCACGAGACCGCACTGGAGAACGTGATCTCGCCACTCGTGATCGGCGGCGTCGGGCGCAAGAAGGAACGTCGACTCGCTGGACTGGCGGCGCTCGAGAAGGTGGGCCTCGCTGACCGGGCACACCACAAGCCCACACAACTCTCGGGTGGTCAACGACAACGGGTCGCGATCGCGAGGGCGTTGGTGAACAACCCGTCCGTGGTGATAGCCGACGAGCCGACGGGCAACCTCGACTCCGCGCGTGGTGTCGAGGTGATGGAGGAGTTGGCCCGCCTCAATCGGGAGGATGGCATCACGCTGATCGTGATCACTCACGACACCGGTGTCGCCGAGCGGGCGACACGTGTGCTGACGATCATCGATGGCAAGGTCTCTGAGCGAGTGGGTGCACGATGAGACTGCACGATCAGTTCCGTACCGGCTGGCGCAACCTCAGCCGGCAGAAGCTTCGCTCGGGTCTCACCATCTTCGCCATCGTCGTCGGCGCGGTGTCGGTCACCGTGATGCTCTCGTTGGTGACGAGTGCGAAGAGTTTCCTCACCAGTTCGTTCCAGAAGACCGGTGAAGACCGGCGGATCATCGTCACACCCACACCAGGTCTGGACTACCGCGATTCCACGTGGGCCAACTGGACCGACGGCAGCGGTGTGAAGCTGACGGATGAGGTCGTGACGAAACTCGCAGCGATTCCGGGCGTGCGCCATGCGACCCCGCTCACGTCGTTCGGCTACTTCGACTCTGTCGAGGCCGGCTCGACCCTGTTGACGTTGAAGAACACGAACATGGTGGCCTACGAACCGAACGGCACGATCACCCGCGATGTCGCCGCAGGTCGTCAGCTGCAAGCAACTGACGATGGCACTGGCATCGTGATCTCCACCGATGTGGCCAACAACCTCGGCTTCCGTGGTGCCTACGACCGCGCAGTCGGCTCGTCGATCACACTCACGCCGCGCAAGGACATGGGTGACCAGGCCAACAAGAAGCCGGTCATCCTCACTGTTGTGGGTGTCATCACGACCGAAAGCGCACACATGGAAGTGACGCTGAACTCAGCGCGCACGTTCATGCCCACCTTCGAGCAGTGCACGGGCGGCGGACAGAACACGAAACCGACCTGTACGAACCAGAACGATCTGGACCGCAACGGCTACGCCTCGGTGTACCTCGACGTCGACAGCACCAAGCATGTCGATGCGGTGATGATTGCTGCCCAGAAGTTGAAGGTCGGTGCCGCTGCCGGGAAGGATGAGATCGCGAACCAGGAACAGGCGTTCACGATCATCGGGGCCGTGCTCGGTGGCATCGGGGCGATCGCCCTGTTCGTTGCCGCGATCGGTGTGATCAACACGATGGTGATGGCCACGCTTGAGCGCACTCGCGAGATCGGCATCATGCGCGCCATCGGCGCCACCAAACGCACCATCCGCCGGTTGTTCACTGTCGAGGCAGGTGTGCTCGGCTTCATGGGCGGCGTGCTGGGAGTCGCCGTGTCGTTCGGCGTTGCCGCGCTGCTGAACTCGATCCTCAATCGACAACTGGCCGACAACGGGGTGACGGCTCGCGATGTGATCAGCGTGCCCGCGGGTCTGGCGCTCTTGGTGATTGCGGTGACCACCGGAATCGGGATGTTGGCGGGCCGCCTGCCCGCACGCCGTGCCGCGAACCTCGACCCGGTCGAAGCACTACGGCACGAATAGTCGTTACCAGCGAGGGCGAGGGCGTTGCGCGCTGATCGTGAGTCCGTGGATCAGCGCGTTACGCAACTCCGCCGGGTGCACTACCTCGTCCACGCCCAACCGATCGGCCAGACCATAGGGGCCACCGCGCTGTGCTCGTTCCATCTTCTCGCGGGTGTCGTCGTCGAGGTTGGCGGTCTTGCCGCCGCTCTGCGCCGGCATGCTGGCAATGTTCGCGCTCGGGAGCGCGAGCGTGAGCGTCTGGCGGTCGTGGGGCATGTGCGCCATCGTCACCAGGCCGAAGCCGAAGCCCTTGCGAATCAGCACGCTGATCTTCGGCGTGCGCAGGTTGCGTCCGGCGAGGTACATCCTCCCGCCCCACTTCAGCACCCCTGAGCGTTCGGCTTGCGAGCCGGCCAGCACGCCCGGGTTGTCGAGCAGGAAGATCACCGGGTGACCGAACGTGTCGGCGATGCCGAGGAAGTCGGTGGCTTTGATCGCGGCGGGAGTGTCCAGGGCACCTGCACGGCGTGCCGGGTTGTTGGCGACGAAGCCGACGGTTCGCCCACCAAGGCGACCCCAGCCGACGCTGATCGGGGTGCCCCACAGCGGCTGCACTTCGAAGTAGTTGCCCTCGTCGACGAGTGCCCGGATCACATCGCGCACGTCGTACGGCACCCGCGGGCCGGGTGGGATGATGTCCAACAGTTCGGGCACCTCGCGTGGGCCGCTGTCGCTGCCATCAACCACATCCGCCCCCCATTTCGTCACGTGGGGATTCGCCGAGCGAACGAAAAAGGACAGATAGTCGCGAGCCATGGCAATTGCCTCGGCGTCGTTCTCGGCGACGTTGTGCACCGTGCCCGCTTGCTCGACGCACACCTGCCAGCCGCCCAACTCCTCGGCGGTGAGATCCTCGCCGGTTGCCGCCCTCACGAGGTCTGGCCCGCCAGTGAACAACGCCGCACCCTTGGTCATCACGGTGAAGTCGGCCATCGGAGCGGTGAGGGCGCCATGACCGGCAGAGACGCCAAGGATCAGGCACACCACCGGAACGTTTCCGTGGCAATCGGCCATCGGCTCGAGGTCGTTCGGAGTGCGCGCTGGTGTGGAGGTGCGCACGCCCAGCCGGGCACCCGCGCCTTCCTTCATCCAGACGATCGGCACGCCTTCTTGCACGGCGAGTTCGGCGATGCGGTGCCGCTTGTAGGAGCCGCCCGGCCCGACTGATCCGGCCTTGATCGTGAAGTCCTCGGCGCCCACGGCAACCGGCAGGCCTTCCACCAGACCGAATCCGCAGACGAAACCGTCAGCGGGCAGATCGGTCTTGTTGCCGACGAGGCTGCCGAGCTCGTTGAACGTGCCCGGGTCGAACAACAGCTCGATACGTTCGCGAACGTTCAGCTTGCCGGCAGCACGGTGACGTTCGAGCCGCTCGGGGCCGCCCATCTCCAACGATTTCGCTCGTTCGGTGCGGAGGCGTTCGAGCCAGGGCTCCCAGTCATCTCGATTGCGACCGCTCATTCATACATCCTGCTGGACTTTCGGTGTCGGCATCAACTCATTGTCCAGCTGCGCCCGCACCTCGGTCGTGTTGCCAACCATCGACCGGCCAGGTCTCCAGCGTCGCATATCGGGCGCCCTGCGGTTCGAGCCAGCTCTGTACGAGCACTATCTCGCGCACAAGGAACTCCGCCCGCACATATGCACCGAGCACTCGCGGCATGGGCACATCGCGCTGCACGCGAGCGATCGTGAGGTGCCCGACGAACCGCTTGCGCGGCGGTTCGCCGATGCCCTTCGTGCACTCATTCACCACGTGCGCCAGGTCTTCGAGCCCGCTTGCCGGCACCACGAGCGCACGATCGAAGTGCACATCGACCGCCGGGCCGAGGCTGACATGTGTCGCCGGGAACGTCGCACCGTCGAGCGCGGCGACGACCTCGCGAGGGTCGGCCTCGCCGAGGAAGCGCACGGTGAGATGCCAGTTGTCGGGGTCGACGAAACGAACGCCGCGTTGTTCCTTGCGGTGCAGTTCGCGGAGTTGCTCGGCCACCTCCTCGGGCGGCCAAACAGCGATGAACAGACGTGCCATCGCTCCAGTGTGGCGCGACGAGGGGTCGGTCAGCTGACCTTGAGGGCAGAGCTGAAGATCTTCTTGGGCTTGAGCTCGGCGGCGATGCGGCGGGCGATCTCCTGGAACGCCTTGGCGCACTCGCTCTCGGGGTCGGCCACCGTGATCGGGGTGCCGTTGTCGCCACCCTCACGCAGTTCGGGCACGAGCGGAAGTTGGCCGAGCAGCGGCACGCCAAGAGAGTCGGCCAGTTCCTGACCGCCACCGGAACCGAAGATCTCGTAATGCTTGCCGTCGTCGCCGACGAACCAGCTCATGTTCTCGATGATGCCCTTCACCGGCAGGTTCACCTTCGCGGCCATCGCGGCCGACAGTGCGGCGACCTTCTGTGCAGCCGGCTGCGGCGTGGTGACCACGTACACCTCGGCGCGGGGTAGGTACTGGCTGAGGCTGAGCGCGATATCTCCGGTGCCGGGCGGCATATCGATGAGCAGGAAGTCGGGTTCGTCCCAGAACACGTCGGCGAGGAACTGCTCGAGCGCCTTGTGCAACATCGGGCCACGCCAGATGATGGCCTGTCCCTCGGGGACGAAGTAGCCGATGGAGATGCAGGTGACGCCATGGTTGGAGGGTGGGATCAGCATGTCGTCGATGACCACCGGGTCGCGGTCGGCGCCCAACATGCGGGGTACGGAGTAGCCGTAGATGTCGGCGTCGACGATGCCCACCTTGAAACCCTGGCTGGCCAGAGCGACCGCGAGGTTGACCGTGACGCTGCTCTTGCCGACGCCGCCTTTACCGCTGGAGATCAGTAGCGGGCGGGTCTTGTTGCCGGGCCGGTTGAAGGGTACGGCCTTGCCCTCGGCATGCCCGTGCGCCTGGCCCGACGGTGCCTGACCGGACGGACCGTGGCTGTGACCGTGCAGCATTTCGCGTACGGCTTCGCGCTCTTTGTCGGTCATCACCGTGAACTCGAGCGAGTAACCGGTGACGCCGGGCAGGGGAGTGATCGCACCGCCGACGCGGTTCTGGATCTCGTTGCGCAGTGGGCAACCGGCGACCGTGAGGGCGATGAGCACACCCACCTTGCCGTCGTCGCTGATCGTGACGTCGCGCACCATTCCGAGGTCGACGATGCTGCGATGCAGCTCGGGATCTTCCACGGGGCGCAGTGCATCGATGACTTGCTCGTGCGTGGGCATGAGGGGCCTCCGGGATAGGTGCTGGCAGTGCGGCGAATTACCACTACGCGGATAGGTAGAATACCGGCGTGTCTGCCAACTCGCCGTCGTTCACCAGCACCGTGTCGGCAATCACCGACGCGTTCGGCGATCCCACCCGGCGGGGCATCTACCTGTTCGCCCGGGAAGAGGGTGCCGGCGTCACCGCTGCGCAGGTGGCAGAGAAGTTCGGTGTACACCCCAACGTGGCTCGTCATCACCTCGACAAACTCGCAGCAGGCGGGTACCTCGAGGTCGCTGTCGGCCGGGCCGAGGGCGCCGGGGCTGGACGCCCGAGCAAGCACTATCGCCTTCCGGAGGGTGCCACGATCGACCTCGTCACCGATATGCCGGTGCGCAGCGACGACCTCGTGCTCTCGCTGCTGGGCCGTGCGCTGGCACTGCTGCCGCGCGACAAGGCTGAAATCATGGCCGAGGAAGTGGGCCAGGAGTACGGCCGGGCGATGGCCCAGGGTCTCACGGGACCCGACATCGCTGCTGGTCAACGCAGTCTGCGCTCGGCGATGCAGGCCGTGGCCGACGCGCTCACGGCACACGGGTTCGCCGCCCACGCCGATCAGCGCAACAATCAGCTGCGCATCGTCAACAACCACTGCCCGTTCGGCGATGTCGCCATCGATCACCCCGTGATCTGCGCCGTCGACCGTGGGATGGTGAAGGGCATGCTCACCGCCCTGTACGGCGACGCCGACGTCGCCACGATGCAGTCGTTGCCGCAAGGCGACACGTTCTGCGCCACGTCCGTCTAACCCTGTAACACCCTTTGCATACGTTTGTTCGTGTGGACCTCGGGCTGATTCGGAACGTGATCGGGGCGGCACCGCTCACTGATCTGGTCGCGTGTCGTGGCGAGTTGGCGGCCATTCAACACGTGCGGTCGTTGCTCGATGCACGCGAGATGCGCGTGGCGGTGCGGCTCGACGAGTTGGCGGTCGTGTCGCCGTCGGTGTTCCCCGAGGGTGAGATCGCAGCCGCGGCAAGAACGTCGCTGAAGAAGGGTTCACGGGTGCGTGAGCGCTCGCGGGCGGCGGGTGATGTGCCGCAGTTGGGCGACGCGTTGTTGTCGGGTTCGACGACTGGTGAGCGGGTTGATGTCGTCGCCGTCGCTACGGCTGGTTTGTCGGCGGCGGAGAAAGCCCGGGTCGCGGCGCGGGGTGACGAGTTGGCGCGGGCGGCGGTGTCGATGAGCGAGAGCGCGTTCCGCCGGTTCGTCGAGGCGGTGGTGCGCCAAGCGCGGGCGGATGATGGGTTGGCGAAACTGCAACGACAGCAAGCCGCGGTCAGGTTGCGGT